>ENA-UOJS01000017-UOJS01000017.1-human-gut-metagenome-genome-assembly--contig:-C74-NODE-17-length-164972-cov-47.431514_pt1 | contig 164972 bp, 142 predicted proteins | sample MGYA00242355_ERZ723902 | MGnify/ENA metagenome assembly ERZ723902
AAAAACCCTACTGTTTAGTAGGGTTTCGGGGTGTTGGTGGAGGTAACAGGGCTCGCTCAACAGCGATTGCTACCGAAGGTCAATCGCGTGCAGTGTGACCTAAGTCACAGGGCGCACGCGAGTGCGCGGTGCGGAACGCACCTTCGAGCAGTGGTAACTACACAAACAAAAGAAAAACCCTACTGTTTAGTAGGGTTTCGGGGTGTTGGTGGAGGTAACAGGGCTCGAACCTGTGACCTCACGGATGTGAACCGTGTGCTCTAACCAACTGAGCCATACCTCCGTATTCTCGCAACATATGCGAGAATCTGTGGTTTATGATTTGTACATTCTCTTACGAGCCGCTTCCGCTTTCTTTTTGCGTTTTACGCTGGGTTTCTCGTAAGCCTCTTTTTTGCGGAGGTCACCGATGATGCCGTCGCGTGCGCATTTTCTCTTAAAACGGCGGATTGCATTGTCCAAACTTTCGTTTTCACCGACTCTGACTGTTGACATCTTTTTCACCTCCTCGAATTTCGATTCCTTTCTATTATACACGAAAAAAGATTGATGTCAAACGAAAAATATACAAGACGGGCAAAAAGCGTTTCCAAAAGGAAATTTTATTGTTTTTTTCTGTTGCTAAAAGGGCGGTTTGAGGGTATAATCACTTGACGAAGCGCAAAAGTGCGCTATGTACAAAAGTTTTTAGGAGATGTAATATGGACTGGCAACAAGTGTGGCAAACCGTTCAAAATTGGCTCACTAACACGGGTATCAAAATCGTTATCGCAATCGCGATTATGGTCGTATCTTTTTCACTTATCAACTGGATTTGTAAAAAAATCTCAAAGCGTGCGGATAAAAAGGTCGCAGAGAACAAGAAAATTGACAAAACCATTTACAAAACCGTCAGTTACGTCGTGAAAGTCGCGCTCAAAGTGCTTGTTGTCATCGCGCTTATCGGCTACGTCGGAATCGACACGAGCGCAATCACCGCGCTTATCGCTTCGTTGGGCGTCGGCGTCGGTCTTGCAATCAACGGTACGCTTTCAAACTTCGCAGGCGGCGTGCTTATCCTCATAACAAGACCTTTCAAGGACGACGACTACATTCAGGCGTGCGGCTACGAAGGCACGGTCGAGGACATTCGCATTTGCCATACGAGATTGCGTACAACGGACAACAAAGTCGTGTATTTGCCCAACGGCAACCTTTCCACAAGTCAAATAGTAAACTTTTCCGAAAAGGATTTGCGCAGAGTCGACCTCAAATTCTCTATTTCGTATTCTGACGATTTTGAAAAGGCAAAGGCGGTTATCTCGGACGTATGCGCGAAAAACGAACTCATACTCAAAGACCCCGAACCGTCTATACGCGTATCGGCGCAGAGCGCAAGCAGCATAGACATTTCTACGAAAGTATGGTGCAAGAACGCGGATTACTGGACGGTTAATTTCGATATGCTTGAAAACGTAAAGAAAGCGTTTGACCAAAACGGCATAACGATACCGTTCAATCAACTCGACGTACACGTTGTGACCGATACGGCAAAAAAGGATGATGCCGTCGCATAATTGTATCTACGGTTTCGTTCATAATTACATTTTTATCAAAGGTGCGGTATGAAGTGTTTAAGAGGTGCAATTCAAGTATTGGGCATAAAAAAGTGTGATGACATTTTGATTGATAAGGAAGATTTCCTTACCGATATAGAGTCATTATACTGCAACGGCTGGGAAGTCGTAGAAATATCTTGGTGGAAGCACAAATTAATTGAAGATGGTAGTATCGACAATGATGCGGGCGGCGGTGTCAGAGATGCCGCGAATCCAGAGTATTATTGGGCGGAATCGGTCTATTATAAATGCTTAAAAAATGGCGAGTGTATTGACGATATTATTAGTTATTATAAGAGTTGCATTGATAGTCGTCCATTTTACGACCTAACGCCTGCCATATCGATAAAACGTCGAAAAACTAACACTAAATAATAGTGTGCGCTTGTGCTACAAAGTTTTGTTTACAGAAGTTTTTTTTCTTTGCACGCAAGCGGAAGATTTATAAAAAAGTAAACGCGCCGATACGGTGCGTTTACTTTTTTATTGCTTTATATCTTGAAAATATAACAAAACTTTACATAACTTGCAAGACGAAGAATTTGAGATATTGCGTTTCTTCGGCGCAGAGTAGGGACGGGTGGTCGGGCGCTTGCGATTTTATCTCGACGGTTCGCACGATTTTTCCGCTTTCTTTTGCGCTTTCGACGAGCATTTTTTCAAACAAAGGGAACGTCATATAGTGCGAGCAGGACGAGGATATGAGATAGCCGCCGCTTTTTACGAGTTTCATACCCAAAATATTGATGTCTTTGTAACCTCTGTACGCGTCCTTAACCTCGCTTGCGCTCTTGCAGAATGCGGGCGGGTCGAGAATGACCAAATCGAATTTTTCGCCGTCGTTTTTGTAGGCTCGAAGCACCTCGAACACGTCGCCGCACTTTGTTGTGATGTTGGTTATTCCGTTGAGACGCGCGTTCTCGTTGACGTTGTCGAGCGCGGTTTTCGAGATGTCGCAAGATATAACTTCGTCGGCAGTCAGTGCACAGTTGACGGAAAATCCGCCGCTGTTGCAGAAGCAATCCAAAACTTTGCCCTTTGCGTATCTGCGCGCGGCAAGTCGGTTTTCTTTCTGGTCGAGGAAATATCCCGTTTTTTGTCCGTTTTTCACGTCTACGGACATTTTCAAGCCGTTTTCGGTGACGACGATTTTGTCGGGAACTTCGCCGTAAATCACGCCCGTGTGCTCGTCGAGCCCCTCTTTTAAGCGAACGGCAACGTCACTGCGCTCGTATATGCCTTTGGGATTGAAAATACCCGCGAGGCAATCCACGATTTTGTCCTTTTGCTTGTCTATGCCGAGGGAAAGGAACTGGCATACGAGGTAGTCCGAATACTTGTCTACGATGAGTGCGGGCAAGTTGTCCGCTTCTGCAAAAACGACGCGATAGCAATCGTCGTAGCCGAGGGCGGTGCGGCAATTATTTGCGGTTTTTATACGTTCGGCATACAAGTTTTCGTCGTCGGTTTCGTTTTCGTCGCGTATAAAGATTCTCACAAGGATTTTGGAAAGGTGATTTATATAACCTTTGCCGACAAATTTGCCGTCGTAGGAGCAAACGGTTGCCAAAGAACCGTTTTTATCCTTGCCTTCGATGCGCGCTACTTCGTTTGCGTACACCCAACTGTGACCTTGAAGCACACGCTTTTCTTCGCCCTTTTTGAGATAGACAGTATAAGGCATAAAGCACCTCTAAATCTTGATGTGACAATTATAGATTTTCAACAGCAAAAAGTCAATAAAGATAGGGCGCGTATTGTTGTTCAGAACGCTCGGTATCCCCGCAAGATACACGATAGGTTATGTCGGACAAACCAAACAAGACGAGTGGGTTGACGTCTCCAATCAAAACGGTCACGCTTGGGTTGAGGTGTATATGGACGCAATAGGCTGGGTGCAACTCGAAGTTACGGGCGGCGGCGCAGGTGGTAGCGGCGGCAACGGCTCGGGTTCGGGCTTCGGCGGTAGCGGCGATCTCGGCGGAGGCGGCGATATGGGCGAGAAAGAAATCACGCTCGATATAACGCCTGCAAAAATAGGCAAGGCATACGACGGCACACCGCTCGTCGCTAAAAACAAGATAAAGAGAAACGACGCTCTCGTCAAACTTACGAACAAAGGTTATACATACCGAGTTGAAATCGAGGGCAGTCAAACGGATTTCGGCGTCGGCGTGAGCAGAATCACCAAATTCGTACTGCTCGATCCCAACGGCAACGACGTCACCGAAGGATGCGGCATTACCGTCAATCTGCACAAAGGCGAAATCGTAATATCGAAGTATCATTCGAGCATATATCTGTATGCCATATCGAAGCCGTACGACGGACAACCCGTCGTGTACGAGGACGGCGACTATGAGTATGACAACCTGCCCGACGGATACGAAATCGAGTTCGAACTCGAATCGATGGTCAATGCAGGCGTTTACAATGCGGAAGACATAGAAGTCGTTTCATACACGGTTTACGACAATAGCGGCAACGACGTCACGAGCGATTACTATGTCGACGCAAGCGGCTTCGGCGTGACGATTGAACGTCGCAAGTTGGAAATCGTAACGGGTAGCGCAACCAAAGTTCACGACGGCAAAGTCCTCGAGAATCGGACATATTACGTGTCGAAAGGTCAGACGCTCGTTGACGGCGATGTGTTAAAGTTGATGTTCTTAGAGGGTAGTGCGGATGTCGGCGAGTATTACAACATCGCTATGTTTGCCACAATAGCCGACCAAGACGGCAACGACGTCACGGACAACTACCATATTTCGGCGGTGTGGGGTACGCTTACGATTCTCGGCGGCGACGAATGATAAGGCAGTTAAACAAAAATAAGTAAAAAAGGCTCGTTTTGTGCAAAAAAGTGCAACCGAACGAGTCTTTTTTATTAAAATGCGGCAATGCGTTGTTTTGTATTGATTGTTTGTACATTTGCTGTTATAATAGTACGGTAGTATTGTTTATTATAAACAAAATATATGCTATGTGGTGAAATTATGAGTGATTCTTCTCAAACGACAGAAAAAGTCGGCGCAAAGGTTAAACTCAATGCTTTGGCACACAAGTTGTTCGGCTCGACGCCCGGCGACGGCGAAATGCAACCCAAAGAAGGTTTCAGTTATTCTCTTTGCGGTTTCGGTCAAAACCTTATTTGCACGATTATCGGTTCTTATCTGACCGTCTTTATGACGGACGCAATCGGCTTCAACGCGTTGGCGGTTGCATTCCTTATGCTCGGCGCGCGTATCTTCGACGCACTCAACGACCCGATTATGGGTTCAATCGTTGACAGGACGCGTACGAAGTGGGGCAAATGCCGTCCGTATATGAAGTGGATGGCGTTCCCGATTGCGATTATGACGGCGATATGCTTCTTGCCGTGGTATCCGAAAAACGACGGCGGTTTTGCGGCGATTTCCGTAATGTACGTCATTTGGGGTATGGTTTACACGGTTGCGGACGTTCCGTATTGGGGGCTTTCCACCGCAATGAGCAACGATACTTATCGCAGAGGCAACTTGCTCACCATCGCGCGTTTGTTCTGCACGGCGGGCGCAGGTATCGTCACCGTTATCACCCCGATCATAACCGACAATATGACCAAAGGTCTCGATCCTGCCGCAAAGGGCGATATGCTCAAATGGATCTACTTTGTCATCGCAATAATTTGCTGCGCTATCGCGCTTCCGCTTTTCTATCTCGGCTTCAAGAACACGAAGGAAAGAAACGTAACGGAAGAAAATCCCCCGTCACTCGGACACAACCTCAAACTTTTGTTCAAGAACAAGCCTTTGATGCTCATCGTGCTATCCGGTATCGGCGGTGCGGCGAGAATGCTTTTCACCTACACGGGCGGTTTGTATTTTGCAAAATACATAATGGATAAAGAATCCATGTATTCCTTGTTCACTATGGCAATCGTTCCGGGCGGACTTATCGCGTCCTTGCTCGTTCCTTGGTGCACAAAGAAATTCGGCAAAAAGAACACTTATATTTGGTCGCATATCGTCGGCGGCGTTGCAATGCTCATCGCGTTTATCGTCGGTATCGCTTGCGACCGCGGCGCATACACAAGCACTGCAACGACGGTCGTGTTGCTCATCGCACTCGTTATCGCAGGTATTCCTTCGGGCTTTGGCAATATCATCACTTACGCAATGATCGGCGACACCGTCGAATATCTCGAACTCAAAACCGGTGAAAGAGCGGAAGGTATCTGCTTTGCAATGCAAACGCTCATCAACAAAATCGGTATGGCAGTCGGCGCATTCGTTGGCGTTTTGGCTTACTATATGGCAGGCGTTGCGGCAAACGACGCAAGTTCCGTCACCCCCGAAGGCAAAGACACCATGTGGTTTATGCTTGTCGGTATTGCGGCAATCAGTTTCTTCTTGACGGTCATTCCGCTTTTCTTCTACAAGTTCAACGAGAAAGAACAACAAGCGGCAAAGGCTGAAATCGAAGCGAGAAAGCACGCTAACAAAGAAAACGGCGAGGAAAATCTTGTCCAAGAAATTGCAGACGAAGCGGCGCAAGACGATAAAAACGAAGGCGCGCCTCAAATGATTTTCCCCAACGAAGACAATCAAACGGTTGCAATCGAGCAAGAAAAAACTTGCGACGACAACTGCGAGGAATGCGACAAGCAAGAGGATTGTCCCGACAAAAAAGACAATGAATAAAAAATAAGTCGTCAATCGACAAAGAGCCGCACGCAAACCGCATGCGGCTTTTCGTATGCGCAAACGTAAACCGCACAAAGAAACGAACTATAAAAAAACAAAACGTAAAATCGTAAAGGAAAAAGTAACGCGTCGCAAAAAAACAAAACGTAATGAGTAGCAAAAAGTTAGGAAAAGAAAACATATCGCAAAATCGTTGATTTAGTTAACTTTTTAATTTTTGTTGAAATGCGGCGAAATCGATGTTATAATATCGGTATGGATTTGAAAAATACGGCTTATTTTTTTGCAACGTTCAGAAAATTGCTCAAAGAGTACACTGATTATCAACTCAGAGAATTGAAAGACTACGACCTTACTCCAAACGAAATCGTGGTGCTTTCGAGTATCGGTGTGGTGGGTATGGCGAGCGATATTGCCCAAAACGCCTGTGTATCGAAGGCTCTCGTTTCGCGTAGCGTGAAAGAACTGCGCGACAAGGGGCTTATTTGTGCGTCCATTTCGGAAGTGGACAAGCGCGAGCAGAAACTCTCGCTCACGACCGAGGGAGAAAAGGTTGCCGAGCTTATTGCGGAAGCGAATCACAATTTCTATCAAGTGGCGTTCAGACACTTCGAGGACAACGAAAAGCAAGTGTTGCAAGCACTTTTGCAACTTATGCTCAACAATCTCGGCGAAACGAATCACTGACGCTTTTTTTGAGTAAATCACGATAAAAATATAAAAAGGGAGATTATGAAAATAGTATTTATCGGCGCAGGTATGGCGTCACTCGTGGCAAGCGAAAGGCTTGCAAGAGCAGGCTTCGACGTGAGCGTATACGAAAAGGATTCCTACGACAACTTGTCCTACGACTGGCACGACGACGTAAACCGCGACGCGTTCGATATGTTCAATCTTCCGTTGCCGAAAGAGGGAACTTATTTTCCCAAGCGCAACTGGACGTTCGTTCCGCCGGCAGAGCGCATAGAGGTGAGTTTGCACATTCCCGAAAAGGAACTCGACTGGTCGACAGAAAGGCGCATCCTCGCTCAGCAATACGTCGACAGAGCAAAGGATGTCGTTGACTTCCGGTTTTCTTCGCCCGTTGAAAGCCTCATCGTAGAGAACGGCAAAGTTAAGGGCGTTACGGTCGGTGGCGAAAAGGTGTACGCCGACCTCGTCGTTGACAATTCGGGCGCGATGTCGCCGTTCAGAGGTCAACTTCCCAAAGCCGCGCACGTCACGGCAAATCCGCAAAAAAACGAGATTTTCGTTGCGTATCGCGCGTTCCACAAGAAAGCGGACGGCGTAAAAGACCCCGAAAACACCAACAAAGCGTATCTCAAACATCTCGGTGAAGAAGGAATAAGTTGGAGTATAATCGACCCTGCAGGCACTGTAAACGTTCTTATCGGCAGAGCGGGCGAGTTGTCAAAGGAAACGTTTGACAGAGCGTACAAGGCTCTCAAAGCGTCAAATCCCATAATAAGCGACGAAGTCGTGCGTGGCGGTCGCACTTGCATTATTCCAATCAGATATCCGCTCACGAGAATGGTTGCCGACGGCTATGCCGCAATCGGCGACGCGGCGTTTATGACCATTCCTATGATTGGAAGCGGCATAGAAAATTCGATGAAAGCGGCTTGCTTACTCGCAGACGTAATCATAAAATCCGACTCGGTCAAGAAAGAGGATTTGTGGAAATACGAAGTCGAGTACTTTAAGCTTCGCGGCGCGAATCACGTCGGCATCGACATTCTCAAACGCTGGCTTTTGGGTGCAAAACCCGCCGACCTCGACTGGTTGTTTGAAAAAGGCGTTGTCGACGACAGCAATATGGCGGCAGGCGCAACGGGCAAACTTATCGTGCTTTCGCCAAAAGACCTCGTCGTCAAGGTTGCGAGAGGGTGGACGAGGCTTCCGCTTCTTCTTGCAATGAACAATATGCTTATGCGCTCGAAGAAAGCGGCAAAAATCGCAAAGAGAATCCCCAAAACCTACGACGAAGCAAAAATCTCGAAGTGGGAAAGCAAAATCGAGAAACTCGTGTATCACAAGTGACCGCCTATAAACGGAGGTGCTGTCAATGCTAATTTGCGTAATTGGTTGCCTCTTAAACTGTTCCATTGCTTTTTTGACGTTTACTTGGACAGCGGAAATGGACAGAGCGTTGAATTATAGTATGAAAAAGAAAATTCGTACTAAAAAAATTCCGCTTTGGTTTCCGTCGGATAGAAGGAACGAATCTGCTTTCGGACCTTCGCTGGAAGATCCGAATGAAGGGACTTATTTGCCGGCATTTATATGCTGTATAATAACGTATGCGATACTTTTCGTATCCGTTATATCGCAAATAATCGTCCATTGTGTTGTCAAAGTCGATAAGGTCGATGCTTATATGATGCTTGGAACGTCCGCTGTAAATGTGATAAACACTTGCGTCGTTCGAACAATTGTCGAGCATTATGCACGCAAGTATTTTTGGAACAAACCGTACTATATGAACAAAATATCGGCAATTCAAAAGGGCAAAGACAACGAAGATAAGTGAAGATAATAAGTGAAGATAATAAAAAGCACCGCAATAAGCGGTGCTTTTTATTAATCGATAATTTATTTGATTATTCCTCGTCTGTTGGTTTTCATTTCCTTGCGGAAGGCTTTGAGCTCGGAAAGCAACGTTGAGGCAATTTCGGGATAGGTCTTTGACAGACTGTATCCTTCGGCGGGGTCGGTGTCGAGATTGAACAGATAGTTCTTGTACACTTGGTCGATGAACGCCGAGTTTTCGGTGCGCACGCTGTCGTAGTACTTGAAGTCGTAGGTCGTCCCGTCAAGTTCCACCGCCATTTGCACTGCTTGACATTTGCCCTTTTTCAGATAGAAAAGTTTGTCGTGTACGCGCGTGGACGTGGGGACGGTGCAGTTCCAAAGCGACGTAAGGTCAACGCCGTCGATGATTCTGTCGGAGGGAAGATACACGCTTCCGTCAGCGTTCGTTATGCCGCAGTAACTCAAAATGGTGTTGAACAAGTCAAAGTTCATACTGCTTGCGTCGATATGCTTTGTCGTTGCGCTCGTTGGCACGCCGGATTTAACCTTGCTTGCAACGTTATCTTGCGAGGTGCGCTCGGAATTGTTTTCCCATTGATAATAGTTGTAGGTTTCGGTTGCGATTGCATCGCCGCTACCTACGCCGCCGTTGGGGTAACTGACGAGGATAGGCACTTTCATACCGCCCTCGAAGGTGGTGTTCTTTCTGCCTCTCATATCGCCGGTGACGCCCTCACGTCCGGGGCCGTTGTCCGACGTGAATACGACGAGGGTGTTGTCGTAAAGCGAGCCGCTTCCGCTCGGGTCCGGCGTGTCTTTTAGATAGTTGAGAATGTCGCCGAGATACTTGTCGAATTCCTCTATGCACTGGACGTAGGTGTCGTCGCTCGTGTTGCCTTTGCCGCTTCCGGTGTTGTCCGAGTAGATGGGGAAGTGCGGCCACGGCGTAGTGTAGTAGGCGAGGAATTTCTCGTCGTTTTCAACCGACGAGGATATGAAGTTGAGCATTTGCGCGGTGAGCAATCTCGTCGATTCGGATTGGTCGAGGTTTTCCTTGTGCGTGCGCACTTCCTTTGAATGGAAGTTGCCGTCCGCGTCCACGTAGTCCTCGACCCAGTTGTACGGGGTCATATCGTTGACGTAATAACTGCCGTAGAAGTAATCGAAGCCTTGGTTTGTGGGGAGGTACTCGCCGTAGTCGCCGAGATTCCACTTGCCTATGCAACCCGTGTTGTAGCCTGCCGCTTGCAACACTTCCGCAAACGTGATTTCGTCGCCCAAAATTCCGTCGACGTTGTTGAGGAACTGATAGGGATTGAGGAAGTGCGTTGGCGACCACGGATTGGATTGAATGTCGCTTGGGAACACCACGTTGTCCAAATATCCGCGCGAGGAATATCTGCCCGTGAGTATCGAAAAGCGCGAGGGCGAGCATACGGGGGACGCCGAATAGAAGTTGTCCATCATAATTCCGCCGTCCGCAATCGAGTCGATGTTGGGGGTGTTTATCGTGGCGTTTACGGAATCGGTCACTGTTCCGCCTGCGCCGTTAACTTTCGAGGCAAGATAACTGTACGCCGAGATGTCGCTGTACGCCATATCGTCCATAAGAATGACGAGGACATTGGGCTTGTTTTGCGTGTTGTACTTGTTCTTTACGCTCGCAAGATAGTCGTCGTGTCCCGCTTGCATACTCTCGGCGGTGGGGCGGCAGCGCAAGTTCATAAAGAAAACGTACACGATTGCCGTGCCGACCATAAGGAACGCGCACACTGCGCAAGTCACTTTCAACGCCGCTTTTTTTGCGATAAACTTGTCGGCAAGATATACGAAAGTTGCAAGAAGCACGGGGAAAAGCACGATAACGAAGTTGTACCAAAGGTTTTTCCCGAAACTTTCCGCACCCCATATGAGGAAAAACACGAACAGTCCGCAAATGCAAACCATATAGGAAATCCACATATAGAGTCCGACGTTGCTTTTTGTGAGCATGCGCGAAAAAATAAATACGCCCGCAACGATTGCGAGTATGTCGGCGACGAGGGGCAGGAAGTTGTAACCCGTGCACCACATAACCAGCATAAACGCCGAGCAAAGCGCAAGATACACGATATCGAAAATGCGTTTCGACTTGTCGACATGCACAAACTTTTTGCCGTCTATGCTTTCGACGTTTTCGGCAGTTTGCGCCTCGTCGTTTTGAACTTGGGTTTCGTCAAATTCGTTCATAATATCCACCTATTAATGTAATACACATTTAATTTAACACGAAATGTAGAATAAAACAAGGAAGAAAGCGAGAGAAAGGGATTTTAATTTTCTATATCGTTTATTTGTGTTGAAAAAGCCGTAAAACAGATTAAGAGCAAGGAAACACCCCTCTGATAGCAACCTAATTTACAATTTGCCAATACTTTGTTTTTGTTGAAGAAAGCGTAAAACAGATGAAGAACAAGGAAAAACCCTTTTGCGAATCCGCCTAACGTACAAATCGTACGTGACGGATGAGCAAAAGAGTTTTGACGCAGTTATTCGCTGTTTTATGCCTTTTTCCAAGATTTGAAGTTGAAGAGAAGTAGAATAGGCAATATTTCCAATCTACCGAGCAACATATCGAAGCAAAGCACCAGTTTTGCAAATATCTTGTAGCCCGCGTAATTGCCCGTCGGACCTACCGCGCCGCTTCCCGGTCCAACGTTGTTGAAGCAGGAAATGACCGCGGATACGTTGGTTTCAAACGCGTCGAACGCGCCGAAATCGTTGTTGCCGACGGATATGAGAAGCACCGACACAAACATAACGAACATATAGATTATGAAGAAACTCTTGACGTTGCGCCTCGTTGTTTCGTCGATGGGCGTTCCGTCCATTTTTGCCGTGTAAACCGAGCGGGGTGAGAGCGTCTTTTTGACATTGATAATCGACGATTTGCTGAGAATAACGATACGCGACACTTTAAGTCCGCCCGCAGTCGAGCCTGCGCAGCCGCCTATGCACATAACCGCAAACAGCACGATACGCGAGAACACGGGCCACTTGGTATAATCCGCCGTGCCGAATCCCGATGTACTCATAAGCGACGATACGTTGAAAGCGGCGTCTTTGAGGGCAGTGCCGAAACTCGTGTAGGTTTTCGAAGCCATAAGATTTGCGACAATCAACGCAACTGCCGCAGCGAATATCGTAAAGAACCAAATGAGTTCCTCGTTTCGTATAGCCTTGACGAACTGACCTATCAAAATGAGATAATAGACGGTGAAGTTGACGGAAAACAGAAGCATAAAGATTGTGAGAGTCACTTCGATTCCGACCGAATTGTAGTGCGCAATGCTTGCCGCTTTTACGCTGAATCCGCCCGTAGAAGCCGTCGAAAACGCGTGGCAGAAACTGTCGAAAACGGGCATTTTGAGCGCGCAGAGTATGCCGACCAAAATGAAGGTCATCACGATGTAAATTGCGTACAAAATTAGGGACGTAAAGCGCAATTTGCTCACGATTTTGCCGAATTGCGGTCCCGGGATTTCCGCTTTTGCCAGAGCAGTGGACATCTTGTCGTTTTTTGGAATGAAAACTATCACGAAAACGAGTACGCCCATACCGCCGACGAACTGCGTGAGCGAACGCCAGAAAAGCAAGGATTTCGGCAACGCTTCGACGTTTTGCAATATGCTTGCGCCTGTTGTGGTGTAACCCGATACTGTTTCAAAAAGCGCGTCGATATAGTTGGGAATATATCCCGATACGCGGAAAGGAATCGCACTCACGAGCGCGATGAAAATCCAAAACAGAGCGCACATAGCAAAGCCGCTCGTCGAGCGCATATCGCGTTTGTCCTTTGGCGGTCTTACGAGAATACCGACTACGCCGAGCAACAGACATACGCCGATTGCGATGCCGAAGCCGAGAATTGTCGTGTCTTCGCCGTATCCTATCGCCATAAAGAGCGGAATGGACATCAATGCGCCTATTATTACGGCGATTTCGCCGAGAACGAATGCAAGCAAACGTAAATTCATAAGCCTCAGTTGTCGAGAATATCTCTCAAATCGTCAAGACCTTCTTCGAGCGTGACGATTATGACGCTATCGCCTTCTTTGATAACGTCCTGGCCCGACGGGGTGATAAGCACGCCTTTGCGGATTATGCCCGCAACGAGCAAATGCTTTTTGAGATTGAGTTTTTGAAGGGGAATGTCGAACATTTTGAAGTTTGCCTTCGCCTCGAATTCAAGAATTTCGGTCGAGTCGTCAATGATGTGGAACATACGTTTGACGGTGCTTCCCGACTTGTTGCTCAAAAGACGCACGAATCGTATGATGTGGTCGGCAGTCGAGTTTTTTGTGGAAACCGCGCTGTAAATGCCGCTCTTTTGAAGCATATCGTAGTAGCCGAGTTGGTCGATTTTGGTGATGACTTTCGGCACGTTTTGCGAGGCGGCAAACATACTCATAATGATGTTTTGCTCGTCTATATTGCCAAGCGCGACGAAAGCGTCGGTCGTTGAGATGTTTTCTTCAAACAGCAATTCCTGATCCGTGCCGTCGCCCCAAATGACGTTGACTTTCTTGAAATCCTGCGAGAACAATTCGGCTTTTTGCTTGTTTTTTTCGATGAGTTTCGAGTGTATGCCGAGTTTGTCGAGTTCTTGGCAAAGGTAGTACGCCGTCGTAGAACCGCCGACGATAATCACGTCTTTGGATTGCTTGTTCCAGCCCAGTTGCTTGAAGAAAAGGGAAATGTCTTTCGCCGTTGCGGTGAGAAAAAGTCTGTCCTCTGCCTGAATTACGAAATCGCCGCCCGGGATGATGGCTTTGCCGTTTCTTTGCGCGGCGCAAATGAGGACTTTCGCCTTGTATTTGCTGCCGAGATTTTTGAGTTCGAGCCCCACGAGGTCGGAATCGCCGCTCACTCTAAATTCCACGAGCTCAACCTTACCGTTTGAAAATTCGTTGACTTTGATTGCGGAAGGGAAGCGAAGCATACGGCTTATTTCGAGCGCGGCTTCGTATTGAGGATTGACCAAAAGGCTTATGCCGAGGTCGTTTTCGTTGCCGAACAATTCGAGATATTCGGGCTTGGAAACGCGCGCGATAGTCTTTTTCGCGCCCAATCTTTTTGCGATGATACAGCAAAGGATATTCAATTCGTCGTGGTTTGTCGCGCCTATGAAAAGTTCCGCATACGCAACGTTCGCTTCTTTGAGCACGTCCGCACTCGCGCTGTTGCCGATAACGCCCTTGACGTCAAACTGATTGACGGCTTTTTCCACTTTGTCGCCGTTGAGGTCCACCACGACGACGTTGTGCCCTTCGTCCGCAAGTTCTTGCATCAAGGTGGTTCCGACTGCGCCCAAACCGCTGATAATAATGTCCATCAGATTCCTCTTGTTTTGAGAATTATAATGATTATATCACTAATAAATGATAATAACAACTATAAAATGCAAACTCGCCTACTGCGCAAGCAAAACAAAATCCGACGATTGCTCGTCGGATTTCATACAAGTTTTTGATTATCAGTCAACCGATTGCGTATCTTCGGCAATTTGTTCGGCTTCTTTTTCCGCTTCTTCGATGGCGTTTTCCTCGCTTGCGACTTCCGCTTTTTCAGATTCTGCGGTTTCGTCTGCGGTTTCGTCTGCGGTTTCGTCTGCGGTTTCGTCTGCGGTTTCGTCTGCCGTTTCGTCTGCCGTTTCGTCTGCGGTTTCGTCTGCGGTTTCGTCTGCCGTTTCGTCTGTCGTTACGTTTTCGCCGTTTTGTTCGAGTTCGACGTCGGACACGGCGATTTGCTCTAAGTGTTCTTGTTCCTCTTTGAGTTTTGCTTTCTTCTTTTCACGCACCACTTGAAGCACGCCGAAGATTGCGCAGAGCGCGATACCCACGAACAAGTATGCAGAGCCTACGCCGAGCGACGGTGCGGCAAATCCCAAAATGAGAGAGAACGCAACGATGATGACGAGCGGAAACGCCGCAAGTTTGATGTTTTTGACGACGTATTTTCCGCCGAGCGAACCGAAAAGCGCGTATACGACGCAAGTGAACGCAGGCGTAATCCACGGCGTGTTTTTGATTGCCGTTTCGACGTTGCTGACAGCGAGTATTAGCACAAAAATCGCGATAATCACGGTCGTGACGAGGGTGCTCGTCGCAACCGAGAGGGTGGACACGACTTCGTTTTCTTCCGTGCCGAGTTTAGTGCCGCAAATCTCTTGCGCTTTGACCACGCAGGGAATTTTGAGGTTTGAAAGGTTGCCCGTGATGAACGCGAGATACGCGCTGTTTATTCCGAGCATAGGCGAGTAGATAATCGGCTCGAAAATGCCCGAAAGGAAGTTGATGATAAACGGAATGAGAACGGCGGACGTACCCATAACCGTCATATCCGGTTTTACGTCGTAGTATAGGCAAATCGCGGTGGGGACGGCAAAGAAAATAACCAGTGCCAACGCCAACCAGATTTTGCCGATGATGTGCGATTTGAGGTTGTAATCCATTGTGACTTTAACTTTGTTAGACATAATCGCACCCCCTTACAGAATCATTGCAAAGGCATTTTTCGCCGCCTCTGCCGCTTCGCTTGCCGAACCCGACAAATCCGTCGAGAGAGCCCAGCCGTACTTGTTTGCGCAAAAACTTATAACGCCCACGACGAACATCGCGATGAGCATAGAAAGCGGCGTTGAAAAACTGTCGAGCCACTTCCAGTTTGCCTTGTTTATAAGCACGTCGCAAACGTACATACACGCCATCGCAACCAAAACCGCGATAAAATTGTAGTAGCCGTCGATGAAGGTCACGTTCTTTGCGAGAGTTTCGATGCTCATTGCAAGGTAGCCTATGACCATACCTATGAAAGACACTTGGAAAACGAGGTCGCCGATATTCACGCCGCCTTTTTTTCCGCCCGTGGTTTTTGCCATAAGTTTGCCGATTTTCGGCTGATACAAGCGGTAGAAGAACAGCACTTCGACGCCGCCGGAACAAATTGCAATGGTCATAATCATAGCCATAGTCGCAAAGTCCTGTGCGGAAATTCCGTGCGCAATCATATTGCTCATAGAGCCGTAAAGTCCTTCGGCAACGCCGTTTGCCATCTGCGTTTCGTATTGAAGCGAACCGACGACGGAAAGTCTGATTGCGGGGAAGGCAATGCCGAGCGTACCGATGAGCGTCACGACGCCGAGCGCGATTCCGAGACCGGGAAGAATGGAAAACGTCGCCGAAGTCGTTATGACTTTCTTGATTTTGGAGGATTCGATGCCGAGTTCTTTTGCTCTCTTGAACGCCGACAGCATATAGTAGAGCGACAGCGCGACGATAAACGCCAGCACCACGCCGTACAATACGAACACCATCGGGTCTCTCAAAGAGAACTCTCGCGCACCCATTGCGGTTGCAAACATAAGCGCACCTCTTTTAATGTTTTTTTAATAATACGTTAAGTATAAATCATAAGTCGCCGTTAGGCAATAATTTTTTTTGCGCAAGCCTTTCAAATTTGCGCCGACAGCGGATTATACTCGCTTATTCGCGTATACCTTGTCGGTCAAATTATGTCGCGTTATGTTCCGCGCCGATTAATCCGATTGCATATTTGCATTGTCAATCGAATTGCGGCTAATATTTGCTCGACCGTTCATTTTGCGCCGACTAATCCGATTGCATTTTTGCTCAAAAGCCTTGCTTATAAATTCGTTTGGTGCTAAAATTCAATTATCATCTATGGAAGTAGTAGAAATTGCGCGTTAAGTGCCGTACGAACGTGGGGTGTCGGCGGACGAAGGGCGTTGCTCGCGGTGCAATATTCACTCCGGACTTCACATATTACCATAAAAGGTTTTTTGCGAGTGCTTCCAAAGGAGGTGCTTTTTGTTTTATCAAGAGGCAATCGACTACATAAAGAATATCGAAAGGTCGGGTTCGGATTACGGCATCGAGCGTATGCGTGAACTTCTCGACCTTCTCGGCGCGCCCGACAAACGATTGAAATTCGTGCATATCGCAGGCACGAACGGCAAAGGCTCTGTGAGCGCGTATCTCACGTCGGTTTTGAAAGAGGCGGGCTATAAGGTCGGCACTTATAATTCGCCGTCCGTTTTCTGCTACAACGAAAGGTGGCTGATAAACGGCAAACCGCTTGCGGACGAGGACGTAGCAAAGTATCTCACCGTCGTAAAAGAGCGCATAGAAAACGAGCGTATTTTGCGAAATGCGTTCGGCATAGGCGAGTTCAATCCGACGGCTTTTGAAATAGAAACCGCCGTCGCTATGCTTGCGTTTTTCGACAAGGAATGCGACGTATGCGTGCTTGAAACGGGACTCGGCGGAAGGTGGGACGCAACCAATGCAATCGAGGATAAGGAACTTGCGGTGATAACACCGATAGGGCTTGACCATTGCGCGATTTTGGGGGATACGCTCCGGCAAATCGCAAGCGAGAAAGCGGCGATAATCAAAGACGTTGCGGTCACTTGCAATCAGCCCGCCGAAGTGATGAAAGAAATCGAAAATCCCTACGTTTTCAAGGACGGCAAAAAAGAGTATCGCAAGGCACAAGTGTTCGTGTGCAAAGAACCGATTTTTTTAAGTGGCGATTTGAGCGGACAACGCTTTTCGTACGACGGCAAAGAGTACGAAATATCTATGCTCGGAAAGCACCAACTCACAAACGCCGCAATAGCGATTTGCGCCGTCGAGCAACTGAGGAACAAGCACTTTTACATAAGTCGGACCGCGCTTGAAAACGGACTTAAAAACACCGTATGGAAAGCAAGACTGCAAGTCGTCAAAAACGCAAAAGAGGACTTTAACATAACGATTCCGCAAGATAAAGTGCTTGTTTTTGACGGTTCGCACAATCCGCAAGGCGCAACTACGCTTGCAAACGCAATAAAGGATTTGTTTCAAAACAAACGCGTTCATCTCGTTTTGGGCGTGCTTAAAGACAAGGACGTCAATGGCATTTGCCAAATCGTCGTGCCGCTTGCCGACAAGATAACTTGCGTTACGCCGCCGTCCCCGAGAGCAATGAAAAAAGATGACTTGCTCGCGATAGCAAAGCCGCTTTGCAAGGGAATTTGCGATGTGCAAAACGATATAAAAACCGCCGTGCAAAACGCTTTGAGAGGCGATTGCGACGTCGTGATTCTGTGCGGCTCGCTCACGCTTTTTCAAAACCTTAACGACGATAAAAAAACGATATAAATACACTTATGAAAAACAATAATATCGACCAAGAAAAAATCAAAAAAGCAGTCTACGACATTCTCGAAGCCATAGGCGAAGACCCTATGCGCGAGGGACTTTTGGAAACTCCCGACAGAGTTGCGCGTATGCTCGAAGAACTAACCGCAGGTTATAACGACGATGCAAAAACTCATCTTTCAAAAACTTTCGTTGAGAGCGGAAGCGAAGTCGTCATCGAAAAGGATATAGACTTTTCCTCTACTTGCGAACATCACCTTATGCCGTTTTTCGGCAAGGTGCATATCGCGTATATTCCGAGCGGAAAGGTCGTCGGACTTTCAAAACTCGCGCGCGTCGTGGAGGTTTACGCAAAGCGGTTGCAACTTCAAGAAAGGCTCAACGCGCAGATTGCCGACGCAATTTTCGAGCAACTCAATCCGAAGGGAGTTATCGTCGTAATCGAGGCGCACCACACCTGTATGAGCGCAAGAGGCGTAAAGAAAATCGGCGCGAAAACAATCACTTTCGCAAAGAGAGGCGAGGTCGGCGAACTCGTCGAGAAAATGCTTATCGAGGGGATAAAATGAGAGGACAACGCAAGTACGATTTTCACGTCGGCAACAAAACTTTTACGGACGGCACGCACGTTATGGCAATTCTCAACGTCACGCCCGACAGTTTTTTTGCGGGAAGCAGACACGCTCACGACGCGGTTGAAACCGCCGAAAAGTTTTTGCAACAGGGTGCACAAATCATAGATATAGGCGGACAATCCACAAGACCCGGCGCGCAAAGCGTAAGTGCAATCGAGGAAATGGCAAGGGTATTGCCGGCTGTCGAAAGCATAAAAAAAGAGTTTCCCGACGCGCTCGTCAGCGTTGATACGTTCTATCCCGACGTTGCGCAAGCGGCAATCGATTTGGGCGCGGATATGATAAACGACGTAAGTTGCCTCGCCGACAAAAATCTTGCCAAAGTCGTCGCGCAAAACGACGTTGCGATATGCGTTATGCACGACAGACGCAAATCCAAAATATCCGACCTCTTTTTCGACAAGGAAACGGGGCTTATGCGAGCGGTCGATTCGCTCTTGTCGCAAGGACTCGACAAAAGCAGAATCTTGCTTGACGGCGGCATAGGTTTCAACAAAAACAACGATGAGGACCGGCAACTTTTGAGAGATTACGACAAACTTTTGGATATGTTTGACGAGTATCCCTTCTTGCTCGGAACGTCGCGAAAATCTATGTTCGGCGGCACGCCCGACACGAGACTTTCGGCAACTCTCGACTCTACGATTCTCGCCGTAAAGCAAGGCGTATTATTTGTTAGGGTTCACGACGTGAGAGAGAATATTGCCGTTATAAACCTTTCAAAATAACACAAAAAATATGGACAAAATAATACTCAAAAACTACCAAATAACTTCCTGCCACGGGTGCAATCCCGAAGAAAAAATTACGCCGCAAAGATTTGTGTTTACGGCTGAAATTTTCTACGATTTTTCCGAAGCGGCAAAATTCGATAATTTGACAAAAACCATAAGTTATAGCGACGTAAAGAAGACATTAAAGTCGTTTTGCGAAAACAACTGCTTTGATTTGATTGAAACTTTGGCAACGCGCTCGGCTGAATTATTGCTCAAAAAATACCCTGCGAAAAAGGTGATTCTCACCGTCAAAAAACCCGACGCGCCAATGAGCGGCGTGTTCGATTACGCTGCAGTCGAAGTTGAAAAAGAATGGCACGAAGTCTACCTTGCGCTCGGCTCGAATATGGGCGACAAAAACGCGTATCTCGACTTTGCGATTGCAAGGCTTTTAGCCGACGACAATATAAAGGAAGTAAAGGAAAGTTCGAGATATTCGACGCTTCCGTACGGCGGCGTCGCGACGAACGATTTTGTCAACAGCGCGGTGAGGATTCAAACCTTGTATAGCCCCGAAGAACTTTTGAGGGTCGTATCGCAAATCGAAAATGGCGGCGAGCGCGTGCGCAACGAGAGGTGGGGCAACAGAACCCTCGACGTCGATATAATTTTCTACGACGATTGCGTCGTCGAGTCAAACGATTTGTGCGTTCCGCATATCGATATGCAGCATAGAGATTTTGTCCTTAAACCGCTTGCCGAACTTTGCCCGTACAAACTTCATCCGATTCTCAAAAAGCGCGTTTGCGAACTTCTTGCCGCCGTCGAAAATAAGTGACGAATATCCGCGTTTTCCGCTTAAAGAAATATGTTCTTGCAACAATTCATATTGTATGATAAACTACATTTAGTGCGAAGAGTGTTCGCAAATTTTTGGAGGGAATTATGAGGATAATCATCAAACAAAAGTATTTTACCGTCGGTGCAAAATTCGAGATAAAGACCAACGAAGGGCAAACCGTGTTTTTTGCCGAAAGACAGTGGGACAGATTTATGACCAACGTCGTTCTGTTCACGCCCGACGGCGCGCCGATTGCTCGTATGCAATCCGAACTCAAAAAAGTTTTCACGTCTTGGTTTTCTATCTCCGACGCGCGCGGCAATCAAGTGTGCGTCATCAACGAGAAATTGCCGTTTTTGTGCTTCCGCCGAGCCGTATCGTCGCAAGGCAATCTCAACGTCAAAATTAAGGCAGGTCCTTTCCATATGAAAGCCTATCTTCTCGATTCAAACGGCAAAGCACTCGCCGTCAAAGCACGCAAAAAACTGCTTTCAATCCGCGACACATACGTCATCGATATCGACGAAAATCGCATAAACCCTGCGTACGGTGTGTTGGTGGGGTTGTGGTATGACCTTGTTTGCCACCCCTCCCATTAAAAGCGCACCAAATCGCGCCTAACTTTGGACGCGATTGACGCAAACGTAGCAATCGCTATTCCGTCACTTCGTTCCTTACAGAGGCACTCGCCCGACAACTCATTTACGATTAGTAAATTAGGGTTGCCGTTCGAGTGCCTCTTTCGCGTTATGCATCGATTTGGCGCACTTTTACAAAACATATTAATGCGTCAGGCACACCCCGCCTCAAAATCGTGTACGTCTATGTACACTGGATTTTGATTCAAGCCGTGCCTTTCGCGTTCTTCATCTCAATATCGCGCTTTTATAAAACGCGCGATAGTTATCTCAATCACGCAATTTTACAAAACAAAAAATTTTTCAACGTTTGCCAACTCAAATCTTTTTTATCCTTATCAACAATCACAAAAATAATTCTGTCTTGAAAACGGTTTTTTCGTATGATACAATATTATAAATGTCACAAATATTTATATTTGACGGAAACGGCGAGTATAATTATGTGAAAATAATCAATCAAACGGATTGCGCAACCGGTTTTGCGCAAAGTGAGGGGAAAATGATAAATATTTTTGTAAACGGAATCGAAATGCAGGTCAATGAAGGCACGAGAGTGATTGACTTGCTCAAACAAGAGGATAGACGCAAATACGCCGTGTGCAAACTCGGCTCGCAAATCAAAGAACTCAATCGCAAACTTTCAAGCAAAGACGACGGAAAGACAATCGAGTTTTTGGGCATCGAAAACAACGAAGCGGCAAAGGCGTACGAGGCGAGTTTGAGATACATCGTGGCAATGGCGTTTCACAATCTTTATCCCGACGTGCGCATTCGCTTCGGCTACAACGCGTCGCGCTCGATTTTTTGCCAGATTCTCACCAAGGGTTTCAACGTGTCCAAAGCGACGGACGAAATCCGCAAAGAGGTTGACCGTATCATAAAGGCAGATATGCCTATCGAGCGCATCACCGTTTCGACGGACGAGGCGCGTGAGATTTTCGAGAAGATGCAACGCGACGACAAGTTGCGCATATTGCCGTATCGTCCCGAAAGTTTGGTGAACATCTACGTTTGCGGCGACTATTACGACTATTTGCACGCATATATGGTGCCGTCCACGGGTTGCATATTCAGTTACAACCTTATGCCGTACAGCCCGGGCATAATCATTCAATATCCGCGCTCGGAACTCAACGCCGAGATTCCCGAATTTGTGGAAGAAAGCACTTACGGCAGAACGCTTCAGAGAGCGACCGCTTGGTCGAACAAGACAAAGACGGGAACGGTTGCCGACATAAACGAAAAGGTCGAGGACGGCAAAGTTCTCGATTTCGTGCAGATGTGCGAAGCAAGGCAAAACTCTATGCTTTCCGAACTCGGCAGAAAAATCGAGAGCGACATCGAAAATATCCGCCTCATCTGCATTGCGGGTCCGAGTTCGAGCGGCAAGACCACGTTCTGCAACAGAGTGCGCATAGAACTCATATCGAGAGGCATAAATCCCGTTATGATATCTATGGACGACTATTATCTCGAACGCGAAAAGATATGCAAAATGCAGGGCAAGGCGGCAAACGAGGTTGACCTCGAACACGTCGATTGCCTCGACATCGAACAATTCAACAAGGACCTTTTCGATTTGATAAACGGCGAAGAAGTCACGCTTCCGAGTTTCAATTTTGCAAAGGGCGCAAAGGAAAAAGGACGCACGATAAGAGTTGACGAGCATAGCCCCATAATGATAGAGGGCATACACGCGCTCAATGAAAAACTCACCGCGTCCATACCCAAGCATCAAAAATTCAAAATCTACATTGCGCCGCAACTCACCATAAACGTTGACGACCACTCGCCGCTCAGCATAACGGATTTGCGACTTATCCGCAGAATCGTGAGAGATATGCAGTTCAGAAACTATCCCGCAAAGAACACGATAGATATGTGGTCGAGCGTGAGAAACGGCGAATTCAGGTGGATATACCCGTGGCAAGAGGGGGTGGATTTCGTGTTCAATTCCGCGCTTGCGTACGAACTTTGCGTACTCAAAAAACTCGCACTGCCTGCGCTAAAAGAAATCAAGGACACCGACCCGCAATTCATCGTTGCGAACAGACTTATCAAATATCTCAAATATTTCAAGACGATAGAGGACGAAAGCCTTATCCCGTGCAACTCGCTTCTGAGAGAGTTTATAGGCGGCAGTTGCTTCAACGTATGATTGATTAATGATTGCACCCCGAAAAGAAACTTGCGAAGTGGACGAAAAAGTACGACAGAATCATTTGCAAACGCTGAATTGTAATTAATAATTAATAATGAATAATTAATAATTAATAATTTTGGGTGGGGATGCCCCACACCCCAAACGAACACTTATTCGTAGCCTACTTATAAACGGAATGTGCCTATTCGAAGACGGAATCGGAGCCGCAACGGCGGCGACCGTAGCGAGCGCCGAGCTTGACGGACAGTACAAGCGACTGCGCCGTTTGGGTGCGAAGCTGGCGCACAAAGCGCAGTGGCACAAGTAGAGAAATGTCCCTATTTATGCGAGTGCTGAGTGTTGCCCCACGCGAAGCGGACGCCGTGGATTCCCTCAAAGAATGCAGAGGGGGAACGGCGGTGGGGGAAACACGTGAGGAAGGGGGAAATTGTAATTAAAGTACACGCCGTACACTCGTGTAGCGGAAGGCGAAGCCTTATCCGATCGTGCGCAAAACCGTTCGTCAAAGACGAATACCGCTTGCGCACGGCAGAAATATCACAGCACAAAGTAAAGTATTATGTACAAGATTGCCAGAGTCGGATTGCATCATTTCGAAGAACCGTGTTTGTCGGGCGAGAGAGGTAGCGGAACTATCTTCTTTTCGGGGTGCAATCTGCGTTGTCTGTTCTGCCAAAACTACGAGATTTCGCACGAGGGTAAAGGACTCGAAGTGAGCGAGAGCGAACTTGTGTCGCTTATGCTTTATCTTCAAAAAATAGGGGCGCACAACGTAAATCTCGTTACGCCGTCAAATTACGCGAATTTTCTCAAAGACACGCTTAAAGTTGCAAAACGACAACTTAAAATACCGATTGTGTGGAATAGCAGCGGATACGAAACCGTGCAGAATCTCAAAAAACTCGAAGGTCTGGTGGATATTTATTTGCCCGATTTCAAGTATTCCGACAACGATTTGGCGTGGGAATATTCGCACGCAAAACGGTATAGAGAAGTCGCTCTCGAAGCGATAAAAGAAATGCGCCGTCAGCAACCCGAGGACGTTTTCGACAGCGACGGAATGATGAAAAAAGGCGTTATCGTACGACACCTCGTTTTGCCTTGCGCACTTGAAAACACAAGAGGGGTTTTGCAAGATATATCGTCGATTGACGATACGATGTACGTTTCGCTTATGGGGCAGTATTTCCCCACGCCCGCCGTGCTTAACCACCCGATATTGTCGAGGCGCATAACCGATGACGAGTACGATAGGGCAACACAAATGTTTTTCGACGCAGGATTGCAAAACGGATTTTCGCAAGAACTTGACAGCGCGACGGAAGAATATGTGCCCGATTTTGACTTGAACGCTTTGCAAAAAATATTGTTAAAAATTAATAATGAATAATGAATAATTAATAATTGCGGGTGGGCTTTGCCCACACCCGAAACGTATTTTTGCGTTACAACATTTATTATTGATTTTCTTACTTTGATATTGCGTTTATGGCATCGGCAAATGTTTTCTCCGATAACACCAAACTCAATATGTTGTGTTTCGTTGCGAAATCTTCGTCCGAATAACACAATTCGTATTTTTGCGAAAAATTTGTCGAAATCGGTTGCGCGATTATTTCGTTTGTGCTAACATACTGTCAAATGTGAATCGGAGGGCTTTATGGCTCAAAGTGATGTCAAACTCAAAAAAGCAATTCTTCTCGCAACAGCCTCTGTTGCAAAAATTGTTTTTTCTTCATTTGACAAGTGCCTCTTTCCCTCGATTGATTCAAAAATTGCCTAACGTAGATGTCCTTAGCGGACATCTTTTTTTTGCGCTAAAACGGCGTTAGGCGCGTAAAAAGATAACAACAAATATATATAGGAGAAAGACAAATGTCAAAAAATCAACTTGTTTACGATGTCAATGACAAACCTGCTTTTGGCAAAAACCTTGTGTTTGCATTCCAACAAGTGCTTGCAATTATGGCTGCCACTATTGCAGTTCCGACCATTATCGGTCTTCCGACTCAAATCCCCGCGGCAATCCTCGGCGCAGGCATCGGCACGATAGTGTATCTGCTTTTCACCAAATTTAAGAGCCCGGTTATCATTTCGAGTTCGTTTGCGTTTTTGAGTTCGCTCTCGACCGCGCTTTGCTTCGGATATTGCGGCATAATTCTCGGCGGTATCCTCGCAGGACTCGTATACGTCGTTTTGGCAATCATAATTAAGTTTGCCGGCAGCAAGTGGGTTTCAAAACTTATGCCCCCCGTCATCATCGGACCCACCGTCGCACTCATCGGTCTTTCTCTTGCGGGAAGCGCAATGGGCGACATCGTGAAGGCAAGCGGTGCAACCGTCAATGCAAGTTACAACCTCGTCGCGCTTTTCTGCGGTCTTGTGACGCTCATCACGATTTGCATTTGCTCAACTCAAAAGAAATTCAAAATGGGTCGCCTCATTCCGTTCATTCTCGGTATCGGCGCAGGATATGCGGTTGCGGCATTCTTCTCGATTTTCGGATATGCTTGCCACGTCGAATATCTCAAGATAGTCAACTGGCAACCCCTCGTGGACAACTTTGCGGCTCTCGGCGATTCAACTGCGAGCGTAGGCGCAAAATTCCAATCCTTCCTTAACTATCCCGACTTTGCTCTTATCGAAGCAATCAAAGAACTCGTCACGGGCAACGTCAGCGAAGCAGTCAAAACCGCGACCAACGGCGTTGCAACCACAATCACTTGGGCAGGCGTGGGCGAAGTCGTACTCGCATTCGTACCCGTTGCGCTCGTCGTCTTTGCAGAGCATATCGCAGACCACAAAAACCTCGGCTCTATCATCGGTCGCGACCTCGTCGAAGGCGAGCCCGGTCTCACCAGAACCCTTCTCGGCGACGGCGTCGGCTCTATGGTCGGCACGGTGTTCGGCATTTGCCCCAACACGACTTACGGCGAATCCGTCGGTTGCGTCGCAATCACCAAAAACGCTTCGGTATCCACAATCTTCCTTGCGGCTTGCATGTGCATAGTGCTTTCCTTCATAAGTCCGCTTATGGCACTTCTTCGCACGATTCCCGCTTGCGTAATGGGTGGCGTATGCCTCACTCTTTATGGGTTCATCGCGGTCAGCGGTCTCAAAATGTTCAAAGACATCAATCTCGGCGACAACAAGAACCTCTTTACCGTATCCACAATCCTCATCGCAGGTATCGGCGGACTCTCTATTAAGATTCCGTACAAGATTCTCACGAGCGACGTTATCGGTCAAACCATCAAAGACGGCGCAATCGTGGACGTAATTCTCAGCCCTGCGGGAACGGTGGATAAGACCATCACAATCACTTCAATCGCAACCGCGCTCGTGCTCGGTATCATCGTACACGCAATCATCGACGCAATCGAGAAGAAGCAGGGCGGAGACGGCAACGAAGAAGAAGTTGTGGATGAACCTCAAAGCCTCATCACCGGCGCAGTCGCACCCAACGCAACGTTCGAGGTCGGCGTGGACGTCGTGAAAGCGGCAGAAGAAAAGGTCAGAGAAGAAGAAGTCGTAGAGGAACTTCGCGAAGAAGAAAGAGCAGAAGAAAACGCAGAATCTTCCGACCAAGAATAAGAATTAAAACGAAAGGATATACCAAATAAAAGAGGTAAAAATATGAAAGAATACGCAAACGTACACATTCTCGATCATCCGCTCATTCGCCACAAAGTGGCAATAATAAGAGATAAAAACACCACGACCAAACAATTCAGAGAGGTCATTGGCGAAATCGCAACGCTTATGGCATTCGAGGCATTCAAGGACGTTCCCACCCAAACTATAACCGTCGAAACGCCGCTCGAAACCGTCGAACAAACCGTCGTGAAAGAAAACTCTATCGCAATCGTGCCTATCCTTCGCGCGGGACTCGGTATGGTTGACGGCATCCTCACGCTTTTTCCTGCGGCAAAGGTCGGACACATCGGTATGTACCGCAACGAAGAAACGCTCGAACCGCAAGAATACTATTGCAAATTGCCCCAAGGCATCGATGAAAAAGTCGTTATGCTCGTAGACCCGATGCTCGCAACGGGCGGTAGTGCTTGCGACGCAATCGCGCTTCTCAAAAAACGCGGCTGCAAACACATCAAATTCCTTGCGATAATCGGTGCGCCCGAAGGCGTTGAAAAAGTACATTCCGAACATCCCGACGTTGAAGTTTACGTATCGACACTTGACCGTCAACTCAACGAGAATGGCTACATTTTGCCGGGGTTGGGGGATGCGGGGGACCGTATCTTCGGCACTAAGTAAGACTGCGCTAAATCGCGACTAACTTTGTCAACGCCCCTCTCAAAAAAAGAGGGGCGTTTTTTTCTTTCTCTACAAGAGCGTAGGGGCGTGTACTCTAAATAAAACGTCCCCTTTCCTCAAGCGTTTTCCCTATCGCCGTTCCCCCTCTGCATTCTTTGAGGGAACCCACGGCGACCGCGTAGCGGGGGACAACACTCGGTGCTCGCATAGATAGGGACATTTCACTCATTATGCCACCGTCCTTTGTGTGCCAGCTACGCACCCAAACGGCACAGTCGGACGGTACAAAACGTCGAGCTTCGACGCTCGCTTTTCTCGCCGCCTTGCGGCTCGTGTTCCGTCTTCGAACGGGCAGAGTAGTTGTATAAGTACGCCTTGAACGAGTGCTCGTTAAAAGTCCGCTCTGCAAGTTCGCGGACGGCGGTTTTTATCTCGCCTTCGAATAGACACATTGCGTGTACGAGTAGCCTTCGAATAAGTTTCGAATTAAGGCTTCGCCTTCCATAATTATTAATTATTAATTATTCATTATTAATTAACCTCAAACGTTTGACAATTCTCTTGCATTTTGGTAAATTTAATGTCGAGCCGCTCGAAAGTGGTTTTTAAGTCAATCAAAGATTGCACCTATGTCGGCGAGACTGGTTAGAGGAGGTAAAAACAATGTACGCAGTAGTTGAATGCGGAGGCAAGCAATACAAGGTTGAGAAAGATATGCTCGTCAAGGTCGAGAAAATCGACGCTGAAATCGGCGACGTCATCGAACTCAAAACTCTTATGCTCGTCGACGACAACGGAAACGTTAAAGCAGGACAAGACGCACAAACCGTAAAGGTCAGTGCAAAAGTCAACGCACAAGACAAGTTCCCCAAAGTTTACGTTTTCCATTACAAGTCCAAAAAGAACATCAGAAAGCGTCAAGGTCATCGTCAACCGTACACCGAGTTGAAGATTGTTTCAATCGAGGGTTAAGCGATGGTCAAGGTCAAGTTCTCGACACAAGACGGGAAGTTTGTGGGCGTTGAATGCTCGGGGCATTGCGAGTATGCCGAAGAAGGCGCGGACATAGTGTGCGCGGCGTTAAGTTCGGTAGTACAAACGGCGGTGCTTGGCATTATGCACATAGTGGGCGTGAACATAGCGTATGAAACCGACGCAAAAGACGGTTATCTGTATGCGATGTTGCCAAAGTCTATGACTTCCTCTCAAGCGCACGACGCGGACGTGATTTTGAGAACTGCTTATTTAGGGGCGTCCGACCTCTATGAAAACTTTTCGGACTTTATAACATTGGAGGTAGAATGATTATGTTTATGAATATACAATTATTCGCTCATAAGAAAGGAACGGGTTCTTCGCACAACGGTCGTGATAGCGAATCCAAGCGTCTGGGCCCCAAACGCGCTGACGGTCAATTCGTTCTCGCAGGCAACATTCTTGTTCGCCAAAGAGGTACGAAGTATCATCCGGGCAACAACGTTTCAATCGGCAAAGACGATACGTTGTTTGCGCTTATCGACGGCGTTGTGAAATTTGAGCGTGTTGGAAAAGACAGAAAACAAGTTTCCGTTTACGCACAAGAGCAATAACAGTCAAAACGAAACCGCCCGAATTTAGGGCGGTTTTTTCTATCGTAAGCACGCGCATACGCGTGCGCACATACGCGAAAACGCGTGCGCAATATATTGAATGCAATATCTTGCGCGCACGGCAATATACTTAACTATGAATCAAATCGAATTTTCAATCCCCAAAACGCCGACTTTCGACGTCGGACAAACCCTCGATTGCGGACAAGTCTTTCGTTTCGTGCAAAAGGGCGATACGTTTAGAGTTTGCGCGAAAAACCATATGGCGCGCATAACCGACGAGGGCGGCGAGTACGTCGTAAAATGCGACGACAAGGGCTTTTTTGAAAAGTATTTTGATTTCGACACCGACTACGCGGCGATTCAGGCAAAAGTCGCGGACAACGGATTTGTGTCCGACGCTATCGAGTACGGCAAAGGGATTCACATTCTTCGTCAAGACCCGATTGAAGCGATTTTTTCCTTTATCGTATCGCAAAACAACCATATTCCGAGAATCAAAGGAATAATCGAGCGTATATGTGATTCTTTGGGCGAGGATATGGGCGAATATCACGCTTTTCCGAGCGTCGAGAAACTTGCGAGCGCAGGCTCGGGCTTTTACGCGAAAATAGGCGCTGGGTATAGGGCGGAATATCTCGACAGAGTTGCAAAAACTATGCTCGACGAAAACGTGGACGAGTGGAAAAAACTCTCTACGCCCGAACTGCGCGCAAAACTTTTGTCCTTGCACGGCGTCGGAAGAAAGGTTGCCGATTGCGCGTTGCTGTTCGGTTTCTCGCGCTTTGACGTGTTCCCCGTGGACACTTGGATAAAAAAGGCGTTCGAGAGCGAATACGAGGGCGTTGCACCCGAAAAAATGTCCGATTTGTTGGTTGAAAAGTACGGTGAAAACGCCGGCTTCGTTCAGCAATGGGCGTTTTATTTCAAAAGAGCAAAAAAAGTATAGACAAATCACTTATTTTGTTATAAAATGAGTTTATCAATATAAAAAGACTATTACAAGTCCGCTTTGTGCGACTTGAAAGAGGAGAAGAAGATTATGGCAGCAGGCAAAAAATATGTAGTTCTTGCAGACATCGAAAGCGTCAGAGTTCCTTTCAGCGTGTTTGAATCCGCTCTTGAAGAACTTTCCCGCATCGGTGAAATCGCAGCGTGCAAATTCTACGGATATTCCGCAAAACGTACCAAAGACTACGGCGAGTTCATCCAAGAAAACAGTTACGACGCACTTTCTGCGCTTCCCAAAAAGAGAAAAGGCAAACTCGACCTTCGTCAAGTTATCGACGCGGCAAGACTTGCTCAATTCCCCAACATCGACGGTTTCTTCCTTATCTACGGAAACGGCGACATCACTCCGCTTATCGCTTATTTGAAAGCATACGGCAAAGACGTCGTTGCAGGCGTTATCGAACCCGACAAGAACTCCGTCCTTTGCAACAAAGTCATTATGCTCGACGCAAAAGCGACCACGCAAACCGTCCTTAACGCAGGCTATAAGAAAGTCAATGCAGCGCCCGTCGTAAAGAGAGCGGCGCAACCCAAAGCGGCACCCGTTCAATACGCACCCGCACCGCAACCTGCACCTCAACCGGTATATCAACAACCCGTTGCACCACAACCCGCACCTGCAGCACCCGCACAAACTCAACAACAAAGCGAAGAAGCGGCTCAAATGGCATTGCTTCTCGAGCAATTCAACAAAATCATCGCAAGCGACAACTGAGTTTAAGCGAATTAACGAAATTAAAAAATCCCGCATTTTTGCGGGATTTTTATTTATTTTTTATCTTCTTAATTATAAAAATATTAATACCTATCAAAACTCTTTTACAGCGTTGTTTTTATAAGTGCAGAAACGGATTTTGTAGCCGTTGTCGTCGATTGGCTCGCCTTGTTCGACGAGTTGCCAGTTGTCGAGTGCGTCGAGATTTTCGTGGAAGACTTCCGCGCCGCCGTCTGCGTCAACTTTGGTGACATACGCCGTGTCACAGTAGGGCAAAAGCGTGCGATACATCATTGCGCCGCCTATGACGTAGGTTTGCTCGCCGTCGTAGTTTTTGAGCGTTGCAAACAATTCGTCAAGGGATTTGACGAGGATATATCCTTTCGCTTTTGCGTCTTCGTCCGTGCCGTTCGGGTTAAGCACGATATTCGTGCGGTTTTTGAGCGGCATACCGCTTGGAAAAGAGAGAAGCGTGTTGCTTCCCATAACGACGGTTTTGCCTTTCGTGTGCGCGACGAAATGGCGCATATCTTCTTTGAGAGAAAACAGCAAGTCGTTTTTCTTGCCGAGTCCCCATTTGTTGTCAACTGCAAAAATCGTTTTCATTTTTTTTGAAAAAATTACGGCGTTTTCGTGCGTTTTTACGCACTTTTTATGTTGTTTTTACGCCTTTGTCGGCGTGTTTTTTGCTATATTTAACGTCGATTTTGCCAAAACTCAAATCGCAACTTCGATTTTCTTGTCGAGTTTGGTGTACTGATAGTTTTCGAGTTCAAAATCGTCAACGGTGAAGTCGTAGAAGTTCTTTACGTCCTTGTTCATTTTGAAAGTCGGCGCAGGGTATTGCGGATTCTTCAAAATTTCCTCTACGATAGGAATATGACGGTCGTAAATGTGCGCGTCGCTTATGACGTGTACAAATTCGCCCGCTTCAAGTCCGCTCACTTGCGCAAACATATGAAGAAGCACGGCGTATTGCACGACATTCCAGTTGTTTGCCGTGAGCGTGTCTTGGCTTCTTTGGTTCAAAATGCCGTTGAGTTTGTTGCCGGTAACGTTGAAAGTCATCGAGTACGCGCAAGGGTAGAGGTGCATTTCGTGCAAGTCCTCGAAGTTGTAGATATTGGTGAGTATGCGCCTCGATTGCGGATTGTGTTTGAGGTCGTAAAGCACTCTGTCCACTTGGTCGAATTCGCCTTCTGGATATACGCTCTTTTTGCCGAGTTGATAGCCGTACGCCTTGCCGATAGAGCCGGTTTCGTCCGCCCAACTGTCCCATATATGCGAATTGAGGTCGTGCACGTTGTTGCTCTTTTTCTGCCAAATCCAAAGGATCTCGTCGATTGCGGATTTGAAAGCGGTGCGGCGAAGGGTGATAATCGGAAACTCTTTTGCGAGGTCGTATCTGTTGACGATACAGAACTTTTTTATGGTGTGCGCCGGCGTTCCGTCAAGCCATTTGGGGCGCACTTCGAGGTTTTCGTCGCTGATTCCGTTGTCGAGTATATTGCGGCAGGTTTCGATAAAAATTTGATCTGCGAGGCTCATAGTTTCACCTTTAGTATCGTTAAAATTGAAAATTTGCAATATTATTGCGCTTCGCTTCCGAAGAAACGAAGCGCATAATGGCAGTGTTATTGTCAGTCTTTGATGACGAGTTGCGCGTTGATTTCACGCATAAGATCGACGGGCACTTTGATGACGCGTCTGTCAAAGGTGACAAGTCCGTTCATTTCCTGTTCGACGTCGCTCACTTCCGTGTACACGGTTGCCGAAAGACCTCTGTCGATTTTGGGAACGATTGTCTTTTCGTAGAGTTTCTTGATTGCCTTTGCAAGCGATTCGGGCTTCTTGTAGATACGATAGCCGAATTGATTGTCGGGCGAGTACATATGACCTTCCGTCTTGATTGCGTATCCGCCGAATTCGCTGAGAATATAGCAGCGATCGTCGTTCTTGGGTACGAACAAAGGCTTGAAGTAGATGTGCAAACTCTTGGTGTCCGACGTGCCTTTGCCTTGATCGTTCCAGCCGCTTACGCTGTCGATGAGGCGGGTTGGGTCGATTTTCTTCATTTCTTTGGTTATGCGCACCGAGTCGAATTGTCCCCAGCCTTCGTTGAAGGGAACCCATACCGCAAGGGATACGACGTTTTTGAGGTGATTCATCGTGACGCGAAGTTCGTTTTCAAACTCGTCGCGACCTTCTTTGTCCGCGCGCGCGAGTTTCTTGTAGCCCGATTCGTTGTCGTCTTTGATGTGGTATTCGAACACGGTTGCCAACAGACCTATGTATAAAAGGTTGTATTTCGTGCCGCCGCTGACCATATCTTGCCAAACCAAAATGCCTTCCTTGTCGCAGTGATAGTACCAGCGCAAAGGCTCGATTTTGATGTGCTTTCTGAGCATATTGAAGCCCATAGATTTGACCATCTTGACGTCCCATTCGAGAGCGGCGTTAGAGGGAGGCGTAAGCATACCGTCCGACCAGTAACCTTGATCGAGAAGACCGGTGTGGAAGTACGGCTTGTTGTTGAGGCCCATACGCTTGAAGCCCTTGCTGTCGGTGACCCAACTGAATTTGCGCATACCGAAGTAGGATTTCACGATGTCGTTGCCGACTTTGAACGCCACGTCGTAGAGTTTGGGGTTTTCGGGCGACCAAAGTTCGTAATTTTCGAGTTTTATGCTTGCCGTATCGCCGCCGAATTGACCGCTGAAAATGGCTTTTGCGCCGTCCATAACGATGACGTCGACGGGGACGTTTGCGGATTTGTCGAATTTGAAGTTGATAGTATCTGTGTCGATATCGGGAACGATGGTGACGTCTTTGAGGTACACTTCGTCAATACTCTCGATCCATACGCTTTGCCAGATACCCGATTGCGGCGTATACCAGATTCCGCCCGGTTTAGAGGATTGTTTTGCGTGAGTGTGATAACTCGTGTCGCAGGGGTCGGTCACGACGAGTTCGATGACGTTTTCACCGACTTTGACCGCTGCCGATACGTCCAAAGAGAAGGGAACGTAGCCGCCGATATGCTCGCCTACGGAAATGCCGTTGAGTTTGACCGAGCAAATCATATCCACAGCGTCGAAGTGCAGAATCGTGACTGCTTTGACGAAGTTTGCGTCGAGATTGAACGTGCGATGATAGTAAAGCACGTCGTCGGGCGTAACTCTCGTGCCTTCGGGAACGCCCGAAAGCAAACATTCGGGTGAGAACGGAACGAGTATTTTGCCTTGATATTTGCCGTTAAAACTCTCGCTCTTGCGCAAAATGGCGTAATCCCATTCACCGTTGAGCGTGACGTAACTATCTCTTGCAAACTGCGGACGCGGATATTCTGCGAGCGGTGTTGAACCAACCTCGAAAGGTGTGCGAAGTCTGACTGTTTTCATATTTTCCTCCGAATAGTTTACAATAGTATAACATATATATACAAACCTCGCAAGACAAAATATCTCAATTTCCGCCACAAATTCCGCTTCCTCTTTGACTACTGCGCGGCGGTGTGGTATACTCGTTTCGATAAGAAGGAGGCTCGATATGAAACTCTACATCGGTTCAGACGTGCACGGTTCGAGCGCGAACATAGAAAGATTCCTCGATATAGTAAACGACGCTCGCAAAAGCGATCCGAGCGTAAAGGTCGTCCTTTTGGGCGACATATACAATCACGGTCCGCGCAACCCGTTTCCCGAGGGCTACGCGCCTATGACGGTTGCCAAAATGCTCAATGAATCCAAGGACTTTATCACCGTAATCAAGGGTAACTGCGACAGCGAAGTAGACCAAATGATAAGCGATTTCCCGATAGGCGATGACTTCTCGCGCGAATGGTACGGTCGTACGCTGTTCTTCACTCACGGTCACAAGTGCAACCCCGATTTGCCACCGAAGAACGCAAAGAAGGGCGACGTCGTATTTTACGGACACTTCCACCGCGCTATGCTCGAAGTGAAAGACGGCGTGATTTACGTCTGTGTCGGCGCACTCGGCTTGTCGCCAGAAGGCGTGGAACGTTCGTACGCCGTTTTGTACGAACGTAAAATCGAAGTCAAAACGTTGCAAGGCGGCAAAACCTTGATAGAATACGACCTCGACTGATTCGTAAAAATGCAAAAATATCGTTGACCCGACGACTTTCGCATAGTACAATGCAATGGAATTCGGGAAAGTAGTAAAATTGAATTTACCGCAATAGAATCACTGAAAAACATATAAAATCGTAAAAAAGAGGGATAAAATGCACTACAATTATCGCACGCAAGGCACTTGTTCAAGAGAAATATCGTTCGACATCGACGGCGACGTAATCACCAACGTACACTTTGTCGGCGGTTGCCCCGGCAATCTCAAAGCAATACCCATTTTGGTTGAGGGAATGACCGTTGACGAAATCGAGCGCAAACTCGGCGACGTGAAGTGCGGATTTAAGGACACTTCGTGTGCAGGGCAACTTGCCAAGGCTGTCCGCGAAGCCAAAAACGCCCAAGACAATCAATAATCAACAGTTTTCGAGATATTCGCATCGAATTTATCTTTGTAGTTTCTCGTTGCCTAATTGCGTGCTTTCCGCGCGCTTTTTTGTTGTGTAGAAAGTTAAATTGCAACATTAGAGGTGCGGAACGCACATCCGAGCAGAGATACAGACACAAATATGAGAAAAACCTTGCTAAATAGTGTTTTTTGATTTTGCCTAATAACAGGGCTCGCCCAACAGCGATTGATACCGAAGGTCAATCGCGTGCAGCCTGACCGCAGGGCAGGGCGCAACATAGTTGCGGTGCGCAATAGCGCACGTTTGAATCCCTTATGCGAAGAAAACAAAAAACATCTGTTAGACTTGCGCTTTATTTGGCGTAGCATAAGGATTCGCCCAACAGCGATTGATACCGAAGGTCAATCGCGTGCAGCCTGACCGCAGGGCAGGGCGCGTGAAAAGCAGACACCTAAAATAGGGACGGGATTCGCGCCGCTTGACCAAAAGCGACTTGCTCGCACAACATAAGAAAACAAAAGCGATGCCGTTATGCTTGCAAAAGGTCTGCGCTATCACGCCGGGGCGAGCAAACAATTCACCGGATTGTTTGCTTTTCGCCCGTTCGAATCCCTAATTAACTAAAATAAAGCGCAAGACGAATAAATCGACTTGCGCTTTATTTGGCGTAGCATAAGGATTCGTTCAACAGCGATTGATACCGAAGGTCAATCGCGTGCAGCCTGACCGCAGGGCAGGGCGCGTGAAAAGCAGACACCTAAAATAGGGACGGGATTCGCGCCGCTTGACCAAAAGCGACTTGCTCGCACAACATAAGAAAACAAAAGCGATGCCGTTATGCTTGCAAAAGGTCTGCGCTATCACGCCGGGGCGAGCAAACAATTCACCGGATTGTTTGCTTTTCGCCCGTTCGAATCCCTAATTAACTAAAATAAAGCGCAAGACGAATAAATCGACTTGCGCTTTATTTGGCGTAGCATAAGGGATTCGAACCCCTGACCTTCTGGTCCGTAGCCAGACGCTCTATCCAGCTGGGCTAATGCTACATTCGATAGGGCTTTTCTTTAAGCATAGTTATTATATTGTTATCAAAAAGAAAAGTCAACCGTTTGCGGAAATATCTTTCACAAAAAATCACTTTGCCGTTTCTAAAAGCGGCGGAGGTTTCACTCGGTTTTGTCCTCGAAGTCTTTGAGGATTCCGTTTATGCCGTTGAACGAGAGGGTGGCGACCATTTTTGCCAAATCGTCGATTGAACGCTCTCTTGACGAGTTAAACCAGTGCTGAAACACGGTGAACATACCCGATACGACGTAGTCAAGCACGATGTCGAGGGTGGATTCGTCGAGGACGGTGTATTGAGAGATGACTTCTTTGCCGCGCGCTTTGAGAGTTTTGAACAGTTTGGACACGAGGTTTGAGTTGCTTTCGATGGATATGAGATGTTGATAAAAGTCGAGGTCGCTGTTGATGATTCTCGTAAGTTCTGCAAACATCTGATAGGGGTTGTGAAGCAACTCGCTCAGGTTGTGTTCACGCATGACCTGCTCGAAACTGTCGATGATTTTGTTCTCGATTTCGTCGGTGAGGTCGTAAATGCCGCCGTAATAGTTGTAAAACGTTTTGCGGTTGATGTCGGCTCTGTCGGCAATATCTTTGATGGTAATGTCGTTGATATTCTTTTCCGAAAGCAGTTCGGCAAAGGCGCGGTAGATTGCTTTTTTGGTTTTTGCGATACGTCTATCTGTTTTTTTCTGTTCCATATCCGATACTATTTTCGATATTTTCGGGGAATAATACACAATGCGGGTCGAAAGCGTGTTAAAACGGGCGATTTTCGGCAAGATTGCGCAATTTGAAACTATCGAAATCCCTTGTGATTTTTCTTGTTTGTATTATAATACACATATGAGGCATAAGTCAAGATTATCCGATAAAATAATATGCCTTAAAAACTAAAAGAATAATTGCAAAGAGAGGATAAAATGAAAGTCGCAATAGTTATAGATATATTTCACGACAAGAGCAAATATATCGTGAAAGACTACAACAATCCTATGGTTTTCCGACTCGACCGCGACCCGTTGGGATTTATCTCGCCCAAGCACAACCAGTTCCACAAGTTGGACCGCCAGAGAAGGTATTTGGAAAAGAATTAGTCTTTGCAGACGCAAAGACAGTGATATGCACGCAGTTGCGGAGTATTTGAAACCGATTCTTCCGCAATTATTAATTATTAATTATTAATTAAAAAAACGTGCCGTTAGGCACGTCACCAAGCAGATAATTTGGCGAAACTGCGGCTTGAGTGTTTATCCGTGTTTGAATTGATAGCGCAAATTCTCTGCGCGGTAGAGAAAATAAAATCAAGCAATGCTCTTGACAACACGCAGATTCTGCGTGTTGTCATTGCATTAGCGACGATTTTATTTTAATTTTCCGAGTCCAATCGAATAGCCTTGCGCTTTGCCGAGTTCCTTTGCGCTCTTTTTGTCGAGAAGTTCCACGCAACGAATAAACGTGCAGATTTGCTCGCAAGCGAGGGCGGAATTGTATTTGTCCATATGGTGATTGTCCGCAATCGAGCACAGATAGTCGGGGGCGGTGACGAGTGCTATTTCGGGAATATGCTTGTTGAAAAGGGGTTGACCCTCTCCGAAGTGAAGCATATTGTGCCCGCGAAGGGTCATCGTGCGCACGACGTCGCGCTCTTTTATCGCCTCGTAGTAGATATCGTCAACGGTTTTGTTGCCCGTGTACACGATTTCAACGTCAACGGGATTGGTTTGCGTATATACGCCGTCAACGTCTTTCCATTCTGTGCAACCGAGATGTTCGACCGCGCAACCGGCAACCGCTTTCAAGCCGCCTTTTTTGCCTTTCCAAACCTGCTTGTTGTCGGCAAGGAATTTTGAAGTCGCTTGGTCCGTACCCGTGCGGAAAGAGGGCAAGCGGAAGTGTCCCGTGACGAATGCGAAAACGAGATTTCTGTCGGTGGGGTGCTTTGTGAAGTATTCCATCATACGCAAAAGACCTATTGCGCCGTTTTCCTCACAGAAGTTGCAACCGTCGGTGTGCGTGTTAATAATAATCGCTTCGTTAGTTTCCTTTTTACCTTTTATAACAGTGTAGAAAGATTGAGTTTTTGCGTTTTCGAGCGTGCCTTCGAGGGTGAGCGTCGCGCTCTTTTTGGCTTTTGCGGCTTCGAGAACGGCTTTTCCGTCCGTTTGGTTGACCCAAACCATAGGCACTTTGAGGTAGTGAAGAATGAAGTTGAGCACTTGACCCTCGACCATTTGGTCGGACATATCTTCCCAAATGCAAATCATACCTTTCATACCGGAAAGTTGCGCCGCCCAGAACGTGAGCAGAGTTTTGACGAAAGAGGTGCTTACGGGGCCTCTGTAACTCTTTTCTATTTCGAGGTCGCTCGGCAAGGATTTACGCTTGTCGAACGCGATTTTACTGCTGATTTTCGAGAGATTTTTAATATGGCAGACGGCGATTTTGCCTCTTGCTCTTTGAAATCCGAGCGGGTGATTGCCGACGACCACGAGTTTGCCGCTCACGCCTTTTTCACTCGTAAGTCCGCTGTAAGGGAAGGGCGATGAAACGTGAACGGGTTTTCCGTCAACAACAAGCGAGCAATTTTTTGCTTCCCAGCGTTTGAAAGTGTAGGGGGTGACTACGCTTTGAAGCCCCATATTTGCGATTTGCGCCTTTATCCATTCGCAAAACTCGTTTTGCGCGTCCGTACCCGTGAGGCGAATCCCAAACGCGTTCATAGTGTTCATATCTTCGTCCACTTTTTTAGGGTCGAAATATTTTGTTACGTCCATAATTTTCTCCTTTCGAATCCGATTTACGATAATTCGTAAAAGTTTATCGATATATATGATTTTAACACATTTGTAGGATATGTCAACGCCGAGCGTGGCATAACTTGCATGAAAAAGTGAACGTAAATAAGATAAGAACAAAAAAACGAGTTGCGGTTGCAACTCGTTTTTTGTTTTGAATATTTCCAAACAAAATGATAATTTGACAATTATGCGGCTTCGCTTACGGCTATGCGGTTGTTCGGCATAAGGCGCATAAGGAAGTATTGTATCGTCATCGTAAAGCCAACCGAACAAAAGACGTATACTTGCGCAATCGAAGAAATCGGGTAGGGACGATCGATTATACCTTTGAGATTGGCGTCTTTGATCATAAACAGCGACGATATGAGGACGTATGCAAGCATACCCACCGAAATCATCCCCTGTTTGGGGTTTCTATACAGCGTGGTGAGGAAAAACAATACTTCCGTGACGAAAAACATTATGAATCCCACCATAGCGACTGTGTTGTGGATTTGGCGTAAGCGGGCATATTTTTCGGCAAGTTCGCCCTCTACTTCGAGCCACGGAACCGAAATACCCGCCGTGAGAATCGCCATGCTTAACAAACTAAGTCCCAAGAACAGAATACACAACTGTTTCGAGTATTGACCTGCGTCGAGGCACATTTTCATTGCGAGAATAAACCCTGCGACGAACAAAAAGCCGTAAAAAAGGATGGCAGGCATATTATCCTCTCGGTATGCGATGAAAGAGAGCGATTTGTATATGGGGCGTTGTTCGCCGAGTGTGCAGCAAAATGCCGAAATAACAGGGAAAACCACGCACCAAAACGCAATCAGCACGAGTTCCATCAATCGCGAATGTTCCTTTAAGTATTTAGGAAGAGAAGCGTTGTTTTTGAAAACTTTCATAGCAAATCACCTTTTCCATACAATTTATATATTATTTATATCATACAAATGCGTGAAATTCAACGACAATGCGTATTTTTTTTTACATTAAAACGACGATCTGAGATTTTTCGACAATTTTTGCAATAATTCGGTTGTTCTCGGGCGGGGGGGGGAAAAAGAGTATTTTTGATTTTCGCAATGATTTTGCCCGCCCTTTCGCAAGCGCGCGGATTAGCGCGACGACTTTCAAAAGGCGTGTTGCTCTTATAGGGCTTGAACCTCGAATCAAAGGAATAAAAACCGAGAGATACTCTCAAAAATATGATGTAGCTTAACTTGTACATCTTGTACACCTTGCTCTTTACATTCGTATAGATTTATGTCATAATATTGTTAACCAAATAGGGATGTAAGATAATCGAAAGCGAATAATTCAATGGCTTTTACTATCCCGACGGACAAAAAAAGAAGTCGTTGTTTTTCATATGTTCTATGGATGCCGCAATATAGGCAAACATCTCGATAAATAGCGACGAACGATAAGAAAAAATACAAGATGACAGTTTTGGAGGTTGCAAATATGATGGTTAAAAAGAAATCGTCTATGATTGTTTGTGTGATGCTTTTATTGACAATTTGCATCGGGTTGACTGCTTGTGGAAATAACGACGGCGGAGGAGAAAACCAAAATCCGCTCCACGATAGTACAAAATGGTTTACAGAAGAAGAACTATCGGCAAAGGGACTTGCCGGTTTGACTGCGCCGACAGGATTGTCGGGAGAGATGAACACAAGCGATGCTTGGTTTAATGACGGATACTCGTTTTCGCAAGTTTGCCCCGACGAAGATACGTTTAAGACGAATGCAGAAACATATTTTTCGTACTTAAAAACGCATTATGACGGAATGTTCGGCAAACCGAGAATCGAAAAAGACAGCATAGATACAAACGAAACCTGGTATATCATAGAACAAAAGAATGATTTGGCCGACTATTTCGATGATAACCCGAGCAAATTGTACGAGTTCTATTATGTAAGGAACAACACTTTGGATAACGGCTATTTTGTTACAGGCTCGGTCTGGATTTTTGAAATTCGCTATGAATTCGATGTCGAGTCCAATGGATACAAATTCAAACTGTTTATCGAAAGCGCCGATTCAACTCGTAACGGGGTTTACAAACACTATTATAAAATGTGAGCACTACGAATCGAAAGAGAGATGTCATTACAGGGCTTGCGGTTAGAAAAACACAAAGAAATATCGGATAAAGAAGCATAATAATAAATGCTTTAGGTGAAATGATGATTTTGTCTATCGGAGAAATACTTGCCGATATGATTGGCGAAAAGATTGACGATGTAACCACGTTCAAAGCGTTTTGCGGAGGCGCGCCGTTCAATCTCGCGGTCAACGCAAAGCAAAGCGGTGCAAAAGTCGGGTTTGTCGGACGTGTAGGCAACGACGTTATCGGACGTTTCGTTACGACGGAAGCGCAAAAGGCGAATTTGGATTTTCTCGACATTCAAACGGACGATGAGCGCAACACGACGATTGCTTTTGTTACGCTAACGGACGGAGAACGCGATTTTGCGTTCAATCGTCACGACACGGCAGACTACAATATCGACTTGGATGAAATAGACTTCGGCAAATACGAAGATTTGAGCATTTTGCATCTCGGCTCGCTTATGCTTTCGGAAGAAACCGGCAGAAAGTTTGCCAAAAAGATTGCGAAAAAAGCCAAAGACTTAGGCGTAAAACTCAGTTTCGATATGAACTTCCGCAAGGACATTTATCGCGATTTCGAGGACGCGAAAAAAGCGTATGCGCCGTTTGTCGAGTGCGCGGATATAATCAAGTTTTCAGAAGACGAACTTGCCGATTACACGGGCATACAAGATATGGACAAGGCGGCAGAATCGTTGTACGTCAAAGACAGACTGTTGCTCGTAACTCTCGGAAAAGACGGCAGCGCGTATTATTACAACGGTTTCAAAGGCGTTGTGCCGAGCATAAGCGACCCGAAGTGCGTGGACACAACAGGTGCGGGGGACGCGTTTTTCGGTGCATTCCTTGCGGCAATAGAAGGCAAAGAAATGACAAAAGAAAATCTTGATAATGCCGCAATGAAAGGCAATATCAAGGGCGCAAAAGCCACAGAATTTTACGGAGCGATTCGGCTATGAGAGATATTAAAAGCATAGTGTCGCAACCTATATTTTTTGAGCGCAACAGAGTGTACCGCATTTATCACGGCGGTAAACCGTTCAAAGAGATTTTCGCAGACGGTTTCGATGACGGAACGGACAATATGTTCCCCGAAGAATGGGTTGCAAGCAAAGTGAGAGCAATCAACCCCAAGTATTTCGGAAAGCGTGACGGCGTATCCGTTGTGAAAGGCACGGATTTGTTTTTCGATGATTTGCTCAACGAGCATAAAGAAGAACTTTTGGGCAACCGCAAATACGATTGCCTTGTCAAATTTTTGGACAGCGCAACGAGATTGCCCTTCCAAGTGCATCCGACAAAGGACTTTTCGAGAAAATATTTCAACTCGGAATACGGCAAGACGGAAGCGTGGCTCGTGATTGCGACTCGTCCGGGCGCAAAACTCTATTTCGGATTCAAAGACAAAATAACGAAAGAAGAATTGTCCGCGCTCGAAGAACGTAGTGAAGTCGAAAAAGACATAATGGGAAATCTTCTTGCAGGCGTAGAAGTGCAGGTCGGCGATTTGTGGCTCATCCGCGCGGGACTTATCCACGCAATAGGCGCAGGTTGCACGATTATAGAAGTGCAAGAACCGACGGATTTCACCATTCAACCCGAACGTTGGTGCGGCGATTATCACATCAGTTACAACGAAGAATACATCGGACTCGATAAGGACGTTGCACTGGACGCAATCAATTACGACATATACGGCGCGGCGGCAAAGGCATATGCAAAAGTATCGCCAAAGACCGTTGTCGATACGGAAAAATACAAGAAAGAAGTGCTTATCGGCTATGACGATACGCCTTGCTTTGCGGAAGTGCGTCATACCGTTCAAAACGGCGGAAGTTTCGTTATGAGTTACGCGCCGGCAGTGTATATCTGCCTCGAAGGTAACGGGCAAATCGTCGGCGAAAACTACAAAAAAGATATAAAACGCGGCGATTATTTCTATCTTCCGTACGTTGCGGAAGGCAAATACGGCATCGTATCCGATACGAAAGCGGTGCTTGTGGAGTGCTTACCGAGCAAGCAAGATTGACGTTTTTTATAGAATATAAAACGGAAAATTCAACCGCAAATTAAAGGAAAAACGACCGCAAATCAAAGACAAAAACCGCAAATAATCAAGCGTTATTTTGGCGTTTGAAAGGCAAATAAAAGTATAGCGCGCACAAAAAAATTCGGCAAACAATGCTAAACGAATTTTGCGCGCATATCTTTTATTATGCGAAAAATGGCGAAAGACAATATCATCGTCGTATGTACGATAGTGCTGTGTTTTATGATTACGCTTGCGCTGTGTCTGTCCTTTTCGGAAGGCGGATTTTTGAAGGTATTCAACAAGGTTGAAAACGAGTCGCAGACGGTGTGGGGGATTGCTTGCGGCGGATATTCGACGGTGGCTTTGGCGCGGCAAAGTGCGGAAATGATAAGGTCACGCGGCGGAGCGGGATACGTTGAAAGCGGCGATAAAATCGAGATTGTGTACGCGGTGTACAAAAGCGAGGACGAGGCAAACGCCGTCCTTGCAAAACTGTCGGACAAAAGTTTGTACATAAAAAAATACGACATAGCAAAAGGCAGTTTCAAGTGGTGCAAGGACGATATGAAAAGCGCGGTTGAAAGTGCGCTCGGTTATTTTCAAATTGCGTTCGACAAGATGTTCGAGTGCTCTGATTCGCTCAACGCGGGCAGTATCGGGATTGACGACGCAAAGACGGAAATTAAGGTTTTATACACACAAATCGAAGATATAAAGTCCGCTTTTTATCAAAACGTTGCAAATTCAAACGACGAACGCATAACCCAAATCAAACTCGGTTTGGTGACGACTCTCGCGCTTTTGGATAATATAGATTTTTCAAAATCCGCCGCTTCGGTCACCTCGTCGATAAGATATCAACTCGTTCAACTCGTGCTTTGCAGGCAAGCGTTGATGAATGATTTATAAAAGTTTTTTATTCTTGCCATATTAGATTATTTAGTTTATAATACTTTTTATGGCATATACATCATTATATCGCAAATATCGTCCCGACACCTTCGACAAGGTTATCGGGCAGGATCACATCGTGCGTACGTTGAGGAATCAGATTGCTCACAACAACGTCGGACACGCATACATTTTCACCGGCACGCGAGGCACGGGCAAAACTTCCGTCGCCAAAATTTTTGCGCGCGCGGTGAATTGTCTTTCGCCGCTTGCGGACGGTTCGCCGTGCGGAAAGTGCGAAAACTGCGTGGAACTTGCGTCAAATTCAAATTTCGATATTCTCGAAATCGACGCCGCGTCCAACAACTCTGTCGACCAGATAAGAGAGTTGACGGACAAAATAGGTTTTCCGCCGACGGTGGGCAAGTACAAAGTCTATATAGTGGACGAAGTTCATATGCTCTCCAAAGCCGCATTCAACGCGTTGCTCAAGACGTTGGAAGAACCGCCGTCGCACGCGATTTTCATTCTCGCAACGACGGAAATTCATCAAATACCCGCAACGATTTTGTCGAGGTGCTTGCGCTTCGATTTCCGACTTGTGCCAAACGGCGTTATCGCAAAGCGTATTCGCGACATCTTTGACGACATAAACGTAAAATACGAAAGCGAGGCGGTTGACCTCATTGCTTCGGCAGGTGCGGGAAGCGTGCGCGACGCGTTGTCCATTGCGGATATGTGTGTGAGTTATTGCGACTCGAACGTGACCTACAACGGCGTGCTCGAAGTGCTTGGCGCGGCAGACCCGAAGAAACTGCAATCGCTTGCCGCCGCAATCGCGGACGGCGATACGGACAATGCTTTGCAAGAAGTTGCAAATCTTTGCGACCTCGGAAAGAGCGTGCCTATTCTCGCGCAAGACCTCGCAACGCTGTTTAGGAACGTGCTGTATATCAAAAACTGTTCGAGCGCAAAGAGTTTGCTTACTTTGCCCGAAGCGATATATTCGTCCCTTGCCGAAATGGCAAAGAAGTACTCGACGGAAAAGTGTATGAGCATAATGAAGATTTTTTCATCGCTCGAAGGCGAATTCCGTTACAGTGCGCAACATCGTATACTGTTCGAGGCGGCAGTCGTGCTTGCGGCGAGCGGCGGCGATAGGGACGTAAAGGTCGAGGAACTGCAAATGCGAGTGGCTCGGCTCGAAAAAATGCTTGCAAGTGCGAGGAAATCGGATTTTGAGTCGGCACCTGTCGTGACGGATGCGAGGCAGGTGTGGCTCAGAGTAGCATCCGAACTTCGACAAGACGGCTACACGCTTCTTGCTCTGTCCACTCAGGACGCGCTGTTTGAAATGACGGACGACGATTATCACGTCAAAGTCGCGGACGCGGCAACGCTCAATTTGCTCGACGACAAGAAAAACCGCGACGCGATAAACAAAGCTTTCAAAAGCGTGGATTCGCATCGCAAACTCGTCATCGAAACAGAGCGACATCTCGACGAGGACAAGGCGTTGCCGTTTGTCAAAGAGATGTTCGGCTCGCTTTTGGAAATCAAATAACAACGACAAAATACGGTAAAAACGGCGCATAGCGCACGAAAATATTAAAAAATATCGAAATATTCGGAGGAACGAACAATGGGATACGGCGGCGGATTTGGCGGCGGTAATATGCAACAACTTATGAAACAAGCGCAAGCAATGCAAAGAAAATTGCAAGAAGCGCAACAAGAAATCGCGGAAACCGAAGTTACGGGCAGCGCGGCAGGCGGTATGGTGGAAGTGACTCTCACGGGTGACAAAACGCCGGTGTCTGTTACGATAAAACCCGAAGCGGTTGACCCCGACGACGTCGAAATGCTCGAAGATATGGTGCTTGCCGCACTCAACGACGCAACGCAACAAGCGGACAAATTGTCCAAAGACATGCTCGGACCTTTGGGCGGAGCAGGCGGACTGTTCTAAGTTCGCGTTTACTAACTGACTTCGCCTGAGAATTAATAATTATTAATTAAATGAAGTACATCGAACCACTTGCAAGACTTATTGCACAATTATCCAAACTTCCGTCCGTCGGTGAAAAGACGGCGGCTCGTTATGCATATGCGATTCTCAATTCGCCCGACGACGAAGTGAACGAACTTGTCGACGCAATACGCGAAGTGAAACAAAACGTTCACTTTTGCAAAATCTGCGGCAACTATACCGAAAACGAGATTTGCGACATTTGCGCAACTCGCAAACCTACCACGATTTGCGTTGTCAAAGAACCCAAAGACATCGTCGCACTTGAAAAAGTCAAGGATTTCAAAGGCGTATATCACGTTTTGGGCGGCGTAATTTCGCCAATGGAACATATCGGTCCGAACGATATACGAATCAAGGAATTGTTATCCCGACTCGACGGCGTCGAAGAAGTCATTCTTGCCACAAACCCCGACGTCGAAGGCGAAGCGACCGCAATGTACATCGCACGCCTCATCAAGCCTATGGGAATCAAAGTTACCCGTATCGCGCGGGGATTGCCCGAGGGGAGTGTGATTGAGTATGCGGATGAAAGCACTCTGTCCCGCGCCCTTTCTTCCCGAATCGAGTTGTAAGCGCGCTATTGAGCGAATAACTGTGTCAACGCCCTTTTGTTCACCCGTCACGTACGATTCAGTACGCTGGGCGGGTTCGCAAAAGGGCGTTTCCTTGTTCTTCATCTCAATATTGCACTTACAATTCGATTCGGATTTATATTTTATTGGGCGGTCTCACAGTCTATGCGGGCGGATTATATATTGTTTAGTTTGTGTTGGGGGGGGGAATTCAAGCCGTGCCTTTCGCGTTATTCATCGATTTATTGCGTTTACAAACTCGATTTGTACATTTTGTTTTGTTTGGCGGTCTCACAGTCTATGCGGTGGGGATGTAATAATGTGTACAATCCGATTTGCGGTCATTAGTTTGAAAAAATAAAACTATATAAAACACGAAAAACGCCGCTTAAAACGGCGTTTTTGTATTGATAAAGTGTTTGTTTTGTGAAGTTTTGAAAGATTAATCCACAACCGAGTGAATGAAATCCACGAAAGCGTCTTGACCTTCTTGGTCGTTTTTGAACACGGCGGTGGTTTCGAGAATTTGCTCGCATACGTCGTTGATGTAGTCGGTCACGGCGTTTTCGGCAACTTCTTCTTGGCAGTTCGTGCCGTTGTCCACGACGAGTTGAGTTATCATACCCAAATGCTTGTGGAGGGGATGCGTTTCCTCTGCCAAAGACTTGAAATCGAGCGGCGTTTTGCCTGTGAGTATGTCTCGGATTTGTGCCATTTCGCCTGCAAGTCTGCCGGGCAATATGAACAAGCCCATAACTTCGATTATGCCGATGGACTCTTGTTTGATGTTGTGCAACTCCTTTCTCGGATGGAAGATTCCGAAGGGGTGCGCCTCGTCCGTGCGGTTGTTGCGAAGTATGAGATTGAATTGATATTCGCCGTCCGAATTTATGGAAAGTATGGGGGTGATTGCGTTGTGTTGGACTTTTTCGCCGTCCTTTTCGGTTGCGCAAACGACGTTGATTTTCTCGTTTGTGTAAACGTCCCACGCGCGTCTGAATTTGTTTGCAACTTCAAGGGCTTGCATTCTGTTTTTGCTTTCGATTCTCACGATAGAGTTGTACCAGTCCACGATTGAAACGTTGACGTCCGCATAGCCTGCAACCTTAAAGTAGTTGCGAGAAGGGCGAGAGAACACGGGAAGCACTTTTTTGCCGCCTTGATAGTGGTCGTGCGCGAGTATCGAGCCGCCGACGATGGGAAGCGCGGCGTTCGAGCCTATGAAATAGTGGGGAAACATATCCACGAAATCCGCCATTCTCGCAAATGTCGAATCGCTTACGCACATCGGGCGATGTTGCTTGCAAACCGCAATGACGTGTTGCTCGAAATATCTGTACGGCGAGAATTGCATAAACCAGTTTTCGCCGTCGAGTTCAAAGGGAATTATGCGGATATTCTGGCGCGCGGGCATTGCCGCGTTTCCGACAAATCCGAGCATATCTTCGCAAAGCACGCACTTGGGATAGCCCGTTTTCGCTTCTTTTGCGAGGCGGACTTGTTCGGGTGTTTTTTCGGGTTTTGAAAGATTGACGGTGACGGTGATGTTGCCGCGTTTTCCTTCGTGTTGCCACACGATGTTCTTTTCATAGTCCTTGCCTCTTAAGTACAGACTGTCAAAGCCGAGTTTGCAAAGAAAATCGCAGGCTTTTTCCACGCCTTCGTAACTTGCTTCGTCGTCGAACATCTCGACCGTTTTCGAGGGCGAGGGCATAACGTAACCCATAAGTTTGGTTTCAAAATTGGATTTTGCGTTCTCGTCGATAATCTTTTTGCGCACGGCAAAATCCGAAAGCGCGCTCATAACGTCGTATATATCGTACGAGCCGAGTTTAATGTCCTCGCAAGGCTCGGTGAGTCCGAGTGCGTCGAGAAGTTGATTTTGGGCGTATATCGCGTCCAAATCACTCAAATACAGTTTGTTCTGGGCATAATCCAAAAGCCGTGCAACGTTCTGTTTTGCAATTTCTTCAAAAGAAATCCTTGGCATAAAACCTCCGAAAATACTTCAAAAATGATGATTGAACACATTATAACATACGCTTTTTGTCAGTGCAAGTCGAAAACGGTTGCGCAGCGAGATTTTTTTTTTGCAAAGATATTGCCGTCCGACAAATTTTTATTTGCCTTGCATTGACGAGCGTTGTGTGCTACAATATAGCATAATATGCTATCAAAGGAAAAGACTATGACGTTTGACAATATCGACAACGAAAAACTTCGCGCCGTCTGCAACGACGTTTACGGCGTTTGCCAAAGCGAACAGACGGACAGATTCGAAGAACTTTTCAAAATGCACAAAGACGTTTTCAACACTTCCGACGTCGAGTTTTACTCGTCGCCCGGTCGTATCGAAATCGTGGGCAATCACACCGACCACAACGGCGGCAAGGTGCTTTGCGCCGCGATAAACGTTGACACGCTCGCAAGCGTATCCAAAAGAAGCGACGGCATAATCGAGGTCAAATCCAAAGGTTATCCTATGCTTCGAGTGGACGTGTCCAAGCCCGATTTTTCCGTAAGCGAAATCGGCACTTCGACCGCGCTTATCAAAGGCGTCGTGGACTACTTTAAACGCTCGAACAAAAACGTGGGCGGTTTCAGCGCGTGTATGACGTCTTCCGTACCCAAGGGCGCGGGCGTTTCGTCGTCAAGTTCTTTTGAACTTGCGATAGCGGAAACCCTCAACGTTATGTACAACGATTCGGAGTTGAGCGCGGTGTTCAAGGCAAAAGCCTCGCAGTATGCCGAAAACACGTTCTTCGGCAAGCCGTGCGGACTTATGGACCAAAGCGCGATTGCGCTCGGCGGCGTGAATCTCATTGATTTTGCCGACTTCGATAATCCCGTCATCGAAAAAGCGCACTGGACGTTTGACAATCTCGACATCTACGTCATCGCGACGGGCGGAGACCATAGCGACCTCACGGACGACTACGCCGCAATACCGCACGAGATGAAAGAAGTTGCCGCTTGCTTCGGCGCAAAACTCTTGCACGAGATTTCGCCCGAAAAGTGGAATCGCGACAAACAAAACATCGTCGGAAAGGTGAGCGAGAGGGCGTACCTTCGCGCAGAACACTTCTTCGAGGAAAACGAGAGAGTCGAAAATGCGGTGAGGGCGATAGACTCGAAAGACGAGCAAGCGTTCCTCGACATCGTGAACGAGTCGGGATTGAGTTCGAGATACAAACTTCAAAACACCTACTCGCCCGCGGGCAAGAATCACAACCTCGAAAACGCGCTCGACAGAGTTGTCAAAATCGAGGGCGTAGTCGCTTCGCGCGTGCACGGCGGCGGTTTTGCAGGCACTATTTTGGTGTTTGCAGACAAGAAAGCGAGCGGCGTTGAGGTCGCGCTCAACGTTATGTTCGGCGACGAAAACGTCTTCAAACTCGCAATCCGTCAAAGCGGGGCAACCAAACTCAATATAGGGGAATAAAATATGACTAATTTCCTTTTATCGACGGCGCAAGACCCGAGAGTTGCATTTTCAATCGGCGGACTCACGGTGCAGTGGTACGGACTGCTCATCGTGTGCGGTATGCTTCTCGGCCTTTTGTACGCCTGTTGGCAAGCAAAGAAAATCGGCATATCGTCGGACGACGCGGTGGAACTGTTTTTGTGGCTCATTCCGCTTGCAATCGTCTTTGCAAGACTTTTGTACGTCATTCCGCGCGCGGACGAATATTTCGGAAACAACGGTCTCGAAGGCTGGGATAAATTCGTAAATATCATCGCGATTTGGAAGGGCGGCATAACCATAATCGGCGGCCTCGTGGGCGGCCTTTTGGGCGCGGTGTTCTTCTCGCTTCGCCACAAAAAAGAAACCAACTTTCTGAACGTCGTCGACCTCGTAGTCGTTCCCGTACTCATAGGTCAAATCGTGGGCAGATGGGGCAATTTCGTAAACCAAGAAGCATTCGGCTTGCCCATCACGAACGAAGCGTTGCAATTCTTCCCGTTCGGCGTGTACATCACCAACCCGAGCGGCGTTGAGGGCGCATTCAAGAGTATCGTTGATTCGCATATCCAAGCGGGCGGCGGCGGAAACTGGTTCTGCGCAACCTTCTTCTACGAGGGCGTTTGGAACACGATAGGCGCGATTTTCTGCGTGCTTATGTGGAAGAAAAACTATCAAAAGAAATACCCCGGAATCTTGATGATTTTCTATCTGTTCTGGTACTGCATAGGAAGATTCTGGCTCGAATATTTGCGTATGGACGCCGTGCCCGTCACCAAAACCGCGTGCCTCATCGTTGCGATACTCTCGCTCGTCATCGGCGTTTTGTACGTACTCGCACGCACCTCGCGCCTTGCGTATCTCGCCGTGAGAAAGAGCGCGCAAAAGGGTATGAACGGCGCGATACTCACCGAATACGAAGTAAAAAACTATAAGTTTGTGGGCAAACTCTTTGAGGACGTGGCAACCGACAGCCAAAAATCTTCGGACAAAGCAAAGAAATTCTTTGCCGAATTGCTTCTCAAAATCGGATACGTCAGAAAGAGCGAACCCGATTATATCCCAGTCGACTTCCAAAGCGCAGATTATTATCACGTTCCCAAAGACTATAAACGCAGATTCAACGCTATGAAAAAACAAGACGTTTACGCCTTGTAATTCGTTGCGAAAAAGGTGCAAAAATGACAAACATCGATTACACGACCGAAAGAATCAAAACCAACAATCTCACGCTGTTGACCGACCTTTATCAACTTACGATGATGAACGGCTATCGCCGTTGCAAACTCGACGAAAGAAGGGCTGTGTTCGATATCTTCTATCGCGGAAGCGGCGGATATTCCTACGCAATCGCGGCAGGACTCGAACAAGCGATAGACTATATCCTCAATCTCCATTTCGACGACAGCGATATCGCGTATCTGCGCTCGCTCGAAATCTTCGACGAGGACTTTTTGAAAGCGCTCGAAACGTTTGAGTTTACGGGCGACATCAAAGCCGTGCCCGAAGGCACGATGGTGTTTCCCTACGAGCCTATTCTCACGGTGTCCGCGCCCCTTTGGCAAGCGCAACTCGTGGAAACCGCGCTTCTTACGTTTGTAAATCACCAAACGCTCATCGCAACCAAAGCCGCGCGCCTGAAAGAGTGTACGAAAAACAAAATCAGCGAATTCGGACTTCGCAGAGCGCAAGGTCCCGACGCAGGCATTTACGGCGCTCGCGCCGCTTGCATAGGCGGTTGCAGAACCACGTCCAACGTCGTTGCCGGTAAACTTTTCGGAATCCCCGTCACGGGTACGCACTCGCACAGTTGGGTTATGTCTTTCGACACCGAACTCGAAGCGTTTGAAAAATACGCCGAAATTTATCCCGACAACTGCTTGCTTTTGGTTGACACATACGACACTCTCAAAAGCGGCGTTCCCAACGCAATCAAGGTTTTCGACAAACTCAAAGCGCAAGGACACAAGCCCGTCGGAATCCGCCTCGACAGCGGCGACTTGGCGTATCTGAGCCGCAAAGCGAGAGTTATGCTCGACGAAGCGGGACACGAGGATTGCCTCATTTTCGCAACCAACGACCTTGACGAAGACATACTTTTGGCACTCAACTCGCAAGACGCGAAAATCGATGTCTACGGCATAGGCACGAAACTTATCACGAGTTACAACAACGCATCTCTCGGCGGCGTGTACAAACTCTGCGCTCTCGAAGAAGACGGCAACCTCGTGCCCAAAATCAAAGTGTCCAACAGCCACGAAAAGACCACTAACCCCGGGGTAAAAAAGATTGTGCGTATATTCAAGGACGGTATGGCGCAAGCGGACTTGATTTGCCTCGAAGACGAAACTTTCGACACCTCGAAACCGCTCACGATTTTCCACCCCGAACAGACTTGGAAAAAGACTACGTTCACCGATTACGAACTAAAAGAACTTATGGTGCCGATTTTCAAGGACGGGAAACTCGTGTACGATATGCCCACGCTAAAAGAGATTTGCGATAGAGAAGACAAGACCATCGCTTCGTTCTTCCCCGAGTACAGACGCGTCGTAAACACTCAGGAATACAAGGTCGACCTCTCGCAAAAACTTTGGGATTTGAAGCATAAACTTCTCAACAGCGAACACTGAATTTAAGAATCTCCGCCGCGAAAATCAAAAGATTTGAGTTGAAGATTTTAGAAAAACACACTACATAATTTTGAAAAAGCGAAGGCAATTTTGCTTTCGCTTTTTGTATAAAATAGTTTCGTTTTTTCACATAAAATCGTCGTCGATTTTCACATAGATTGTGATGATTTTTTAGAGCAAATAATCAATTCGTATTTTTATATTTCAAACTGCTCGTTTTTGCAAAACAAATGCTTTATGCGTTCATATATAAGACATAAAACATCGTTTTTGCAGATAAAACGACATATTTCGGCAAAACATTATTCGCCGATACAGCGCGATTTTTGTTATCTTTTTCATAGAAAACAATCTTCTTTTCGAGGTATTATGAAAAAGAAAAACGCAACGAGATTCCCGTTATCGAGAAAAGGTTACGACCGTGACGCCGTCGACGGTTATATCGCTTTGGAACAGGCAAAGGCCGACGAGATTCAACTCGGTCAAAGAGACAGAGTGAACGAACTCAAACAAGAAAACGAATCTCTCAAATTGCAAATAGAAGTGCTTAAGGGCAGAGAAGAACAAATCAAACTCGCTCTCGTCAACGCCACCGAAAACGCAAACCGATTGACCGAGGACGTAAAATCGAGGTACAGACAAGAACTCGAAAGGGTGCGCCTTTTCCGCGCGAAGTGGCTCGGCGCATACGAGCAGATGAAAGAGAGGTATCATTTCGACAAAGACGCGCTCAACGTCGAAAGCGTCGCCGTGTCCGTCGAGATAGAACTCAAAAAGTTTTTGGCGCAGGATTTTTCGCTCAGCAACAACGCAACGAGAGACGTTATGGAAGAACATTTCCGTAGGGAAGCGGAAAGGCTCACGAATCAGCAACTCGCCATTCAGAACATGCCCGTTCGGGAATCCGAAAATTCCGAAGATTTGAAAACTTTGCTCAAAGACGTCGAGACGAAAAAGAAGACCAAATCGACCGCCGCGTTTTCCGTCGACGACGCGTTGAACCCGACGCAATCGCTCAAAGAAAACTTTGACGCCGTTAAATTCTGATAGCAAAGAAAGTGCGCCGACAATTTATTTTAATCGGCACAATATTTATGCGTTTTTTCTGTCGTTTTTGAAAGCGACTTTGCAACTTATCGCAATATTTCAGAAGATATTATGAAACGTTGCACATTAACAAAGCCTCTCGATTTGCGATTTTCGTCGCATTTTATGTTCTAAAACACATTTGGTTTAACTTTGCAAAACTACGGTTTTACTCATCGTCCAAATGACGAATGTCAAAAAACGCCACTAATCAGCGGCGTTTGGGGCTTTGGCTATTTCGAAATATACTACAAAGGTAGGATAAATTAAAAAAATATTAAAACATTATACCAATTTCAAAATCGCCTATTGATTATTTTTGTCGAATATGTTAGCATAATCAAGAGTGAAGACGCAAAACAGTGCATTATAAAATAAAATAATATAGCATTGTTGCCGCTTCGCTTGCAGCAGATAAATCGTGCTTGCCACGATTCGAGGGGAATCGTTAATGATTTACGACGTACAAAAAGCGAATGTGCTGAAAAGGGCTTCGGGCTTTCTTTTGGACATCATTCTCATTGCCGTTCTGGCTGTGGGATTTATGGCACTTTTGTCCCTGATTTGCGACTATGACGGTCATTACAACTCTTACAAAAACGAAATCGAATCCGCCCAAAACACCGTTATCGAAAAATATAAGAACGAACGCGGCATAAATTTGGGCATCACAAAAGAGGAATACGAGCAACTCGGCGAGGAAGAAAAAACAGCCTTTGACGAGTGCGCAAAACTTGCAAACGAGGATATGAAAAAAATACTTCTCGCAAGCGATACGTACAAAAAAGAATCCTCTTTGGTTTTGTCATTGTCATTGATGATGACTTCCGTCGGCATTTTCCTTGCGATGCTCGTACTCGAATTTATTATTCCCGTTTGCTTCAAAAACGGTCAAACTATCGGAAAAAAGGTCTTCGGCATAGCCGTAATGCATACGAACGGCGTGCGCGTAAGGCCTTTATCTATGTTTGTGCGTTCAATTCTCGGCATGTACGTTTTCGAGATTATGGTGCCCGTGCTTATCGGACTTATGATGTTTTTCGGCACGCTCAGCGTTCTTATCGGCACGCTCGTGCTTGTGGCGATTTGCGTTCTTCAACTTGCCGTGTTCATCTCGACGAGAAACACGACGCGCTCTTTCTTGCACGACCTTATGGCAAGGACGGTCACGGTCGATTTGGCAAGCCAAATGATTTTCGACAGCGAAGAAGAAATGCTCGAATTCAAGAAAGAGGAACAAAACGCACTCGCAGAGCGTAGCAATTATAAAGAAAAGGGCGGTTTCGATTTCTATAACAGTTCGCTCAACTATCGCAAGGGCAAAAAGATTGTTGACGAAAACGGCAGAAACATAGAAAACGAGGAACAAAACGCACCCGAATCTACTTCGCAAACCGCAAGTGAAAACGAAACTGTGAGTAAAACCGTAGTTTTACGAACCGATGAACAAATCTCGTCCGAATCTGCCACAAACGGTGACGAGAACATCAAAAAATAATGCGAATAAAGCGCGAACGCGCGGGCGCGCATTGCGCGTTCCTTATGAGAGTGAAAACCCTGCAACAAGGTTTTATAAATCAAGAACAATAAAAGGAATAAACGGATTATGAAAGTCGTACTCAAAAATTTGACAAAAGTTTTCCAAAGCCGTCACGAAAAAGGCGCGGAAGTCGTTGCTGTCAACAATTTCTCGTTCACCATTCCCGACGGTAAACTTGTCGGACTTCTCGGCCCGTCCGGTTGCGGCAAAAGCACAACGCTTTATATGATTTGCGGTTTGCAAAAACCCACCGGCGGAAAGATTTTCTTCGGCGACGACGACGTTACGGCGTTAGCCCCCGAAAACAGAGGCGTCGGTTTGGTGTTCCAAAACTACGCGCTTTATCCGCATATGACGGTCAAACAAAATATCTTGTTTCCGCTTCAGAATCTCAAAGGCGAAGACAAACTCACGAAAGATGAAATGCTCAAAAGAGCATACGACGCGGCAAGGCTCGTTCAAATCGACGAACTTATGGATCGCAAGCCGAGCGAACTTTCGGGCGGTCAGCAACAACGCGTTGCAATCGCTCGCGCGCTTGTCAAAATGCCTCGCGTTCTTTTGCTCGACGAACCGCTTTCCAACCTCGACGCGCGTTTGAGATTGCAAACTCGTGAGGAAATAAGACGTATTCAAAGAGAAACCAACATCACGACGGTTTTCGTTACGCACGACCAAGAAGAAGCAATGAGCATTTCGGATATGATCGTCGTTATGAAACTCGGCGTTGTGCAACAAATCGGCAAGCCGCAAGACGTTTACGACAGTCCCGCAAACTTGTTCGTCGCAAAATTCCTCGGCACTCCGCCTATCAACGTTTTCGAGGGCGAAGTGAAGAACGGAAAAGTGTACATAGGCGACGACGCGGTGCTTGACGTTCCCGGTATCGAGGACGAAGACGTTTATGTAGGCATTCGCCCCGAAGGATTTATCCTCAACGACAACGGCGCGCTTACTTGCGACCTCAGAAGCGTTGAAGTTATGGGACGCGACGTCAGTATCGTGTCTACAAACGAACACGCGACGAGTCCGATCATTCGTTCTATCATCGACGCAACAAGCGTTGTCGATACTACGAAAGACACCGTTCGTTTCGACATCAAACCCAACAAGATTTTCATCTTTTCGAGAAAGAGAGTGGACTGGGAAGCAAATTCCGAGCCTACCGTCGTTTATCAATGGAACAAGACGCGTCAGACGTTGTACATCGAGTCCGAAGGCAAGACTTTCGACCTCGGCACGTTGAAGACTGCGGAAAACGCTCAAAAAGAAGCCGCCTTGGCAGAGAAGAAGGCAAATCAATCCAAATTCGTCAAGAAAATCGTCGCGTGGTTTGAAAATAAATTCGACAAAGTCATCAAACTTTGCACGCCGAAGGCGAAACCGGTCGAACTTGCGCTCGAGCAAACCTACGTTTGCGTAACGGGTGAAACCGCAAACGGCGCGCCGCTCTATTTCGCAGGCGTCGAAAACGGAAAAATCAGGACGACGATCGACATCAACGAATCCTTAAAAGTCGGCGCGGAACAAGCGGACGGCGGCTACTATGCGTTCTATACGGACGGCGATAGCAAAGTATATCCCGCATTTACCGTGCATAATTCGACAAGAGACGAGCAACGTATCTTCCTTTCCGAAGAAGAAAAGGCAAAATGCTTCGAACATATGAGTCAAGATTCCACAGTCGAGGACGATAGTGCGGAAGTCAAGTTCGACGTCGAAAACGACGTTGAAAACATCATCGTAGAAGGAAGCGAAACCCCGTCGGAAGCGGCTGTCGAAACGATTGTCGAAGAGGAAGTCAAAAAAGAAATCGACAGTGCGGAAAATAAGAACAGCGAGGTAAAGTAAGATGGTTGAATCCAAACATCAATGGAAAGCGTGGTTGTATCTTTCTCCCGCGCTCGTGTTGTTGGCTGTATTCACGTTGTGGCCGATTATAAACACGTTGATAATGGCGTTTTCCAACGGTTACGGAATGTTGTCCGCAAAGGGCGGAATGACGTTTGAATTCGGCGTCGAAAACTTCAAAACCGTCATCGAATGGACAGGCTTTTTGACTGCGCTTAAAAATACCGTGTTACTTTGCGTTTTGACAGTGCCTATTTCAACGATTTTGGCATTGCTCATTTCGGTTGCGCTCAATTCGATAAGACCCCTTAGAAGACTTCTTCAAACCATATACTTTTTGCCATATGTTACAAACTCGATCGCAATCGGTATGGTGTTTGCGGCAATGTTTAATATTACGGGAAGTTTCATCGGCGGCGAAAACGAAATCATTTACACCGCAGGTATCGTCAACAACGTTATCGAAGCGCTCGGCGGAACGCGTATAAACTGGATTAACGCAGGCTCGTCTTACTGGGCGAATTTGACGGTTATGGTCATTTATATCGTTTGGAACGCCTTGCCGTTCAAGATTTTGGTTTTGCTCGGCGGACTTCAAAGCATAAACAAACAATATTACGACGCGGCAAAAGTCGACGGCACACCCAAGTGGCGCGTTACGACGCGTATCACCGTTCCGCTTCTTTCACCGATGATTGCATACGTCGTCATCACGGGCTTTATCGGCGGATTTAAGGAATATTCGAGCGTGGTCGGTATATTCGGCGAAACTATGGGTCCTGTCGGAAACGACGGCGCAATGAATACGATGGTCGGATATATCTACGACAACGTTGCGGGACAAATGCCGAACAATCAAGGCAAAGCGGCAGCGGCGGCACTCATTTTGTTTGCAATCATTTTGGCGGTTACTATCGTCAATTTGTATGTGAGCAAAAAACGTGTCCATTATTGAGAGGTGAGTTATGGCAGACAAGTCTATTGTTATGAAAAGCAAACAAACTACACACGCCGCAGCACGCCAGACGACTATGAAAGTCTTTGGCTACACTTTTACGTATGTGTTTTTGATTCTCGTTGCAATCGCCGTTTTGTTCCCGTTTTACTGGATGATTATTTCATCGCTTAAAACGACGGACGAATATCGTTTGAGCACGCCGACGCTTTGGCCGAACTTTATCAGATGGGACAACTACGTCGACGCATTCTCGCAAGCGAATTTGTGGAGATTGTTCGGAAACACGGCGTTTGTCGGCATAGTGTCAACGATACTTTCGCTCGTTATCACGATTTTGGCGGCATTTGCGTTTGCAAGACTTGAATTTAAGGGCAAAAACATTCTTTTCGCCGCACTGCTTGCAACGATGATGATTCCGGGCGAACTGTTTACGATCACAAACTACATAACCGTTGCGCAAATGAAAATGCTCAACACTTATTCGGTTTTGATTATACCCTTCCTCGTGAGCGTGTTTTACATCTATTTGCTCAGGCAAAACTTTATGCAGATTCCGAACGAACTGTATTATGCGGCGAAAGTCGACGGTACGAGCGACTTTAAATATTTGCTTAAAGTTATGATTCCGCTTGCGCTTCCGACAATCATTTCGATAACCATTTTGAAAATGATGGGCGCGTGGAACTCGTATATGTGGCCGCGACTCGTTGCAAACGACGAAGCGCACACGCTTGTAACGTACGGACTCAGAAACGCATTTACCGACGTGTCGGGCGAAGTCAACTATCCCGTCCAAATGGCGGCAGTAGCAATCGTATCGCTCCCGTTGTTCCTCGTATTCGTATTTTTCAGAAAATACATTATGAAGGGCGTGTCGAGAAGCGGTATCAAAGGATAACGGAAAAGTCGCATTGCAAAATGCGCAATTATAATCAACAACAAAAAAAGGAGAATAGTTATGAAGAAAAAAGCATTGATACTTTTGCTTGTTCTCGTTGTGGCTTGTACGTCATTGCTCGCACTTGCGGCTTGCAATAAAGACGACGGCAAAACGCATATCGTATTTTATCATACGATGGGCGCAAATTTGAGAGAGGTTTTGGATAAATATATTGCTAAATTCGAGGCAATGTATCCCGATTACAAAATCGACTCGAAGCAAGTCGGTAGTTACGACGACGTAAGAAACCAAATTTCTTCCGAAATTATGGTCGGCAACCAACCGCACGTTGCGTATTGCTATCCCGATCACATCGCGTTGTATAACCTCACCGGCGCAGTGCAAACCCTTGACGATTTCATCGCAAGCACCGACACCGTGACGAAGGCTGACGGCACAACCGAAACAATCGGACTCACTCAAACCCAAAAGGACGACTTCATCAAAGGTTACTACGAAGAAGGCGCGCAATTCGGCGACGGAAAGATGTATTCTATGCCTTTCTCCAAATCCACCGAAGTGCTTTACTACAACAAGACTTTCTTCGATAAAGAAAAACTCGAAGTTCCGACTCACTGGTGGTGCACCGAATCTTGCCCCGCAGGTTGCAAATCGAGTATGGAATACGTTTGCAAGACTATCAAGTCTAAATATAAAAAGCTTATCCCGCTCGGATATGACTCGGAGGCAAACTGGTTCATCACGATGTGCGAACAACTCGACACTCCGTATACTTCTGCCGAAGCAACGACGAAAGAAGGACATTTCCTCTTTAATACTGCCGAAAACAGAGAGTTTGTCGCAAAATTCTCCGATTGGCATAGCAAAGGCTATGTGACCACGCAAAAGATCAATTCGGGTTACACTTCCGACTTGTTCACGGCACAACAATCCGTGATGTGCGTCGGTTCGTCCGCAGGCGCAAGCCACCAAATCCCCGAAAACAGAGCATTTGAAAGCGGCATCGCAAGCATTCCTCAAGCAAATCCGTCCAGTCCGAAGGTTATCTCGCAAGGTCCGTCCGTTTGCATCTTCAAGAAAGCAAACGCAGAAGAAGTGAAGATATCTTGGTTGTTTGTCAAATATCTCACGACTTCTCCCGAATTCCAAGCAGAATTTTCGGTTAAATCCGGTTACATCCCCGTTATTAAATCCGCAGCGAATCAAGAAGCATACAAAAAGAGCATTGAAAAAGCAAACGGATACGAAAACCTCCCGCAACTTTCAACAGTCGTAGGTATGGCGCAAGAAGAAGCATATTATGCTTCACCCGCTTTCTACGGTTCGTCCAAAGCGCGTGACATCGTCGGCTCATTGATGCAAACTTGCTTCACGTCAAGCGTCGGCAAGAGCGAAGCTCAAATCAAAGACATCGTTGCAAAGGCGTTTGAAAAGGCTGTTAAGGACTGCGTACAAAGTCTGTAATCGAAAAATTATACGATTGATTGTATGAAGAATAACGTTAAGAATTATTCAAGAATATTACTTCTGGTTTTTGCGCTGTGCTTGACGCTTGCGTGCTTGGTTGCTTGCAACAAAACCGAAAAGGTTGATTACGTTTCGCAACTCACGCTCGATATGAATTCAAGCACCGCAAAAGCCGAAGTGACGGTCAAAAATTACGTCGACGGCGATACGACGCACTTCTGGGCTCCGAAAGAAATCAGCAAAACAGGAGTGGTGAAGGCAAGATTTCTTGCAATCAACACACCCGAGTCTACCGGCAGAATCGAAGAATACGGCAAGTCGGCGTCGAGATTCACCAAAGAAAAACTTAAATCCGCAACCTCGATAATTATCGAGAGCGACGACGAAAACTGGAATACCGACAGCAACAAAAGACATTTGGTTTGGGTTTGGTATAAACCGCAAGGAAGCGATCAATACAGAAATCTGAATCTCGAAATTTTGCAAGAAGGTTTGGCAATTGCATCCAATACCGGACAAAGCCGTTACGGCGATATTTGTCTTAAAGCACTCGCGCAAGCGGAAAAGAACAAACTTTATGTGTTTTCTGACAAAAAAGATCCCGATATGTATTACGGCGAAGTGCAAAACGTGTCTTTGAAAGAACTTCGTTGCAATATCGACGCATACGGCGGAATCAAAGTCGGTTTCGAGGGCGTCATTGCAAGAAATTACAACGGCTCGGTATACGTTGAAGAATACGACGAAGAAACCGGTATGTACTATGGCATTTCCGCATACTACGGCACGGCAGGGCTCAGCGGCACAGGACTCGAAATTCTTTTGGAAGGCAATCGCGTCCGCCTTGTCGGCACTGTTCAGTACTATGAAACGGCGGATATATGGCAAATTTCGGGGTTGAAATACGACATATTCGACGAAGCAAACCCCGATAATATGCAGTTGTTGGGTACCGGCTTTTCAGGTGCGTATCCGTTGACGACGATAAGCAAATTCAACAGCAAAAAGACCGTTACGACTCAAAAGGGCGGAACGATGGAATTTGATTATGCTTATCTTGCGCAAAACACTTCCATAAGTATGGAAAACCTCAAAGTCAAGAGCATCTATACGACGACTTCCGAATCGAGTTCGTCGCAAGGCGCTATGACAATGACCTGCGAAGATTCCGACGGCAATACCATTGTTGTCAGAACGGGTGTATTCAGAAGATTTGGCGGTGAAGTGGTGACACAAGACGTCTACGAAAACAAAACCATAAATATCAAAGGTTTTGTGGACAGCTTCGACGATGAATATCAAGTCAAAGTCTTCGCAGAAGAAGACATCACGATTGTGGGGTAAGCGACCTTGCAATCTTATGTAAAATAAATAAAACCTTATCAAAGGAGAGAAAACTATGAAAAAGTTATTGGCATTCACGCTGATTCTTGTGCTTTGCTTGTCAGTAGTTCTCGTTGCTTGCAACGATAAAGACGACAACAACGTAAAGAAGTTGCCCGCACCGGCAGAGCATTTGGAAGAAGCAAGGAACGCAGTCGAAAAGACGTACAACACAGAAAGAGTTTCGGAAGAAACGGATGTTGATTACACTTTGTCAAAAGCAGTTCCTTTGAACGGTATTTATTCATATCCGATCACTTGGACAGTCAGCGATTCGAGAATCACCGTTGACAATCACAGCGATACGGAAGTCCTCATCAACGTTCCCGATGAGTCACCGGTTGAAATTAAATACACGCTCACAGCAACGATTACCGCAGACAATGGCACAAAGGCAAAAGTCGAGTTCCAACACACTGTTCCGGAATTCAAACTTTATGATTATGCAGGTTATGCAGCGGCAAAAGACGGCGTTAAGATCAATATTGACGGCATTGTCACCGCAATCCTTCCCAAAGACAACGGCGCAAGCAACAGCGGTTTTTATATGAACACCGTTGACAATGACGGCAAACCCAACGGCGGCGTTTACGTTTACAACCCCGAAGCATCCACCGATGACATCAAAGTCGGTATGACCGTCAGAGTTGCAGGTACGAAACAAAATTACAGCGGCACACACGAAATCGTAAGTTGCAAGAAGATTAAAGTGCTTGACAGCACAATCAAGACTGTCGAACCGGTCGATTTCACAGAAGCATTCAAGAATGCAAAAGATTTGAAAGCAACCGAGTTGGTTGGCAAACAAGCAATGCTTGTCACAATCAAAGGCGTCGAAATAGCGGAAAACGGCGGTAGTGACGGTTCTTACTATTACTTTACTCTTGGCGAAAAGAAGACATACGTCCGTATTTCCTCTTCCTCTTGCCCGCTCACAACAGCGGAACAAGAATCGTTCAAGACATTCTTTACAGGACATCGCGGATATACCGCAGATGTGACCGGTGTTGTATGTTTGTACAGCGGCACATTCTATTTGACTCCCGCAACCGCACCCGTCTTCACGAATGAGTTTATGAAGACCTATACAAACGAGGAAAAGGTTGACAGAGCAATCGAAGCAACTGAAATTCCGTCTTCTGTTGAGTCTGACGTTGAACTTGCTCTTGCAAACAAATCTCAGGTTCACGATGATGTCGCAATTGCTTGGGCATTCAAAGAAGGCACGACCCCGAAGAATGCAAAGATTGAAAACGGCAAACTTATCGTAACACTTGGTGAAAATGAAGAAACCATAACGCTCGTTGCAACATTCACTATTGGTGAAGGTGACGCAAAACTCACAAAGACCAAAGAATTTAAAATCACTGTCGATGCTGCAAGCCAACAAGAGTATTTGGTTAAACCCATTACCGAAGCAAAAGCAGGCACATACAAACTTACTATGATGCAAGCAAAGCTCGGCAAGATGCTTTACTTCACAGGCGAAATCGATTCTTCCGAATATCTTGTAACATCCGACAAATACGCAAAAGCGGCTGATGTAACGGTTGCTGCTGTCGACGGTGGCTATACCATTAAAGTCGGCGAAAAGTTCGTTGAAATCTACAAGAACACAAACGGCAAGATTCGTCCTACATTGGTAGACACTGCAACCGGCGCTTGGAAGTGGAATGCAGAAGCAAAAGTTCTCACATTTGCAGTTGACGGAAAAGATTATTATCTCGGAACGTTCAACACCTATAACACGATAAGCGCAAGCGAAGTAAGTTTCATCACGGGTGACAACCTCGGCAAGATCGGAGTTTCTCAATTTGTTGCACAACTTCAAGATGTAACTTTGGCAGAAATCACCTATAAAGCACTTACAGAAGCAAAAGCAGGCACATACAAACTTGCTATGGAACAAGCAAAACTCGGCAAACTCCTTTTCTTCACAGGCGAAATCAATTCTTCCGAATATCTTGTTACAACAGACAAATTTGCAAAAGCGGCTGATGTAACGGTTGCTGCTGTCGACGGTGGCTATACCATTAAAGTCGGCGAAAAGTTCGTTGAAATCTACAAGAACACAAACGGCAAGATTCGTCCTACATTGGTAGACACTGCAACCGGCGCTTGGAAGTGGAATGCAGAAGCAAAAGTTCTCACATTTGCAGTTGACGGAAAAGATTATTATCTCGGAACGTTCAACACCTATAACACGATAAGCGCAAGCGAAGTAAGTTTCATCACGGGTGACAACCTCGGCAAGATCGGAGTTTCTCAATTTGTTGCACAACTTCAAGATGTAACTTTGGCAGAAATCACCTATAAAGCACTTACAGAAGCAAAAGCAGGCACATACAAACTTGCTATGGAACAAGCAAAACTCGGCAAACTCCTTTTCTTCACAGGCGAAATCAATTCTTCCGAATATCTTGTTACAACAGACAAATTTGCAAAAGCGGCTGATGTAACGGTTGCTGCTGTCGACGGTGGCTATACCATTAAAGTCGGCGAAAAGTTCGTTGAAATCTACAAGAACGCAGACGGCAAGATTCGTCCTACGTTGGTAGACACTGCAACCGGTGCGTGGAAGTGGAATGCAGAAGCAAAACTCTTTACATTTGCTGTTGACGGAAATGATTATTATCTTGGAACGTTCAATACCTATAACACGATAAGCGCAAGTGCAGTAAGTTACATCACTGGTGACAATCTCAGCAAGATCGGAGTTTCTCAATTTGTTGCACTTTGCACAATTAAGGAATTGATCTAATCCTCAAAAGTCAATTTGATTATCTCATAATCAAATAATGCAAAAGCCCCGCAAGTTGCGGGGCTTTTGATATGAATTTTGCGTTTTGTATAACGATTTTAATGCGCTATTTTAATTCGATTTGTATTACAAATTTCAAATGCGCTTTTTCTTATCGGGTTGAACCGTTATTTAATCGTATTCAATCGTCAGAGTCATTTAATCGACGTAGAACGTTCGGTTATTCTCTATTATATTTTTGAGGGCGGTGTAGACGGGGTAGTCGGTGCGGGCGATGGTGAGGGGTGTTACGCTGACGTAGCCGTCAATCGTGGCGTCGCTGTCAATCGTCAAATCGTGATTGTTTTGGTGGATGCAATGTCCCTCTTGTCGCCACGTTCCGTCGCCCAAATCGATAAAATCGTCGGTGAAGTACGCGCCGCCTTGCCTTGTGAGCAAAATGGATTTTGCGTCTTTGGGGATATTTATGTTGAAAATGTTACCGTAGGCAAAAAGATTGTATTTTTGCACGAAATCGTACACGCTGTCGAGCCACTTTGCCGCGTCGTCGAACGAGTGCGTATGCGTGGAAAGCGCAAGCGCTTTCAGACCTCTCGTGCAAGCCTCGAAAATCGCGCCGTTGGTTGCCGAATACATTATGTCTTCGCCGAGATTGAGCCCTTTGTTTATGCCCGAAATTACAAGGTCGTAACTTTCGTGAAGTCCGAGAGTGGCAAATCGCACGCAGTCGGCAGGGGAACTGTCCACACTGAACGCGCGGACGCCGTCCATATAGTCTACGCGTTTGACCTCGAAGGGATTGTGAATGTCAATGGAATGACTTTTCCCGCTTTGCTCTAATTTCGGGGCGGAAACGGTTACGTCGCCGAGTTTTGTTGCCCATTTTGCGACGATTGCCAAGCCTTCGGATTGTATGCCGTCATCGTTTGTAATAAGTATTTTCATAGCCAACCGGTATTGTTTTCTTTGTAATTCTTGACAAGTTCGTCTGCGTCGGAAAGCATTTGTTTCATCTCTTTTTTGCTATGCACTGTTGCGCCGCTCGCTTTGTCGTGACCGCCACCGCCGTACTTTTCGGCGAGCGCGTTTATTGTGACGAATCTCGAACGCAAGCGCACTCTTATGCTTCCGCTCGCATTCTGTATGAACGCAAGCCACACGATTGCGCCTTTTATGCCGTCGAGATAGGACACTACGTTGCTTGCCTGCTCGTTGGTGAGTTTGAATTTCTTTTGCATAGCCTTGTCGACGTAGATGTAGGCAACGCCGTTTTTGGATATTTTCATTTTCTTGTAGACGTATGCCTCGAACTTGAACACGTCGAAGTCGTCGAGATTGAGGTTGGAGTAAATCCATTCGGTGTTTATTCCCACGTCCAAAAGTGCGGCGGCTCTGCGCATAGTGTCACCGTCAACCGAACTGAATTTGAATCTGCCGCTGTCTGTGACCATACCCGTGAAAATGCAAGTGGCGGCTTCCTCGTCGATTTTGAGTTCGTCCTTGAACGTGAGCCAGAAGTCCGCAATCATTTCGCAAAGCGAAGATCTTTCTTCATCCACCCAACTCAAATCGCCGTAGGGTTTTACGTCGATGTGGTGATCGATTTTGATAAGTTCTTTGCCCAGAGCGTATTTTTTGTTGGAAATACGGTCGGTAGTTGCGGTATCGCAGACGATTACGAGCGCGTCGGCGTACTTTTCGTCGTCGATAGGCGCGTCCTCGCCGCCCAAAAACGCAAGGTATTGCGAACTGTCCTCGTTGAGAACGTACACCTCTTTTTGAGGGAATGAAAGTTTGAGGATTCCGGCAAGACCTTTGGTCGAGCCTATGGCGTCGCCGTCGGGGCGGAAGTGCCTCGTTATTATAATTCTGTCGTATTGCTTGATTTTGTCGAGTATTTTCTTTTTAATTTCAAAATTGTCCGTCATATTCTTTCTCCTTCTCTCACGAGTGCGTTGAGTTCTTCAAGCACTTGCATTGCCTCTTGTCTGTCTTTTAAGGTTGCGCCGCTTGCTTTTAAGTGTCCGCCACCGCCATGAGCGACCGCGATTTGATTTATATCAAGGTTTTTCGAGCGAATTTCGCACAATACGCCTTGTTCGCATTCGGTGAAATTCACCCACGCGTCAACGCCTTTCAAGTCGCCCATAGTGTTGACGAATCCTCGAGATATGCTTTGCGCTTCCATATCGAGTTCGCGAACTCTCTGCGCGTCCGAATAGGAATACGCAACGCCCTCGGGGGTAAACTGTATGGAAAGCACGAATTGCGCTCGTTTTTTGACGTTCTCGTATGTGTCTGTGTACAGATTGGAATAGATGTCGGCGGGGTTGAATCCTTTTTCGAGCAGAAAACTCGCCAAAGCGAGCGTGCGGGGCGATGTTGCGTCGTAATAAAATCTTCCGCTGTCCGTCACAATGCCCGTATATAAGGCTTGAGCGGCGCAAGAATCTACCGTAAGACCCCATTCGCGAACAAGGTATGTCACGAGTCCGCAACAACTCTCGAAACTCGTGTCGTCGATGTCAATGTCAGCAATATCCTCGACGAAAATATGGTGGTCGATTCGTATCGTCGTTTCGGCAAGCGTATAGCGGTCGTCGGATATGAGTGATTTTGCGGAAGTGTCGAGAACGATTGCGAGCGCGCCCTTGTATACGTCGTCGCTTATCTCGTCCATAACGCTTCCTTCCATAAACGAGAATCTGCCCGCTTGATCGCCGACCGCATAAATCTTTTTGTCGGGGAAGTTGGTTTGAAGCACGCGTTTCAAGCCGAGTTGGCTTCCCATAGCGTCGCCGTCGGGGTTTTGGTGACGGTGAATGACGATAACGTCGTACTTTTTGATTGCGTCGAATGCTTTACTTATCATAATTTTTCCTGATATATAAAGTTGATAGTAAATAATATCACAATGCTCCGCTCGTGTCAACGACGATTTTAAGTGCCGCTTTTTGCGGCAATTCCGTGTTTTTGAGACGTTTTTTTCGTCGTTTCTATGCCTTGTGCGCCGTTTTAGTATGCCGTTTCCGTCTCGATTGCGAAATGCGCTCCGTATAGTTTTATCGGATTTTGCCGTATAGAATAGAGAAAAGAGTTTATCGGGAAACTCGATTTTTTTGTGGTTGATAATATTTAGGTTGTTTGTTATAATTGATTGGTAATGATTATACTGCGCTACGGCGCGAGGTGGCAAATATGATTCTCACTATGGACATCGGCAATACCAACGTCAAATACGGCGTTTTCGACGGCGACGAGTTGGTTGCTTCGTGGCGTGTTTCCACAAAGGCTTCACGCACGGCTGACGAGTACGGAATGGTGCTTTATGACCTGCTCAAACAGCGCGGCGTAAATTTCGAGGATATAGACGCGTGCGTTATGTCGTCGGTTGCGCCTGCTCTCAATTACACAATCGAGCATATGTGCCGTTATTATATCGGCAAAGCGCCGCTCATCGTTTCGTCAAAGACGGACACGGGCATAAAACTTGCGTATGCGCACCCGACACAACTCGGCACGGACAGAATCGTGGGCGCGGCGGCGGCGTATCACCTTTACGGCGGACCTGTCATAGTGGTGGATTTCGGCTCTGCGACGACGTTCAACCTCGTCACCAAAGACGGCGTGTACATCGGCGGCGCGATTGCCCCCGGCATCAAAACCGCAACCGAATCCCTCGTTACTACGGCGGCGAAACTTCCGAGAATCGAACTCGAAAAACCGCAAAATATCGTCGGTACGGACACGAAAAGTTGTATGCAGAGCGGCATAGTGTACGGCTACACCGGTCTTGTGAAATATATGGTGAGCAAGTACAAGGAACTTGACGAAATGAAGGGCGCAAAAGTGGTTGCGACGGGCGGACTTAGCGAACTCGTCGAGAACGTCGAACCCGAACTTATCGACGTCACCGACCGCGCGCTTGCTCTTAAAGGATTGAAATATATCTACGACAGAAACAAGAAAAAGAAATGACGAAACGGCGCAAAACGGACTTAAAAACGTTTTCGCGGCTGCTTTTTACGAGATAATATAGGCTATGAAGAAAATCGGAATTGCGCTTTTGGGGCTCGGCGTCGTGGGTGGCGGAACTTATGAAATCCTCAACGATATGCGCCAAACGATAAAGAAAAACGAGGGTTTGGACATCGAAGTCAAGCGTATTCTCGAAAGGAATATCGACAGGTGTAAGCAACTCGGCGTTGACCTTTCAATCGTCACGCAGAATATCGACGATATTGTGAACGATGACGAAATTCAAATCGTCGCGGAATTTTTCGGCGGCGTAGAACCCGCAAAAAGTTTCCTTTTGAAAGCGCTTAAAAAGGGCAAGAGCGTCGTGACGGCAAACAAAGAGATGTTTTCAAAGTGCTGGCACGAACTCGAAACCGCCGCAAAAGAGAGCGGCGCGGGACTCTATTTCGAGGCGAGTTGCGTGGGCGGCGTTCCCGTGATTCGCACGCTTACCGACTCTATGCAAGCAAACCGCATAACCTCGCTCAAAGGCATTGTCAACGGCACTACCAACTATATTTTGTCCAAAATGAGCGACGAGGGCGCGGATTACGGAACTTGCCTTAAAGAGGCGCAAAAACTCGGCTATGCCGAAGCGAATCCGACTGCAGACGTAGATGGATTCGACGCAACGTACAAAAACAGTATTCTTTCCTCTTTGGCGTATCGCAAGCGCGTACCCGTTGAAAAAGTGTATCGCGAGGGCATATCGAACGTCAGCGTAGAGGATATTGAGATAGGCAAGGAACTCGGATACGAGATTAAGTTGCTTGCCATTTCAAAATTGACGGACGAGGGCAAAATCGAAGCGAGAGTACACCCCACGTTTTTGCCGAAAAATCATCCGCTTTCAAGTGTAAAAGGCTCGTTCAACGCGCTGTATATTCACGGCGACAGCGTTGACGACGTTATGTTGTACGGTCGCGGCGCAGGCGCGTTGCCCACGGGAAGCGCGATTGTGAGCGACGTGGTGTTCGCCGCCTCGAAAGACGTGCACAGAAGATACGATTTCGAGTGCGAGGAAGTGGACGATGGGTCGTTTGCAACCGATTTCAAATCGCAATACTACGTCAGACTTGCCGTGCGCGACAGCGAAGGTACGCTCGCCAAAATTGCGACGGCTTTTGCAAAAAACGGTATATCTATCCGCTCGGTTTTGCAAAAAAAGGGTAAGGACGGTGAGTTTTACGTCGTTTTCGTAACCTATGAGACGAAGGAAAGCAATATTAGAAAAACGCTTTCGCAAATCGAGAATTTCGACGGCGTGGACAAGGTCGTTTCGCTTTTGAGAGTCGAGGAATAAGTATGGTTTTGTTTTTTGCAAGAGGGCAAGCGGACAGCGACAAATTCGTCAAGTTTTGCTATGAAAACTACAAAGATATAATGTCGCGATACGGCGCGGAATTGCCGAGCAAAGTGGAAATCGTCCGCACAGAAGGCGAAAAACCGAGATTCGACACCGACAAGGCGTACTTCAATCTTTCCCATTCGGGCGGCGTGATGTTGTGCGGAATCTCGCACTCGGAAATAGGCGTGGACATCGAGAAAATCCGCGAAATCGACTACAAAAAATTTGACTTCATCGACGCGCAAGACGTAGAGGACTTCTTTGAAAAGTGGACGGAAAGAGAGAGTTATCTCAAATTCACGGGCGAGGGACTTTCGGGATTCAGAAAGGAAATTCCCGCCGACGCGCACTTCGAGCATTTTCCCGTATGGGACGAATACCACGCTTGCGTGTGCGCCGAAGAACAGAACGTGATAGCCTACGAAATAGACATAAACGCAATAAACGGCTAATATTTTGCGCATAGGCGCAAACAAGAAAAAGAGACGCTTGTTTTTTCAAAGCGAGTGGTACAATAAAATAATAAAGAGCAGGAGGGATATATGATTCTCGACAAAATTAAAGACATTATGGAAACCGAACTCGGCAAAAATCGCAACGACATTACGCTCGAGAGCGACATTATCAAGGATTTGGGACTTGACAGCCTCGACATCGTAACGCTCATTATGGCGGTTGAGGACGAATACGGCTTTACGGCAGACGACGACGAAATCGCCGCGCTCAAAACCGTCGGCGACGTTGTGAACTACATAGAAAAAAGAACAAAGTAAGCGCACAAATCATCGCTGAGGCAACGGAAACACGCAAATTTGCGTGTTTCCGAGAGCCTCGCTTGATTTTTGCGCTACTAACCGCGCACCATTGCTCAAACGGCGATGCGGCAGAGTCAATCGCCCACGATGTCATTCAGAGCGAAGCGTGGGAATCCCATAAATAGAAATGAAAACTATTGGGGCGATTGTCAAAAACCGCACTTGTTCTCGCAATCACTAACCGCGCAGAGAATTTGCGCTATCAGTTCAAGCACGAATAAGAACTCAAATCGCAATTTCGCCAAATTATCTGCTTGGTAAAAGCGCACTTCGTGCGCAAGCGGAAAAATTGAACGGCGGTATGGGCGCGACGCGTTAAACAACACATCCTGTGAATGTGTTGTAGCCAAAGCGAACGAGGCGGATTGTCTTGCAAACGCCGAAGTCCAAACACGTGAGGAAGGGGAAGCTTTATTTAGAGTACACGACGGTTGCTTTTTCAGAGAAAGAGCAATCTCTTTTATTTTCTATAATTGTTTTTAATTATTATTTCAATAAATTTTAGGAAAAACGCCGCTTTCGTTCGTATATATAAGTAGAAAATATTTTTAGAGGCACTATGGCAGGCGGTTTTACTCCTGAGTTTATGGAAGAACTCAAATATAAATGCGACATCGTCGAAGTCATTTCGCAGTACGTCCCTTTGCAGAAAAAAGGCGGACGTTATTTCGGTTGTTGTCCTTTCCACAATGAAAAAACGGCTTCTTTTTGCGTGAATAACGGTTGGTATCACTGTTTCGGTTGCGGTGCGAGCGGCGACGTCGTAAAGTTCGTTATGGAAATGGAATCGGTGTCCTTTTACGACGCCGTAAAAATCCTTGCCGACAAAGCGGGAATGCAACTTCCCGAAGTCAAACTCGACCCCAAATATGCCGAAAAGAAAGAGCATAGCGACGTTTTGAAGCAACTTATGCGAGACGTCGCAAGGTATTATCGCAACAATCTTCTCGACGAAAACAAGGGCAAGGACGCAAGAGAGTATTTGCACGCAAGGGGGCTTGACGACGAGGTGTGCAAACGCTACGGACTCGGACTTTCGCTCGACGGCGAGAGTATGGTCGGGTATATGCGCCGCAAGGGGTATTTGCTCAAAGACCTCGAAGAATGCGGACTTATCGCCAACACTCAACGTCCCTACGACGCTTTTGCAAACAGAGTTATCGTGCCGATTATGGACGGTATGAGCAACGTCATCGCGTTCGGCGGACGTATCTATCACGGCGAGCAAGACATTGCAAAATACAAAAACTCGACTAACACCGCACTTTTCGACAAGGGGCGCACGATATACGGAATCAACTTCATCAAACGAGACAAAAAACTCAACGGCGTTGCGTACAAAGAACTCGTTTTGGTCGAGGGGTATATGGATGTTATATCGCTCGGCGCGGTCGGCATAAAGAACGCGGTTGCGTGTATGGGAACTGCGCTCACCGAAGGGCAGGCGAGAGAGTTGTCGCGTATGACGGAAAATCTGTACGTCTGTTACGACGGCGACGGCGCGGGCAAAAAAGCGACGATACGCAACGTGGATATTCTCACCAAGTTCGTGCAGAACGTCAAAGTAATATCTCTCGACGAGGGCAAAGACCCCGACGAAACCGTGCGCGACGGCGGCGCGGAAGCATTCCTCAAAAAGCAGAAAGAAGCGTTGCCCGTCATCGAATACAAACTTAAACTTTGCGCCGACGCAAACGATTTGGGGTCGGTGAACGGCAGAGCGAAATACGTCCAATCCGCTCTTAAAGTGCTGAAAAGCATAGAAAATCGCGCAGAAAGAGAAGTGTATACGGACATAGTGTCAAAAAAGAGCGGCGTATCCGTCGCGACGCTTTCGGACGAAGCGGGTATGATACGATTGCCGAAAATCGAACAGCCAAAAGAAAGCGACGAAGAAAAGGTTGCAAAGACCCTTCGTGCGTCGAGATTCGTGCTTAATCGCATTCTCAAAGGCGAAAAATTTGCGGATGTAAACGTCATAAAGACCGAGTGGCTTGCAAACGACGTACATAAAGAGGTGTTCGAGTGGGCAAAAACTATGCCCGTGCATACCGACATTGTGAACTCGATGTTCAGCAAATTCGGATACGAAAACGAGGAAATCGGCAAGATTTTGGACATTAATATGAAATTTGCCGACACCATACGCGAGGCGGACTACTTCAACGACTGCGTGCTTATGCTTGCAAACGAGCATATTGCAAAACGCCTCGAACGATTGAAGGAAGACTACAACGACCTATCAGACCCCGAAGCAAAGCGAGCGAGTATTTCGGAAATATCCCGCTTGCAAAAAATATTGAAATCCAAAGACATTAACGACAAACTTTGATTCACCGAGGAGGAATATAAGTGGACAGAGAACAACTTTTGAAACAAGAGATTGACAAAATCGTCGCATACGGAAAGAGTAAAGGCTCTATCAGCGAAGACGATATAATGGCAAGGCTAGAACACCTCAACGCAACCGCGGAAGATATGGAAATGGTGTTCAACGCGTTGCAAAACGAAAACGTAAAGGTTGAAGAAACCGTTGATGACGATGACATCGCCTTTGACAAAATCATCGATTCGAACGTTGACGACTCGGTTAAAATCTATCTCAAAGACATCGGCAAAGTGCCTCTTTTGACCGCCGATCAAGAAATCGAACTTGCAAAGCGTATGGAAGAAGGCGACGAGGAAGCAAAGCATATTTTGAGCGAAGCGAACTTACGTCTCGTCGTGTCCATAGCAAAACGCTACGTCGGCAGAGGTATGCAATTCCTCGACCTCATTCAAGAGGGCAATCTCGGCTTGATGAAAGCGGTCGAAAAATTCGACTATACAAAGGGCTTCAAGTTCTCGACGTACGCAACGTGGTGGATAAGACAGGCAATCACTCGCGCAATCGCCGACCAGGCAAGAACCATTCGTATTCCCGTTCATATGGTGGAAACCATAAACAAGCAAGTCAGAGCGACTCGTCAACTTCTTCAAAAACTCGGCAGAGAGCCGTCTGCGGAAGAAATCGCGGCATATCTCGGCTGCTCGGTCGAGCGCGTGCGCGAAATTCAAAAAATCGCGCAAGACCCCGTATCCCTCGAAACGCCTATCGGCGAGGAAGAGGACAGCCATCTTGGCGACTTCATAGAGGACCACACCTCTCAATCGCCGAGTGAGGTTGCAGAAGGCAATATGCTCAAAGAACAACTCATTCAAGTGCTCAATACGCTCACTCCGCGTGAAGAAAAAGTGCTTCGTTTGAGATACGGTCTTGACGATTCGCACCCCAGAACACTCGAAGAAGTCGGCAGAGAATTCAACGTCACTCGTGAGCGTATTCGTCAAATCGAGGCAAAGGCACTCCGCAAACTTCGCCATCCCAACCGCCTCAAAAAACTCAAAGATTTCGACTGATGCCCATACGACTCGACCAAAGACTGACCGCCATTGCCAACCTTGTGGATTACGGCAAAGTTGCGGACGTAGGCTGTGATCACGGCAAACTCGGCTACTATCTCGTAAGCACGGACAGAGCAAGCGAAGTTATCGCAACGGACATTTCCGCGCCCTCGCTTGCAAAAGCCGAAGAACTTGCAAAGGAAAACGGCGTGCAGGACGTTATGACCGCGAGGCTCGGAAACGGACTCGAACCTGTTGCGGACAGGGAAGTCGACACCGTTATTATCGCAGGCTTAGGCGGCGACGTCATATCCGACATAATTTTGCGAGCAAACGAGCAAGGCAAGCGTTTTTTGCACTATCTTCTTTCTGCAAACACTCACCCCGAAAAGGTGCGAGCGGCGATAGTAAAGTGCGGACACACGATAGTTTTCGACGAAATGCTCGAATGTGCGGGCAAAACGTACACAATCGTAAAAACGAACGAGGGCGAAAGCACTCTTTCAAGCGAGCAAATCGCATACGGCGCGTTTTTCGATACGAGCGACAACTTTGCTTACTTTGCAAACAAGGAAATCGAGGGTATGAAAAACATACTCGAACGCAATCCCAAAGCCGTCGAATTGAAAGACAAAATCACCAAACTCGAAAACGCTTTGCAAAAGCGCAACTAAAAGTTGAAACGACAAATAAATTCCAAACGGAAATAAAGCCTAACGGCAAAAATCGCCGCAAAAGACGCAAAAATCGCCGTAGCGGCAAATCCTCGAATTAAGGATAAAGAAATGAAACACAGACAAATAGTTGATACGATAGAAGAATTTGCGCCCGTCGCGCTTGCGGAGGCGTGGGATAATTCCGGTCTTATGATAGGCAATCTAAACGACGAATGCAGAGGCGTTTTGGTTGCTCTCGACCTCACCAAAGACGTAATAAGACAAGCGGTTGAGCAAAACTGCAATCTTATCGTCACGCATCACCCGTTCTTTTTCTCGGCAATCAAGAGCATAAACACCGCCGAGTCGAAAGGCGAGATTATAAAGGACGTACTCAAAAACGGATTGACGGTGTACAGCGCGCATACCAATCTCGACGAGTGCGAAAACGGACTTTGCATGACCCTTGCAACGCTTTTGGGCGGCGAGAACCTTTGCCCGAACGGCGTAGGCGTAGTGTGCGATATAAAGGCGCAATCTCTCGAAGATTTCGCAAAGCACGTTGCGGCAACCCTCAAAGACGATTCCGTCAAATACACGGGCGACAAGAATAAAACCGTTGAAAAAGCAATGATAATTTGCGGCGGCGGCGCGAGCGATTCGGCATACGAAAACGCAAAAGCGAACGCGGACGTGTTCGTAAGCGGCGACTTTAAGCATCATCTTTACGTCGCTTCCGAAAACGACGAGTTTCCTATCGTCGAATTTTCGCACTACGCAAGCGAAATTATCGTGCAGAACCTTTTTGAACAAATCATTGCGCCGAGCGGCGTGAGAATTATAAAAGCAAAACAAAACTGTCCGTTCAAGACAGTCGGAGGATACAATGAAATTTGACAAGATACTTCAATACCAAAAGATAGACCAAGAACTTATGACTCTTGAAAACGAGGTTGCAAAGAGCGACGAACGCCAAAAACTCGCCGTTGCGAAATCGCGTTTGGAAAGCGCAACCGAGATGATAGGCAAACTCAAAGCCGAAGCGAGCGATCTTCTTGCAGGCTACGCCGCAATGAAAGGCAAAATCGACGCGCTCAAAGAGGAACTCGACGAGTTCGACGGCATTTTGGAAGACGTTCAGGACGCAAACGAAGCGGATCACTATCTCAAAATGGTTGCTTCCATCGCCGACAAAATCAGTGCTCTTGAGAAAGAGGCGAACGGCGCGGCGGCAAAGATCGATCAAGTCAACGACAGTTACAAAAAGACTTGGGATCAGGGCGTAAAAGCCACCGACGTATATAAGAGCGCAAAGGCGGAATACGACAATCTCGTCAAAAAATTCCAACCCAGAGTGGTGGAAATCAAAGCTCAACTCAACGCTCTCAAAGGCGAGATTCCCGAAAACGTTATGCACACCTATCTCGCGCTCAGAGGTGCGAAAAGAATGCCCGCTTTCGTCAAATACGACAGCAAGAATTGCCTTTGCGGTCGCTGTATGATGGAAGTGGACAACGATACCAAATCAAAACTTCGCAATGTCGGCGACTACGCCGAATGCCCCAACTGCCGCAGAATACTTTACGTTGCGGACGAACAATAATTTTAAACGCGAGAGGAAGAAAAATTATGAAAAATTACTACAACAATCCCGACGTTTATTGCGTCAACGCCTGCAAAAAGCACGGCGCAGGCTTCCCGATAGACCAAAACGGCAACGTAAAAACCCTTCTTTTGAACGGCGAATGGGATTTCAAATACTACGTGTCGGCGGCTATTCTCGACCCCAACCCCAAAACGTGGGACAAAATCGAAGTGCCGTCCAACTGGCAACTCAAAGGCTACGGAAAACCCATTTATTCCAATATCCGCTATCCGCACCCCATCGCAACGACGGGCAAGCCGCATATCAACGAAAACGAAAATAATTGCGGCGTTTATAGGCGCACGTTCGTGCTCGACAAGGTGAGCGGAAGCATACACGTCAATTTTGCCGCAAACAGCGGTGCGGAAGTGTACGTAAACGGCTCGTTCATCGGATACAGCGAGGATACGTTCGACTATCAGGAATACGATATTACGCCTTACGTCAAGGTCGGCGAAAACGAACTTAAAATCATCGTTTATCGTTACACGACGGGCAGTTATCTCGAAGATCAGGATATGTGGCGCATTTCGGGACTTTTCCGCGACGTCAACTTGATTTTCCTTCCCGACGTGCGCATTGAGGATATGTATGCGCGCGCAGAATTCAACGAGGATTATTCCAAAGCGAAACTCTTGGTCGACGCAAGCGTGTACTGCGCAAAAGGCGTAGAGATTTCGGACGCCGACGTCAAAATCGAACTTATCGACAAGGACGGCAACAATGTGTGCGAGGGCACCTTCGCCGTACTCGGTCTTGACGAGGACGAGTCTATGGCTGTCAAAATGGCGGAAAATATAGAAAATCCGCACCTTTGGAGCGCGGAGGACCCGTATCTTTACAAACTTCGTCTTACGTTCACGTCGCAGGAAAAGGAGAAAACCGTTTTCCACGATATGCGCGAGATAGATTTCGGATTCAGAAAGGTCGAGATTATCCCGTCAATCGACGGCAAGCAACCGTACATAACTCTCAACGGCAAAAAGTTGAAAATAAGAGGCGTAAACCGTCACGAATTTCACCCCGACTTCGGTCACGCCGTGCCGAGAGAGTACACCGAAAAAGATATTCTTTTGCTCAAAAAGCATAACGTGAACAGCATAAGAACCTCGCATTATCCCAACAGCCGCCACTTCTACGAACTTTGCGACAAGTACGGCATTATGGTTATGTGCGAAAACAACCTCGAAACGCACGGCCTTGCAACTCGCGTGCCGCGCTCGAGCAAGAGATGGACAGAGCAAGTGTGCTGGCGTATGAGAAATATGGTTTTGACCTATCGCAATCACGCGTGCATACTATTTTGGTCGCTCGGCAACGAGAGCGGAAACGGCAAAGCGTTCCCCGCAATGAAAAAAGCCGCGCTCGAACTCGACAACACTCGCCCCATACACTACGAACCCGACGCGTACGTAAAAACCACCGACATTATGAGCGAGATGTACACCAAAGAGGAACAAATGGAAGAAATCGCCAACAACAGATGTCATATTCACTCGATGGCGTTGTGGGCGCCGCTCGGACATTTGCTCACGCCGAGAATGTACAAGAACAAGCCGTTCATTCAATGCGAATACGCGCACTGTATGGGCAACAGTTTGGGCAACTTCGAGGACTACTGGAAACATTTCAGAAAGCACGACAGACTCTGCGGCGGATATATCTGGGACTTTGCCGACCAAGCGATAAAGCGCGTCAATCAGGACGGCGTGGTTGAATACACCTACGGAGGCGACTGGGGCGACAAACCCAACGACGGCACGTTTGCATTCAACGGTATCGTCAGAGCGGACAGAAGTCCTAATCCGGCGTTCTACGAGGTCGCAAAGGTCTATCAACAAGTGCAATTCGAGCGTAAGGGCGACAAAATCGAACTTGCAAACGAATATATGTTCACAAATCTCGACAAGTTCGCTTTGAGATTCGAACTCTTGCAAAACGGCGTAGTGACCGAAACCAAAACTGTCGATATGCCTTCCGTCAAACCTCTCGAAAAAGGAAGCGTGGATATGCCGTTTGCAATTCCGCAAGGCAAAGGCGAAGTCGCAATCAACTGCTATGCGGTGGTAAAGGGCAGTTTCGACGTGTTCGAAGACGGCGACGTCGTGGCTTGCGAGCAACTCGATATGACGGGTTACGTTCCGCAAGAGTTTAAGAGCGCGCAAGGCAAAACCGTTTTCAACGAGGACGGAAAGATTGTGTTAGAATGCGGAAAAATGCGTGCAACCGTGTCCAAAAACGGCGGATGTATTTCCTCAATCGTCGTGGACGGCAAGGAAAAACTCGCATCGCCCGTTATGCTCAACTTCTGGCGCGCCGCAATCGACAACGACAAATCGCCGCAAGTTCCGCCTTTCGCAATCGCGCTCTTGGGCAAAACCTACTTCAAGTCCTGCAAGGACCACCTCGTCAAGTCGAATATGACGATAACGGACAAATCGCTCGTGATAGACTGGTCTTGCTCGCCGCAAATGTGGTCCCTCAAAACCGTGTACGAAGCGGGCGAGGACGGACTGAAAGTGTCTATGAGAGTGAAGAACAATATGTTCTCGCTTCCGAGATACGGTTTCAGAATGGGACTCGCAACTTCCGATGATATGACGTTCTTTGCAAGAGGACCTCACGAGAACTATTGCGACAGAAAAGCCGCCGCAAAACTCGGCATCTATTCAGGCAAAATCGCAGATTTCGAGCATAACTATCTCGTTCCGCAAGAGAACGGCAACCACACCGACGCGCGTTGGCTCAAAGTGGGCGGCGAGGACGGACTTACGTTCGTTGCTTGCGACAAACCGTTTGAATTCAGCGTACACGACTACACGCAAGAGGCACTCGAAGAAGCGACGCACGCGCACGAACTCAAGCACGGCGGCGTAGTCGAAGTGTGCATAGACGGCGCGCAACGCGGCGTAGGCGGCGACGTACCGGCACTTGCTTGCACGAAGAAACGCTACAAGATACTTCCCAACCGTTATCACGAGTTCAGTTTCGTCATTAAAGCGTAAAGCAATCAAAACGAATTTTTTGCGGCGTCGAACGTGCTTCGACGCCGCTTTTTTGTCATTGTTTGAGTGCGTCACCACCATATGTAGCAACGGTTTTTTATTTGCGGTTTTTCGTTGACAGAAATAGCCAACGTATTTATAATTTGTTCCATTATTTTGTGCGTACTGCTGTGGTAAGGCAGATTGCGCGGAGGCTTGCTATGAATTTGACTTTGAAAGACGGCAAAATGATTTCTATCGACGGCGCAATGTCTGCGCTCGACGCTATCAAGAGTTTTTCCGATTCTCTTGCAAGAAACGCTCTTGCTTGCAAAATCGACGGCGTCGTTTCTTCTCTCGACACCGTTTTGGACAAAGATTGCACGTTTGAAGTGCTTACGTTTGCGGACGAGGACGGCAGACGGGTGTATCGCCACACTTGCGCGCATATTCTTGCGCAAGCGGTCAGAAACATTTATCCCACCGTACAACTCGCAATCGGTCCTGCCGTCGACAACGGTTTTTATTACGATTTCGATTTCAGAACGCCCATAACCCAAGCCGACTTCGGCAAAATCGAAGCGGAAATGAAAAGCATAATCAAGGCGAATATGCCTATATCCCGCATAGAATGCACTCGCAAAGAGGCGGAAGGGCGTATTGCGAAGATGAAGCAGATATACAAGGCGGGACTTTTGGCGGATATTCCCAAAGGCGAGAAAATATCCTTTTATCAACAAGGCGATTTCATCGACCTTTGCGCGGGTCCGCACCTCACGTCTACGGGTAAAATCAAGGCGTTCAAACTCACGTCGCTCACGGGCGCGTACTGGAAGGGCAACGAAAAGAATAAGATGCTCACTCGCATATACGGCACTTGTTTCACAAAAAATGCCGATCTTGACGAGTATATCAAAAAACTCGAAGAAGCCAAATCGCGCGACCACAACAAAGTGGGCAGAGAACTCGGCTTGTTTATGACCGACGAGAATATCGGGCAGGGGCTTCCGCTTATGATGCCCAAAGGCGCGCGCATTATTCAGATTATGGAACGCTTCGTCGAGGATGAGGAACAAAAGCGCGGTTACCAACTCACCAAAACCCCGATTATGACCAAAAACAACCTCTTTATCATTTCGGGACACTGGGATCACTACAAGGACAAGATGTTCTATATCGGCGACGAGGACGTTGACGACGAAATTTTGTGCTTGCGCCCGATGACTTGTCCGCTTCAATTCACAATCTACAAAAACGGACTCAAAAGTTACCGCGATTTGCCCGTAAGGTATGCGGAAACCGCAATAGAATTCCGAAAAGAAGCAAGCGGTGAAATGCACGGGCTTACGAGAATACGCCAGTTTACGCTCTCGGACGGACATATCATCTGCACGCCCGCGCAACTCGAATCCGAGTTCAAAGGCGCGGTGGACCTCATAAAATACCTTATCGGCGTTCTCGGACTTCAAAATGACGTCAGTTATCGTTTTTCGCGCTGGGACCCGAGCAATCCCGACAAGTACGTCGGCACGGCAGAGGACTGGAACAGGGTGGAAACCGCAATGCAGAATATCCTTTCCGATCTCGGCATAGAGCATACGGAAGCGTGGGGCGAAGCGGCTTTCTACGGGCCTAAACTCGACGTTCAGGGCAAAAACGTGCACGGCAAGGAAGATACGCTGTTCACCGTTCAAATCGACTTCTCGCTCGCTACGCGCTTCGATATGATATACATCGACGAAAACGGCGAAAAGGCACGTCCGATAATAATTCATCGCTCGTCGATAGGTTGTTACGAGCGCACTTTGGCAATGCTTATAGAAAAGTACAACGGCGCGTTCCCGATGTGGCTTGCGCCCGAACAAGTGCGCGTTTTGTCGCTCACCGACCGTACGTCAGAGGCTGCAATGAATATCCGCAATCAACTTTTCGATATGGGATTGCGCGCGGAAGCGGACGTAAGAAGCGAAAAACTCGGCAAGAAAATCCGTGACGCACAACTTGAAAAAGTGCCGTATATACTTGTCGTAGGCGACAAGGAAGCAGAGCAGAACGTCGTTTCCGTCCGCCATCGCACCGACGGCGACCTCGGCATAATGACCGTTTCCGACTTTGCAAAACTCGCCCTTATGGAAGTCGCAACCAAGCAAATCAAATAAATTTTCAAAAATATCCGACTTTTGTTTGACACCGGTCGCTATTTTTGTTAGTATATACGAGCAAAGCAAAGGTATTGCCTTTCACCATCAGCCTTCGGCGATATGGTTCTCACTTCACTAAGTCTTGTCTATGATAAGGACAATCGGTAAGTGTCGAGGTTACTTTGCTTCGACACTTCTTTTATGTAATAAACCTTTCGAGGTGTATAGGAGTAGCAATTTGAAAGAACTGCAAATCAATGAACAAATCCGAGACAGAGAAGTGCGCCTCATCGGCGACGACGGTCAACAGTACGGCGTTATCACGATGAGAGATGCACGAGCGATTGCGGAAGAAAAAGGGCTTGACATCTGCAAGGTTTCACCGCCTTCCGTTCAGCCTCCGACCTGCAAATTGATGAACTACGGCAAATATCGCTACGAACAACAAAAACGCGAAAAAGAAGCCAAAAAGAATCAGAAAGTGATGGAAATCAAAGAAATTCGCCTTTCTGCGACAATCGACATCGGCGATACCACCAGACTTGCCCAACAAACCGCGAAATTCCTCGCGGACGGCAACAAGGTCAAAGCGTCGATTCGCCTCAAAGGACGCCAACAAGCGCATCCCGAAATCGCGGTCAAAATCGTTGAGGACTACATCGCGATGGTCGGCGGCGAATTTACCGTCGAGAAAAAGCCCGTGCAAGAAGGTCGTATGATTTACACGATTCTCGCGCCGGCACAAAAGAAATAACGACACTATTGTTGCTTGCCTCGCAAGCAAAAGCAAAATAAAATAGGAGGCAGACCTATGCCAAAACAAAAAACACATAGCGGAGCAAAGAAGCGTTTCCACGTTACAGCAAGCGGTCTTTACAAGAGAGGCCATTCTGCACACAGCCACCTTCTTACCAAGAAGACAACCAAGAGAAAGAGAGATCTTCGTTCCATCGAATACGTCGACGAAACGAGATGCGGAGAACTCAAAAAGTTGTTGCCGTACAAATAAGGAGAATGAACAATGAGAATTAAAAGAGCAGTAAACGCAGTCAAAAAGCGTAGAAAAATAATGAAACAAGCAAAGGGTTACTATGCAGGCAAGCATTCCCTTTATCGTGTTGCAAAGCAACAACTTCTCAAAAGCGGCGTGTACGCATACGTCGGCAGAAAGCAAAAGAAACGCGATTTCAGAAGCCTCTGGATTGCTCGTATCAATGCTGCCGCACGTATCAACGGTATGAGTTATTCCACTCTTATGCACGGTCTTAAAGTCGCCGGTATCGACCTCAACAGAAAGGTTTTGAGCGAAATCGCAATCAGCGATCCCAAAGCGTTCACGGCACTCTGCGACAGCGCAAAAAACGCTCTTGCATAATAGGATAATCGTTTTTCAATGTTGCGCATAGGTTTTTATGCGCAACATTGATTTAGAACCGTTTTCGGATTTTCACCCTCGTTTTTGAGGTAAAAGCCGATATTTAAGGCGGTTAGAATGACAGAAATCATCACTTCCACCAAAAATCAATTTGTGAAGAAGGCGCGCTCGCTTTCTCAAAAGAAGTTCCGCAAAGAGTCGGGACTGTTTTTGGTTGAAGGGACGAACGTAATAAAGGATATGCCGTCGAGCGTAGAGGTCGAATACGTGCTTGCAACTTTGCAAAGACAGGGCGAAGTCGAGCACTCGTTCGGCGAGGAGCGTAGCGAAAAATCTTGCGAGGTTCTTGCTTTTACGCGCGCGCAAGTGTATTATGTGAGTGACGAGGTTATGCAGTACGTTGCGGACACGGTTTCGCCGTACGGCATAGTGGCGATTTGCAAAATGCCGTCAACCGAATTTGCTATGCCGAAAGGCAACGCGGTTTTGCTCGACGGCGTGAGCGACCCCGGCAACCTCGGCACGATACTGCGTACGGCTGCTGCGTGCGACTTTAACGACGTATACCTTTTGGACACGGCGGACGTGTTTTCGCCGAAAGTGGTGAGAGCAACGCTCGGCGGACTTTTCAAAGTGCGATTGCACGAGATAAACGAAAGCGACGCGCTTGAACTTATGAGCGAAACGAACAGCGCGGTTTTGGATATGGGCGGGATGAATATTCTTCAAAACAAACCGTCCACGCCCGTGCTTTTGGTTGCGGGTAACGAGGCGCACGGCGTGAGAGATTCTCTCAAAGGCGCGGCGAAAAGCACCTATTCGTTGCCTATGAAAAACGAAATCGAATCATTGAACGTTGCGGTTGCAACCGCAGTTTCGATGTATCAAACTTTATAAACAGGAGAACAATATGAGCGGACACAGCAAATGGCATAACATTCAACAGAAGAAAGGCAAAACCGACGCGGCACGTGCAAACGTGTTCACCAAGATCGGACGCGAAATCGCAGTTGCAGTCAAAGACGGCGGCGCAGACCCCAACAGCAACAGCAAACTCGCGCAAGTAATCGCCAAAGCAAAAGACAACAATATGCCCAACGACAACATTATGCGTTCCATCAAGAAAGCAAGCGGCGAACTCGGATCTATCAACTACGAAGATATGAGCTACGAGGGCTACGGCGTCGGCGGAACGGCTATCATCGTTGAAGCGCTCACAGACAATAAAAACCGCACGGCAGGCGACGTCCGTCACTTGTTCGACAAATTCGGCGGTTCGATGGGTACGACGGGGTGCGTTTCCTTTATGTTCAAACGCAAAGGCGTTATCACCATCGCAAAAGAGGACATCACAGAGGACGATTTGATGATGTACGCTCTCGAAATCGACGGTTTCGAGGACATCAATTCCGAGGACGAGGACGTTTTCGAAGTCTATGCGGACACCGCAAAACTTCAATCGGTGCGCGAAGCACTCGAAAAAGACGGCGTAAAAGTGCTTTCGGCAGAAGTCGATATGATTCCCGACAACTACGTCACGCCGAGTGCGGAACAACAAGCAACCATCATCAAGATGATTGACAAACTCGAAGAACTCGACGACGTTCAAAATGTTTATCACAACGCAACACTCGACGTCGAAGACGAAGAATAATTCTCGTACAAATATAATTTGTACGCTTGACAATCGAGCCCGCAGGTGATATACCTAATATGCAAAAATATGAAACGAGTTTCATATTCAAAAAAAGACGTATCGGGCGTATTAGAAAGAATTGCTTTCGGTTCTTCCAATCGAACTTGCGACGTACAAAAGGAAATTTAATTTTAGCGCGAAAGCGCAAAAAGGTTATATATGGACAGAATTTATCTCGATCACGCGGCAACAACGCCGCTGTCGAACAAAGCGTTCGAGGCTATGAAGCCTTATTTTACCGATGTATTCGGCAATCCTAATTCACAACACGTTTTCGGACGCGAAGGCGCAAAAGCTGTCAACGAAGCACGTCAAATGCTTGCAAATTGCATAGGCGCAAAACCGAGCGAGATTTATTTTACCTCTTGCGGTACGGAAGCGGACAACTGGGCTGTCAAAGGCACTGCGCTTCAAAATATCCAAAAGGGCAAACACATCGTCACGTCGGTTATCGAGCATCCTGCGATTTACACCACTTGCAAGCAACTCGAAAAATACGGCTGGGAAGTTACTTATCTACCCGTAGACAACGAAGGTTTCGTATCGCCCGAAGATCTCGAAAAGGCAATTCGTCCCGACACGGTGCTTGTGAGCATTATGTTTGCAAACAACGAAATCGGCACGGTCGAACCTATCAAGGAACTCTGTGAGATTGCGCACAAACACGGCGTATTGTTCCATACGGACGCTGTGCAGGCAACGGGTGCAATCAAGTACGACGTAAAGGATTTGGGCGTAGATATGCTTTCTATGTCGGCACACAAGTTCTACGGTCCGAAAGGAATGGGAGTGTTGTATGTAAGAAACGGTGTGCGTATCGATAAGTTGCTCACCGGCGGCGAACAAGAAAGAGCGCACCGCGGCGGCACGACCAACACACCGGGCGTTGTGGGTATGGCAGTCGCACTCGACGACGCACTCAAAACCATTGACGAAGACGACAAATACGTCGCTTCGCTTCGCGACCACTTCGTAGAGCGCGTGTTGAACGAAATCGACGACATCTACTACAACGGCGCAAAAGACACCTCGAAACGCCTTCCCAACAATGCGAATTTCAGTTTCCGCTATATCGAAGGCGAATCCATCTTGTTCTCGCTCGACCTTGCGGGAATCAGCGCGTCGTCGGGCTCTGCGTGTTCGTCAGGCTCACTCGAACCGTCGAGAACGTTGCTTTCAATCGGCGTTCCGGTCGGCACGGCTCACGGCTCTATAAGATTTACGTTCGGCAAGCACAACACGATGGAAGAAGTCGATTACACTGCCACAGAACTCGTCAAGATAGTAAAACGACTCAGAGATATGTCGCCTCTTTACAAAAAGTAATAGGAAGAAGGGCAGGGAATGACAAACGCACGGAGCGTTATGAAAGGCGATTCGTGCGTAAAATACGAAATAAATCAAGGCATAGCCTTTAAGGAGTATATATATGTACAACGAAAAAGTTATGGAAGTTTTTAAGAATCCCCAACATATGGGCGAGGTTGAAAACTACAATGCAATCGGCACGGTAGGAAACGAAGTGTGCGGCGATATTATGCAAATCACGATGCGCATCGAAGACAACGTCATCAAGGACGCAAAGTTCAAGACGTTCGGTTGCGCAGCGGCAGTTGCATCGAGTTCGACGGCAACGGGAATGATCATCGGCAAGACGATAGACGAAGCACTCAAACTCACCAACAAGCAAGTTATCGAGGAGCTCAACGGTTTGCCTCCGCAAAAGATTCATTGCTCTGTGCTTGCCGAAGACGCAATCCGTATGGCAATCGATTCTTATCTCAAAGGAGAAGTTCCCTCAAAGGAAAACGTTTGAGATAAGCAAATTCAACTTAACTTTGGATAATCCGCACCCGAAAGGTGCGGATTATTTTTATGATTTTGTTTTTACAAATTGATTTATACAAAGCGTTTTTTTTGCTTTTATGCGATTTACTATAAAACACGATAAGTGTTGAAAAATGCCGATTTAGAGCAATATTGAGCATATTTATCTTTATAAAAGCACAAATCGTGTATTTATTTGTTTATAAAATACACGATTTGTGTTATAGAGGATAAATGAACTTGACTTCTTATTTACATAATAATGTCTTCGATTTTGTTTACAAAGGCACGTTTTGCTTTTTTGAGCGAATTGTTCGTCATACTGCAATAAAGAGCGGTAGCGGTAGCCAACCCAAGCATTGTGCCGATGATAAGTGAATTTTTCATTTTGTTGCCTCCTGATTCTATTGTTTGCACATATGCTCCGTGTATGCGTGGAAAAATTTGCCAACCGTATATTACCTTTTTCGCTGTGCAAAACAACGCTTTCGAACGTTAATAAATCGTTTTGTATTGCATTTGCCATTGACAAAAATTCGTTTGGTTATATAATTGACTTATGAAAAAGCGATTGTGTTTATCCGTTATATGCGCTTTGCTCGCGTGCGTACTGCTCGTGAGTTTGACCTCGTGCCTCAAAATAGGTATGAAGCAAAACGCAATCGAAACTCGGCTCAAAGACGCGGGCGCAACCGTTTCCTACGAGCGCACTACGCCTATGACAAAAGGCGCAAGCGGATACGTTTTTGACGATCTCGTACTTTCCACCAAAACATACATACGCACCGTTGACGGACAGGAAACCGAAGTCGTCGAAGAACTCTACATCCTCTTTTGTGGCAACGACCCCACCGCCGACTGGGCAGAGAAGGCTTGTAAGTCCTACATTTCCGACAATAAGTCCGAATCCGACAAATGGATTGCCTATCGCTACGATAGAGTGGTGATGTGTGGGTATTATGAACTCTTATCTATCGCCCGCAACTACTAAAAACTTCGCTATTTGGCGAATAACTGTGTCAAAGCCCTTTTGTTCATCCGTCACGTACGATTTAGTACGTTAGGCGGATTCGCAAAAGGGTTTTTCCTTGTTCTTCATCCAAATATCGAAGTTTTTGCTTATAATAAGTATTTCGCATTCTTCATCTCAATATCGCGGTTCTATATTTTGATAAAACGTACTTATAAACGTAATTTGTAATTTCGTAGACGGAATTAGAATAGCAAGACAACAGCCGTTTTCGCTTTGCTTGATTTCTATGCTTACGCTTGGAATGACAATGAATTATTCGGCTTCGCAGCCACCGAAACGATGCTCGTAGACAGGCGGAGCCTGCGCAAAACACTTTGCTCAAACGTCAGTTTCGCAAGATTGTCTGCTTGATGATTTTGAACTATTCGGCTTCGCAGCCTCCGAGACGTTGCTCGTAGACAGGCGGAGCCGAATAATATGCAACGACGAAGAATTGTTGTGAGCATCAACTTGTATCGTTGCAACTGCCGAGCCGCCTCAAAGTTGCAACCCCTTACGTCACAAACAAATGCTCTGATTTGTTTGTGACAGGACGTTTGCGCCAAAATATTTGTCAAGCCATCTTGAAAAGATGGGTGACAAGTGTTTTGCATTCGGCGCAAATAAAAAAAAGGAAAACCCCACAAAACGTGGGGTTTTTCCTTGCCGGCATAGGGAGGATAAAAAAAAGTGCCGGCTATAATTGGTGAGAACTGTTTTTGTGAATCTCACAGCGAGAGATTCAGATTTTTCTTTTTGGATACGTTGCTCACAAATTCTCGTATCGTTGACACTGAAAGCGCAAAGCCCATATTGTCTATACTCTCGTCAACGAGTTTGGATTCCACAATACCGACCACGAAGCCTGCTTCGTTTATCATCGGACCACCGCTGTTTCCGCCGTTGACCGCTGCGTCCGTCATCACGAACGTACCCGATCCCCAACTCGAAATTGTGATTCCCGTTTGAGATATTGTACCCACCGATATGCTGTTGGTCGTGCCAACGCCTTCGGGGTTTCCGATCAACGCGACGTCCGAGCCCCTTTGTGCGTCGCTAAGCGCGAGTTTGAGTGAAGGATGGTCGGTGTTGGAAGGTTGACCGCTCACCGTGCCGCTTCCGCTGACTTTGCCGACGACTCTCAAAAGAGCGATGTCGGGATCGTCCGATTCAGCGTCGAGGTGATCGCCTTTATATGCGCCGTATGCTACGACTTCGAGTTTATAGTAGTTTGACGTATCGCCGTCGAACATGCAGATTATCGTGCCGTATGACGCCCATTCGTAAGTTATTCTTCCTGCGCCGAAAGGATAACCGAATTGTTGAGTTCTGGATGATTCGTATCTTACACAGTGCGCATTGGTGAGCAGATAGCGATAGGGTGTTTCGTCGGTGTAATCTGTGACGAGGAATCCGCTTGCAATGCCGTTGTAAGAGGTTGTGGACGGATTTGCGTTTGCGTCCTTGTACATATACAATCTTGCGACGGAAGGCGACTTCTCGTTTGCGACCTTGCCGACAGAACTGTTGAGTGCTTCCAAAGCCTTTTGAGTTGCGGCGTTTGTAACGTCTTCAACGATGTCCGTATTCTTCAATGCCTCGTTGACGGCGTTGATATACTGGTCTCTCATATCTGCGGAAATCGACGCTGCGTACTCTTCCGCTATCGTTTGTTTGAGGCTTGCCAACACTATGACGTTGACAAGTACGACGACGCACATCACAACCGCAAGTACCACGCATAGGATTCCGACAGGGCCGAGTTTGTTATTCTTCGGCGACGGGGTGTGGTATACGGGCGTATGTTCGGGTTGTGAATTTCTTTGATCGTCAAAGAAATTGTTAAAATCGTCCATACCCTTGCTCCTTTATAATCTTATACCCAATTATTATGTTCTGACAATTAAATTTTCATTAAATTTTGTGATTTTTTTATAAAAATTTTTCCAAAAATCCGAAATATTCAATAATCTTGCAAAAGTTGACAAATAACTATATTTATAATAAAATATAAACATAAATACTAAACAATATGTAGCGTTTTGTATTGTAAATTTTTACGCAATACGCACAAGGAGAGCATATGGCAGCTATATTTTGCGACACCGATTGCGAACTTTGGTACACTCACGCACGCGAATTGAACCTTGAGGTCATTCGTATGCCTTACATAATCGACGGCGAGGAAAAGTTGTGCGATCTCGGCGAAGAAACCGACTCACACGATTTTTATACAAAAATGAGAAACGGCGCGAGCGCGTCAACGGCAGGTCTTAATCAACAGATATATTACGACACTTTCGAGCCGTTCTTCAAAAGAGGCGAGGACATTTTGTACATTGCGTTCTCGTCCAAACTTTCGGGCACTTTCGAGTATCTCGATCTCGCCATTGCCGAACTTAAAAAGCAATATCCGAACGTCAAATTCAGAAAGTTCGATACGCTCAACATATGTATGGGCGCCGGACTTTTGGTATATATGGCGGGCAAGTATTGCAGAGAGCACGGCGACGACATTGACGCAACCTACGCATATCTTGAAAAGAACGTGAACAAAATAGGCATTTATTTTGTGGTTGACGATATGAAATACCTTGCTCGCGGCGGCAGAATCTCGCCGTCAAAAGCGAAAATCGGCAACCTTATGAACATCAAACCCGTTTTGACGGTCGAGGACGGCAAACTCGACGTATGTTCAAAGCAAAACGGCACGAAAAAGGCGTATAAATATATGCTCGACATGTTTGCAAGCACATACGAAAATATCGATAACGCGCCCGTCGTCATTGTTGACGCGGATTGCGGCGATGTTGCCGACGCTTTTGAAGAAAAGGTCAGAGAAATAAACCCGTCCGTTACGATATGGCGTCAGCCGATAGGACCGGTTATCGGCGCGCACGCAGGTCCCGGTGCGCTCGGCTTTATTTTTACAAGAAAATAAAAGCAGAATAGCAAATATAAATATAAGGATTACAAAATAAAAGCAAACATTGTTTTGCGCGATAAGAGGGCGCAATCTTGAAAAAAACAAGAATAATTTTCGTTCTCATAGTTTTGGTTTTATGTATTGCTTCGCTTACGGCTTGCAGCAGAGCGAAGCAATATTTTGTATACGGCACGACGCTCGAAATTCAGACTACGGGCGTCAAATCCAAGCAAACCGTTGACGATATATACGGCTATATATCCTCTCTCGAAAGCGTTCTTTCGCCGACCGTCGAGGGTAGCGATATATATAGAATCAACCATTCAAAAACCGGCGTGGCGGTTGCTTGCAGCGAAACTACGATGCAGATTATGCGCATAGCGACGGAAGTTTTCAAGGCTTCGGGCGGCGCATACGACCCGTCCGTTTATCCGCTCGTCAGGCTTTGGAAGTTTTCGGGGGATTTGTACTCGGACGTCGGTGATTTTATAGTTCCTCAAGATAGCGAAATTCAAGCCGCTTTGCAACTCGTAGGACTTGACAAAGCGTTTTCGGCGGACTACGAAAACAGCACGATAACCAAACTTATCGACGGCGCAATGCTCGATTTCGGCGGCGTGGCAAAGGGGTATGCGGTTGAAAAATCCCTCGCTTTCGCAAACGGAAAAACGCTCGTGAATCTCGGCGGCAATATTGGTGCAATCGAGGGCAGTTTCAACGTCGGCATTGCAAATCCTCAAAGAAAGGGAAGAGAGTTTGTAAATTCGTATTTTGCAAAATTCCGTTTGCAAGACGGCGAGTGCGTGTCAACAAGCGGCGATTACGAAAGATATTACGTTGTGCAAGACGGCGAACGCGAAAAAATATATCATCACATCATAAATCCGTTTACGGGCGTTCCCTCAACGACGAGCGGCGAGGACGGCGTTGTGTCCTGCTCGGTCGTAACCAAAAACGGCGCGCTCGGCGACGCGGTTGCGACTGCCGTCGTCGTACTCGGCAAAGAAAACGGCGCGAAACTTATGCGGGATTTGGGACTTGTCGGACTTATCATCGACGGCGATATGAACGCACATATCGTGGGCGATTTCGACGTCGAACTCAAAGCCGCTACGTATATCGTTGACGAAGAAATAGACTGATTTTCGGCAGATTATGAGCAAAAAACAAGCCACAAAAAAAGAAAAAAACAAGGTTTTCGACGGACTTTTCAAAAAAGGGGACGTCGTTTTGCTTGTCGCCGTTTTGGTGCTAGTGGTGCTAACGATAGTTTTTGCGCTCAAAGCCGACGCGAGCGAAGCCGACGTGTACGTCGACGGAAAACTTGTGTACAAACTCGACTTGAACAAGAACGCAACCGTCGAAATTCTTGACGGAAAAATGCAGATAAAGGTTGAAAACGGCAAGGTTTTCGTTGCGCAAAGCGATTGCAAAAATCAGTTGTGCGTACACGCCCAACCCATAGGCAAAGAGGGTGGCGTAATCGTGTGTCTGCCAAACAAAGCGGTCGTGAAAGTGGTGGCGAAGGAGGTTGACGCAATAACGTGAAAAAGCCTAACAAGTTTGCCGCTCGTCGCGTTGCGCTTTGCGGATTGTTCCTTGCGCTCGCGCTCATAGTTTCCCTCATCGAAAGTTATATTCCGCCGATTATACCTGCGCTTCCGTATGCCAAAATCGGACTCGGAAACGTCGTGCTTCTTGCGTGCTTCCTTCTTCTCGGCGTAGGGGAGGGATATGCGGTGCTTGTGTTGCGCTGCCTTTTGAACGCAGTGTTTTCGGCAAATATGGCAAGCCTCATATGGTCGTTTCCGTCCGCACTCGTCGCGTATACGATTATGGTGTTGCTTGCAAAAACCAGGTTTTTCAGCATATGCGGATTGTCCGTCGTCGGCGGCATAGTGCATAACACGATTCAGATTTGCGTTGCTTCCGCCGTCGTTGCAAGGGGCGTATTCGCGTATCTTCCGTATATGATGCTCGCAGGCGCGATTGCAGGCTTTGTGACGGGCATATTGTGCCACTTTATCGTCGTTTTACTTAAGGATAAACTAAACATCAAAGTCGATTCTTACGAATATCACAGAGAGATTTCGGAATCGCAAGGCGATGACCGTAGCGAGCGTCGAGCTTGACGATTAGTACAAGTGAACGGGCGAGTGTGGATTTTTTCGCCCGTGAACGAGTGGCATAACAAAGGGACGATACCTTTCTATGCGAGCACCGAGTGTTGCCCCATGCGAAGCGGACGCCGTGGGTTCCCTCAAATTTATGCAGAGGGGGAACGGCGGTAGGGGAAACACGTGAGGAAGGGGGAAACTTTAATTTAGAGTATATAACGACTACTTGTGTATAAAAAATCAACCCGACAAAAAGTCGGGTTGATTTTTTTATTCCTTATCATTTATCAGAACGGCATCAGCGTTCCGAAAAACAGCACTACGACCAAGAATGCCGCGGAAAAAATAAATCCGAAAGTGCCGAAGAAGAAAGACAATCTTGCAAGACCTGTCTTCGTGTTCGCGCCGGCAACGGAAAACACCACGCCGACGAAAGACAACGCCAAACTTGCGATATACAAGCCTCTCACGAGGTCGCCCCCAAGCACGGACTTTACGAAATTCGCGGCAGGGAAGAAGAATACGAGCGAAGCGTAAATCATTATCAAAAATCCGAGCAGCGTCATCACGAACCCCAAAATCAGCACGATTTTTCGCGCCGCCATATCCGAATAGGGTTGAGATTGAGCCGTTTGAGGTTGAATTTCTTTTGCCATATTTTAAGTATACAACCTCATTTGCCGCTTGTCAATACAGACAGGAAAAACGCGTCGGTTTTCCCGAAACACATATACGTTGAGTCGGAGTCTGAATCGGCGTCGAAGAATATCGACAATTTGTTTTGTCCATTCGTTACAGATGTTGTCGCAAACACGTTTTCGGCGTATTTGAACGTCGCGACGGCGGCTATTTCGGTATCGTCGAGTTTAAGAAGACAATCGAAGTTTTCAAAGCGAGAGACAAGCATATTTTCCTCTTGCAACACGCAAGAAAAATCCGTCGCTTTTTCAAGCGATATTGCGCCGTTTTGCGAAGATAAATCGCTTGCGTTGCTCGGTGCTTTGCCGTTAGATTCAAATATGTTTTTGCTTGAAACGACTATATCGGAAAGCGGCGTTTCGGATATAAATTCGAGGTGCGAACATAGCCTTATTAAGCGGTTTTTCAAGAGAATTTTCAAACCGTTTTCGCTTCTGAAAAGCGCGCCGAAATTCTCGCCGTTTACGTTGTATTCCGCGTTTTCGTTTAGCGTTTGCGACAGAAGGGAAACTTGCAAGCCGTTTTGCGTTCTGAAAAGAATCGCAAAGCATTGAACGTTCGATTGAATTACGGGTATTATTTGTAAAATACGATGTTTATCATACGAAAAACGCTTTGTAAAACCCGAATTTGAATCATAAGTCACGCCGACGGCGGTTTGCTCGTCTTGCAAAAACAGCAATGTCGAATTGCCGTATTTTATGGTTTGCACTACGTTTGCGGCAGTCGTTTGAAGCACGAAGTTGTCGCTTTTAATTTGCAACGAATCGTCTATGACGAACCTCTTTATTTTGCCGTTTTTCACGCAAAACGCTTCTATGTTTTCGCCGTAATAATAGGCGTTGATTTCGTCGTATGCGTCGATAGTGTTTTCGCAAGATACGGCGAAGTTGTCATCGTATATTTTAACGTTTGTTTTTACGCCGTCGCAAGTGAAAATCGCAACGCCGTTTCTCGTTTGACAACTTGAAAGATACTCGTCGTTTTCGTTTGCGATTTTAACGGTTTTTTCAAGGGTTTCGCCGCCGAAAATCGCTATGTAAAGACCTTTCTCTTTCACGTCGTACTGCTTGGATTGCGAGTGGAATACGAGGGCGGTTTTCTTTGCGAAATAAAAGACGTCGAGAACCTTTTCTTCTCCCTCGCCGCCGGCGTGCGCGACGCTTGCGCCGTTTATTCTTTCGCTCTTTCTCGGCAACACGGAATACACGGGTTTTATCGTCGGATTGTCTACGTTTTCTTGGTTTTTATCGTCGTTTGCCCCAGCGACGTTTGCGTTGCCGTCGGGATTTTTACCGACGATTGCGGAAAGCGCGATATAGCAAGCGACTGCGACTGTCATCAATAGAATTACGGCAAGCCATTTGGCGATGGTTTTTTGTTTTTGCATTTTTCACCTCGCCTCAATTTATCACATACGACGTCCGCAATTTTTCCGTTCGAGTCGTGTTTTATGGGTTTCATAGGCGGATTTTGCATCGCCGTTTCTATTGCTCCGACGAAATTGTCGCAAAAACTCGAATCTTGTTTAAGCACGATTCCGCCGTACTCTTTTGCAAGGTCGGCGTTGTATATCTGGTCCCCTCTCGACGCGCCTTTGGGCAGGGGGACGAACACGGCGCGTTTGCCTATCGACGAGATTTCGAAAACGCTCGTCGCGCCCGCCCTTGAAAGAATGACGTCGCAAGCGGTGTAAAAGAGAGAAATGTCGTCGGCGTATTCGAATGCTCGGTAGTCGCTCGCGCTTATTTTTTCGTCCTTGTTTTTGCCCGTGACGTGCAGAACGTAATACTTCGACGTGAGCGATTTAATATTCTTTTTGACCGCTTCGTTTATCGCGCTTGCGCCCGACGAACCGCCGAACACGAGAAGCACGGGCTTTTTGAAAGGATTGTTTATATCGAGCGTTTTTTGCGCCTCGATTTTGTCCTTTCGCAAAAGATTTTCGCGCAAAGGCATACCCACGAAAATGCCGTCGAATTTTGCTTTTGGGTTGGCTTTGAAAATCGTCGCGCCTTTGAGTTTGGCGATTTTGTTGGCAAGACCGAGAGTGTAGTCGCTCTCGTGCGCGAATACGGGAATGTGCGCCTTGCTTGCGGCAAGCACTATCGGTAAGGACACGAAACCGCCTTTAGAAAAAACACAATCGGGTTTGATTTGCTCGAGTACGTCCTTTGCTTTTTTGAGCGCGCGGTTCAATTCTACGGGAATTTTCAAGTTGTTTTTGATTGCCGCGCCCGACATCGACCGCACGAGTTTTATCGAGGGAACGGCATAGTATTTTATTCCCTCGGCGCGAGCGAGCCTTCTTTCGAGGGTGTTGCCTTCGCCGCCTGCGTACGCTATTTCAAATCCTCTTTTTTCAAATTCGGGAACGAGCGCAAGGTTGGGGTAGACGTGTCCGCCCGTACCGCCGCCCGTGAAAAGTATCTTTGCATTTTGTTGCGAAATCGTCGTTTTATCGTTCATTTTCGAAGCCATACAACCATATTATGAAACAAAATCACACAAAGTTGCGTATTTTTACGTCTTGAAAAGCGAGAAAACGTGTGTTACAATATATCCATATTGAATAACGACAATCGCTTTCGCGATAAGAGGAGAATTTATGAAAACCGAAAAATTTCAGAGTTTTGACGGAACCGTATTGCAATGTTATCTTTGGGACAATGTGCGCGCGCCCAAGGGCGTAGTCCAAATCTCTCACGGTATGGCGGAACACGCTCGCAGATACGACGATTTTGCAAACTACCTCAATCAAAACGGATATATCGTTTTTGCCGACGACCACCGCGCTCACGGTATGACAAGCACAAAGCAATCTTCGAAGGGCGTGAAAGGCTACCACAAGGGCAACATCTATTTCGACACAGTCCAAGACGAGTGCGCAATCACCAAAATGCTCAAAGAAAGATACAATCTTCCCGTGTTCTATATCGGACACAGTTACGGCAGTATGGTGGGGCAACGCTACATCGAGGAATGCAAGGACTATTCGGGCGTTATCCTCAGCGGCTCTGCGATGATGAAAGGGGCGGTGCTTTCAAGCGGCGCGGCACTTTCGAATATGCAATACAAACTTCTCGGCGGCGAAAAAACCGCGCACCTTCTCGACAAACTTTCCTTCGGCGCATACAACAAGCCTTTCAAAAAGGAATCCGAGTTTGCGTGGCTTTCCCGTGACAAAGAGAACGTCAAAAAGTACATCTTCGACGAGCAATGCGGCTACGTTATGTCCATTGCGTTCTTCAAGTTCTTCCTCAACGGGCTCAAAGAGAGTTATAAGGCGGAAAACCTTGCCAAAATCGACAAGAACAAACCCATCGCCATTTTCTCCGGCGACAAAGACCCCGTCGGCGGCAACGGCAAACTCGTCCAAAAGCTCTACGACCAATACAAGAATCTCGGCGTCAAGGATTTGACTATCAAACTTTATCCCGACGCACGCCACGAGATTTTGAACGAGGTGAATAATGCTGAAGTCTATTCCGACATCCTCACCCGCTTGAACGAAATGGCATAAAAGCGCGCCAAACCGCGCCTAACTTTGGCAGCACCTCTTGTCTGTCAACTCATTTACGCTTAGTAAATTAGGGTTGCCATTCAAGGGGTGCTTTCTCGTTATGCATCTGTTTGGCGGACTTTTATGCCATTTCGTGCCGGTATGCTGTAAGCACTATTCGGCGAATAGCATTGTCAAAGCCTACTTATAAACGGAATGTGCCGTTTTGCAGACGTAACTGGAATCGCAAGGCGATGACCGTAGCGAGCGTCGAGCTTGACGAATAGTACAAGCGACTGCGCCGTTTGGGTGCGAAGCTGGCGCACAAAGCGCAGTGGCACAAGTAGAGAAATGTCCCTATCTATGCGAGCACCGAGTGTTGCCCCACGCGAAGCGGACGCCGTGGGTTCCCTCAAATTTATGCAGAGGGGGGAACGGCGGTAGGGGAAACACGTGAGGAAGGGGGAAGCTTTAATTTATTGAATTATAATTTTGAAAATATTTTTTTCCAAACCACAAAATTAGCGGCGAAAATGCCTTGAAAAAAACAAGATATTGTGGTATCATAAATACATTATTACTTTATAAAGGTTTACTTTATGGCAAATCAAGAATACAAAGCAGGCGACATTCGAATCTTGGAAGGTCTCGATGCCGTGAGAAAACGCCCCGGTATGTACATCGGTACGACGGGCAGCAAAGGTATGCACCACATACTTTGGGAAATCATCGACAACAGTATCGACGAAACATCAAACGGATACGGCGATACCGTGCGTATTGAACTTTTGGACGACAACGTCGCAAGAGTCAGCGACAACGGGCGCGGCGTGCCTGTTGATAAGCACCCCAAACTCAAAATCAGCGGTGTGGAAGTCGTGTTCACCCAACTTCACGCAGGCGCGAAATTCGACAACGGTCAGTACAATTATTCGGGCGGTTTGCACGGCGTGGGCGCGTCGGTCACGAACGCTCTTTCCGAGTGGCTCACCGTTGACGTAAAACGCGACGGCAATTTGTATCGCGCGGAATTTTGGTCGCCGCAAGTCGGCACAAAAATCAAAAGCGGTATCGTCAAAACGCCGCTTACCGTCATAGGCAAGGTCAAGGGTACGGGTACGTCCGTCAAGTTTAAGCCCGACGAGAGAGTTTTCGGCAAAGAAAAATTCGATTATTCCGTCATCGCCGAGCGTATGCGCGACGTTGCGTATCTCAACAAGGGCGTGACCATCATCATCGACGATTTGCGTATGCCTCTTGCGGGCGGCACGGGCAAACACGACGTGTTTTGCTACAAGGGCGGCATTGCCGACTACGTTCAATACCTCAACGAAGGCAGAGAGGTGCTTTACGACAAACCACTTTACGTCGAAGCGAAAGAGCCTCATTTCGAGGTTGCCGTTGCCATTCAGCACACCGAAGGATATTCCGAAAACATTTATTCGTACGTCAACAATATTCCGACGGCGGAAGGCGGCACGCACGAGGTCGGCTTCAAGAGCGCGGTCACGAAAGTTTTCAACGATTACGCAAGAAAGAACAACATTCTCAAAGAGAAACAAGCCAACCTTTTGGGTGAGGATTTCAGAGAGGGTATGGTTGCGGTCATAACCGTAAAAATGCAGAACGTGCAATTCGAGGGACAGACGAAAGGCAAACTCGGCAATCCCGAAGTGCGCACGAAAGTCGAAAATCTCGTGAGCGAGAAACTTGCCGAACTTCTTTTGCAAAGAGGCAACAAAGCCATTGCGGAAAAGATTATCGCAAAGGCAATGGGCGCGGCAAAGTCGAGAGAAGCGGCAAAGCGCGCAAAGGATTTGAGTCGTCAGCAAAACAAACTCAGCGGACTCAATCTCGTCGGAAAACTCGCAAGTTGCTCGGGCAAGAACGCTTCCATAAACGAATTGTTCATAGTCGAGGGCGACTCGGCAGGCGGCAGCGCAAAGCAAGCGCGAGACAGATTCTTCCAAGCGATACTGCCCCTTCGCGGCAAACCGCTCAACGTCGAAAAATCGAGACTGGAAGAAATTTTGGCAAACGAGGAATTTGCAACGCTCATTTCCGCGCTCGGCACGGGTATCGACCCCGAATTCGACCTCGACAGCCTCAAATACGACAAGGTCATAATTTTGGCGGACGCCGACCAAGACGGCGCGCACATAAGGGCGTTGCTTCTTACGTTCTTCTTCCGCTATATGCGCAAACTCATCACGGAAGGGCACGTATACATCGGTATGCCGCCTCTTTACCGTTTGCAGAAGAAAGACGAGATTTTGTATTGCTACGACGACAACGCGCTTATCGAAGGGCAGAAGAAAATGGGCAAAAACGCATTGCTTCAACGCTTCAAAGGTCTCGGCGAAATGAACCCAGAACAACTTTGGGACACCACGATGGACCCTGCAAAGCGCACGCTTACGAGAGTTACCATCGACGACGCGGCAATGGCGGACAAGCGCATAACCATTCTTATGGGCAAGGACAGCAACATCCGCAAAGATTATATCTATCAATACGCCGACTTCAACAAAATCGACACATTCAAGATAAGCAAAGAACAAGACGAACAATAAACCGTTTGCGAGCGTTGCCCGCAGACGAAAAAATAATTTGAACAAGTTAGAAAAATGGCAAAAAAACAACACAAAGAAATTGAATACAACTCAGTCGTGCTTGACACCGTATTCGAGGACGTAATGCACAACTCGATGCTTCCGTATTCGGAAAACGTCATACTCGACCGCGCGTTGCCCAGAGTCGAGGACGGTTTGAAACCCGTTCAACGCAGAGTGCTTTATTCTATGCACGAAATGGGGCTTACCCCCGACAAGCCGCACAAAAAGTGCGCGAGAATCGTGGGCGATTGTCTCGGCAAATATCACCCGCACGGCGACAGTTCGGTGTACGGCGCAATGGTGCGTATGGCGCAACCTTTCGTTATGCGAATGAAACTCGTCGACGGTCACGGCAACTTCGGTTCTGTCGACGGCGATTCGGCGGCGGCTATGCGTTACACGGAAGCGAGAATGAGTCCTCTCGCCCTCGAATTGCTCAGAGATCTCGACAAAGAAACGGTTACGTGGTCGCCTAACTTCGACGACAGCCTCGAAGAACCCAATACGCTTCCCGGCAGATTTCCCAATCTTCTCGTAAACGGCGCAAACGGCATTGCGGTCGGTCTTGCGACCAACATTCCCACCCACAATATGGGCGAGTGCATCGACGCAACCGTTATGAGAATAGAAAATCCGAACGCGACGATTAAAGACTTGTTCAAAGTGTTCCACGGTCCCGATTTTCCGACGGGCGGATTTATAATCCCAGTTGACAATCTCGAAGACATATATTCGACGGGCAAGGGCAGAATCAAGATTCGCTCGCGCTTGCACATCGAAAACGACGACAACGGCAAAAAGAATATCGTCATAACCGAGATTCCGTATCTCGTGTCCAAAACCGATTTGCTCTCGCGCATAGCAGACCTCAAAGAAGCCAACAAGGACACTTTGCAAGGCATTGCCGAAATCGTGGACGAGAGCGATAAAACGGGCACTCGCGCCGTGATTAAGTGCAAAAAGGACACCGACGTCAACAAAATCATTTCGTTCTTGTTCAAGAAAACCGACCTCGAAAAGGGCTATTCCATCAATATGGTGGCAATCGCAAACGGCAAGCCCGAACAACTCTCGCTTACGGCGTATCTCGACTACTACATCGAGTATCAACGCAAAATCATCGTCAACCGCACAACATACGACTTAAAGGCGGCAAAGGCGAGAGCGGAAATCGTGAAAGGATTGCTTGTTGCAATCCGCAATATCGACGAGGTTATCCGCATAATCAAGGAATCGGAATCCACTCAAAAGGCAAAAGAAACGTTGAGAGCGAGATTTGACCTCAGCGACGCGCAAGCGCAAGCCATTTTGGATATGCGCCTCAAAAGCCTCGCAAAACTCGAAGTTGGCAAACTCGAAGAAGAACTTGCGCACCTCGAAAAACAAATCGCTTTGTTCGAGGCAATCCTCGCGTCCAAGCGTAGACAACTTACCATTGTCAAAGAGGAACTTTCGGCAATCAAAAAGGCTCTCAATTCCGAGCGTATGACCGTCATTATGAGCGGCGACGAGGACGAGGAAAACTATTCCGCGCCCAGCGAAGCGGAAGCGGTTGCATATCGCGACGGCGTGCTCGTGACCAACAAGGACGGTCAAATGAGATTTATGTCGCAAAAGGCGTACGCCACCGCAAAGAAAGACTTTGCGTCTATGGGCGAGGACGCTTTGCCCGTGTGCCGTATGTCCGTAAACAACAAAGGCACGCTCTACGCGGTGACGAATCTCGGCAGCGTCGTTAAAATCGACGTGACCACGCTTCCCGAAAAGAAGTTCAAAGAAAAGCCGTTCAAACTCGGCGCGATAAATCAGGACGTACAAACGGGCGAAAACGTCGTCAAGTTGTTCTTCTTCGAGGGCGTACCCGTGGGCGAACTCGTGCTGTTCACAAAACAGGGCGGCGCGAAACGCGTGGATTTGAGCGAGTTCTCGAGCGTATCGAAAACATATCTTAAAGCAATCAATCTTCAAGAGAAAGACGAGGTTGTCGGCGCGGATGTCGTAGACGACGAAAAGAACGTGCTCGAAGTCACCAAAGAAGGACAGGTGCTTGCCTACAAGGCAACCGAAATCCCGCTTCAAGGCAGAACGGCGGCGGGCGTAAAGGGCATAAAACTTTCGGACACCGACAGCGTGGTGTTTGCGGGACAAGTCGAGGACGAGGGCGAAATTATCGTCGTTTCCGACACAGGCTACGCAAAGAGGGTTATCGCCTCGCTCATCGACCCGAGTTCGCGCTACCTTAAAGGCGTGAAAATCATCGAACTCGACAAATCTTACGTCAAGTACGTCGGCACGGTGAAGATGCCATACGACCTTGCGTTCGTCAGCGGCGGACAAACGAGTATAGTCAACACGGAAAATATCCGCATAGACACGAGAACCACCAAAGGTAAACAAATCTTCAAGCAAGAAGTGACGCTCGTCACGCCTCTTAACGACGGCGAAGAATGAGCTTTGCTGAGAATTAATAATTAATAATTAATAATTAATAATTGTGGGTGGGCTCTGCCCACACCCGAAACGAAAACTTATTCGAAGACTACTCGTACACGGAATTTGTAACTTCGAAGACGGAACACGAGCCGCAGGGCGGCGAGCCTATGAGCGCCGAACTTGACGAACAGTACAAGCGACTGCGCCGTCCGTTGGCCACTGCCTGGCGCACAAAGCGCAGTGGCATAATGAGAGGACGATACTTTTCTATGTGAGTGCCGACTTCCCCTCTTGCGAACGATGTAAAGTTTGATAGAGAAATGACGCAAGTTTGAGCAATAGGGGAAAGCCCGAAGGGAAGGGGTGATGTGTTATTTAGAGTACACGGCGGTCACTCTTGTAGAGAAAGAAACACACTGTGTTTGTGACACAGTGATTAAAGAAAAATACACAAAGGAAGTCTTATGAACAAAATCGGTTTTGACAGCAATATGTATATGCAAAAACAGTCGGAGCATATTTTGCAGCGTATCAATCGCTTCGACAAACTCTACCTTGAATTCGGCGGGAAACTCTTTGACGATTTGCATGCCGCAAGGGTGCTTCCCGGCTTCGATAAGGCGGCGAAAATCAAACTTCTACAAAAACTTCGCGACAAGGCGGAACTCATCATTTGCATAAACGCAAACGCAATCGAGCGCAACAAAATCCGCGCCGACTACGGCATTACCTACGGCAGCGAAGTCGAGAGAATGATTGACAACATTTCCGCAATGGGAATATACATCAACTGCGTCGTCATCACGATGTTCACCGACCAACAAAGCGCGCTCGCATATAAGCAAAAACTTGAAAACAGAGGCATAAAAGTTTATATCCACCGTCCGACCAAAGGCTATCCGCACGAAATCGACACGATTGTTTCCGACGAGGGATACGGTGCAAATCCGTACATCACCACGTCAAGACCGCTCGTGGTGCTTACCGCCCCCGGTCCGGGAAGCGGAAAACTTGCAACTTGCCTCAGCCAACTCTATCACGAGAACAAGAGGGGCGTTAAGGCAGGCTATGCGAAGTTCGAAACTTTCCCGATTTGGAATATTCCGCTCAATCACCCCGTCAACGTCGCGTACGAAGCGGCAACAGCCGATTTGAAAGACGTAAACAAGGTTGACAACTTCCACCTCGACGCGTACGGCGAAATCACGGTCAACTACAACCGCGACATCGAGGTTTTCCCCGTTGTCAAGAACATACTCGAAAAGATAACGGGCGAGGAATGTATCTACAAATCGCCGACGGATATGGGCGTGAATATGGCAGGCTACTGCATTATAGACGACGAAGCGTGCAGAGAGGCGTCAAAGCAAGAGATTTTGCGCAGATACTTCAAGGCTCTTTGCGACCTCAAAACGGGCACCGGAACGGAAGATACGGTCAGCAGACTCGAATTTTTGATGTCGCGCCTCGGAATTAACGTCGCGGACAGAAAAATAGTGGAAGTCGCAAAGAAAAAGAGTGCCGACAACGACGGTTGCGGCGCGGTTGCGCTCGAACTTGCAGACGGCAGAATCGTCACGGGCAAGAACACGAAGATGATGAGCGCGTCCGCCGCTTGCGTGTTCAATGCGGTCAAAATGCTTGCAGGCATAAAGGACAAACAAAAACTCATATCGCCTTACGTCATAGGTCCTATCATCGACCTAAAAACCAAAATTCTCAAAGAGCATAACAAGACCCTTACGCTCGAAGAAGCACTCATCGCGCTTTCCATTTGCGCGGCATCCGACGCCAACGCCGCAACTGCTATGGAGCAACTGCCGCTTCTCGAAGGGTGCGACGCACACTCGACGCATATGCTTTTCAAAGCGGACGAAAACCCGTTTAAAAAACTCGGCGTGCGCCTCACTTGCTCGCCGGAATTTTTGGACAACACGCTGTTTATCGAATAAAATCGGACGATTAAACTTGCTGTTGTGCAATAATGAACGAAAATATAAAAAGGAAGGAAGCCTATATGTTATACGAATCAAGAGAGCAAATACCTGCCGAGTATAAATGGAAACTCGAAGACATTATCTCAGGCAACGACGCGTGGGAAGAATTGTTTTTCAAGTGCGAAGAACGCATCGGCCACTTTTCGAAATATCACGACAAACTTCAAGACGAGGATATGCTGTTCGACTGTCTCGAACTTATGTCGAGAATGATGCACGACATATCCTATCTTTACGGATACGCCAAAATGCGCCTCGACCAAGACTCGAGAGACGCAACCCATCAAGCGATGGCAAACAGAGCGGATATGCTCTACGTCAAGTACTCGACGGCGGTGTCTTTCATCACACCCGAACTCGGCGAACTTCCAAAAGAAAGACTCGAAGAATTGCAAAATAGCAAACGTTTTGCCGATTACGAAGTTTTCTTCAAGGAAATAATCAGAAGCAAAGACATCATTCTTTCAAAGAAAGAGGAAAAATTGCTCGGCGAAGTCGGTTTGTTCTCGGACAACGCAAGAGAAGTTTTCTCTATGTTCGACAACGCCGACGTTAAATTCGCGCCCGTCAAGGACGAAAACGGCAACGAAGTGGCGATGAGTCACGGCGTGTACGGTATGCTTTTGCAAAGCACCGACCAAAGAGTGAGAAAGGACGCTTTCGAGAGTATGTTCACGGCGTACAAAGACCACATCAACACCATTGCCGCAAACTATGCCGGCAACGTTAAAAAAGACTGGTTCTACGCAAAGGTGAGAGGCTTCAAGAGTGCGCTCGATTACTCGATGTACAACGAGAACGTTCCGTCCACTTGCTACAACAAACTTCTCGAAGCGGTCGGCAAAGGCACGAAACCCTTGCACGATTACATCGCGCTCAGAAAGAAAGTTTTGGGCGTCGAAACACTTAATATGTACGACCTTTACACGTCTATCGTAAGCGAGCAGGAACTTGCGCTCGAATACGAAGACGCGGTCGAACTTGTCAAAGACGCGCTTAAAGTCACGGGCAAGGAATATTCGGACATTCTCGCAAACGCATTCAAGAGCGGTTGGGTAGACGTGTTCGAGAACAGAGGCAAGAGAAGCGGCGCGTATTCGTGGGGCGTGTACGGCGTTCACCCGTTCGTGCTGTTGAACTATCAAAAAACTATTCACGACGTGTTCACCATTGCGCACGAAATGGGTCACGCAATGCACTCGTATTTCAGCAATCACGCGCTCTGCGAGCAAAAAGCGGACTACGTCATTTTCGTTGCGGAAATCGCTTCCACCGTCAACGAAGTGTTGCTCTTGAAGCACCTTCTCAAAACGGCTACGGGCGAGTTCAGAAAGTATTTGCTTTCCTACTATCTCGATATGTTCCGCACGACGTTGTTCAGACAAACGATGTTCAGCGAGTTCGAGGTTATCGCGCACGGTATGGTTGAAAAAGGCGAGCCCATCACGGCAACCGCGCTTTCGGACGCTTACTACGAACTCAACAAGAAGTATTACGGCGAGTCCGTCGAGCATAACGACCTGATTCGTTACGAGTGGGCGAGAATCCCGCACTTCTACACGAGTTATTACGTCTACAAATACGCAACGGGTATCACCACTGCGGTTTCTATCGCAAACAATATCCTCAAAGGCGGGGAAGAATACTTTGCAAAATACAAGAAATTCCTTTCCGCGGGCGGAAGTATGCCGCCGCTCGACATCATTCGTCTTGCCGACGTCGACCTCGAAAGCGACGCACCGTACGAACTTGCGATGAAAGAATTTGCGGACACTCTCGCCGAACTCGAAAAATCCTTCAATCTTTGATTGAAAATATCGGCGAAAACTTGAAATAACGGCAAAAAAACACAGGTGCAGGCAAACGTTTGCACCTGCTTAGCAACTATGAAATGTATCAAAAAAATCACTTTGACTATCCTCGTCGTCGCGCTTACGCTCATAAGCGCGTTTTCCCTTTTTGCTTGTAACGAGCAAGACGGTGAGGACGCAGTGCGCGATTTGTATATTTACGACATCGAGTTCGAGGGTGACGAAACGCAAAATAGCCCGAGCGGCGAAGCTGTCATTAGCGACGATTCGAACGAAAACGGCGGCGAATCGGGCGAAAACACGGGCGAATCAGGCGAGGAAAGCGGCGGCGAGCAACCGAGCGAAAGAGTTGCGACAGTGTACGTCACTTTTTCTAAAACGGACAGAAAACTCGAAGGTTGCGGCGCGGTTTGGCACAGCGAAAAGCGCAAGGACGGCGCGTTCTACAACGTGAGCGAAACGTCGGTTACGCTTGCGCCCGATTCGATATTTAGTGCGGTCAAAGAGAGCGTACCACAAGAAGACCTTGTGTATAACGATGTTGAATACAACCGCTTGAAAGTGGTTTTGAGATATGATACAATCTATAAATCTATAAAAAGCAACGGTGAAATTACGCGCGAGGGGCAGAAGTACGTGCATAAATACGCGCTCGAGAAAAGCCTCGAAAGCGACGTTTTTACGCTTGAAATGCGCACGCAAAACGCGGCAAGTTGGTACGGAATTTTGCTCGGTTGCGCACTGGCCGTTGCGCTCGTGGCAATCGGCGTTACGTTTGCTCTCAAAGGTGTAAAATGGCAAAAGACGAAAACAAAAGAGTGACGAGGGGTATGCCCAACAACGTTGACGCGGAGGCGTCCGTTCTCGGTTCCATTCTCATCGACGGCAAAGCCGCCGACATTATCATTCCTATGCTCAAAGCGGAAGATTTCTATCTTTCGCAAAACAGACTGATTTTCGAGGCGATGAAGCAACTGCAAATGGAAAGCAAGCCCATCGACACGGTTTCCGTTTGTGACGCGCTCGAACTAAAAGGTCAACTCGACGAAGTAGGCTCGATTGCGTATTTGAGCGAACTTGCAGAGGGCGTCGTATCCGCCGCAAACGGCGAGTATTACGCAAGCATAATAAAGCGTGACAGTCTCACGAGAAAGGTCATCGAAGCGGGCAACGACATCGCAAAGTTCGGCTACGAATGTCAAGACGGCAAAGACGCTCTCGAAAACGCGGAAAAACTCGTGTATGCCATTGCCGAGCAGTCCAGCGAAAAAGCACTCGTCAAGGTTGACGACGCGGCGGCACTCGCGCTCAAAACCATTCAGGACGCACAAACGGGCAACGTACCCAAAAACACGATATACATCGATTTTCCGAGTTTCGACCAAAAAACGCACGGCTTAAAACCGGGTGAAATGGTGCTTATTGCGGCTCGTCCGTCCGTCGGTAAAACCGCGTTTGCACTCAATATCGCCGCAAACGTCGCGCTCAATCACGGCAAAAAAGTGGCTATTTTCTCACTCGAAATGCCTGCCGACTTGCTTGCAAAACGTATGCTTGCATACATCTCGAAAGTCGAGAGCAACAAGATGAACACTCGCGGCGGACTCACTCAAACCGACTATAAGAAACTGTACAACGGCTATCGCGCGTTGCTCGCTTCGGACATCTACATCGACGATTATTCGATGAACGGTCCGTCAGACGTGCTTTCAAAATGCCGCAGACTCAAACGCGAAAAAGGTCTTGACCTCGTCATTATCGACTACTTGCAACTTATGACCGCTCAAAAGAACGGCAGGTCGGCAGAAAGCCGTCAAGTCGAAGTCAGCGATATGTCGAGAAAGATGAAGATATACGCAAAGGAACTCGATTGTCCGATAATCTTGCTTTCGCAAATGTCGCGTGGCATCGAGCAACGTCCCGACCATACGCCGCTCCTTTCCGACTTGCGTGAATCGGGTTCAATCGAGCAAGACGCGGACATCGTTATGTTCCTCAACAATCCGAGCAAATACAATCCCGCATTGCCAAAGAACGAAGTCATACTCGACGTCAAGAAAAACAGAAACGGTGAAATCGGCGAAATCACGCTCGACTGGGACGCGCCCACGACCTCTTTCAAAGAACGTGTGGACGAAAACGCAAACACGACGGAATACGTCTACGACGAGCCGAAGAAGCGTGACGACGACGAAGAAGGCGGCGTGGATATGAAAGCAATATCCGACGTAGCAGAGGATTTGCACGAAATCGCTGCGGCAGATTCGGATATGCCTTTCGATATGCCGTTCAATTCAAACGAAGGCGAACAAACCCCACCGCCGAGTGACGACGACATACCCGACGAAGACGACGAATACGTCGACGAAGGGGACTCATTAGATGACGACGGCGATATGCCGTTTTAATCAAAAAGACGAGGCATCGTAGCCTCGTCTTTTTGATTAAAACAAAATACACACTTTCGCAGACGGAACGCGAGCCGCAAGGCGGCGAGAAAGCGAACGCCGAGCTTGACGGATAGCACAAGCGACTGCGCCGTTTGGGTGCGTAGCTGGCGCACAAAGCGCAGTGGCACGGCTTTCAGCCGATTTGTATTGCCAACAGCCCGTCTGCTGTTCGTTGCTTGCAACGAACTAGCGATTGCTACGAAGTCAATCGCGTCAGTGTTGCCCCACGCGAAGCGGACGCCGTGGGTTCCCTCAAAGTATGCAGAGGGGGAACGGCGGTATGGGCGCGACGCGTTAAACAACACATCCTGTGAATGTGTTGTAGCCAAAGCGAACGAGGCGGATTGCTTTGCAAACGCCGAAGTCCAAACACGTGAGGAAAGGGAAGCTTCAACTTTAATTTTAGTAGTATTTACTTTCAACTTCGCATACACTTTCATATGTTCAAAGACGAGATAAAACGAAAACTTAACGTTGCGGGGGATATTTTTCCTTTTACACTCAATATGCTGTCAAGAAAGAAAACCGTCATTTGCGGTATAAAACGGGTCGTATCCACTTCGGATACGCACATAAAAATGCGGCTCGATAGCGGAAATATGTCGATAGACGGCGAAAATCTGCACATTTTGGAAATCGGTGGCGGTGATATGTTTTTGGAGGGGCAAGTTGACAAAATCGAATTTGAAAAATAAAAATAACCGTTTAGAATACGGAAAAAGAGAGGAATACAAGAAAGAGCGCGAGAGAAAACTCGCGCTTAAAGAGAAAAGGGAGAATGAAAAGGAAATAAGGAAGAAAATCAAAGAGGAAAGGGAAGAATTATTCCTTGAAAAACTGTATGCTCGCAGAAAAAAATATGCGGATAGATTGTCGAAAATCGAGGGGAGACTCGGAAAAACGCAAATCGAGGTGCGAGGCGTCAACGCTCAAAAAGCACTGACCGCGATTTCGAAAATATCCAAAGTCGAAAAGGTGGAATCGACAAAGGAATATACGCGGTTTTTCGTCGAGTCCAAACAATGTCACAAGATTATTGCATTATTGCAAAACTTATGTTATGATTATAAAATAATTAATATAGTCGGGGTATCTTCGTCGTTTTTCCGTGCTTTTGCGAGGGCGGGAATATTTGCGGGGATAGCCGCAAGCGTATGCGCCGTGTCGATTTACTCGTCTTTCGTCACGCGCGTGAGCGTAAGGTGCGAGGGCGCGAGCGATTACGCATTAAATGCGCAAATCGACGGCATACTGAAAGAGTGTGGCGCGGTTGAGGGCGCAAGAGTCAAGTCGTTTGACGCAAGCGAACTGGAAAATGCAATATCCTCGCTCGACGGCGTTACGTTCGCAAGCGTGGACAAAATCGGAACGCACATAAACGTCGTATACAAAACCGCGCTGAAAAAAGAGAATTTCGTTTTCGCCAACTCAAAAAGCGTGGTTGCCAAAAAACGCGCCGTCGTCACGAGGGTTATCGTTGAGGGCGGAACGGCGGTTTGCAAGTACGGCGACGTGGTGGAAGCAGGCGACACGCTCATTGACGGCTATATCGAGTACGGCGACAACAAAATACCCGTCGAGGCAAGGGGCTATGCGTTCGGAAAGGTATACTACAAGCGCACGAAGTTTTTTGCAAAGGTAGAGAAAGTCGAAAAAGTGACGGCGTGCAAGACATACACTCGATACGGTATGTTCAAAAAAGTGCCGAAAACCCCGACGAGTCCGTTTGAAAACTATCGGCTGAAAACGGAAGCGAGCGACTTCGGATATTTGCTTCCGATAAAGATATACTCGTATAGGTACGAGGAAATTCAAACCGTCGAAGTCGAGAACACGCTCGACGAGGCGGGGATGAAAAAGGCGGTATATTCCGAACTGGTTGCGGATTTGACCGAAAGCGCGACGGTGCTCGACGCCTATTACGAGATAACGTCGACGGAAGACGGAACGTACGTCACGCTGACGCTCGAAGCAGAGGAAATCATATAAAATGAAAACGCAAAAAGAAAAACAATTTGACAGTTACGACGTTATGATGAGCGTTTTCGGCGAACTTGACGAAAACATCGAAAAACTCACCGACGCTTTTGACGTGGACGTTTTCGCGATGGGTACGAGCGTGAAGATAAGCGGCGAGGAAAAGGACGTGCTCGGCGCGCTTGCCGCGATAGACGCCCTCGAAAAACTTTGTAAAAAGCAACCTCTCGGCGCACAGCAAGTCAATATGGTGATAGGCTACGCAAAGGCGGGCAAGGAATTCGACGTCGAGGATTTGATGGGAACGGTGGCAATCACCGCTCGCGGAAAAATCATTCGTCCGAAGACTCTCGGACAAAAAAAGTACGTCGACGCAATCAAGAAGTCGAGCATAGTTTTCGGCGTAGGACCTGCCGGTACGGGCAAGACGTATCTTGCCGTCGCACTTGCGGTGTACGCGCTCAAAAACAAAGAGGTCGACAAAATCATTCTCACGAGACCGGCAGTCGAGGCAGGCGAAAAACTCGGATTTTTGCCCGGCGATATGAACGAAAAGGTAGACCCGTATCTTCGTCCTCTTTTCGACGCCTTGCAAGAGATGATGGGGCAAGACGCGTATCTTCGCCACATCGAAAGGGGAAGCATTGAGATTGCGCCGCTTGCGTATATGCGCGGCAGAACGCTCTCTAACAGTTTTATCATTCTCGACGAGGCGCAAAATACAACGAGAGAGCAAATGAAGATGTTTCTCACCCGTATGGGCGAAAACAGCAGAATAGTCGTCACGGGCGACATTACGCAAATCGACCTTCCCAAGAACGTCGAAAGCGGTATGATAGACGCAATAGAGGTGCTCGGCGGCGTCGAGGGGATAGACATCGTAAAACTCACGGCGAAAGACGTGGTGCGCCACGAACTCGTGACGAGAATAATACAAGCATATGAAAAAGCAGAGTCGGCAAGGAAAAAAGTCGCAACGGACGACAAAAATTGCGATTGACCTTGCAGAGGTGAACTATGATAGATGACGTAAAAGATCTTTCAAGAGCGGAAAAAGCCAAAGCATTAGCGAGAAAAAACGCGTCGCGTTACGTCGGCAAGTGCTTTGCGACGGCAATCGTCGCGGTGTTTGCGATGACTTTGTTCGCGCTTTTTATGATAGGTGATTTCCTTGACGCTTTCACGGCGAAAAACGCGCTTTCCACAACGGCGGTTTTCATCACGTCGGCGGTGCTTACGATTTTCCTGATGGCGGGAATTTACAGATTCACGCAACCGAAGGGAACGAGCGTAAGAGATTTTCACTTGACGATAATTTTGGTCGTGATAACTTTCGTCACGTCCATATCGGCGGCGACGAAATTTAATCTGTTCGCAATGACGATTGCGCTTGCCACGCTCGTGCTTATCGAACTTATCGATAGGCGCACCGCAACGCTTTCGACGGCGGTGGTTGCCATTATGATTGCGGTTGCGTTTATGCGCGACACCGTGACTTACGACTATACGACGGTTATCGCTTCGGTAGTGTGCAACAGTTTGTGCGCGGTCATCGTAAACTTCTATGAAAAGAAGCACCTTACGCGCCTCAAATTCTTGCTCGTATCTATGGCGACTCCGATTGCAATACAGCCGCTCGTCGTTATGTTCACGCTTGCAAGCGGCGATACGTCGATGAACCTTTTGTGGCATGTCGTGTGGTCGTACGGCGCAAATATCGCGGCTTCGCTGGTGTTTATGCCTCTCGTTGCAATTTTCGAGGGCGCGTTCAACATTGCGGACGATTTTAGACTCAACGAACTTTGCAATTTGTCAAATCCGCTTCTCAAACGCCTTGCGAGCGAAGCACCGGGTACGTTCAACCACTCGCTCGTGGTGGGAAACCTCGCAGAAGCGTGTGCGTCGGCAATCGGCGAAAATCCGAATATGGCAAGATGCGCGGCGTACTATCACGACATCGGCAAACTCAAAGCGCCTATCTATTTCAGCGAGAACCAATCCTCGTACAATCCGCACGACGAACTTATCCCCGAAGTCAGCGTGAGTATGATAACCTCTCACACGCTTTTCGGCGAGATTTTGGCAAAACAAAACAGATTGCCCAAAGAAATCGTCGCAATATGCAGAGAACATCACGGCACGTCGCCCGTCGGTTATTTTTATCGCAAAGCACTCACCCTCAAAGAAGAAGGCGACCTTGCGGTGGACAAATACACCTACGCCGGTCCGAAACCTCAAACCAAAATCGCCGCTATCATTATGATTGCTGACACGATTGAAGCGGCAATGCGCGCGTATATGCCCGACACGAAAGAGGAATTCGAGGGCAGAATCAACAAACTCGTGGACGAGAAAATGGAACTCAGACAGTTTGACGAATGTCCCATAACGATGGGTGATATTGCAATCATCAAACGCACGATAATCGAAGTGTTGCCGTCCATTCACCATAGCCGCGTAAGTTACGAAAAGAAACGCTCGACTAACACTTTTAATAAATAATCACTCGATACAAAGGAAAAATATGATAAAAATCTCAAACGCTAATTTCAACGAGAAAATGCTTATCAAAAGGGTGGAAAAGGCGTGTTTTGCGCATTTGAATCAACCCGATTTTTTCCTCATCGATATGACGGTGGTTGACGAAAACACCATTCGCGCGCTCAACAAAGAGGCGAGAGGAATCGATAAGGTTACGGACGTGTTGAGTTTTCCGTGCTTTGAAAAACTCGATTTGCCCGTGTCGAAAAACAGTTTTGAGGACAGCGATTACGACGGAAACAAAGTGCTTTTAGGCTCGATTATGATATGCCGTCAACGCGCCGAGCAACAAGCGCGGGAATACGGACATTCGTATGCGAGAGAGTTAGGCTTTTTGGCTTGTCACGGATTTTTGCACATACTGGGATTCGACCACATCGACCCCGACGACGAAAAAGTGATGATAGCGCACCAAAAAGCGATTATGGAAAAAGCAGGACTGCGTCGCTGACGCATCGCATCTGCGTTGCGTCTGCGATGCAGTGAAATGTACGCCAAGCGTACATGAAATTGTGGCTCTGCCACAATGAAATTTGCGCAATGCGCAAGTGAAATTGCACACTTTGTGTGCAGTTGCGGAATATTCTAAACCTCTATACTCATTCGAAGACGGAACGCGAGCCGCAAGGAGGCGAGAAATCGAACGCCGAGCTTGACGGAAAGTACAAGCGACTGCGCCGTTTGGGTGCGAAGCTGGCGCACAAAGCGCAGTGGCATAAGTAGAGAAATGTCCCTATCTATGCGAGCACCGAGTGTTGCCCCACGCGAAGCGGACGCCGTGGATTCCCTCAAATTTATGCAGAGGGGGAACGGCGGTCGGGCGCGACGCGTTAAACAACACATCCTGTGAATGTGTTGTAGCCAAAGCGAACGAGGCGGATTGCCTCGCAAACGCCGAAGTCCAAACACGTGAGGAAGGGGGAAGTTCAAATTCTAACGAGTCCTTGTTTGAAGTATAAGAGCAAGATATAAGAAGAAAGCAAAAGAGGAAGTAAAAATATATGTACGAAGATTTCAAAAGCGGTTTTATTTGCATTGCGGGACTTGCCAACGCCGGTAAGTCCACTCTCACAAACGCGCTTGTGGGCGAAAAAGTGTCCATTGTTTCTTGGCGTCCTCAAACCACGAGAAACAAACTTTTGGGCATTATCAACGGCGACGGCTACCAAATGGTGCTTATCGACACCCCCGGTATTCACAAAGTGCGCAATCATCTCGGACAATATATGATGCAAGCGGTTGAAAACTCGCTCAAAGACGTGGACGGCGTTGTGTACGTCATCGACGCGGCAAAGGGTATGCAAAAAGAGGATTACGAGTTCCTCGAAAAGAACGCAAGCAAAGTTCCCGTGGTCGTGGCACTCAACAAAGAGGACTGCGTGACGAGAGAAACTATGTTCGAATCCCTTGAAAAACTCAACAAAATTGCGGGGCTTAAAGCAATCGTGCCTATCTCGGCAAAGAAAGAGGACAACCTCGAACCGCTCAAAGCGGAACTCGTGGCACTTCTTCCCGAGGGCGCGCCGATGTACCCCGAAGATATGTACACCGAAAGCAGTATGCGCTTTATGGCAACCGAGATTATCCGCGAGAAAGCACTCTATCTTCTCGACAAGGAAGTGCCGTACGGCATAGGCGTTTACATCAACAAATTCGAGGAAAGAGAGGGGCAACCCATAATCGATATCGACGCGGACATAATTTGCGAGAAGCAGTCGCACAAGGCGATAGTCATCGGCAAGGGTGGCGAAATGCTCAAACAGATTGCGACGAAGGCCCGCCACGACCTCGAAGAAATGACGGGCGAAAAGGTGTTTTTGACTTTGTACGTCAGAGTCAAGAACGAATGGCGCGACGACGACAGAATTATGAAAGAACTCGGCTACGACCTCAAAGCGCTCAAAAAGGATTGACGAGCCGCAAAGAAACCGAAAATAAGGAAATAACGAAAAAAATAAGAAATCACGGATAATGCAAACATTTCTGCACATACTGACATCGTGAACAAACGAGAGTTATGGGAAATGTTTGCAAAGACCGGGGACATCGAAGTGTACGGAATGTACCTTGCGATGAAGGAATACGAGGATAACTCGCACAGGTTGCGAGGGGAAAATGCAAACAGCCGACGTAAAAGTTAAAGCCGTCGTGACGAGGGCAGTACCTTACAACGAGAGTGATATGATTGTCACTCTTGTCGGCGTTGATACGGGCGTGTTGACCGCAACGGCGAAAGGTTGTCTCAAACCGAGGGCAAAACTGCGCTACGCCGCCGAGCCTATGAATTTCGGCGACTACGTGCTGAGCGGCAGAAACGGAAGATACGTCATAACCGAGTGCAGTCAAATCGAATCCTTTTCCGAAATCACTACGGATATAGAAAAGTACTACGCCGCGTCTTTGGTGCTCGAAACCCTGCAAAAAGGTTCGAGAGAGGCAAATCCCGACCTCTTTATCCTCGCGCTCAAAACCCTCGATACGCTTGCGTACGGCGAGGAAGAAGCGGACGATACCATACGCGATTTTTTGCTCGGATTTTTGGATATATCGGGCAACAGTCTCGACTTTGCGCATTGCAACGTCTGCAAGTGCGACATCGACTCGAATGCATACTTTAAGGACGCGGACGGAATCGTCTGCGAGCATTGCAGGGGACTTGACGGAATCCTCATCGACAACGTCACGAGAGCATACCTTGCAAAACAATCGGATACAACGCACCCGCTCAAAATAAAATCAAATATTTTGCTTGCGGATTTTGTATATATGATGACCGGAGTGCGCATAAGCACTCACTATTTTACGGAGCAACTATGAAAAACAAAGGATTTTTGGCAAAAATCATTGCGCTTACGCTCACGGTTTGCACGCTTTTTGCGTGCGTGGCTTTCCTCGTTTCCTGCAACAAGGACGAAGTGAAGGCAAAAACGGTTGAGGACATATTCAAGTCCACTCAAAGCAATCCAGAATTCAGCGGCGTAAAAAGAGAGTTTACTCTCGATACGGGTTGGACGGTTTACACCACGAGCGTTGCGCCGAAAAGCACTCAAGCGGTCAACGCAAACAGCGACGTCGGCTACATAACAAGCCTCGACGCATTCGTCGTGAGCAACGGCGACGTGCTTTCAATAGTCAAATGCGGCGATACGAAAGAGTATTTCGACGGCGGTATGAAAGGAATGATTTTGCCCGCGTCGCTCGGAATTTCCGCCTTGAGAGTCAAAGACGGTCTTATAGCGTGCAAGTTTAACGACTACACGGCAGGCGTGTTCGATTCAAACGGAAGAACGGTGATTTCGCGTACGAAAATCAACTGGTCGTCAAACAGCGGCGCAAACATCGACACAATCCTCAAAATCCTTGACAGCGGACTTATCGCGGTCAACTCTGCGTACGACAGAAACGGCACGAGCGGTTATACTTCCATATATCGTCCGAGCGTAAACGGCGAACTTTCGCAACGCGGAACGCTCGTCGCAAAACTCGAAAACGCCAAAGGTACCCTTACGGACGTTAAGGGCTTCGACGGCAAGTACGTCACCATAACAGGTAATACGGCAGGGGACTACATCTTCGCGGTTCCGAACAGCGTTTCGGGAGAGGTCGCCCCAACTCTTGCAACCATGAACGGTACGGTTGCCGACAACGACAAAGACGACTACTACGGCGAAATAACCTATATGGGCGGCGGAAAATTCTTTATCCACCAAGACTGGACGGTCGCAAAGGACGAAGAATATACTTACTACGACGGATTCGACTACTACGTTTTCTCTCGCAGAATTTATACCCCCGACAACGATAAATCTTCCGAATACACCAAAAATTCAGACAAGGTTTTCATTTACCTTGAAAACAACTACTATGGCGGCGACAAGGCGGGTATAGCAACTTCGCAATACCTCAAAGACGGATTCACTTATGCAAGTTACGGTTTGACCATAAAGGATAAAATCGGCACTTACGACCAGTTTATCCTCGACGAAAACTTCAACGTCGTTATGTCGCTCACGGGCAACTACGGCATTACAATCAAGGACCAAAAGAAAGAAAAAGTCGGCTATTACGACCTCATTATGCAATGCGTTGACGGCTATTATTACAATCCCGCGCTTCCCAGCGAGTTCAACGTCTACGACAAGGACGGCAACAAGATAGGGCACAACGATCGCAACGACATTCTGCAACAAGAACTTTCAAACGGCATGTTCGTGGTTGCGATCAACGATCCCGACGATACCTCGTCCAATCCCGAAAAACTTTACGGCGCGTTCAACCTCAGAGGCGAAGTTGTCGTGCCGTTCGAGTATCTCTCGCTCTCGGCGTTCAGAGGCTCGTATACGGTTGGTAAAGCCAAAAACGAGAACGGCGTCGCAACGTGGTATATCGTCGGCAGCGACGGCAATAAAATCCCGCAAATGACGGACGGCTCTACGCCGCTTACGAAAGACGAAATCGCAACCGACTCAAACGGCAACTTCATATACAAAATCGGTTGCTATATGTACAAAGTCGATTCGGGCGAGAAGGATTCCAACAAAAAGACCATCTACAAATACGGTATCAAAAACTTCAATCCCAACGTCAACAAAAATATCGTTATGAACGCCACTATGAGCGCGGGAAGCGTGCTTTACGCACCCACGTCCTCACCGAGCAACGTGTTCGTATTCGACAAAGTGACGGTCGGCAACAACGTCAGTTACACCGTGTACAGACTCATCTAAGTCAGGACATACAAATGATTACTACAATCGAAAAAGCAAGCGACGCAATCCAAAAGGGCGCAAGAATAATAAACGAGGGCGGACTCGTGGTGTTTCCGACGGAAACCGTGTACGGACTCGGCGCAAACGCCTTTGACGAGCGCGCGGTAGCAAAAATATTCGAGGCAAAGGGCAGACCGCAGGACAATCCGCTCATCGTGCATATATCCTCGCTCGAACAGGTCAAGGACATAGCAAAGGATATTCCCGACAAGTTCTATGAACTTGCTTCTCGCTTTATGCCCGGTCCGCTCACCGTGATTCTCAACAAGAGCGACAAAATCCCGTATATCGTCACCGCAGGCGGCGAAACGGTGGGTATTCGTATGCCCAACAACAAGTGGGCGCGCGAACTTATTGCGAGCAGCAAACCGCTTGCCGCGCCGTCCGCAAACCGCTCCAAACATATCTCTCCGACGACCGCGCAACACGTTTACGAGGACTTGCAAGGGCGCGTGGAACTCATTTTGGACGACGGTCCGTGCGGCGTGGGTATCGAATCCACCGTACTCGACCTCACTTGCGAAACGCCGACGATACTTCGCCCCGGTGCGATAACCGCAGATATGCTTCTCGATATCGTGGGGCAAGTCAGCCAAAACGGAAAGGTCATTAAAATCGCAAAAGCCCCGGGAATGAAATACACGCACTATGCGCCTGTCGTCGAAACCGTTATGGCGGAAAATATCGACCACGCAATCTCGCAGTACGACAAAAAGACGGCAGAGGGCAAAAATCCCGTCATTGTCGCTCGCGATATTTACAGAGATAAGGTCAAAGACCGCGCGCAAATCTCGCTCGGAATCACCGTCGAGGACTACACCCGCAATGTGTATTCTGCGTTGCACACGGCGGAAAAAGAGTACGATTACATAATCATCGAACACCTTGACGGAACGGGACTCGAAGCGTCGGTTATGAACAGAGTGGAGAAGGCCGCAGGGGGCAAGAGTGTATGAAAGTGCTTTTCGTATGCTCGGCAAACACTTGCCGCTCGCCTATGGCGGAATATATGTTCAAAGCGTTTTTGAGAGCAAGAGGCGTAGAGGATGTTGAAGCGGACAGCGCAGGTTTGATACTCTCAAACGACCGCATCAATCCGTTATGTCTTTCAATTCTCGACGAACACGGCGTGCCATACTTCGACAAACAATCGCAGTTTTGCACCAAGCAACTTTACAAAAAAGCGGATTTCGTGTTCGTTATGACCGAATATCACGAGAAGGTTCTCGTGCAGAATTACGGCAAAAAGCGCAATTTATTCGTGCTTTCCGACCTTCTCGGACAGGACGTTCCCGACCCTTACGGACAAGGCGTCGAGGCTTACGAAAACGTGTACAAAATCCTTTGGAACGGTCTCGATATAATTTACCGTACAACGCAAAAAACAGACGCTTGAACGTCTGTTTTCGTGTTGTTTGGTTTTTTTGATTTTACAAAATTTATCCGATTAGATTGTTGATTTTTGCGATTTTATTATCTTTTTCAAATGCGACAATCCCGATTTTTCGTCGTTTTCTTATCTCGTTTTTTCACATTCGACGTCAAAGTGTTCTTTGAGCAGTTGCTTGAATATTTTGATGTGTATTTCCTCGTCGAGAATTATTCGTTCGAGCAGCATTTTCACGCTGTCGGTGGATAAATTCAAAATGGTGCGCTCGTAGTTCATTATCGCGTTTTGCTCGGCGAGTATGTTTTCGCGAAGGTATCTTTTTGGGTCGAGAGTGTAGTTTACAAAACTTCCGTTCCAATAGGTACGCGCGCCCATAATAGGGTAGCCGCCGAGTTTGTATATGGTTTTGCCCAGCAGTTCGTGATGTCGCATTTCGGTCACCGCAATGCCTTCGAGCGCTTCTTGAATGTCGGGATATTTCGGCGTTATGTAAAGTTGAAAACAGTAGGTCAAAACGGCGGTTAATTCCCCCGACGAGCCCGAATATACCGGCATCAGAAGTTTGGATTCGGCAACGTTTTGTTCGACTTCTATTTCGGGGTACGGCAATTCGCTTGCGTATTTTGATAAGTCCATATTTCACCTCGCTTGATTTTGCACATTATATTCACCCCGCGCAAATTGTGTGCAAACTCGAAAAAAGTTGCTCTATGCGGCAATTAACGTTCAAAATATGTATAAAACCGCTTGCAAATTACCTTTTCGTGTGCTAAAATTTCAAAGTAACTTTTAGGAGGTATAGATATGCTTGATACATTGAACGCAATCCTTCTTGCTGCCGAACAAGGCGTAAGACGTGCGGATTATGAAATATGTTTGAAAGTGTTTCTCATATTGATGGTGATCGCCGCTGTTGCAATCATCGTCGTAATAATGATGCAAAAAGGCACAAACGACAACGTTGGCGTCATTACGGGCGCAAGCGATACTTATTACGGTAAGAACAAATCGACCAACAAAGAAAGTATTTTGAAAAAAATCACGTTTGGTCTCTTTGCATTCATCATCGTTTGTTCGATTATCTGCTTCGTTATGTGGGGTCTTCTCCCTGATGCGAAAGCATAATCTCAAAAAGATAGGTATCCTGACGGCTCGTATTTCGAGCCGTTTTCTTTTTCTTGACAAAAGACGAAATTTTTTGATTAGTCCGACTCTTGAATAACTTGATTGGATAATATATAATAAAAGTATGATAAACGTAGTTGCAACAAACAAAAAAGCTTATCACGACTATTTCGTCGAGGACACCTACGAGGCGGGTATCGCGCTCGTCGGTTGCGAGGTTAAGTCCGTACGCCAAGGCGCGGTCAATCTTCGCGACAGTTTCGTCATAATCAAAAACGGCGAAGTCTTTATGCTCGGCGCGCATATCTCTCCGTACAAAATGGGCAGTTACAACAACGTTGACCCTCGCCGCACGAGAAAACTTCTTCTCAACCGCTCGGAAATCAACAAACTTCGCGGCAAAGTCGAGCAAAAAGGGTATACGCTCATTCCGCTCAAGGTCTATTTCAAGAACGCTCTCGTGAAAATCGAACTCGGTCTTTGCAGAGGCAAGGAACTTCACGACAAGCGCGAAGCGATAAAAGAGAAAGAAAACAAACGCAATTTGCAAAGAGTTATGAAAGAATACAACAGATAATCGGCTTTGCCGATATGTATTCGGCGTTCAAAACTTGCTTTATATTTTAAACGCTATAAACAATCAAAACACAAAAAAAATACACTCAATTACACCAAAATACCGCGCAAAAAGCGCGCAGAGGCTAAATATGAAAAGAATCGAAACCACTTGCGTACAAGGCGGTTATACGCCAAAGAACGGCGAACCGCGCCAAATTCCAATCATTCAAAGCACGACTTTCAAATACGACACCAGCGACGATATGGCAAAACTGTTCGACCTCGAAGCGAGCGGCTATTTCTACACTCGTCTTCAAAACCCCACCAATGACTATGTTGCGGCAAAAATCGCCGAACTCGAAGGCGGAAGCGCGGGTATGCTCACGTCGTCGGGGCAGGCGGCAAACTTCTATGCCGTTTTCAATATCGCCAATGCGGGTGACCACGTTATATCGACGAGTTCCGTTTACGGCGGAACGTACAACCTTTTCAACGTGACTATGAGAAAGATGGGCGTCGATTTCACCTTCATTTCGCCCGACAGCACGGAAGAAGAAATAGAATCCGCATTTAAGCCTAACACTAAGGCGGTGTTCGGCGAAACAATCGCAAATCCCGCGCTCAGAATGTTCGACATCGAGTTGTTTGCAAAGGTCGCGCACAAGCACGGCGTGCCTCTTATCGTCGACAACACGTTTGCAACGCCCGTAAACTGCCGTCCGATAGAGTGGGGCGCGGACATCGTCACCCATTCCACGACCAAGTATATGGACGGACACGGCGCGGCTGTGGGCGGCGCTATCGTTGACGGCGGCAACTTCGACTGGCTCGCACACGCGGGCAAATTCCCCGGACTTTGCACGCCCGACGAGAGTTATCACGGCATAACCTACGCCGAAAAATTCGGCAAGGGCGGCGCGTTCATCACAAAATGCACGGCGCAACTTATGAGAGATTTCGGGTCTATCCAAAGTCCGCAAAACGCGTTCTTGCTCAATCTCGGTCTTGAAAGTTTGCACGTCAGAATGCAACGCCATTGCCAAAACGCTCTCGAAGTCGCAAAATACCTTGCAAGCGACGAGCGCATTGCGTGGGTGAAATATCCCTCGCTTCAAGGCGACAAGGACTTTGAACTTGCAAAGAAGTATTGTCCGAGCGGCACTTGCGGCGTGGTAAGTTTCGGCGTAAAGGGCGGAAGAAAAGCGGCAGAAGCGTTTATGAAAGGACTCAAAATCGTCGCAATCGAAACCCACGTTGCCGACGCGCGCAGTTGCTGTTTGCACCCTGCAAGTTCCACACACCGTCAACTCACCGACGACGAACTCGTCGCGGCAGGCGTTTCGGGTGACCTCGTGCGCCTTTCCTGCGGCCTAGAAAGCGCACTCGACCTCATAGACGATATAAAGCAAGCACTCGACAATGCGCATATTGAGGCGTAAAGAGGTGGCCATATGCCTATAATTATCCCAAATCAACTTCCCGCATACAAGATTCTCAGCGACGAAAAGATTTTCGTTATGGACGAAACGAGGGCGACGAGGCAGGACATTCGTCCCATCGAGATTGCCATTCTCAACCTTATGCCCACAAAGGAAACCACCGAAACGCAACTTATAAGGCTGCTTTCAAACTCGCCGCTTCAAATCAATGTCACGCTTATAAAGACGGATTCCTACGAGCCTACGCATGTGTCGATAGGGCATATGATTCGCTTCTATAAGAGCCTCGACGAGATAAAGCAAATGAAGTTTGACGGAATGATTGTTACGGGCGCACCCGTCGAAACCATACCTTTTGAGGACGTTAAGTACTGGAAGGAACTCGAACAGATTTTCGACTTTGCAGACAAAAACGTAACGAGTACAATCTATATATGCTGGGGCGCGCAAGCGGCTCTTTATCACAAATTCGGCATACAAAAGCGGAATTTGCCTCAAAAACTTTTCGGCATATATCCCGCTCACGCCGTCGTCGAAAACGATATGCTTTTGAAGGGAATGGACGATACGTTCTATATCCCGACCTCTCGCCACACCGAAATTGACGAGGAAGCCTTGCGCAAAGTGCAATCCGTCAAGATTCTTGCCGAATCGCCGCAAGCCGGCGTGGCAATCGCCAAAACCATCGACAACAAATCCTTTTTCTTCACAGGTCACAGCGAGTACGACCGTTTCACCCTCAAATCCGAGTATCTTCGCGACCTTGAAAAAGGCTTGCCCATCTCTAAACCCGTCAATTATTTTCTTGACGATTCACTCGACAATGTGGATATGAAGTGGCGTAGCGCGGCGAATTTGCTGTTTTATAATTGGTTGAATTATTACGTTTACCAAGTCACCCCCTTTAATCTCTAAATGCGCCAAACAGCGTCTAATTTTGTCAGAGGCATCCGCCTGCCAACTCATTTACGACAAGTAAATTAGGGTTGTCATTCGGATGCCTCTTTCGCATTATACATCTGTTTGGCGCGTTTAGAATATTAAAGGGGTATGCTTATTCGTAGACGGAACACGAGCCGCAACGGCGGCGAGGAAGCGAGCGCCGAGCTTGACGGAAGTACAAGCGACTGCGCCGTTTGGGTGCGAAGCTGGCGCACAAAGCGCAGTGGCATAAGTAGAGAAATGTCCCTATCTATGCGAGAGCCGAGTGTTGCCCCACGCGAAGCGGACGCCGTGGGTTCCCTCAAAGTATGCAGAGGGGGAACGGCGGTGGGGGAAACACGTGAGGAAGGGGGATGCTTTATTTTAGAGTACACGACGGTCACTCTTGTAGAGAAATAACACCCCCACCGTGAGGAAGGGGGGAGGAAACTTTATTTTGTGTAAAATGTTTGCGCGAATAATATTTAATCAATTTCTCGTTTATACTCGCTTTCGCACTCGTGTTCGAGTTCGTCAAAGACTTTCGGTGTGCCGATTGTGCCGTTGCCCAGCGGGGTTAAAGAGAGCAGGGCGAGAAAGAGTAACAACGTTCCCGTTACGATATAATAAATTTTAAGCGGCGTTATGAACGATACCGCAATCAGCACAGCACCAGAAAAAAGATAGTTTTTCAAATTGCGACGAGAGAGTATCGCTAGCAAAAGTGAAGATACGGAAAACTTTTGTTTTTGCTTTTTAAGGACGGGCAGGGCGTTGCGCTTTGCGAGGAACTTGAACACCTGTTTCGTTTTTACGATTTCAATCTTGACGTCTTGAAGATTTGCAACTTGCCACGCCTTTCTGTCAACGCCTTTCGTTATAAGATAAACGTGGTTTTTGTCGTGCTTTTTTGCAAGTTTACACACGTTTGCAACGTCGCTTCCGCCAAGCGGTGAAAACTTGAAATTTGAGATAATTATGCTGTTTTTAAGCAAAATATATGTGTCACCGTTCTCGATTTGCGGATTTTTTAGAGAACTTACGAGCAAATCTATGATATATTCGCCGCCTCTTATGCAAAACTCTGTTTCAAGTCTGTCATATGTATACGGCTTTTGATTTCTCTTTGAAAAGTAGCGTATGCTGAAAACGATTGCAATCGATAAAGCAACGGAAAATATCAACGCACCGACTGCGTTTTTGAAAAGTAAAGCCGCCCATACGAACGTCGTTAGGGTGACGATTAGACTTAAACATATATAATCGAGTGCCTTTGTCATGTATTTATTTTTGCCTGAAAACGCTTTTCAAATACGCGAAAATCGCACGAAAATCGCAATAATATAGCAATATGATTCGACTAAAATTTCGCGATAAACGTGCCTAAGAACAACTAAGAATAAGCGACTTGTAATTGACGAATAGTCGAAAAAATAAACGGATACACTGCGAGTTCTTGAATTATTTTGTGTGGCGATGTATAATCGAAATATGGAAAAGACTTTAGTTTTCGGCGGGGCGTTCGACCCCGTACACAAAGAACACGTCGCAATGTGCAAAAGCGCAATGCGCCGCCTAAAAATATCCAAACTCGTGCTCGTGCCGACGGTTACGCCGCCTCACAAAAGTGCGGGATTTTTGAGTTTCGAGCAACGTTGCGACTTGCTTAAAATCGCATTCGAGGGCGTGAATTTCGTCATCGACGGCATCGAAAACGTGCGCGGTAAAGACAATTACAGCGCGCTCACGCTTCCGATTCTGAAAGAAAAATACGGCGATATAGTTTATCTCGTGGGCGGCGACAGCCTCGAATATTTCGACACTTGGTATCATCCCGAAGCCATCGTCAAAGTATGCCCGATTGCCGTTTGTCAAAGGGAAGGCTTCGACGATATCGCAATGCGTGCGCAATACCTCAAACAAAAATTCGGCGGTGAATTTATTTTGCTCGACTACGTCGGAAAAGACGTTTCTTCGTCCGAAGTGCGTGCAAAACTTCTTATGGGCGACAATCCGAGCGAAATCGACGAAAAAGTTCTATGCGAGATTCGCAAAAAAGAAATGTTTTGCGAGTACAAAGAAATGGCGGAAAAACTGCATTCCTATCAGCCCGACGAACTTTTTGCGCACAGCAAAGCCGTCGTTCTGACTGCGATGAGGCTCAATTCGCGCCACAATCTGAAACAAGATTTTACAAAAGTTTTTCTCGCTTGTTTCTTGCACGACAACGCAAAGAAACGTCCGTCTTTGGACGGTTTAGACGTGCCGCCCGACGCGGTCGGAACGCCCGTTTTGCACCAGTTTCTCGGCGCGGAAAAGGCAAGACGCGATTTCGGAATCACCGACGAGGACGTACTTGACGCAATCAGGTATCACACCACCGCAAAAGCGGATATGACTATGCTTGAAAAACTCGTGTACACCGCAGACAGCGTGTCTTTTGACAGAACGTACGAGCCGATTCCTCAAATTCGAGAGATTGCTATGCGCGATTTTGACGAGGGATTCAAGGCGGTTTTGAAATACACGTACGACAAGGTGAGTGCAAGCGGAAAGCCTATGCACCCGCTCACTCTCGACGCGGTGAAGTGCTATCTCGGCGATTATTGCAAAATTGACCGTTGAAAAGCGCGCGACCGTGTGCTAAAATCGTTGTAGAAAGACGTTTAGCAATAGACTTTGCAACCAAACACGTTTTTTGCACACGATAAATACTATACCAAAGAACCTCGCACGTTATTGCGAGAGGAGGATTTTATGGAACCTGTTGAAATGAAAGACATCATTTGCGCCGAACTCGACGAACATAAAGCCGTTGACATCACCATTTTGGATGTTGCGCATCTGACGGTTATGACGGATTATTTTGTCATTTGCACGGCAAAGAGCAACAAACAAGTTAAGGCACTTGCCGAGTTTGTCGAAGAAAAAATGAGCGAAAACGGCGTCGAGCCCACGCATACTGACGGTATGGGCGAGGGCAAATGGGCGGTGCTCGACTACGGCGGCGTTATCGTGCATATTTTTAATGATGAAACGAGGATGTTTTACTGTCTCGAAAAACTTTGGGCAGACGGCAAAAACGTCACGAAGTATAAAGCGTAAAGCAGATTTTACACAAAAATATCAACAACAAAATTCAATCAAAAAAGCCTCGAATCGAGGCTTTTTTGATGTGTTTTCGTGATTTCATACGGTATTTTTCAATACGTTCTCGAAAGGACTTTTTCAAACAATTCCGCTTTTTGTGCGTCCGTCATACCGTCTTTGATTTTTCGATATACGTCGATGTCCAAAGTCACGAAAACGTCGGCTTTAGTTTGTTTCGACAAGTCGATTTTCGTAGATTGTAAAAACGCGTCGCGCTCGCTTTTGAGGTAAAACGGGGAAGAAATCAAGGCAACGACGTATGCGTTGTTGTACGAAAAGCAACGCGCGCCGACGACTTTCGGGTTTGAAAGGGCGAGTGCGGCTACGCTTTGCTCGGACACTTCGCCCGTTTGCATATAATCTTGAACGTACGGCGTTTGATTTGTGTATTCCATACTTAAATTATGGCAGTATTTGCCGGTTTAATACGTCAATTTCGCATTGTGCTTGACATACGGACTTTATGGGCATATTATAAAGGTGCTTCGGGGCGAGGTGAAAATCCTCACCGGCGGTATAGTCCGCGAACACGCAATGCGTGCCGACAAGGTGCAATTCCTTGACCGACGGTAAAGTCCGGACGGAAGAAGCGACGTAATTTTGCATTTCAATTTACGTTTGCGCCCTCGAAGGCGCATTTTTTTATGCTTTTGCAAATTTTTGGAAAGTGCGCCGAAGGAGAAAAATGGGCAAAAAGACAAATGAAACGTATCAAGCGAGTATTCTCGATTCCGACGACAAAAAAAGCGGAAACGCAAAAGTCACGAAAGAGGATATAAAAAAGACGTTCGAGCGATTCAAAAATCCGCGTTTTTCAACCGCATATATCACGAAAATGGCGATTCTAACAGCACTTTCTTTCATTTTGTACGCGTTTGCAAAATTCAATCTGCCGTTTATGTTTCCGAGTTTCTTGGAAATTCAGATAAGCGAATTGCCGGCATTGCTCGCGGGCTTTTCTATGGGGCCCATAAGCGCGTGTGTGATAATAATTTTGAAGTGCCTTTTCAAATTTCCGCTCACGAGCACGGCATACGTGGGCGAGGCTACGGACATTCTGCTCGGCATTGCGTTCGTGCTTCCCGCATCGCTGATTTACTATTTCCACAAGGACAAAAAGCACGCTTTTATCGGTATATGCGCGGGCAGTTTGTGCCTTACCGCGCTGTCACTTTTGGTCAATAGATTTATATCCATACCGTTTTTCGTGCAGTTGTATTTCAACGGCGATTTCTCGCTTATCGTCAATTTGCTCAAACCGCTGTACAAAAACGTGACGATGGACACGTTTTACGTCTATTATTTGTTTGTCGGCGTGTTGCCTTTCAACTTGTTTAGATGTATAATAGTCGGTGGACTTACGTTTGTATTATACAAACGTCTTAGCAAAATTTTGCATTGGGACGGGTCGAATATGAAAAAATCGAACACGGTTTTCGGAAGACATACCGTCAAAAACGTCGAGGGAACTTATGCTTTGGCAAAGAAAATCGCCGATACGTTGCAAGGCGGCGAGGTTATCCTTTTAAGCGGCGATTTGGGCGCGGGCAAAACCACGTTTACGAAAGGACTTGCAAAGGCTCTCGGCGTAAAAGACGAGGTTACGAGCCCGACTTTCACAATACTTAACGTCTACGAGGACGGCAGACTCAAACTCAATCATCTCGATATGTACAGAGTCGAGAGTGCGGACGAACTTGCCGAACTCGGCATAGAGGACTGCTTCGACGACGACTCGGTGACGGTTATCGAATGGAACAAATTCGAGCATTTCGACGGCGAAGTTATCGAGATAAACATAACGCCGACGAGCGAAAACGAACGTATTTTCGACGTTGAAAAGAAGGAAAATAAATGAATATTCTTGCAATAGACACGACATCTTCGGGACTTTCGATTGCTCTTGTCAAGGGTGAGGAAACCTATTCTTTCACAAAGCAAATAGGCAAATCGGGACACAGCGCGACGCTTATGCCCGAAATCGACAATATACTCAAGTCCCACGCCGTCAACGTAAACGACCTTGACGCCTGCGCGGTGAACGTCGGCCCGGGGTCTTTTACGGGAATCAGAATTGGCGTTTCGGCAATGACGGCGATTGCTTTTGCAACGGGCGCAAAGCGGATTGCGGTGACGACGTTTGAACTTATCGCGCACCAAAGAGGCGAAATCTTTGCGGCTGTTGACGCGGGACACGGAAACACATATCTTGCAAAATGCGAAAACGGAAAGGTTTCGAGTGCGACTTTCTGCGAGGCGGGCGAGAATATCGACCTTAAAAACGCCGAATATCAACCGCTTAAAAGCGTCGACGCAACCCTTGCCGAAGTCGCGTTGCAAAAGGCAAAAAACGGCGAATTTGTAAACGTTTTCGAGCCGTTTTATATGAGAAAATCGCAAGCCGAGAGGGAAAAGGATGAAGTTTGAATCCCTTAAATACGAGCATTTGCGACAGATGGCGGAAATCGAGAGAGAAGCTTTCGACCAACCGTGGAACGAGAGAATGTTTATCCCCGAAGTCGAGGACGAAAACGCGTATTATCTCGTCGGCGTAAGAGGCGACGAAGTGATTTGTTACGGCGGTTTTCACAAAGTGCTTGACGAAGCGCATATAACGAATATAGCGGTAAAGTCCACCGAGCGCGGAAAAGGCATAGGCAAGTTGCTTATGAGCGAACTCATATCGAGGGCAAAACTGCTCGGAATCAGGTTTATGACACTCGAAGTGCGCGACAACAACGAGCCTGCAATCCGTTTGTACCAAAGTTTCGGCTTCAAAGTCGAAGGCGTGCGAAAGAAGTATTACAATAACGTTCGCGACGCACTTATAATGTGGCTTGCGATGTAGAGGTCGGCACGAAACAGCAAATAAACGTTATCGATAACTCAAATGCGCATTGCGATAATGCGCAAAACATCAATCGAAATCTGTACGGTTTCGAGAGAAAAGTCGCCGTTGTAAACGGCAAAAAAATGTCGTATTTTTCGGTTGGAAACGGCAAAAATACGTTCGTTTTTCTTCACGGGTGGGGCTCGGACGCTACCGCCTTTTTCTTTGCAATGAAACAACTATGCGCAAAATACCGTGTGGTTGCCCTTGATTTTTTTGGGTTCGGGCAAAGCGATTTTCCGCCCGATTACTATGACGTTGCGCATTACGCAAACGACGTTGCAAAGTTGCTTGAACGGCTTAAAATCGAGAACGCAACCTTTTTGGGACATTCTTTCGGCGGCAGAGTCGCAATCGAACTTGCCGTATTTTATCCGCAAATCGTCAATCGAATCGTGCTTATAGACAGCGCAGGCATAAAACCGAGGCGTAAACCGTCATATTATCTGAAAGTGCTCGCGCACAAAATCCTCAAAAAACTCGGCAAAAGCGGCTTGAAAGGGTCGAGCGATTATAGTTTACTATCTGACGATATGAAAAAAGTTTTTGTGAAAGTGGTAAACTACGACCAAAAGAATCTGCTCGAAAAGATAAAATGCCCATGCGCGGTATTCTGGGGAAAGAGTGACAAGGAAACGCCGCTTTATATGTATAAGTGCTTTTTGAAGAAAATTGACGGGGCGCAAGGCTTTTTGCTCGACGGCGGACATTTTGCGTTTGTCGAGGACAGATACGCGTTTTTGCTAATTCTCGCCGCGTACCTTGCCGAAACCGATGAGGGCATATCGTAAAATTGCCTCTTGAAAACTACTTAATTTTCCCAAAATCCTTTGTCCTGAATTTTTCGTATGTTTCACGAAACATTTTTGAAATGAAAAATCGACTGTTTAGTGGAACTTTTTCGCTCAATCACACAAAAAGCGGGCAAGACATATCTTGATACGAAAAAAGCGAGGTGTGTATGACGCTTGTGCGAGGCGACTGGTTTTATATCGTTTTGTTGATTATTGACGGGTTTTTTATGACAAGGCCGTACTTGTATGCCATTCAAAACGACAACTATCGAGTGAGCGAGATATTCAAAAACAAGCGTTTGAGATTCGTTTACCTTCTCGACGTCATAACCGTGACGATATTTTGCGGAATTTGGGTTGCGTTTTGGCTGTTGAACGCAAAAGCGTTCTGGGGATTTCTGATCGCGCTGTTCTTTTTCATAACCGAGTTTGCAATGTACTTTATGGAAGATTTGCCCGACCGCAAAAAGCCGTTGCGCTATACCAAACGTGCGGTGCGCTGTCTTTTGACAAATACGACTGCTTCGACGGCGATTGTGACCGTTGCGCTCGCTGTTGCGACAAAGTATCTTGCGGACGAATATATGCGCTATCTCGTTTTCTTTGCGTTTCCGCTCGTATATCCGCTGTTTTTTATAATCGTTACGTCGGTTGTCAACGTTTTTGAGAAGTTGAACAATTTGCGATACGAAAAAAGAGCCGAAAAACGCCTCGATAGGGCAGATTTGATAAAAATCGCAATCACGGGCAGTTACGGCAAAACGTCGGTGAAAAACTTTTTGAGCGCGATACTGGCGCAAAAATACAACGTTTTGACCACGCCGCAAAGTTACAATACGCCGATGGGAATTGCAAAAACCGTCAATTCGCTCGATTCCACTCACGAAGTGTTCGTTGCGGAATTCGGCGCGAGAAGGGTCGGCGATATCAAAAAGTTGATGAAAATCGTCAAACCGTCGTTTACGATTTTGACGGGAATCAACGACCAGCACCTAAAAACTTTCAAAACGCAAGAGAATATCAGGCGTGAAAAATGCCGTATTCTCGAAGTCGGCGACGGCGTGTGCGTGATAAATTCCGAACTTAAAAACATAACCGAAAGCGTGCTTCTTTCAAAGAAAATCATACCCGAAACCATTTATGCAGGAATCGACGAAAACGCGGATATTTATGCAACCGATATTTGCGTGAGCGAAAACGGAAGCGAGTTTAACATCGTGATAGGGGATGACGTTTTTCGTGCTCGCACTAAAATTCTCGGAATCCACAACGTGCAGAACATTATGCTCGCCGTCGCAATGGCGTACAAACTCGGCGTAGAAATGCCGTTCATTCTGAACGCAATCGAAAATCTCGAACCCGTCGCTCATCGTCAACAACTCATCAAGGGTAACGGCGTGAACGTCATCGACGACAGTTTCAACTCGAATCCCGACGGCGCGAAATTTGCACTTATGACCCTTGCGATGTTCAATACGAGAAAGGTTGTCGTGACGCCCGGACTCGTGGAACTGGGAAGCAGGGAAGTCGAAGAAAACCGCTTGCTCGGCAAACGAATCGCAGACGTTGCCGACGTTGTTTTGCTCATCGGGGGCGAGCGCACCGAATCCATTTTGCGTGCGCTCAAAGAGAGTAAATTCGGCGGCGAAATCAAGAGATACGACTCTCTTGCCGCTTGCGAAAAGGACTTCGTAAACACGCTTAAACTCGGCGACACGCTTCTGATTCTCAACGACTTGCCCGACATATACGAGGATTTGAAATAGGGCGTTTTGCGCTAAAGTACTATTAAAAAACGCAAAATCGATAACTGTTTGTTCTAAAAATGTCGGTTTAATAGAATACTTTTGCAAACATAGCATACAAAATGTATGATTGCCTCCAAATGCCGTTTTTGATAAAAATAGAATATGCGCCGCAAAAATTGCGGCGTTTTTCACTTTCGTTTGGGGCGAGTCATATTATGGAAGGACAAATTTTTGCGAGGTGAAAAAGTATGAAAAAGAAAGTCGCGCTCGTGTTCGGCGCACGGTCGTTTGAAAGAGATATTTCCGTTATAACCGCAATGCAAACTTTTAACAATATCGACAAATCGAGATATGACGTCGAACCTATATTTGCGTACGAAGGGGATTTTTATATTGGCAAACTCGACTCGATAAAATCTTTTGCGCCCTTCGACCCTCTTGCTCACAAGAAAGCGTTTTTGATAAAAGGCGAGTTTTACACTCTCAAAAAAAACAAACTGCAAAAGACGTTCAAACCCGACGTCGCGCTTTTTTGCTGTCACGGCGGCGAGGGCGAAAACGGCATACTGCAAGCGTTGTTCGAGTTCAATTCCGTTGCCGTGACCTGCTCGAATACTCTCGCTTCCGCTTGCTGTATGGACAAAGCGATGTCAAAGAGGCTGTTTGAAAGTCTGCTCTTGAACGTTCTTCCGTACGAAGTCGTATCTAAGGACGAATTTGAAAGTGACAAGGACAAGACGATTTCGCGCATAGAGGAACTCATAGATTATCCCGTTATCGTAAAGCCGGCGTGTCAGGGAAGCAGTATCGGCATAGAAGTTGCAAAATGTCGGGATGAACTCGATTTTGCATTGCAAGTTGCGGCGAAATTCGACAGAAAAATCGTCGTCGAACACAAACTCGACGATTTTGTCGAGGTCAACTGCGCCGCATATTCGAAAGACGGTCAAATCCTGATTTCCGACACCGAACAGCCGTGCTGCGCAAGCGATTTTCTCACGTTTTCGGACAAGTATTCGGGCGGAAAAATGAGCGCGTGCGAGCATATTGTGCCTGCAAAAATCGGGTCTTTGGAACTTATCGTGAAAGCAAATACGAAACGGCTTTACGAAGAACTCGGACTTTCGGGCGTCGTGAGGGTGGATTATCTCGTGGATACGAAGCGAAACAAGGTGTACGTCAACGAGATAAACACAATCCCGGGGTCTATGGCGTTCTATCTGTTCAAAGGCGTCGGTGTGAGTTTCCAAAATCTGATTTCCGATATAATCGAAGACGCGATTTCGAGAAAAGTCAAGTCGATAAAACCGAGCGTTTTCAAATCCGACGTGCTCAAAAACTTCACGGGCGGCTCGAAACTTGTCAAATAGGCGGTTTTGTATGATTTTTCGGTGAGTTTTCCGCTTGCGGCGACGGCGTTTTTATGCTAAAATACTTGCATAAAAATTCATTTTGAGGTGCAATATGGACAAAATCAAGATGACTACGCCGCTTGTGGAAATCGACGGCGACGAGATGACTCGCGTGCTTTGGCAATGGGTGAAAGATATTCTTATCTGCCCGTATGTCGATTTGAAGACGGAATATTACGATTTATCCATTCAAAACCGCGACGCAACCGACGACAAAGTGACGGTAGAAGCCGCAAAAGCGTGCTTGAAGTACGGTGTGGGCGTTAAGTGTGCAACCATTACGCCGAACGCTCAACGCGTGGAAGAATTCGGCTTGAAGCGTATGTACCCGAGCCCCAACGCGACCATTCGCGCAATGATGGACGGAACGGTGTTCCGCGCGCCCGTGCTCGTCAGGGGCATTACGCCGCTCGTTCCCGGTTGGACGAAGCCTATCGTCATTGCAAGACACGCATACGGCGACGTATACAAGGCGGTCGAGATAAAGGCGCACGGCGGAAAAGCCACTCTTTGCTGCGACGGGGAAGAAAAGACCGTGTTCGATTTTTGCGGCGAAGACGGAATATTGCAAGCGCAACACAACACCGACAAGAGCATAAGAAGTTTTGCAAAAAGTTGTTTTTCGTACGCGCTTTCGCAAAAACAAGACCTTTGGTTCAGCACCAAAGACACCATTTCCAAAGTGTACGACCATAGATTCAAGGATATCTTCCAAGAGATTTACGATACCGAGTACAAAGAGGCGTTCGAGACTTGCGGAATCGAGTATTTTTACACGCTCATCGACGACGCCGTGGCAAGAGTTATGCGCTCGCACGGCGGCTATATCTGGGCGTTGAAGAACTACGACGGAGACGTTATGAGCGATATGGTGGCGACGGCGTTCGGCTCGCTTGCAATGATGACTTCCGTGCTGGTTTCGCCGAGCGGCGCATTCGAGTACGAAGCGGCGCACGGCACTGTCACAAGGCATTTCAGAAAGTATCAGGCAGGGGAAGAAACTTCCACGAACTCGGTTGCAACGCTCTTTGCTTGGACGGGCGCACTCAAAAAGAGAGGGGAACTCGACGGCAACGCAGAACTCGCGGCGTTTGCCAATCGTCTTGAAAAAGCGACGATTGACACGATTGAAAGCGGTGAAATGACGAAAGACCTCGTGGGAATTTTCCGCCTCGACGGCGTAGAAGCAAAGCCGCTTAATTCAAAAGAGTTTTTGCAAGCAATCGCTTCGAGATTGTGATTTTCAAGACGTATAAGTCGCGCTTTTTTGCGACGAGTTGCGTTTGGCTTGAAAATATTGAAAATCAGAAAATATAGCAATAGAATAACGAAAAGCACCTGTTTGGGTGCTTTTTGCGTATAGAGAAAACCGACAGATCCGCTGATTCATTTTCGTCGGACGGCTTTTAATAAAAGTATAAAAACGGGATGGCGAAGGCAAATCGTTTGACGGAAGTGCTTGTACATGCTAAGATAGTGTCCTAATAAATGCATTATGTTATCTTTTTGTATAAATAAGTATTTGCACAATGCAAAATTAATTTTCGACGGAAAACAAAATATGGAATATTCAAAATCTATAAAACGACTAAGAGAAGACAAGAATCTCACGGTTGACGAACTTGCAAAACGCTTGTCGCTCGACGTTGACGAGATTCAAAAAGCCGAAGACGGAGAAGATGTGGACCAAAAGACTTTGGAAGCGATTTCAAGGTATTTTGGCGTTCAATACGATTCTCTTGTGGAAGGCACGGTGAAGAGCAAGAAGAAAGAGAGCATTTTTGATCCGACCGAGTGGTACAAGCTCGACAACGCGGCAAAAGTGTATCCGTCCTCGTCTTCAAACGAATACAGCACGCTCTTCCGCTTTGCAGCGGTGATGAAAGAGAGAGTGGACGGCGAGGTTTTGCAACAGGCACTTGACGATCTCGTGCCGAGATTTCCGACACTTATGGTCACCATCAAGCGCGGCGCGTTCTGGTACTATTTTGAGAGATTGCCCTTCAAACCCAGAGTGGAGAAAGAGAGTCTTTATTCTTTCCAACCCATTCCTCTTGACGGCAAACGATATCTTTTCAGAGTGGTGTACAGCGATTACAGAATCGGATGCGAGTTCTTCCACAGCATCACGGACGGCACGGGCGGTTCGACTTTCCTTATGAGTTTGCTTGCAAGATACTACGAGATCAAGACGGGCAAGCGAATCGAAGACTACAAGAGCGCAAAGGACTATCGCGATTTGCCGACGCCCACCGAGATCGAAGACAGTTTTCAAGTGTATGCCGAAAAGCACGACTACGCAAAAAGAAAGATCAATTTTACTTATATCCCCAAGCTCCCCAAGGCTCGTCACGGCGTGATGACTCACGTGATCACTTCCGCATCGAAGCTCAACCAAAAGGCGAAAGAATACGGCGCAACCATCACGGAATACGTGCTTGCGATCATATTCGGCATCATGTTCGATATGCGCAAAAAAGAGGGCAGCAACAAGGATATCAACGCAAGAGTGCCTGTCAATCTTCGCAAATTCTTCCCGTCCGACACCGTGCGCAACTTCTCGTTCTATCTTGACGTGACGCTCAAAAACAGCGTGGACGGCGGCATCCAAGCCTATGTGGACGCGGTCAAAGAGTGCTTCAAAGAGCAACTCAACGAAAAGTATTTGCAAGAGAACGTCAACGCGAATATGCGTGAAGAACGCAACAAATTTATCGCGCTCGTGCCTCTCGCACTCAAAGATATCGGTCTAAAAATCACAAAATATATTATGGACAACAAAGCCGTTTCTATGGACTTTTCAAACTACGGACGTCTCAATCCGCCCAAAGAATTGTTCGAGATAGCGGACAGGGTGGAGTTTTGCTTGAAAGAACCGAAGGACTCGGGCTACAAACTTGCCGGCGTGACGTTCGACGACGAGTGCGTGCTGACGTTCTCAAGAACATTCAAATCCTCACATCTTGAAAAAGAGTTCGTCAGAGCGTTGACGGCGGAAGGTCTTGACGTGTACATCGAGACAAACGGAGATAAATGATGAAATATTGTAGACTTTGCAAAACGTATCATCCCGAATATGACGACAACTGCCCCCTTTGCGGCGCAGGACTTGTCGAGGCAACGGACAAATCGGACAAGGACTTTGATTTTGCCCCATACAACGCCAACGAAAAAAGATTCAACGCAAAAAAGACCGTCAGAGACGTGTTTATCGCACTCTCCGTGCTTACGCTTGTGGGCTTGCTGCTCGCGTCCGTGATATCCAAGGTTTATTCGATCATCTACATAGGGCTTGCATCCGTCGGATTCTTCTGGCTTGTCATCGGACAATTCGCGTTCTTTCGCACGGATCTTAGGACGTTCTATTACAGATCGACTTTCTGGCTCATGATTCTTGCGATTCTTGTGAGTTTGCACTTTGGCAAGTTCTACATCGCGCTTTCTTACGTAATACCTTGCGCGGCAGGCGCGCTTAGCGTCGTGACGTTGCTCACCGCAGTCATCACGAAAAAGTGGTATAGATATGCTTTCCACTCCTTCGTGCTTGCGCTGTTTATGATTGCCTTGTTCCCGCTCAACTATTGCTTGTCTTTGCACTATGCCGGTTATAATTGGATAGCATCTCTTGCAACGCTCGGCGTTGGACTTGCAGAGATCGCATTCTCGCTGATTTTCGGCAGACAAGTGTTGGGCAGTGAAATCAAAAAGCGTTTCTTTGTCTGACAAGGCACAACGGCAAATCGCATATCGGCGGCTTGATTGTGGCACTATTTTAGCGATTACGACATAATTTTGTGGCGATTGCGACAGGAAAAGAGCGTGATTGCACACAATAAAAGAAAAAGCAAAACGACGGAATCCCCGTCGTTTTTTGTTGGAATTAGGTTTTATTCTGTTAGGCAAATGTGCAAAGTACTTGAAGTTTTAATCGTGTTTGCTTTTTGCCGATTGCGTTTTAATAGTGCGACTTGTCATTGCACGCCGTTTGCTTTTCAAACGCTCGACTTATTTCAAAAGTTCGGTTTTTTCCTGCTCGCCCGTCGAGGTGGTAGGCTTTGCGTAAATGACGTTTTTGCCGATGATTTCGATTTCGTTGGGCGAGCCCTTGCGCGTATCTTCGGGCAGATAGATTATCACTTGCTTTTCAACGTCGAAGTCCTTGAACATAAAGAAGAAAAGTTTCTTTATCGTCGTGTCGTCGCGCTTGGGGGCGGGGGATTCCGAAAGAGTGATAACGCCGTCTTTTGTGCGAGTTTTTACCACTTGATTTTCGTACTTAATATAGTAGTCGTAAGTGACGAAGCCGAGTTTGTCGGGGGATTCCGTGCCGACGTAAACTATAACCGCTTGTTTGTCCTTGAAATCGATATTGATTGCCGTGACGTTTTTGTCGCCTGCGTTCTGACCTTGAATGGGGTCTTTGAGGTTGACGACGTGCATCGGTTCGGTCATATATCCGCTGTCTTTCATAAACGAATCGGTGTCGTTGATCCACGTTTCGCGGTTTATGCAACCCAAAGCGGCGGATATTATCGTGAAAACCGCGCCGAGTGCGATTATCGCAAGCGAAATGTTGGAAAGAGTAAGATAGTCCTTAAACGACTTTTTGCCATCGTTGACGGTGGTTTGTTCCTTTTTTTTAGGCTTGTCGGGGTATTCCCAACCCATTTTTTTGTCGTAGAACTCGTGATATTTGCGGTATGCGGGGATTAGGGCAAGTCCCAAACCCAAACAGAGCGTCCCCGTGCCTGCGAGAATGAGGAAAATCATTGAACTTTTGAACGCGACAATCGACGCTATTGCGTAAAACCACATAAGAAGACAACCCGAAAACAGCGCGACCATTGCCGTGATCATCAAAACGAAGGGGATGTTGATACCCACGCGTTTCCAAAATCCGTTTTTTTGAGTTGCTATACGTTTCATATCGCTTATTATACTACCGCCTATTGCGCTTGTCAAAACAAATGCCCGAAATGAAGGCAGTATTAAACGTTTTTCATACTGCGTTGTTCTAATTCGATTTGTCGCAAAATAGATTTATCGTAGGCGTGAGGGAAGGAATTAAACGAAAAAGAAGAAAAATCGACTTTTGGCGACATAATTTCTTCAATTTTGCACCTTCGCCGAGCATATAATCGGGGTGTTTGATGATTGTTACGGTCAAAAAAGCAAGTATAGTAGCGGCGGCGTCGCTGATTATCGCGTTTGCGGTGCTGACGGCTTCCGTCGGCGTGACGAACAGCGCGGGCGTGTACTTCTGCAAAAGCACGAGAAAATTGCCCGTGTACGGCGTTGATACAGACAAAAAAGCGATTGCGCTCACGTTCGACGCGGCGTGGGGCGCGGACAAAACGCAAGGCATTCTCGACATAATGAGCGAGTATAACGCAAAAGGTACGTTTTTTCTCGTCGGATTTTGGATAGATAAGTACGAAAAGGAAACCAAAGCCATTGCGGAAGCCGGATTCGAGATAGGAAATCACTCTCGCAACCACTTGAATATGCCAAAACTCAGTGAAAACGAGATTGAAAACGAGATTGAATACGTCAACGACAGAGTTTTCGATTTGACGGGCAAAAAGCCGAAGTATTTTCGCGCCCCGTTCGGCGATTACAACAACAAACTTATGACTTCGTTGGAAGGATTGAATATGGTCGGCGTGCAATGGTCAATCGACTCGCTCGACTGGAAAGGTTTGTCGGCAAAGCAGATATACGACAGGGTAGTGCCAAAGGCAAAGAGCGGCGATATAGTGCTTTTCCACAACAACAGCGACCACGTTCTCGACGCGTTGCCTATGGTTTTGACCGCTTTGAGAGCGCAAGGATTCGAGTTTGTGACAATCGCCGACCTCGTGTTGACAGAAGGGTACACGATAGATTCAAACGGAATACAACACAAAAACGTATAGACGTACAGGAGGATTTATGAGTTACGAACAAATGCAAAACAATCAAGTTTACCTTTCGGGGCAAATTGCGAGCGAGCCTGAATTTTCTCACGAAATTATGGGCGAAAAGTTTTACGATATGACGGTTTCGGTTGCAAGGCTGTCGGGACAAAACGACGTAATACCCATCACGATAAGCGACAGACTTATGGAAGGCGGCTCGTTTGAAATCGGCAATCTAATCGGGTTAATCGGGCAATTCAGAAGTTATAACAAGATTGTCGACGGCAAGAGCAAACTCGTGCTTCGGGTGTTTGTGAGAGAACTTTGCGAGTGCGACGACAACGCGCCAAACGTCATAGAAATCGAGGGCTACGTCTGCAAGCAACCCGTGTATCGCACAACGCCTTTCAAGCGAGAAATCGCAGATTTGCTTATTGCGGTGAACAGAGCGTACAACAAATCCGACTATATCCCTGCAATCGCGTGGGGAAGAAACGCGCGCTATGCTTCTACGTTCCGAGTCGGCGAAAAAATACATCTCGTGGGGCGCATACAATCGAGGGTTTACCAAAAGGCACTCGACGACGGAAGCGTCGAAGAAAGAGTGGCATACGAGGTGTCCATAACGAAATTCGAGCAAGAAAAAGAAGTCGAAAACTAATCTTCGGCAGAAATTCGACCGCAGGCGAGCGAAAATCGACGAAAAATCGAGCAAAATTTGCTTGCGCCGAATTTAAGTTTGACATTTTTGCCGCACCTATCTTATAATATAATTGTTCACGAAGCCCCATAGAGGGAAGCAACGGGATTTCCGCGTTGACAGAGAAGAACGATTGAACATAAGTTGCGTAGACTTCTCGCATAGCCGCTCGATATCGGGCGGTTATATTTTTATCGTTTTTATTGTGTTTTCGTGTTTTTTTTTCGAGGAAACGGCAATGGCGACGGCTGAAAGTTTAATTGTGACGTTTTCCGCATATTTGTTATTTACAATTCTTTTTTTTATTGATATAATAAATTAATCTATGTTTGTATTTTAGGGGGAAACTATGAACCTGAAAGAGTATACGCTCAAAATCGAGTACAAAATCGGCGGTAAATTAAGAGAGGAATCCGTCGAGTACGCTCTCGTCAAAAACGGCTACGACGGCGAGAATTTGCACATTGTCGACGACGGCGACGAAACGCACGTCAAAATCAAAGTTTCGGCAAATGCGAAAGTCGAACTTACTCTTGCCGAACTCATATACGACCGCTATTTCGAAAACAACGAAAGGTTTTTCGCAAACGGCTTTCAATCTTGGACGGCGACGAGAGAGTATAAGAGAAACGACGTTCAGTACGGACTGCGCTCCCTCTCGAAACTGCCGCTTGTAAGGAAATTTTCGGGTGCGTCGGGCGATTATGCGTTCACAGAGTACGGAAAGGATTTGTATCACGGCTTTTCGTATACATACTTCCGCAAGGATGACAAAGTGGAATTCGTCGGCTCGCTCAACGAGCGCACCGGCTATACGATTTTCTATGCGGATATGAAAGAGAACGTATTTGCCGTACAAAAGGACGTTGAAGGCTTGTCGATTGAGGACGAATACGAGTTGTTCGACCTTATGCACGTTCACGGAACGTACGACGAGGTTTTCGACGCGTACTTTGCCGAATATCCGCAAAAACGCACGGGCAGAGTGGACCACCTTGCAGGCTACACCTCGTGGTATAACTACTATCAGAATATAAACAAAGATATAATCTTGCGCGACCTCGAAGGACTTGCGCACGTCGGAAACACCGCAAATATCTTCCAAATCGACGACGGATACGAAACGAAAGTCGGCGACTGGGATTTGGATTTGCAAAAATTCCCCGACGGTCTTGCGCCTATCGTGGACAAAATCCATTCGTACGGCTACAAGGCGGGGCTTTGGTACGCGCCGTTTGCCGCGCAGTTCAGCGCAAACGTGATTAAGAATCACCCCGATTGGCTGATACGCAACAAGAAGGGCAAACCTATTCCGAGCGGTATCGCGTGGGGCGGATTCTATGCGCTCGACTTCGAAAAAGAAGAAGTAAGGGCGTATATCAAAGCGTTTTTCGACAAGGTTTTCGACGAATGGCACTTCGATATGGTCAAACTCGACTTCCTCTACGCCGCCGCTATCGAACCCAGAAACAACAAAACTCGCGGTCAACTTATGTGCGAGGCTATGGACTTTTTGCGCGAATGTTGCAGAGATAAGATTATCCTCGGTTGCGGCGTTCCGCTTGCACCGTCGTTCGGTATTGTGGACGCTTGCCGTATAGGTTGCGACGCGGAAAATACGTTCAAGGAAAAATTCTACGTCAAAGTCACGAATCAAGAGATTATTTCCACCAAAATTTCGATGCAAAACAGCGTGTATCGTCGTCATTTGAACGGAAGAATCTTTGCAAACGACCCCGACGTGTTCTTCTTGCGCGACGGCGGTATGAAACCTGCCGTTTATACGTGGACTCAAAAGAAGTTGCTTGCAAAAATCAATCACATATTCGGCGACGTGCTGTTTGTTAGCGACGATATAGGCGAATACGACAGCGAAAAAATGGCGGTTTTGGTTGAATCCTATCAAAAATTCAACGGAAAAGTGCTTTCGGCAGAGCATATTGCGCCCGAAGTCATCAAAGTGACGTATGTTGAAGACGGCAAAACTAAAATGCTCGTCTATGACGGAACGACAGGCGACTATATCGTTCAGTGAGTACTCACTGAACAGTGAAATTGCGCCGACGGCGCAATGAAATCGTTGCTAACGCAACGGTGAAATTTGCGCATTGCGCAAGTGAAATTACGTCTGCGACGCAGTTGCGGAATATTTGAATATTCCATAACCCAAACAAAGTTTGGATATCATCGTGCAATATGCACGATATCATCACGAAGTGATTTCATCGCCATAGGCGATATCAGTTGATGCTATGATATTAGTCGACAACCTTCAAAAAGTACGCGACGAGGTGGCAAAGTACGATAGAAACATACACCTCGTGGCGGCGTGTAAAATGCAGTCGAAAGACACGATAGACAAGTTTATGTCCGTTGCGCCGGATTTTGCGTTGGGCGAAAACCGCGTGCAAGAGTTTGTCGAAAACTACGACGAAAAGTATGTCTGGCATATCATCGGTCAACTGCAAACAAACAAGGTCAAGTACGTCGTCGGAAAAGTGGATTTGATACACTCGCTCGATAGGGCGGAACTGGCAAAAGAGATTGAAAAACAAGCCGTGAAACACGATGTGATTCAAAAATGCCTTGTCGAGATAAATATGGGCGCAGAGATAACCAAAGGCGGTGTACGACCCGAAGAAACGCTCGATTTCATACAAAGTATGAAAGATTATCCGCACATCGACATAAAGGGCGTTATGAGCGTGCTCCCAAATCTCGACGACAAGACGGAACTTGCCCGTCTTTACGACAAATTGCAACGGATATTCGAGGACGCAAAGAGCATAAAGCAAGACGGCGTAAACGTCGAATATTTGTCGGCGGGAATGTCGAACGACTACAAAATCGCACTCGAACACGGCTCGAATATGATAAGGCTTGGCAGAGTGCTGTTCGGGGAAAGAATAGCACTTGCACCGCAAGTGCGGAATAATTGAAAAATTACGCTTTGCGTTGGCTTTGGATAAATGGAATCAAATCTTCCTTAACTGCGGCAACGCCGCAATATCGCTGTCCGCAGGACAATATCGCTTGCGCACGGCGCAAATATAACTCACGAAGTGCAATATAACTTAACTATGCCGTAGGCATAATACAGGTAAACATATGGACGAAAGGTATTTCAGAAACGAACAAACGCAACGCGCGGATATGCAAAGAGGCGGAAGAATCTTCTCTCGCCAAAGTCAGCCCGCGCCCGTCGGTCAAGTGCCGAGTTACACGCAACCGTCCGTCGGTCAAAGCGGCGGCGTGGTTATCTACTCGCCGAGAACCTACAAGGACGTGCAACTGCTCATCGACCACCTCAAAATGAGAGAACAGGTGATTGTCGATTTTTCCACGCTCAATCAACAGTCGGTGTACAGGATTCTCGATTTTATGAGCGGCGCGATTTACGCGCTTGACGGCAGTATTCAGCAAATCACAAAAAACATCTTCCTCTTTGCGCCGCAAGGGGTGACTATCACGATTCCGCCGCAAATCAGAGGCTGAGAGGACTTTATGAACGGTAACGAAGAAAAAATCGATTACAAAGCAAAAACAAAGGCGTTTCTTGCCGACTGGACGCAAGTTGTAAAGAAAAAATGGTGGCTGTATATCGTCGAACTTGCGGTGATTGCGGTCATTTTGGTTGCGGATTTGCTGTCCAAAAAGTACGTTTGGAATTTTCTTGACCAAAACGGCGTGCAAGAGAACGTCATAGGCTTGTTCAACCTCGTCAAAGTCAAAAACGAGGGCGCGGGATTCGGAATCTTTCAAGGCAAGACGATTGCTCTTACGGTCATAACGTTTATCGTGGTGATTGCAATTTGCGTTTACCTCTTTTTCGCGCTCAAAGAAACCGAGTGGCTCAGAATATCTCTCCTGTTTATCACCGCGGGCGGCATAGGCAACATAGTTGACCGTATCGCTTTCGGTTATGTGCGCGACTTCATTCAATTCTCGTTTTGGGACAGTTTCCCCGTGTTCAATATCGCGGACTCATTCGTCACGGTCGGGGCGTTTATGCTCGTCGTGGTGCTAATCGTAATGCTCGTTAAGGAAGGGAAGAAGAACCAAAAAGAGTTCGAGGAAGAACAAAAGAATAAATTCACAAACGAGCAAGAGCAAATCGATCCGCTCGACGCGCCTGTAAACCTCAATCCGATGATGAAGTCCGAAAATGATTTTTCGTTCGTCGTGAGCGAGAAAAAAGATGAGAAAGGCGAGCAAAACGACGTTGAAAACGGCACGAAAACCGCCGAAGAAAACACGCAAAATAACGCAGAAAATGCACAAAAAAACGTGAAAAACACCGAAGAAAACTTGCAAATAAGTGTGGAAAATTCGCAAAATAATCCGCAAAACGACACGCAAAATCAAGGCGAGAACACTGCCGAGAATACGTATGGCGAGAAGAACGCGGACAAGGAATAATCTCGGATATGGTGCGCACGGTTGACAAAGACAACGTAAGATTGGACGTTTTCGTTTCGTCCGAGTGGGGCGTATCTCGCTCTAACGCAAAAACCGTCATCGAAAAGGACGGCGCGCTTGTCAACGGCGTAAAAAGGCAAAAAAGCGGTTTCGAACTCAAAAAAGGTGACATTGTGGACTTTGAAGTGCCGAAGCCCGAAGTGCTTGAAGTCAAGGCGGAAAACATACCGCTCGACATCGTGTACGAGGACGAGTATATGGCGGTGGTGAACAAGCCGCAGGGTATGGTGGTGCATCAAGCGAGTTCGTACAAGAAAAACGATACGCTCGTGAACGCGCTTTTGTACAACCTCGACAGTTTGAGCGGCATAAACGGCGTGATTCGCCCGGGTATCGTGCATAGACTCGACAAGGACACGTCGGGATTGCTGGTCGTGGCAAAAAACGACGAGGCGCACAAGAGCCTTGCTTCGCAGATTGAGAAAAAGACCGCTCGCAGAATATACTACGGACTTTGCGACGGCAATTTCAAAGAGGACGAAGGCACGGTTGACAAGCCCATTGCGAGAAGCAAAAAAGACCGCAAAAAAATGGCTATTGACAGTAGCGGCAGACGCGCAGTCACGCACTACAAGGTGTTGAAACGCTACGGTCAGTATACGCTCGTGCGCTTTGAACTCGAAACGGGGCGCACGCACCAAATAAGGGTTCACGCCGCAAGTTTGCATCATCCGATAGTCGGCGACGAGGTGTACGGCGGCTCGACCGCACTCTATAATCACGGACAACTTTTGCACGCAAAAGAACTCGTCCTCAAACATCCGCACACCGACGAAATTATGCGGTTCGAGTGCGAATTGCCGCAGTATTTTCAAGCGGTACTTAGGAAACTCGATAACAAAATTAATAATTAATAATTGCGGGTGGGACACCCACACCCGAATTAATAATCCATCGATAATAAACACAACATATGAAGAAAGAGAAACAACAGACTCAAAAACATTTTCTAAAACGATTTGTTGCGTACTACAAGCCGCACAAGTGGACGTTCGCCGCAGATATGACTTGTTCGTTCATATTTTCAATCAGCGGACTCGTTTATCCTATGATTTCGCAACGTATTCTGCGCCAAAGTATTCCAAACGGCATTATAAACGATGTGCTTATTCTTTGCACCGTGCTTCTGGGAATATACCTTTTGCGCGCGGGTATGAAGTATTACATCAACTATTACGGTCACGTTATGGGTGTAAAAATGCAGGCGGCGATGAGGACGGATTTGTTCGAGCATCTCGAAAAACTGCCGTACTCGTTTTACGACAACAACGAAACGGGGCAACTTATGACGAGAATGACGAACGACCTTTTCGACGTAAGCGAACTCGCTCATCACGGTCCCGAAAACTTCTTTATCACGACGTTCGTTACGCTCGGCTCGTTTGCGTATCTTTGCACTATAAGTTGGAAACTTTCGCTTATCGTATTTGCGTTTTTGCCGATTCTTTTCGTAATCGCTTTTGCGTGCAGAAAGAATATGTCAAAGGCGTTCAGAAAGAGCAGAGAGGAAATCGGAAATATCAACGCCACGCTCGAAAACAGCATTGCCGGCATAAGAGTCACCAAAGCGTACGCCAACGCCGAATACGAGCAGGAAAAGTTTGAAAAGAACAACGACGGATACGTCAAGGCTCGCTCGAAAGCGTACAAGGCTATGGGTACGTTCTGGGCAAGTATGAGTTTCGTCACCGAGATTTACAACGTCATCGTGCTGCTTGCGGGCGCGCTGTTCTGTATTTACGACAAGGAAAACTTCGACTACGTAGACCTCGTGTCGTTTATGATTTCCATAAACCTCTTTATCTCGCCCGTACAAACGCTCATACAGTTCTTCGAGCAGTTGCAAGACGGTATAACGGGATTCAAACGTTTCGTCGCGGTTATGGACGTTCCCGTCGAAAAGGAAAGCGATACGGCGCACGACGTGGAAAACCTCAAAGGCGACATCGTTTTCAAGGATGTGAGTTTTTCGTATAATGTCGACAAAGAAGTGCTCGACGATATAAATCTAACCATACCCGACGGAAAGATGTATGCGTTCGTGGGCGCGAGCGGCGGCGGCAAAACCACGCTTTGCCACTTGATTCCGAAATTCTATCCGCTCGAAAGCGGTATGATTTATATCGGCGGCGAGCCTATAAGCGAGATAAAAAACGATTCTATGCGCAAAAACGTGGGTATCGTCCAGCAAGACGTGTTCTTGTTTACGGGTACGTTCAAGCAAAACATCGCCTACGGCAAAGAGAACGCCACCGACGAGGAAATTATCGAGGCGGCAAAGAAAGCCGACATAGACGCGTATATCAGAAGTTTGCCAGACGGCTACGACACGCAAATAGGCGAGAGAGGCGTCAAACTTTCGGGCGGTCAGAAACAAAGGTTGAGTATTGCGCGCGTGTTCCTCAAAAATCCGTCCATTCTCATTCTTGACGAAGCGACGAGCGCACTCGACAACACCACGGAAGCGATAATACAAAAGGCGCTCTTTGAACTTTGCAAGGGTAGAACGACAATCGTCGTCGCGCACAGACTTTCGACCGTTCGCAAAGCGGATTGTATCGTTGTGATAGACGGCGGCAAAATCGTCGAGCAAGGCACGCACGACCAACTCATCGAAAAGGGCGGCGTGTATGAGAAACTGTATCAATCGCAATTTGTCGACGATATAGACTTGGATGTCGATATTAATTAATAATGAATAATTAATAATTAATAATTGAGGGTGGGTTGCACCCACACCCGAATTTGAATTGAATAAAATATGCTCGTTTGCATTAAAAAAGAGTGGATATTCCTATCGCACGGCGTGCGGAGCGATAGCGATAGTTGCTCGTTGATTATTTTGAGCGCGCAGAGGGAAGCACGGATTCGAATCGGCGACCTTTTGTCCACCCCACAAAACCTGTGGTTTTGCAGTGACCCCGAAAAAATAACCAACAGGTACTCGTGGTTTAAATGTGTCCGTTTGCATTAAAAGAGGGGCATCCCCATCGCACGGCGCGCGGAATGACATCATGAGTTGCATGTCGCTCGTTTTGAGAGCGCAGAGGGCGAAAGGGGAAAAGCGACAAATTGCGAATAAAAGACAAAGGCACCGCTTTGCGATGCCTTTGTCAATTTGAGCAATTTGGAGCTAGTGGCCGGATTCGAACCGGCGACCTGCTGATTACGAATCAGCTGCTCTACCTGCTGAGCCACACTAGCAAATTCAAATTGCTTTTTGGATTATAACAAACTTCAAACGAAAATGCAATCTATTTTTCGCATTATATCAAAAATTATTGGTTATGATTCAATCCTCACGCTCGCGAAAACTATATTGCTACGCTCGTATCGCAGTTTTGCAACTTTGATAAGACTATATGTAACTTCTGTTTTTATTGTTTAGCAACGCTCGAGCGACTTCATTTTTTCGTGTTTGCGCCGCCGATATGCTTTTTTTGAATATTCAGTGCGCAACGGTGACGACACGCTATACGCGCGTATTTAAGTTGTATATATATTTTTTTATTCGTAATAATCAATATAACTCCCGCAAAAACAGGCGGGGTTCGAGATAGGCGGAATCACCATTGAAAAAATATAAAAAATAACAAAAAATGTAAAAAAATATGTGCTAAAAGTATTGACATTTAGCAAAAGAGGACATATACTGTTAGCAATCAAAGCGAAAGACTGCTAAAAGTCATAGCGAGGAAAGACGTTATGGGAAAAGAGTTGACTGAAAGGAAAAAAAGAATATTGCACGCATTGGTTGACCTGTATATATCTACGGGACAACCCGTGTCCAGTTCGGATATTCAAAGCAAGTATTTGCCCGAAGTCAGTTCTGCGACCGTGAGGGCGGAACTCAGCGCGCTCGAAGCACTCGGATATATCGAACAACCGCACACGTCGGCAGGACGCGTTCCGCTCAAAGACGCTTACAAGTTCTATGTCGAAAGCATAAGTTCGTTTGAGGGCAATATGCTCACCGACCAAGAAACCGCACTCATTCGCGACAGATTTATGAACAAACTCGGAAAAATCCAGGATATATCCATAGAGGCGGCGAAGATAATAAGTGACGCGACGAATTACACGTCGTTCATCGTGGAAAAGAATGCGCAGGACGTCGTTATCGAGGAAATCAAACTCGTGCCGCTCAAAAACGGCAAGGCGGTCGTGCTTATCGTCACTGACAGCGGTATGATTGCCGACAAGGCGATAGACATTCCCGAGGACGTGAGAGCGGAATATATCGACACGGCAACCAAAGTGCTGAACAAGGTTTTCCAAGGCAGAAACATCAAGGATATTGACAGATTCGACCTTGCGGAAATAGACGTCGAACTCAAAGGTTTCGAGGACATACTCGACGACGTGCTGGGAATACTTCGTATATACCTGTCCGAGCATAGCGACAGAAACGTATTTGTGGAAGGCGCGCTCAAAATGCTCGACTATCCCGAATACAACAACGTCGAGGACGCAAAAAACTTTCTCTCGGTCATATCCGACAAAGAGAACATCGGCGACTTGCTTTCGAGCGAGGACGGCTCAATCGAGTTCTCGGTGAGAATAGGCAAAGAGGAACGCGGCGTCGATAAATGTGCAATCATCACGGCTTCGTACAAAGTGGGCGACGAGGTGGTCGGCGAGGCGGGCGTTATAGGCCCCGAACGTATGGACTACAAAAAGGTTATCGGCGTGCTCGATTGTATGAAGAAAACAATCGCGAGCGTGGTGAAAGACAAAAAGGATAACGAGGATTGAAATGAAAAACAAAGATAAATACGAAAACAAAAACGAAAATAAAGTCGAAAGCCAAAACGACGAGCAAGTCGAAGCGGAAGTCAAAGAGGACGAGAAAAAGTCATTTGAGATAGAACGCGAGGGGCTTAGCGACGAGGAATACATCGCCGCACTCGAAGAAAAACTCGGACAGGCAATCGCAGAGGCTGAAACCTGCAAAGGTTTGACTCAAAGACTGCAAGCGGATTTCGACAACTATCGCAAGCGCAACAATTCCATTGCCGAAGATATGAAGCAACTCGGACAATCCATAGTGATTGAAAAGATGCTTTCCGTGCTCGACAACTGCGACCTCGCAAGAAAGTACGTTAAAGACGAAGCGGCTCTTACGGGATTCAATATGATGGAAAGTCAGATTCTCGGCGCGCTCGGCGGATTCGGACTCACAGAAGTGGATGCAATAGACAAAGACTTCGACGCAAAGTTTATGAGCGCGGTTGAAAGAGTCAAGGACGAGCAGAAACAAGGCAAAGTGGTCGAAGTGCTTGCAAAAGGATATATGCTCGGAACGAAACTTCTTAGACCGGCAAGCGTAAAAGTCGGATATTGGGAAGACTAAGCAAAGAGTATAGAAGCAAAACAATAAACAGTAAACAATAAAAAGATATTTCCGCAGCAATGCGAAAACATAAAAATATAAAGAAAATAAGTTTTCTTCCCGTCAAAGCGGGAAAAGGAGAAATAATATGGGAAAGATTATCGGTATTGACCTTGGTACGACAAACTCGTGCGTAGCAGTTATGGAAGGCGGTGAAGCGGTGGTTATCCCCAACGCCGAAGGTATGAGAACGACCCCGTCCGTCGTGGCGTTCACAAAGGACGGAGAAAGACTCGTCGGCGAAATCGCTAAACGTCAGGCGGTCGCAAACCCCGAACATACGGTAAGTTCCATCAAGAGAGAGATGGGCTCCGATTATAAAGTTAAAATCGAAAACAAAGAATATACGCCGCAAGAAATCTCGGCAATGATTTTGACCAAACTCAAAAACGATGCAGAGAAGTATCTCGGCGAAAAGGTTACGGAAGCGGTTATCACTGTCCCCGCATACTTCACGGACTCTCAACGTCAAGCAACCAAAGACGCAGGTAAGATTGCGGGCTTGGAAGTGAAACGTATCATCAACGAGCCTACGGCGGCGGCACTCGCTTACGGCATCGATAAGGACGAGAACAAGAATCAGAAAGTCCTCATCTTCGACCTCGGCGGCGGCACGTTCGACGTTTCTATCCTCGAACTCGGCGACGGCGTATTCGAAGTTCTTGCAACAGCAGGCAACAACCGTTTGGGCGGCGACGACTTCGACAAGCGCATTATGGACTGGATCACGAGCGAGTTCAAGAAAGAGCACGGCGTTGACCTCACCAAAGACAAGATGGCAATGCAACGTATCAAAGAAGCCGCAGAAAAGGCAAAGATCGACTTGTCCGGCGTGACCAAAGCGAAGATTTCGCTTCCGTTCATCGCAATGGATAACGGCGTGCCTATGCACCTCGATATGGAACTTACCAGAGCAAAATTCGATTCGCTCACCGAAGACCTCGTCAAGGCAACGCAAGGTCCTATGCAACAAGCGCTCAAAGACGCAGGACTCAGTTACAACGACATCGCAAAGGTCATTATGGTCGGCGGTTCGACTCGTGTTCCCGCAGTGTACGAATCCGTTAAACGCATCACCGGCAAAGACCCGTATAAGGGAATCAACCCCGACGAGTGCGTGGCTCTCGGCGCGGCAATTCAAGGCGGCGTTCTCGCAGGCGAAGTGAAAGATATGCTTTTGCTCGACGTCACACCGTTGTCGCTCGGCATCGAAACGCTCGGCGGCGTATGCACCAAACTTATTGACAGAAACACCACCATTCCTACGAGCAAATCGCAAGTGTTCAGCACGGCGGCAGACAACCAAACCGCAGTCGACATTCACGTTTTGCAAGGCGAAAGACAATTTGCTCGCGACAATAAGACGCTCGGCAGATTCGAACTCGTCGGTATTGCACCCGCACCGCGCGGAATCCCGCAAATCGAAGTCACCTTCGACATCGACGCAAACGGTATCGTATCCGTCAAGGCTTGCGATAAGGCTACCGGCAAATCTCAATCCATTACCATCACCGCGTCTTCCAACCTCACCGAAGCGGACATCGACGCCGCTGTCAAGGACGCTGAGAAGTACGCAGAGGAAGACAAGAAGCGTAGAGCGGTCGTGGACGCAAAGAACAACACAGAACAACTTATCTTCGCTGTCGATAAATTCGTAAGCGAAAACGGCGAGAAACTCGAAGAAGCAGACAAGACGCAAGTCACCGAAGCGACGAAGACCGCAACCGAAGAACTTGCAAAAGCAGAGAGCGAAGACGATGTGAAAGCGGTTGTCGAGAAATTGACGAAAGTCACCGACCCCATCTTCACGAAGTTCTATCAACAAAACCCCGAAGCGGCGGCAGAAGCGGCAAAACAAGCGGGAATTAACCCCGAAGACTTCCAAGGCGGCGCAAATCCGGACGGCGGCGTAGACGGAACGGTTGACTGATAAAGGTCAAAACAATAATGAATCGAGGCGCAACGGGCAACCGTTGCGCCGAGACGTATAAAAGGAAACTCGATATTATAAAGAGTTATCGAGATAACGTGCAAACAGCACCCAAATACGAATAAAGGCAACCCGATAGGGTTGAAGAATAGATTATGGCAGCAAAGAATTATTACGAAATACTCGGCGTCGAAAAGACGGCTACGGCAGACGAATTGAAACTTGCCTATCGTAAACTCGCAAAGAAATATCACCCCGATATGTACGTTTCGGCGAGCGAGCAGGAAAAGAAGGACGCAGAGGCGAAGTTTAAGGATATAAACCACGCCTACGAAGTGCTTTCCGACCCGCAAAAGCGCGCGGCATACGACACCTACGGCGACGAAAACGGACCGCAGGCAGGCGCGGGATTCGGCGGTTTTAGCGGATTCGGCAACGGCGGTACGGGGGCAGGCGGATTCGGATTCGATATGGATGACATCTTTTCGTCAATCTTTTCGGGATTCGGCGGTGGCTCGTCGAGAGCGCAACGAGCAAACGCGCCTCAAAGAGGTCAGGATATTCTCGTCGGCGTCAATCTTACGTTCGAGGAAGCGGCATTCGGCACTCAAAAGACCGTCAACGTCAAGAGAGTTGAAAATTGCCCCGACTGCAAAGGTACGGGCGCAAAAGACGGTACGGCGTTCAAGGTCTGCTCGCAATGTAAGGGTAGCGGCAGAGTGACTATGACTCAACGTACGCCGTTCGGTCAAGTCAGCACGCAAGGCGTTTGCCCCACCTGTCACGGCACGGGCAAGATTATCACCGACAAATGCACCTCTTGCGGCGGCGTAGGTCGCTTCGAAAAGGTGAGCGAAGTCAAGGTGAATATTCCTGCCGGTATCGATTCGGGTCAAAGAGTCAGATACGACAACGAAGGTCACGCTGGCTCGAACGGCGGCGAAAAGGGCGGCTTGTACGTCGAAGTCAGAGTCGCGCCCCACAAACTCTTTTCGAGAAACGGATTCGACGTGTTGCTCGAAGTGCCGATTTCAATCGTGGACGCAACGCTCGGCACGACTATCGAAGTGCCTACGCTTTACGGCAATAAAGAGGTCAAAATCCCCGAAGGAACGCAAAGCGGAACGGTGTTTACAATCAAGAATTACGGCATAAAGAAACTCAAAGGCACGGGCAAGGGCGATATGTTCGTCAAGGTCGTCGTTGAAGTTCCAAAGAGCGTGAGCAAGGAACAAAAAGAGTTCCTCAAACGCTTCGACCAGATTTCCGACCAGAAGAAACAATATCCGCTCAAAAAAGCGTACGACGAAAAGGCAAAATAAGACAAATCACACAAAAGCGGCAATCTAAGCCGCTCAATGCGAGAGTATAACGAATGAAATACAAAACGATCACGGTTTTTACAAACCATAACGACGCCGACCTCATCTCGTCAGCAATGTTTGACGCAGGTGCGGGCGGCGTTTCTATTTTTGACAAACAAGACTTCCTCGACCTCGTAAAAAGCGACGTTATCTGGGACTACGTCGACGAAAGCGTTTTGCAACAAAGCGAAGTGGTCAAGGTTTCCACAATGTACGAGCCCACCGACACGGATTTTCTTGCCGCGCTCGAAGCGCATCTCGAGGAAATGAAGAAAAACGGCGTGCAATTCGGCGAAATACTGCTTGGCGAAATCGATGCCGCCGACTACGAAAACGAGTGGAAAAAGTACTATAATCCCATAAAAACGAAGAATATAACCATAGTTCCCACTTGGATAGAATATAAGGCGAGCGAGGGCGAAAAGATTATGCGCCTCGATCCCGGAATGGCGTTTGGCACGGGTTCGCACGCAACGACGAGAATGTGCCTCGAACTTATGGATGTCGAGGGCAAAGACGTCATCGACGTGGGGTGCGGAAGCGGCATTTTGGGCATTGCGGCAAAGATTTGCGGCGCAAAAAGCGTGTATATGTGCGACATCGACGAACAAGCGGTGGAATTTGCAAAGCGCAACGCCGAACTCAACAAAGTGGACGCAACCATAGAAAAAGCCGATTTGCTCGAAGGCGACCAACAAGCGGACTTCATATTCGCAAACATCACCGCCGACATACTTATGCGCTTTTCAAAGAGCATAGGCAAGCATTTGCGCCAAAACGGAACTATCGTGTTGTCGGGTATAATTGACACAAGACTCGACGAAGTGATACAATATTATGAGGAAGCGGGCTACGAAATCGTCGAGCGTATGGCAATGGACGACTGGCGCGCGCTCAAACTCATAAGAAAACAAAATTAACCCGATTAGAATATGGAAATCAGAAGATTTTTTGTCAATCCGCAAGACGTTTGCGCAAACGGTGAAATCGTCGTTTCGGGCGACGAGTTTTTGCATATGACGAAAGTTCTTCGCTACAAAACGGGTTACAAAGCGATAGTGTGCGCAAACGACGGCATAGAAAGATACTGCACGATAAGGCAAATCGACCGCGACAAAGCGATTTTGTCGGTGGAAGATGAGAAAGTGCAGGACAAAAAGGGAGTGCACGTCACGCTTTTTGCAGGGCTTTTGAAGAACAATAAACTCGATTTTGCAATTCAAAAGGCGGTCGAACTCGGAATAGACGAGGTTCGTCCGTTTCTGTCGAGCAATACGGCGGAAACCAAATTCGCAAAGGACAGGGCGGACAAAATCGCTCTCGAAGCCGCAAAACAGTGCGGTTCGGCATATCTCACCAAAGTGGGAGAACTTTGCGATTTTCAAGATGTCGTAAAGTCGCTTAGCGACTTTGACAAAGTGCTGTTTGCATACGAGGGCGAGAAGAAAAAACGCATAAAAGATTGCGATTTGAGCGGGAAAAAGATTGCGTTGATTGTGGGCGCAGAGGGTGGCTTTACCCCCGAAGAAGCACAATTCGCAAAAGAATCGGGCGCGCAAATCGTGACGCTCGGTAGACGTATTTTGCGTGCGGAAACCGCCTCTATTGTGGCTTCCGCTTTACTTTTGGACACTCTGGGGGAACTTGATTATGAATGACAAACTTCCCAAAATATCCGTATTTACGCTGGGTTGCAAGGTAAATCAGTACGACTCGGACGCAATGCTTGCGATTTTCGAGCACGCAGGCTTCGAAATTGCCGAAGGACTTGAATATGCAGACGTTTACGTCATAAATTCTTGCGCAGTAACCGCCGAAGCAGAGAAAAAATCTCGTCAATCGGTGACAAGAATACTCAAAGTCAATCCAGGCGCAAAGATTTTCGTGTGCGGTTGCGCTTCTCAAAACAACTTTTCTCAGTTCGCAAAAAACAATGTTCAATACATATCGGGCAGCGACGGAAAACTCGATTTCGCTCGCAAAATCGTCACCGAATTTAAGGGTGAAGAAGCACAATTCGACAAAATCGTTCCCGATAAGTTCGACATAAGTTCGGTTTTCGAGGATAACGACGGAATCGTGAATCTTCGAACGAGGCATTTTATCAAGGTTCAGGACGGTTGCAACAACTTTTGCAGTTACTGCTTGATTCCTTACGTCAGAGGCAGAAGTCGCTCGCGCGCCATCGAGAGTATCGAAAGAGAACTCGACGAGGTGCAAAACGTCGCAAAAGAGGTGGTCGTAACAGGCATAAACCTTTCCGCATACGGCAAGGATAACGGCTCGTCGCTTACCGAACTTATGAAAATGCTCTCGAAGTACGATTTTGCCGTGCGACTCGGTTCGCTCGAAGTCGGCGTGGTGTCAAAAGAGTTTTTGGACGCGACGAAGGGCATAAAGAGATTCTGTCCGCATTTCCATTTGTCGTTGCAAAGCGGCGACGACAGAGTGCTCAAAGCAATGAATCGCCACTATACCTGCGACGAATACTATGCGGCGGTGCAACTTATCAGAGAATACTATCCCGACGCGGCGATTACGACTGACATCATCGTCGGTTTTCCGTGCGAAAGAGAAGAAGAATTTGAAAACTGCGTTGCTTTTGCAAAAAAAGTCGGATTTGCCGATATTCACGTTTTCCCGTATTCGTCGAGAAGGGGAACGGTTGCTGGGCGTATGCCTACGCTGCCGCCCGAAGTGGTGCTCGACCGTCAAAAACGTATGAGCACAGTCAAGCGCGAACTTGTGCGCAACTACCTCAACAAGCAACTCGGTATGCCTGCAAACGTGCTGTTTGAAACGCAAACGCACGGCACTTGGTGCGGTCATTCCCCGAACTATGTCAAAGTATACTCGAAAAACGGCGCGCATAACGAAATCCGTCTTATCACGCCCACTCACATCTATCTCGACGGCGTTGCAGACGACACCGTAAAATAATAAAAGGAAGAAATCTATATGGACAACTGCATTTTCTGCAAAATCGTAAAAGGCGATATTCCGTCAACGAAAGTCTACGAAGACGACGATATGATTATCATAAAGGACTTGAATCCGCAAGCCCCCGTGCATCTTTTGCTTATTCCCAAAGAGCATTACGCAAATATAATCGAGATGACGGACTCTCAATCACAAACCCTCGCCAAATGCCTCAAAAAACTCTCTACGCTCACCGACGAGTTGGGACTTCAAAACGGTTTCCGTCTCGTATCCAACAAGGGCGAGGACGGTTGCCAGTCGGTCGGACATTTGCATATTCATATACTCGGCGGACGAAAATTATCCGATACGATGTGCTAAAAAACCGCGCTATTGAGCGAATAACTGCGGCAACGCCCTTTTGCTATCAATTCACGTACGCCTATGTACGTTAGGATTGCTATCAAAAGGGCGTTTTCTTGTTCTTCATCTCAATATCGCGGTTTTATATTTTGATAAAATTGCTTGATTTCTACGCTTACGCTTGGAATGACAATGAGTTATTCGACTTCGCAGCCACCGAGACGTTGCTCGTAGACAGGCGGAGCCTGCGCAAAACACTTTATTGCGGTGATGTCAACAAATAAAATTTATTGCCATAAACCGCATTTGTATTTTGCTTTTCTAATCGCGCAGAAAATCTTTGCTATCGGTTTTAGCAAAACACTTTGCTCAAACGTCAGTTTCGCAAGATTGTCTGCTTGATGATTTTGAACTATTCGGCTTCGCAGCCTCCGAGACGTTGCTCGTAGACAGGCGGAGCCGAATAATATGCAATGACGAAGAATCGTTGTGAGCATCCACTTTCGTCGTTGCAACTGCCGAGCCGCCTCAAAGTTGCAACCCCTTACGTCACAAACAAATGCTCTGATTTGTTTGTGACAGGACGTTTGCGCCAAAATATTTGTCAAGCCATCTTGAAAAGATGGGTGACAAGTGTTTTGCATTCGGCGCAAAGTAAAAAAAAGCGCTCACCGTTCGGTGAGCGCATTTTTTATTTAAGCACTGATTTTTGCTTTTTTCTTCTTTGCGAAGTAGACGCCAAGTCCTGTGCCTACGCCTATCACTGCCACGCCCGGAATGAGGGTGGAAAGAAGGATAACCATAAGTTTGTTGTCCTTGATAGGCGTTGTGCCGAGAACGGTGCTGTTGCCGATTTGATCGATTTTGCCGGTTGCTCTGTTGAAATAGTAACCCGTGAAAGTGATCGTGTCGCCTTCGACTTTGACCTTGCCGAAAGTTTGAGAATCGAGCGTGTGAAGTATGCTGTCGTCCTTGTTGAATTTGTCGGTGGTCATATCGTTCTCTCTATAGTTGTAGAACTTCGTGCCGAGTGTGCCGAGCGTGATGTAGAGAACGCCGTCGCCGGTGTAACGCACTCCGTCTTTGCTCGTTTTGTCAACGACCTTGCCGTCTTTGTCAACGAGATAGGTGGCGGTATAGGAGTGGTCGTGACCGCCGAACACGACGTTTACGCCTTGCTCTGCAAAGAGAGTGGTGAGTTGCCCTCTCATGGCCTTGACTTCGCCGTCGAACGCGTGCGAACCTGCGCTGTACAAACTCTTGTGCATAAGCACGAATTTCCATTTAGCGTCGGTGTTCGCAAGGTCGTTTTTGAGCCATTCGAGTTGAGCCTCGCCGAGTCCGTCGGTGGATGCGTCGTTGGTGTCGAGAACGGTGAAGTGTGCGTTTGCGTAATCGAAGGAATAGTATTCGCCGCTTATTGCCTTAACTTCTTCGCCGACCTTTTCGGTGTAGTTGAAGTATCTGCCCATTGCGCCCGTATTGTTCTCGTGGTTGCCCGACGTGAAGAATACGGAAGAGTTGAGCGTGAGGTCTTGATAGGTGTCGAGAGCCATACCCCATTGATTGAAGTTCTTGCCGTTGTCGCACATATCGCCTGCGTTGAGGATGAAATCGAAGGCGTTGACTCTGTCGTCTTTAAGAAGTGCGTCGACCGCCTCGTGGCTGTTGTCGTACATGCTCTGAATCATACCCTGAATGTCCGCGATAGTGAGGAACTCGAATGCGTCTACGTCTCTGCCGACAGCCGTCGTGAACGTGAGGGCGTTGCCTTCGTAGCCTTGAGTCTTGATGTATTTGACCAAAGAGAATTCGAGGGGTTCGCCGTCGGTTTCGTAGTTGCCGAGAATGTCGTAGTAGTAGGTTTTGCCCGCTTCGAGACCGTTGATGGTGACGGTGTGGACGTTCCAGTAGATAACGCTGTTTGCAACTGCTTTATCGCGGTCACCGTAGACGTACGGCTTGTCGTTGTTGTCCTTGTCGACGATTTGACCGTGAGTGAGGCAGAGAAGTCCGAGGTCGATGAGCGGAATGTATTGCGGTTTGGTTTGAGTGAATACCGTCGCTTTTACTCCGTTCGAGAACTCTTTGTAAGCCGTCGTGTCGAGATAATCGGTCTTGTTCGTCGCATACGCTTTGAGCGCGGCGGATTTAGAGGTGCTTACATCGCCTATCTTGTTGCCGTTTTCGTCAAAGAGTCTGAACGTGCCGTACACGTTTTCTTCGGTGTAGAACTTAATCGTGTAGGACGTCGTAGAGTTGGCAGTATCGAAGTTTGCAGTCACGCGAGAAGGAACTCTGCCGTTGTCTTGCGTCGCCGCGTTGAATTCTGCGCCGACCTTAGAGCCTTCGTTGAGAGTGCTGAGGTAGGAGAGGCGCACGCCGTCCTTTTCATACGCTTTGTTGGGTTGATAGTAGGAAGGCTTTTGGGGGTTCGCAAAGTCGTCCATATCGGGATAGACGTCGGTTGCAAACGTAATCACGATGTCGTCGGCAATGCCGCCGAGTCCCTTGTAGAAACTGTCGACGAGATAACTGTCGAGGAAATTTTGAACGATGGATATAACATCCGGACCTTCGAGCGAGAATCCGAGAAGTTTTGCAACGAGAGTCTTGATTGCGGGAAGCAAATCGTTGATAACGTTGACGAGAACGAAGTTTTCCGCGTCGATAGAGTAGTCTGCGGGAAGGGAAATTTCAACGCCGAGTTTTGCAAGAACGTTTTTGACTGCCGTCATATTCAAAACGGACGGAAGTTTCGAGCCCAACCCTTTTTTGAGGTGAGCGAACGCCGCTTCGCTGATATAGCCTTTGTCAACCGCGTCGCCGAAATCGAACTTATGATTGAGAATGGTTTTGAGCAACGAACCGTCTTCGGTAAAGATGGGATTCAGCAACGTCGTGAGCAAATTTTCAACGAATTTGCCGCTGATGAGTTGTTCGTGCATATCGTTGACCGCCGCTACCATACGCAAACGATAGGTGGGGGTGTAGGGGTGCTTGAAAAGGTAATCCTTGCCGTCTTCGACTTTTTGTTCCTCGCCGAAAATCGCCTTGATGGATTCTGCGGTCTCGTCGAGAGAAATTTCCATACCCATCGTATGAGCGGTCATAATGAATGCGGCGATATCTGTAATTAGCATCTTGCCGCTATTTCTCGGATTGACTGCGGATACGATGCTGTCATCGCCGAATTTCCAAGAAAGCACTTCGTTGACGACCGCATTTACGAGGTCGAGTGCGGAATTGTAATCCGTGCCGTTATGGACGTACGTCACGCCTTCGAGAACGGTGTCGAGAATGTATTTGACAAGTCCGTTGAGGGCGTCGGTCTTTTCATCGGCGTCCAAATTGCCGTATTCTTTGTACAAATCGGGGTCTTCGCTCTTTTTGAAGTCGGCAAACAAGGTGCTGCGGACTATTCCGAGTACGGTGTTGTCGCCGCCAACCATATTCATAACGGAGCCTACGAGTCCGTCTATTGTACTTTGATTGAGGAAATGATCGACAACTCTTTCAACAAGAATCGAATAGATTTGTTCGTTGATGTAATCGTTGTAACCGAGCGCGTTCATATTCTCGTAGTTAATCAAATATGCGAGATAGTCGGGGTTGGTTGCAACGACAGCCTGCCATTTTGCTTCGGTGGGGTCGAGTTTGTACGCCTTGTATGCGTTTTGGAAAGTTTCGTCGTCGTTGAATGCCGGTGCGGTGAACACGTTGTGGCTCGGCACTTCCTTAAACGGCGTTGCGCTTATGTCGTCGAGGCAGAATACGGAAGAAATGCAGGCTTCGCCGAGTTTTCCGTCAAAGTTATATCTTTCGAGTGTGGTGTATCTTCTGGGTGAATAGTAACTTACGCAAGAACCCGTTTGGAAATCGTAGAGCGTTCTGCCCTCAACGTCAGTGTAGGTCATAGCGTCGCAAACGTGCATATGTCCCGTGAAGACATAGCGAGTGCCCATATCGAGCAAGCGTTTTGCGGTGTTTTCCCAGTTGTAGACGGTGAAGTCTTTGAGGATTTCGTCTTCCATTTCCCAGTGCGGAAGCGCGTTCTGGTGGAAACTGGCTACGATTGTCTTTTCGCCGAGAGTTGCGGATGCGTTTTGAGATTCGCAGAATTCTTGCATCCAGTCAAGCACGTCTTCGGTGAGTCTGCCGCCGCAGAGGTGGTCGAGACCTGTCGAACGGAACACGGTTTTACCTGCAGCGAAAGCGGCTTCGGCATCGATTGTCGTCGAGGTATCGACCGCGCCTTCGTCGGTTGCGCCGTAGAAAGTGTAACTTTCACCGTTTGCTTGCTTTTTGTTGCGGATAACGTTATATTCCGCTTCGTTCACTCTGACGTATGCGCCGACTTCTGCCGACTCTCTGTCGTGAGCGTCGATAGCCATAAGCGCATAATCCTTATAGTCGGCAGCTTTGATTTCCGCCGACAAGGAAAGAGCGTTGTTTACGTCGCCGATTTGATAGTATTCGTTGAGTTTGTCGGCGGTTGTTTTGGAAGCGTTCATATTGTTGACCGCTTCGATGTGCTCGTTGTAGTAGTGGATTTCAAGCGTATCCGCGTTTTTGGACGGAATATAATCGGTTGTGTACTCGCCGTACCAGTACTCTGCGGGCAAATACTCTGTGAGGTTGATTGCGCCGTCGCTTCCGTCAAGGTTTGCGTTCGGATAGCCCAAACCTGCAAAAACGAGAGCGAATTGCATCGTCGTCAATGCGTCGGAAATACGCTTCGAGCCGTCTGTTTTCGAGTAAAGCGCGCCCGAAGTGTTGTAGAGGTCGTGGTTTCCGGGGATAGCGAAAACTTGGAAGTTTGCGTATTTTCCGCCCAACGCTCTTATTGTGTTTTGCATATAGCGCAAAGCGTTTGCCACGTCAACGAGAGCGGTAACTTCGCCGTTTTTGCTAAGGTCGCCCGATGCGAAAACGTAAAGAGGTGCTTTTCCTTCCTTTGCGTCGGCAATGTATTGCTCGATTTGTTGTTTGAGGATCATACCGCTTTCCATAACGAGTTTGGTGTCGCCCGTCATAGAATTGTAGAAGTCGCTCGTTTTGTAGTCGGGACTTTGAATGTCTTGATAGCAATCGTCGACGGGGAAGTAGTGAATGTCGCTGAATTGACCGATCATAAGAGAGTTGGTCGGCGTCTTTTGACTGTCGGCGTTTGCAATGCCTGCAATCGAGAACGTCATAACGCTCGCAAGAACGATTGCGAGAGCGACGACGAACACCAAAGGCAGATGTCTTTGCATTTTGTTGCTCATATTTCCTCCTTATGCACGCATACGCGCGCAAATAATTCTTTCTATACGATTGTACATTAAATAACAATTAAAATCAATATCGAATCGGAAAAGTTTTTCTGTGAAATCGTATTTTGTTCGATAGTTTACACTTTGATTGATATTGCGCGCCGAAAATCTGCCGCAGTGCCGAAAAGCGGAAAAAGTATCCGAAAAATAATTAATATTTTTGTAAATATTCGTTGACAAACGACTTAATCGGGAATAATATATAAATGAACATTTGAATAACAATTCAAGTGTTGGAGAGAAAAATGACAGTAGAAATCAAAGACCATACCCAAAATTCAACGCTTCCTGCCGACGACGTGGTATCTGCGCTTGCAGAATTGTTCAAGGCTCTTGGCGACCCGACCCGCGTTAAAATTTTGAGTTGCTTGCAAGCAAGCGATATGAACGTAGGGGACATCGCCGACAAACTCGGTATGACCACTTCCGCCGTATCTCATCAACTTCGCGTGCTTCGCGCAATCAAACTCGTCAAAGGCACAAAAGAAGGCAAGGAAGTCAGATATTCTCTCGACGACGACCACGTCACGCTCATAATGCAGTGCGGTCTGACTCACGTCAACGAGGAAAAATAATTCCTCGCCGTCTAAAAACGCAGGGTGCAAACCCCTGATTTTTTAGAAGCAATATTTGAACAGTTGTTCAACAATCCAACTGTTCAACAAACAAACCGATATAGTATTTGTCTCGAAAGGGAAGTATATAAATGGTTAAGGAGAAACGAAAATGAAAAAAGTTTACAAACTCGAAGATCTCGATTGTGCAAATTGCGCCGCAAAAATGGAATGTGCCATTCAAAAACTTGACGGCGTACAAAACGCGTCCGTCAGTTTTATGGCTCAACGTCTCACAATCGAAGCCGATGACGCAAACTTTGACGAGATTATGAAGAGGGTTGTGAAGACCTGCCGTAAGATCGAACCCGATTGCACGATTATTCTTTGAGCGAATAACTGTGTCAGACGCCACTGCACGACAACTCATTTACGCCAAGTAAATTAGGGTTGCCGTGCAGAAGCGTCTTCCTTGTTCTTCATCTCAAAGAATAATCGTGGCCAACAATCTCACCTTATAGTGATGTTTGTTCAAAAATCTCAATTATAGACAAAGCGGATTATGAAAAAAATCAAACTATCGAGAAAAGAAAAGAAGAACCTCATTCGCATAAGCGTTGCGCTGTGCTTATTCTTCGTTATACTCATCGTTGACAAAACGCTCGGACTTGCAAAGGCGGTCGGCGGACAGTACGGTTGGCTTTTGCCGTTCTTCCTCTATTTTGCCGTGTATATGGTCATCGGCTACGACGTGCTGTTCAAGGCGGCGAGAGGAATCGTACACGGTCAAGTGCTTGACGAAAACTTGCTTATGTGCGTTGCTTCTCTCGGCGCGTTTGCGCTCGGCATTTACACGAGCGTGACGGGCAGAGAACAAGAGGGCTTCGACGAAGGTTGCGCCGTGCTTTTGTTCTATCAGGTCGGCGAGTTCTTCCAGAGTTACGCGACGGGCAAATCGAGGAAATCTATTTCCGCACTTATGGACATCAGACCCGATTACGCCAACGTAAAGAGGGAAGACGGCATTGTCGAGCAAGTCGACCCGAGCGAAGTCAAGGTTGGCGACGTCATCGTGGTTTACCCCGGTGAAAAAGTGCCTCTCGACGGTATCGTGACAAGCGGTTCAACCACTCTCGACACCAAAGCGCTGACGGGCGAGTCCCTTCCCAGAGAACTTTCGGAAGGTGAAGAGATTATCAGCGGTTGCGTCAATTTGACGTCGCAAATCGAAGTTGAAGTGACAAAAGTATTCTATGATTCAACGGTTTCTAAAATACTTGACCTCGTTGAGAACGCTTCGAGCAAGAAATCCAAAGCGGAAAACTTTATATCGAGATTCGCAAAATACTACACGCCGAGCGTGGTCGTGGCTGCCGTTTTACTTATGGTTATAGGCGGTGCGGTCACAAGTGACTGGTACACTTGGATATACAGAGGTTTGAGTTTTTTGGTTGTTTCCTGTCCTTGCGCGCTCGTCGTTTCCGTGCCTCTTTCCTTCTTTGCGGGTATCGGCGCGGCTTCGAGATTCGGTATTCTTATCAAGGGTAGCAACTATCTCGAACTTATGAGCAAGGCAAACGTATTCGTGTTCGACAAGACGGGAACGCTCACCAAAGGCAACTTTGCCGTAACCGACGTTGCGCCTGCCGACAGAAAAGACGAGATTCTTCGTCTTGCCGCCATTGCGGAAAACGACTCGAATCACCCGATTGCACGCTCTATCGTGGCTTGTTATAACGGTGAAATAGAGGGCGGTTATACGCTTACGAACATAGCGGGCTTCGGTGTGCTTGCGACAAAAGACGACGACAGCATCTATTGCGGCAACGAAAAACTTATGAAATCCTACGATATTCCTTATGTTGCGCACAAGGGAATAGGCACTGTCGTTTACGTTGCTCACAACAAAGAATTTGTCGGTTCGCTTCTCATAAGCGACGAAATCAAGGACGAATCCGTATCCGCCGTCGGCGAACTCAACAAAATGGGTTGCAAAACGGTTATGCTTACGGGTGACAACGAGGCTATCGCATCCGACGTGGCAGGAAAAATCGGACTTTCGGCATACAAAGCGTCCTTGCTTCCGCAAAATAAAGTGGAAAACGTCGAGCAAATGCTTGCAGAGAAGAAGAAAGGCGACGTGCTGTGCTTTGTCGGCGACGGCATAAACGACGCACCCGTGCTTATGCGTTCGGATATAGGCATTGCTATGGGCGGCGTGGGCAGCGACGCGGCAATCGAAGCGAGCGACGTAGTGCTTATGCAAGACGATTTGACGGGTATATCCACTGCAAAACGTATTTCTAAAAAGACGATGAGAGTGGTGTACGAAAACATCGTCGGCTCTCTTGCCGTAAAACTTCTCATAATGGCACTAAGCGCAACGGGCGTTCTCGGCAGTGCGACGATGTGGATTGCGGTTTGCGGCGACGTCGGAGTGGCAATAGTTGCGATTCTCAACGCAATGCGCGTCAACAAAGGCTATAAAACGCTTATCAAACAAAAGTAAAACACCACGTTAGATATTCAAAATTATGCAATGTTGGCTACAAGTGCACACAAACGCGCAATCAACTTAAAAAAACGTAAAACAGTCATAATTTTCCCCTATTCTATAAGAAAAACGGATATGCGATTTGCAGTCCGTTTTTCTTTATGTCGATAACGCTTTAATGTCCGATAACGAATATCGCAAATTTTCTTTGAATATTATGGTGTCGAAAGAAACGGTGCTAACACGCAATAATCGTTTCATATATTGTAAAAGAGAGGTGGATTATGCATTTTATGGCGCTTATGCTTGCGATACTCGGATTGTTCGGTATGTTGGGATTCTTCGGAGGCTTGTGGTTTTAGCCTACAATCCTCGCAATTATGCCAAATTATCGAGTCTTAAAGTTTTTTGCGGTTATCTGAAAAAATATGATTTTTTGCTTGCCTAAGAGCGCGATTTATGCTATTATCACAACGCAACATTGATTTGCCCTCATGGTCAAGCGGTTCAAGACGTCGCCCTCTCACGGCGGAAACTAGGGTTCGATTCCCTATGGGGGTACCAAATGGAAAAACACATCTCAACGATGTGTTTTTTCATTTCTAATCGATTTTTGGGAATCGAACGGGCGGAAAAACTGAAAGTCCAGTGGACTTTCAGTCCGCCCCGGCGAGAGAGCGTAGACCTTTTATCTGTTGTGCGGGAACAAAGAAAGATGTGTGCCTGTGTCGTGCGTGTGTATTGCAT
>ENA-UOJS01000024-UOJS01000024.1-human-gut-metagenome-genome-assembly--contig:-C74-NODE-24-length-153766-cov-34.376928_pt1 | contig 153766 bp, 152 predicted proteins | sample MGYA00242355_ERZ723902 | MGnify/ENA metagenome assembly ERZ723902
CTATTTCAGGTTTATGTCAAAGAACTGTAAAGTCCTGTCAGGACGTTTAGCGTAAACTGTAAAGTTTTTTCAGGACAAGTCAACTTCAGTCAGTGCTTCAGTCAGTCAGTACTGACGTCAATCAGTCAGTCGGCCTTTTTGAATAAGATGCCTCCGGACCTTCCTTTTTTTGTCGATTTTGTTCCCGATATCGGCTTCGGGAACGGGTGGTTCGCCTCTTCAGATTGGCCGGCGAACAAGCGGGAACGGGACGGGATATTCGACCCGTTTTTGAGTCCCCGGAACATTATATGTTTCGGGACTCAGCAAGCTGTGTTTTCCGTTACGCGAAATAGATTTCGTAACAGAAAACAGCTTGCCCGCAAGGGGGTGGAAAACTCCTCCGAAGTCGTCGTTTTTTACAGGGCACCCCATGTGCCGAGACCGGATTTTAACCGCCGAAGGGTGTCCGGCACCCTTCGTTCAAAAATAGGAACCATGGAAGGCATAATTGCGTCCTACGGGCAAAAGAAAAGGAGCAGCCTTTGAAAGACTGCTCCGACAAATGGGGGATATTCTGTTTCGATTCTCGGATGAAAATCACACCGATTTTCTGACTGTAATCGCGAAATATGACGAACATTCAGTGGCTTGTTCCATCTCAAATCGAGACCGTGACACGACCCTCTCTTCATACACATAAGCAACGTAAAACAATGGAATTAGCCATCCCAATGGCCTTCTCACACGCTCAATTCCATAGAAATTCTGTCAATTATTACCATGATTTGCGGCGGTTCAGGACCATTCTTTTGTGCACAAAATGCGCTGGAAAACCTGCTTATGGGCACGCCCAAATATGACCAAACAATTGCTGTCAGTGGAGGAAAAGAAGGTTGCACACCATTTATCGAGTTTATTTTTAGAGTAATTGCAGAGACATGGACTACCCAGAAGGAAACTTTTCCTCTCGGGCAGGTCTTTAACACTCGATCCATGAATATTCCAGCCCCAGCTACCTGCTATATTCTGTCCGTGGCAGTGGTTGGCGTCGGTGTGGCAGTGGTTGGCGTCGCGTACCCTTATACAATCAATGATTCCTCTCGGTAACTTTGCCTTGTGAAACAGACCGAGATCGGATCCTCTCCCTCCGGACAGTCAGAAGGACAAAATAATAGCATTGTCGTCTGCTGGATATCGGTCCACATTTAACACAGAGGGGCTTCGTCTCCTCCATGCAAAATTGAATGCTATGGAAGACCTTATTACTCCCGACAAACAAAGGAAACCGGGCAGGCCTCGCAAAGCCGATCCGGCAAAGAAATGCGTCATGGTCCGATTTACGGACGAAGAATACGCCCGTTTCCTGACCATGTTCGAGAAATCCGGTGTGCCTTCTATGGCTCGTTTCATCAAGGAACGGATCTTTGACAAAACATTTCGCGTCATTAAAATGGATTGAGGCGTGACTGAGATTGCAACCATTCTATCCGCCCACAATGCTCTATACCGTAAAATCGGAGTCAATTACAATCAGGTTGTAAAGATGCTGCACATCCATTTCTCGCAGAAAAAAGCTCTCGCGATGCTCTATAAACTGGAGAATGAGACACGCAATTTGATTGCTGTCAGTGAGAAGATTTTTGCCACAGTTCAAAAATTAAGACAAAATGATAGCTAACATAACTACCGGAAAGAGTGCGTATGGCATTCTGAATTACAATCAGTTGAAAGTCAACAAGGGAAAGGCTTCCGTATTGTCGACAAGACTGATATTTGAAGATCCTGACGGGAAATACAATGTCTCGAAGATGGCCGAAGAGTTTCACCACTCGATGCCCGAATGCATCAGGACTGAAAAGCCGATAGTTCATATCTCCCTGAATCCGGACCCCAAGGATGAGATTGACGACGAACTACTGATCACGATGGCCGAAGAATACCTGGATGGAATGGGTTGGGGGAACCAACCCTATATCATCTATAAACACACTGACAACGAAAGGGTTCACATCCATATTGTTACGACACAGGTTGATATATCAGGGCGCAAGATCAATGACAGCCATCGCAACAGACGGAGCGTCGCCTTGACCGAGGAGTTGGAGAAGAAATACCACCTTCATCCGGCGAAAAAACGAAAACAAGAGACTTTGTGGCAACTCAAACCCGTAGATTACCACAAAGGCGACCTGAAGAATCAGATCGCCGCCGTGGTTAAACTGGCTCTCGCCATGTATCGGTTTCAGACCATGGGTGAATTGAGAGCGCTACTCGCCCTGTATCGTATCGGTGTAGAAGAGCTGCAAGGATCACGTGCAGGAAGACCATACCACGGTTTGGTATATACCGTGCTGGATGAGAATGGGGAAAAAGCACCCGTGACGCCGCTGAAAGCATCCAGCCTGGGAGATGACGCCTCCTTGAAAAAGGTCGAGACCATTCTGGCAAGCTCCCCGGAGAAGATCAAGTCTGCCAATCTTCATAAAATGATATTACATCATGTGGAGGAGGCACTGATTGCTGCGCCATCCGAAGAGGAGTTGTGTAAACGTCTGAAAACCCATCACATCGATTTATTCCTGCGCCGAAATGATCAAAACCGAATCACCGGCGTCACATTCATCGATCACGAGAATCGCTGTGTGCTCAATGGTTACCGACTCGGGAAAAGGTACTCGGCAAACGCCTTCAATGAAAGGTTCGGCAATACCAAGAAAAAAGAGACAGCGACTAAAAAAATATTGAAGAGAAAATTATAATCCCAACTCAATCTGAAAACGCAGCTGCCAGCGGTTGTAATTGTCGGGAATGATACGTGGATCACGTTCGGCATAGGTGTCGTACGAGAGATCGGCCTGCACCTTCAGCCTTCCCCCCCCCAATCTTCCGCTGCGGGAGTTGCTCGACGAATTGGAGAATATTGCACCGATCCGCTGCTCAGTCAACCAGGACGTCGTCACAATCGGCAGACGATAGCCGCCTGACACCATTAAAAACAACGCACCGGTTTACGGCCCAACTCCAACCCGCAGAGGACGTCGAGCGAACTGGGACGGCCGTCCGAGCGGAGCGCGTAGACGCTCTCCTCGGCCATCGTGGCGATGGTGTAGTTGCGGGTCTGGGCGGTCTGCCAACCGGTCCGGCGGGCGTTGCGGACGGCAAAGATCAGGATGCGCTGCTCGGCCAGGGCCTCTTCGACGGCAGGCGGGTAGCGGCGGTAGAGAGCACGGCCCAGAGCCCAGATCACCGGGTGGCGGGCTTTCAGCAGGAGTTCAAAGACGGATTTTTCGAGCGGGGATTGGAAGCCGCTGATTACGACGCGATCAGTTGCGCAACACGCCTCGGCCCAGCGCAAGGCTTGCTCCTCGACGGCCGGCGAGACGACGCGCGAGGCGAAGAAGGCGACCTTCCGGCGGTCGAGCAGGGCGGGATTTCCGGTGTAATCGTAATCGAAGGCCATAAAAAACGTGGGTTGCCGCATTGACTTACCCCGTACTCAGGCCTTCGCTGCCCCACGATGAAATAAGCAACACGGACAGCCCACGCGAAACGTGTATCGTGCACATAGCAAGCCAAAGGCCTGCGGGCACAATACATGCGTCCACGAGGCGTCCAGTCACATCTCTTTCATCGTGTCAAGTTTGCGAAGTTTGAGTACGAAAGAAAACGTAACGAAACGTTCGTAATATGTTAGTTCCGCGGATCGGCACGGAACCATCTACAAAAATAGAAAATTAAATCGGAAAACCGCCAACGGCCGCCGATTTTTGCGGCAAAGCGTCTGTCGGGCGGTGTGTATCGTTGTAGTTTATTGCCGCAGGCGGGGTGACCCGCTTTCCAGCTGTCGGCAAATTTCGTATCTTTGTCTTGGATAGGACGCGCCGAATGTCGTCCATAAACCGAGCAAAGCATGAGTACCCTGGAACGAGCCATCGAGATTGCCACCGAGGCGCACCGCGGCCAGCGCGACAAGGCCGGGAACGACTATATCGGCCACCCGTTGCGGGTTATGGCCGCGTGCAAAACCCCCGAAGAGAAGATCGTCGGAGTGCTGCACGATGTGGTCGAGGACAGCGACTGGACGCTGGAGGAGCTGGCGGCCGAGGGGTTTGCGCCCGAAATCATCGAGGCGCTGCGCTGTTTGACCCAAGCCGAAGAGGAGCCCTACGACCGTTATATTGCTCGCGTAAAGGGCAATCCGCTGGCGGTAGCGGTCAAACTGAATGACCTCACGGACAACATGGATATTCGTCGCCTGCCGTACCTCTCGGATAAGGATGTTAAGCGGCTGAAGCGTTATCTGCGGGCCTACAAGCAGCTGACCGGCGAGCCGACCTACTCGGTCTATGCCTGTCGCCAGGAGTATCCGAATGCCTATCTGCCGTGGACCGAGGCGGAGGATCAGGAACTGACGCGCCGGTGGTGTGAGGGGGCGACGGAGGAGGAGCTGTCCGCCCATTTCCAGCGCAAGCCCGGTGCCATCCGTTCGCGTATCGAGAAGCTCGACCTGGAGCGGCTCTATGGAAAACCAGACAGTCATGACTGAACTGCGTAAAATACCAAACGTCGGGCCGCGGACCGAAGCGGATCTGCTGGCCATGGGATACACGACCATCGAATCGCTGAAGGGCAAGACGGCCGAGGAACTCTATGCCGAGGAGTGTCGTCTGCGGGGGTGTCAAATTGACCGCTGTCAGCTGTATCTTTATCGCGCGGTCGTCTATTTCGTCAACACGGAGAATCCCGATCCGGCGAAGTGCAAGTGGTGGCTCTGGAAGGATCGGCCTGCGGCGGAAGCGGACCCCGAGCGCAAATAGACCGGTTGGGCCGATATACGCCGCAGCCTCGGGTGCCGTCTGCGAAGTGCGGCGGAACGATAAACTGATTCGCGATGATACTGAGCGTTAGCCGAAGAACCGATATTCCCGCCTTCTATTCGGACTGGTTTTACAACCGGATCCGGGAGGGGTATGTGTGCGTCCGGAATCCGATGAACCGGCATCAGGTCAGCAAAATCCGGCTATCCCCGGATGTGATTGATTGCATCGTCTTTTGGAGCAAGAATCCGGCGCCGATGCTGCCTCGTTTGGGCGAACTTGCGGACTACATGTACTATTTCCAGTTTACGGTCACTCCATACGACAGGGAGCTGGAGAAGGGGCTTCCGCAGAAGGAGTCCGTGATCGAGACGTTCAGACGGCTGTCCGACCGGATTGGCCCCACGCGGGTCATTTGGAGGTATGACCCGATTCTGTTCACGCAAAGCATGGATGTCCGCTATCATCTGCACGGTTTTGAGGCAATTGCCAAACGGTTGGCATCCTGTACCCAAACCTGCGTGATCAGTTTTGTGGATCTGTATCAGAAGACGCGGCGCAATTTAAGGGCGACAACGGCCCGGGAACCGAGTGCGGATGAAATCACCCGATTGGCTGCGGGACTGGCGGCCATTGCATCAAGCTATGGTATCCGGATCCAGACCTGTGCGGAGCGGATAGACCTGGAGCCGATGGGCATCCGGCATGGCCGATGCGTCGACCGCATGTTGATTGAAGAGTTGCTGGGGGCCCGATTGAATGTCGCCAAGGACAGGAACCAACGGCCGGAGTGTGGATGCGCGCAGAGTGTGGATATCGGGGTCTATGATACATGCAGCCACGGCTGTCTGTATTGCTATGCCAACACTGATACGGAAACGGTGTGTCGGAACCGGGTGTTGCATGACCCGTCGTCACCGTTGTTGATCGGCCGTATGGAGGAGGGTGATGTCGTAAAGGAGCGGACGATCCGCTCGTTTAAGGTGAGCGATGCGCTTTTTTAGGGGTAGATAATCCGGCCGCCCCGATGGGCTTGGGACCGGTCGGACCGTTACGTGTTGCTATCTCGGACGTTGTTTGCGAAGGACGAACTCGGTCGCCTCGCAATCCTTCTGTTCGGCGGTCCGCACGGGATTCTGCAGCAGCCACTGTTCGAGCTCCTCGCGCAGGAAGTAGACATTCTTGCCGTGAGGCTTGTAGTGGGGGATTCGGGCGCTGTGGGTGAGTTTGTACATGTAGCTCGGTGAGATGCCTGTGAAGTCGCAGGCTTCGGAAAAGTTCAGGACATTCTTCTGTCCGCGCAGCAGTTGTTCGATGCGGTCGAGACGTTCCTCGACGGTTAGACTCATTTGCATAAAAACACAATTTAAAAGGTTTGACAAAGGCGTTGCGCAACGCACGGGCTTGTAATTACAGAGACAAAGAAACGAAGAAAAAAGGCTGGCGACATTGTCTGCCAACGTTTCCGCTTGTTTGGACAATCTTTCCCATCTTTTTCCCGCGTACAGGCTCCCTGCAAACACGACGGCGGAACCCCGCAAAGGGACTTTGCCCGTGCTTGTTGGGGGAATTTATGGGCAGACTATGACTGCGCGGTCTCCAGGGCCCGGATGCAGTCGAGAATCTGCTGCTCGCGTTTTGCGTCGATGATGTCGGCCATCTGCTTGGCCGCCGAGAGATCCTTGGCCGTAAGCGGCTTGCCCAGCTTCGAGAGGAAGCACCCCTTGGCTCCCGCCACGCGCTGCCACTTCGGGGTGATGAACCGCGCGGCGCTCAGCGATTCGAGCAGCAGCGCCAGCAGCTTGTTGTGGGTTGTCTGCAACGGCTCCGGGAGTTGGCAGGCGAGCAGCAGTTCGACCTCCGGGCGGGTGACGTCGCGCCGGAAGAGGCCGATGCGGTTGATGTGTTCGGTCAGCAGGTCGAGCTGGCGCAACATTCACTTTCGGCGGAAAAATCCTGCGAGATTTGGATATGTATTGTTAATTTCATAAATTGCATACTTTTGAGATGCAGGGTGTGGAGGGATTGAGGCTTATGTCCCATAAATCTTTTTCGGTGATGTATTTGGTTTAACGGGATTCGATTGTATGAGTAGATTGAATCCACGGATTAATAAAAAGAGCGTTGATTATGAGAAATTTAATGCTGCTTGTTGTTTGCTGTTCGTCCGCGTTGTCATTATATGCGCAGACTCCGTCCGTAGATGCATTGCGAACTTATGCGGAAGAAAAGGGGATACCTCCCAAAGAATACATATTCAAGCTGTTTGAAAAATCGGATATAGTAGTCTTGGGTGAACGTGACCACCGTGATACGGTACAATACGACTTCATTCACGACATCCTGGCCGACCCTCGTTTTGCCGAACAGATAGGATACGTCTATACCGAAGTCGGCTCGTACAACATGAACGATGATGTAAACCGCCTGCTGCAAGGCAGTTATCCAACGGATGCGGCCTTCATGGACAGCCTGTATGCCTATTATAGAAAGTCGGAGACCTTCTATCCGATTTGGGAGAAATACAACCGCATTAAATTTCTGAAAGGTATATATGAAATAAACCGTACTTCTCCAAGGAAAATCGAGCTCGGACTGACCGACCGCGAGTTCTCATGGGACGAGATTCGTACTGTAGAAGACTACAAGAAATTTTGGGAATCTCGCACAGTGAACTATCGCGACAGTTTAATGGCTGCCCATATTTCGGAAATGTTTGCCCGCCAGATACCCTTGAATGGGAAACGCAAGGCCTTGGTGATAACCAGTCAGCCACATGCCATCAACGATTCGATGATTCTCAAAAAGAGAAATACTGTTTATGGGACACAGGGCTGGTGGATGAAGAAAATCTTTGGAGAAGAAAAAGTCAAAATCGTGGTACTGAACTGGTTTGATTACAACCTGTTTAACGGAAGTAATTTCCCGATGACTGGAGAAGGACATTGGGATGCAGCCTTTGAACTGATGGAATGCCGCCCGTTCGCTATTGATTTGAAAAATACACCTTACGGAGAAACAGCTTACAACGGTCTCGTCGGAGGTACCACAATCAATGTAAAGAACAAGAGTTGGCAAGATGTGGCCGATGGGCTTATCTACTATGCACCGCTCTATGATCATGTTGCTGCATGGGGTATTGAAGGACTCGTAACCAAAGAGTTTGAACCTGAGATAAAGCGCCGTCTGACTATATTCTTCCAGGCAACACAACCAGGTGCAGAAATACCCATGGAGGCTGCCATCGATGAATATAATGTTTTTCACACTTATCCGGCCGCTATTAAAAGTAGAAATGAGGTAAAACAGTTGATTCAGCAGGTGCTGGAAACGACTCGATAGTGAATATTCTAAAAACAAGGCGCTTCGGAGGAGCGCCTTGTTCGTTTTTGAGCCGATATAGCTCTTATTTGCCAATACAAAATCGTAAAACTTATTAGGCTCAGAGGTCACACACTTTTTAAAAGCATCAGCATGTTCTCTTAGGCTGATAGGATTTCTACCTTCACGCCATTTATATTCTCCAAGTTTCAGAAATGAACTCAGCCAGTTCGAAATCGGCCATCTTCCATATTTTTCACTACTTACAACACCACCACAAAAATGTCCTGCAATAACAGAATGATCAGGCTTTTCAACTTCATATCGTCTTCCAAATCTGCGCATAAGTTCTTGATAACATCTCTTCATTTCCGGAATCATAAGGTCTTCTGGCAATGTATTGCATATCAGTACCCATTTGTTCCACCATAAATGAGGACATAGGAATCGACTCCACTTTCTTGCAGCATCGTATTTAAAATCGAATTCAGACTTATAAGATAACAATAATCTCTGATACAACTCTGCATCGTTTTCGTTCAATGTATCATACCAAGCTCTAAGCATTTTCAAAAAGAAAAACTCTACATCTCCGTGAAGATATCTTTCGATTTCCTCACTGTTCTCCAAGAGAGGACGAATCAAATTATCATACAATTTTGGAGCTACTGCCATAGCAGTAAAAGCCATAGATAATGTTGTCTCATTTTTCAGTGACAAAAGGTCTATAACGAGTGGGCGCACAATAGTTTCATCTGGCGAATAGCGAATCAAAAGGTCTTCGTATATCTTCAGCAGTTTTCCGTTACTAGTCTCCATATCAATCCTGTAGAATGCTTTTGTTGTTGAAAAACCATAATAGCCATTTTGCGCTGTTTTATATACCGTTTTGCAAATGCAATTGTGCAGTACTCTGAGCATTTCCTTCGAGTATTCAATAGACAGTTTGGGGCATAATACTTTCGCCAACTCATATTGATCATGTTTATTACATGAGTCTTCAGACATAAAACAATCTATAATCAGTTTCTCTGTCTCCTCCAAAGCAAATTTACTGTTGCTTTGAATTGCATCCTGAATTATATTGATGACAAAAAAAGCGTTTTGTGATTTTGTTTCAGCGTATGCTTTGAGAACACAAGATTGACCATAGTCGTTATGTTCTCTCAAATTATATGCAATAGCTAATAATCTTGATTCCTGATCTTGTATTTGATTAATCATACCATACACATCTTCTGGATTACGGAAAGCATAGCGGGATAAACATACCATGATTGGGAAAAACACTTCATCGGTCTTCCTGAGTTCAGGCATCATTCTGTTCAAAATATTTCGGATAGTTGGAAACCAACTTATTGAACTTACTCCTCGAAGGAAATATCCCAACATTTTTCTATCTTTCTGATAGACCTCGGTAATAAGAAGTTTTTCACCACAGGATGGATTATTTACAAAAGCTAATACCGATAATGTTAATAGTTTTAGATGAAGTCTAATATCCGAATCCATGAGGATACTACGAGCTTCTTCAACGAATTTGATGATATCATGCCCCCGTTTAAAATCAAGAACGGCCTTAACCATTGATCTCATTTCCAAGCCCTGAATCTCTTTTTTGATATCAGTTGCAAACAGACTATTATTTTCAGAATAATGACGGGCAAGAGTATATTCATAGAAAGATTGATGGAAGAATGAAACAGCACATCCCTCACGCCGGATAAGACCATTGCTTGCCAGATACTCGTAAGCTTGTTTCTGACTGGAGGTTGGTGCAAACTGAGGATTCAAGGTTCCAGCCTTACGTATTGTTTCAGCAATCTTATACATCAACTGTTCCCTTATTTCCACATCATATTGTGAGGATGAATCCAAAATGATAGTGTCCCATAGGGCATCGTAAAGTTCTATCTGACTATTGAAGTTTATTCTTGATTTATTCCGCTGAAACAAAATAGAAAATGAATTCAGAACCTGAACTGTTCTGAGTATTTTAGCCGTCACACAATCTACTTTCTTGCTAAGCCCTTCTTCCAGTTTATCAAGTGCCATGGCAACCTCCTCATCGGACAGTTCTCCTATCTCAATAATTGTGGATTTATCCTTAAGGCTATTTAAAATAGAATCATATTCAAGATCATATTTACGACACGAAACAACAGCTTTAACATTAGTCCAATCTTCCAGTGATGATAGTACTGCCATCATCATATTTAAGTGTGTTCTATCGTTAGTGAGAGATTGAGACAGTGCATCGATTTGATCTATAATCAGAATCACGTTCTCAGCTGATGCACTGTAATATGCCAATGTATCACGCAATTCGCCTAAAGTGATAGGATTACCATTATCATCAATAGAATCAGCTTTAATGCATAAATACTTGATACCATCATTCCGGTCCTTAGAAATCAGTTCTTTTAATACAGCTGACTTACCTACTCCGGCATCACCTGCAAGAAGACAAATGGATTTCTCATTTCTGCTGATATCTTTCGTAATCCATTGCATTACTTCATCAACCTGATACCTATATATATGGGAATCTTTTACACCGTGTAATTCAGAGGAAATGAGATTAAAGCACATCCTTTGTTTTGAAGCAAACTGATCTGCCAATTTTCGGTCATCCTTAATGGAATCCATTTTCTTTTTATATAGTTCACGCCAAAGTTCAATAGTTTCTTTTACATTGTTTTCTGAGCATTTTTCACTATCAAGAAAATGATATCTTGCTGTATTTTGTATGTGATCTGACTTATTTCTAAATTCTTCTATTGAAGTTTCGCTAATATTTCTCCAATAAATTTTTTTGTGCTCATAATCACAAGCAATAAATAAGACAAGTTCACCTTTATGTCGTTCTGCATATGCATAAATCGACTGAGGAATGTCATAATATACATCCCCATTTTTCTCTGGATAAGTAAGATGTTTAACTTGAACCACAACCTTTTCTCTTGCGGTACCATCAGGACACAGAATATCAAGATATCCATCAATATTCGGCAAGGTACCGCCTTCTTGAAGCTGAGAACAGTCAACCAAGTCATCCGGAAAGATATCTTTCAAAAACCGAATTGAACGGCTATCCAATTTACTGGATTCAGTAACATTAACATTTGGAATTAGTTCCCTATCGCTCATAATTAAAGGCCATTTTCTTGAATATATTTTAGAAAATTGCTCGTTGTCCTCAACAAGGCCAAACGACCGACCAAACGATTGTCATAAATGATTTCTATCTGCTTTATGCTATTCATTTTTCTTCCCTCTTTTACGTATAACACTTTGCTCATTCAATACATCATCTAATGACTGATATTGCTTCTGCGCAAAAAGAGCATCAAAATCAGAAAGCGCATTCAAAGCAAAGCCTACTTGAAGCAATCCTCTTAATGAAATCTCTCCCGTCTGCTCAAATCTGCGATAAGTAGCAAACTTGACTCCTGCTCTTGCTGCCAATCCTTCTTGAGTTAAGTCCAATTCAAGTCTCCGAACCTTGACTCTTGCTGCAATTTGCAAAGCAATATCACTGGGACTTGAAACATTAAAAGCTATTATATTATTCATAGTTTACATATCTGCCAATCAACAAACAAAATATTATTCAATACAAAAATAAGACTTATTCCTGAATATACCACCAAATTCAGAATTTATTTGCACCTCAAAATGAAAATCAACTTTACTTTATCTCCGTATTCATATATACGTACATTAAAGTAAAGCTAACAGAGGGAGAGAAAAAAAATGGCTTCGCCAAAGCCGAACCGAACTATATCTGCCGACTTTCTTTTTTTGGCTGCAAAAGACACAGAAATCCTGCTCACAAAACAGACATGATTCGAGCTATTGTAAGACACAAGAGCCAACCCCAAAATCCGTAAAACCATCTCTGATTTTGCAACTCGAATCGGCGAAATAATCACCGATATGCCTTATCTTCGCGAACCGGAGGTTTCGGAGCAAAAGAGAGCCATTTTTCTCTTTTTCCCTTCGTTTGAAGACAAACTAAGGTTAAAAACGTTAAATCTTCGATTTTCGGCAAAAAAAACAAGTAAATTTTTGAGCAGTCTATCTTTTAAGCCGTAAACTATTGATAATCAATTAGCATAATATGCTGCATCGGAAAATAGGTCGTCATTTTTCCAATTAACCAAAACGCCATTTCGCCAGCACATCATCGGCATATAAACAGCAATAACAAAGCTATTTACAGTTTTATCTGCCAAACAAAATTTTCTCATCTCTTTGCTGTACGGATGCAAATAATTTGTTACTTTTGTGTTGCTATTCTGTTACTCGGCCAAAATGAGTAACAGAAGTAACAAAAATCATTCAACGCAAAAGGATATGGCGGAGATCAAAGAACCGATCCGGATCAGGCGCAAGAAGCTGACGAACGGGAACGTCAGCCTCTACCTCGACATCTACCTGAACGGAAAGCGGGAATACGAATTTCTGAAACTGTACCTCATTCCCGAAAAGACAAAAGCCGACAGGGAGGCGAACCGGCAAACCCTCCAACTCGCCAACTCGATCAAGGCACGGCGCATCGTCGAGGTGCAGAACGGCGAGCATGGCTTCAAGTCGGCATACGCCTCCGACACCCTCTTCTTCGACTACTACCGTGCGATGTGCGCCCGGCGGCTCGGAGCGGAGAGTACCGGAAATTGGGGGAATTGGAAATCATGCCTGAAACACCTCCAAAAATACGAGCCGAACGAGCGGATCAGGTTCTCGCAGATCACGCAGGAATGGGTGCAGGGATTTCGGGACTATTTAGAGAAAGATGCGTGCGCGTGGAGCTGCGACGAGCGGGATCGCATCAAGGATCATCCGCTGTCTCGCAATTCACGGGTCAGCTACTTCAATAAACTGCGGGCCTGCCTGAATCAAGCATACGAGGATCGCATCATACCTATCAACCCCATGAGGGGCGTCGAGGGTTTCAAGGCCGAAGAGGGAACACGCATGTACCTGACCATCGAAGAGGTGCAGCGGCTCGCTCAAACAGAATGCGAATATCCGGCCATCAAGCGGGCGTTCCTGTTCTCCTGCCTGACGGGACTGCGCCGCTCCGACGTGATCCGTCTGACATGGGGCGATGTGCATCAGCAGGGAGAGTTCACTCGGATTATCTTCAAACAGAAGAAGACCAGCGGACAGGAATATCTCGACATCCCGCCGCAGGCCGCCGAACTCATGGGCGAGCGCGGCAAGGACGCCGAGCATATCTTCCCCAACATCCACTCTCCGAGTTGCACCAACGAAACGATCAAAAGGTGGGTATTGCGGGCCGGAATCCATAAGGATATAACCTTCCATTGCGGCCGCCACACGTTCGCGGTGATGATGCTCGACCTCGGAACCGATATTTATACGGTCAGCAAGCTACTCGGACATCGGGAGCTATCGACCACGCAGATTTACGCAAAGGTGCTCGACAAGAACAAGCAGGCAGCGGTCGCCAAGATACCCGACATATTCTAACGAAGAAAGGCATCGGTTTCGATGCCTTTTTCTATTGCTGGAACATCATGCCCCGTCCGGTCAGGAGCCATGTCGCGGATATGCCGCAATCCCGAACCAGCGGAACGAGCCATCCGACCTCGAAATAGCCACGATTGCGGTCTTTACGCTGCGTATAGAAATGAGGCGGAGCTATCGAATTATCCCGGCAATATTCGGCGATACTCTTTATCAGCCGATTCTGTACGGCAATGTCGAACGCCGTGAAAAACCGCTCCATAATAGCCAACGTATTGTCGCTGTAAACCCGTCTGCGGCTCATTTCTTCTTCCCCTTGATTAGCGTCTTTTCCTCCGATTTAAGCCGTCGTTCGACTTTCTTCACATCTTCGCCCGCAGGGAGCTGTTCGGGGACGATACCCCGGCTCAAAAGCATATTGCGGACGGCGACGTTGTTATCGACATGCTCCTTTTCTATCGCCATCTGTCCGTGCAAATTCTTCTGCTCGGCATTTACAGAGGTCATTTCGGCGGCAAAATCTTTCGCTTTGATACCGATCGTCGGCAGAAAGTCGGCCAGCGGACGGGAATCGGGTGCACCGAGTTTGCGCTTTACCAATGCTGTATCAAGATGGAACAAAGCCCTATCCCCTTTCGACCGGATAATCGCAAAACCCCGGCTATCGACGCCGCGCTCATACAGGACGCCTGACAGTCGTTTTTCGGTTTCTGCCAGCTTCGCGCGAGCCTGCACCCGTTCGTAATCGAGGATTCTCTGCTGCACCAACTCCGCTCTACGGGTCTGCACAGCGAAATAGTTTTGTGCAAATGCGATCTGCGGCTTGCGGGGATCGCCGTTCTGCGCAATCAGGTAGCAGGCATAGCGGGTCAGCATATAATCATCAATCTCGCGCTGCGCACCTTTGGCAAGTTCGATCATTTTCCCGACGCGGGGAAAATGATCCTCGACATGCTCTCCTGCGTTTACACACGCATCCCGCGCCTTTTCGATTACATTGTAGAATTTTTCCCACTTCGAATAGCCGAGAAGCCCGCAAAGTTCTCGCGCACTCCAACATTCGATCCCCTCATACTCATTGGCGATAGATTCGAACTGCTCGAACAACTCCTTTATCTCTTCTGTTTTCATATATCCGACCTCTATTTATTATTCTTTTCTATAATCCCGATGAGCCGATCCATCTGCTCGTCCTTTTTTTCGAGCAGGGCGATGAATTTCTCCGACAGCGCATTGATCTGATTCGAATCACCCGATACCGCGATACCGTGATCCGTCGCTACCGTATTCCCGCTACCCTCATAGAAATAACAAACACTTTTGTTGGTAACACGGGCAATATCCTCGATCAACCCACTTTTGACATCCTCGGATTTCAGGGCACTATGCAGACGTTGATCCCCATTATGTCCGAGCATCCGCGCAACATCCGCAATTGTGATGCCCTCCGAGCGAAGTATGTCCTTTATCTTCTGTCCTGTCATATATGTTTGTATATCACAATGTTATTCTTATTCAAACGCAAATCCCAATCTATGCCAAATATTTTTCTTTGCAGAAAACAAAGAAATATGTTGGTTATCCAAACAAAAGTATTTATCTTTGCCCTTGCAATACGGGAAGATATTGACGCATCAATAAAATCCGTCGGGTGCAAATATATAAAAATAGTACCTAACAAGTGAATAATTATCGACGAAATATGAGCAGAACAGAGAAAAAATCATTTTTCGACCTCTATGCGGAGCAGAAAAAGAAGCCGACGCCCGCGCAGAATTTCATCGCCGAGATCGCTGCGCTCACGCATCGTTCCGAGAATACGGTCAAGATGTGGCTCTGCGGTCGGCAAGTCCCCGACGAGCTGACGCAGAGTATCATAGCCCGTCGCTACAACCTGAATATAAACGGCCTCTTCCCAAAATCGGAGGTGCAATCCAATGAAATATGAAAGCTCTGCTGAATTGGCGATACTACGTTCTGATGGTCGTCGGTATGATCGCCGTTATCGGGACATTCTCCGTCCCCATAGACGACCAACCGCTCGGAGCATGGCTGCTCGCCCTGATAATCCCGAAGATCATCGGATTCGGGGCTTGGTATCTCATCTTTCGGATGTGCGACTATTGGGACGCTCGCGGGCTGATTCCCGAAATGTCGAAAACGATGCAGGAGGAGGACGACACATGGGAGTAGAGGAAAGATTGGAACGTATCGAGCGGCTTCTACTTCTCGGTTCGAAAGAGGTGCTCAATACCTCGGAGATCGCCCTGTTGCTCGGCATATCCGAAAGCCGCGTGCGGCATTTGACGAGTGCAAAGAAGATTCCGCACTACAAGCAGGGCAACAAAATCTATTTCAGGAAAAAGGAGATCGAAGCATGGCAGCTTCAATCCCGCGTCCCGACCGACGATGAAATCCGCAGCAGGGGCACGACCTACGCCGTAACGCATAAATAGCAGAGATATGAACGACAACCCTAATATTCAGGAATCCGAAAGCCAATGCAAGCGCATACTCGCCTACTTGCTGAACGGCAGCCGGATCACGAGCCTCGAAGCATTGCGGCTCTTCGGGTGCATGAGGCTCGCATCGCGCATCAGCGACCTGCGGAAAAGCCATCCCGAAATCAAATTCAAAGCGACGAGGGTTGAGACGACGACGGGGAAAAGGGTCGCTCAATATTACATCGAGAGTATTCAGTAAACATTCAATTCAACGCAAATGAAAACGGTAATCATTAAAGAAATCAGGCTCCTCAATTTCAAGGGACTGCGTAATCTGACGGTCGAGTTCGACCCCGCGCTCACGGAGATTTACGGGCGCAACGGCATCGGCAAAACTTCGATCTTCGACGGGTTCACATGGCTCCTGTTCGGCAAGAACAGCGAGGACAGAAAACAGTTCGGCATCAAGACCTACGACGAGGCCGGAAACATCATCCCGAAACTCCCGCACGAGGTATCGGCCGTCCTGCTGGTCGATGGCGAGGTCGTAACCCTCTGCCGTCGGTTCAATGAAAAATGGACGAAGAAACGCGGCTCGGCGGTCGAGGAGTTCGTCGGACATGAAGAGGAACGCCTCTACAACAACGTACCCTGCTCGGTCAAGGAGTGGAACGAGAAGATCGCCGCCATCTGTCCCGAACAGGTATTCAAGTTCATCACCAATCCCCTCTACTTCACATCGCAGTCGGTAGATACGCAGCGGTCGATGCTCTTCCGTATGGCCGGAGGTATCACCGACGAGGAGATAGCCGCCGGAAATGCCGATTTTGCGGCCCTCCTTGCCTCGCTCACGGGTAAGACGATGGAGGAATACAAGAAAGAGATCGCCGCGAAAAAACGCCGTCTGAAAACCGAAATCGAGGCCATCCCCGAACGTATCGACGAACGCCGCCGCGATGTGCCGGAGGCGGAGGATTGGGCGGCCCTCGAAGAAGAACTCCGCCAAAAACAAGAGGCACTCGCAAAGGTCGAGGAACAGATTAACGACGCATCGAAAGCCTATGCCGCCGCGAATGAGGAACGGCTTGCAACGGTGCGCAAAATCAGCGACCTGAAAAACGAACGGCTGGCCCTCGAACTCAAAATCAAGGACGAAGTACAGGCCCTCTACCGTTCCGACAAGGCCAAGCAGCGGGCCGCTGCCGAGGATTTGGAGCGGGCGAAGCGCGACAAAGCCGCCGCCGAGCGCGACCTCGCCAATGCCCGCCGAGAGGTAGAGGTATGCACCGATCGCCGCGCCGAGCTTATCAAGCAATGGCAATCAATCAATGCCCGCAAGCTCGTATTCGATGAGAACGAGTTTATTTGCCCGACCTGCAAGCGCCGTTTCGAGATCGAGGAGATCGAGAGCCGCCAGCAGGAGATTACCGAGAACTTCAATCGCCGGAATGCCGCCGACCTCGAAGAGAACAATCGTCGCGGCAAGGAGAACAAACTCCGCATGGAGGAGGTGAATCAATATATCAGCGAAATCGAGGAAAAGATCGCCGAGCAGGTATCTATCATCTCCGAAATCGAAATGAGCGGCATCCTCACGGCAAAACTCATCGAACCCGACGCCACCCCGACCATCGCGGCCAACACCGAGTATATAGCACTCGGAGAACAGATCGCAGAACTCGAAAAGGAAGTTTCGCAGCCCATAGCCGCCACAGAGGATGATTTTTTACGCGAGGGACGCGATTCTCTTACCGTCGGAATCGACGCGCTCAAATCGCGGCTGATGAAGCGCGAACAGATCGAGAAGAATAACCAGCGCATCGCCGAACTCGAAAAGTCTCTCCGGATGCAGTCGGAAGAACTCGCGCAGTTGGAGGGTATCGAGTTCACGATGGCAGCTTTCTCGAAAGCCCGCACGGAGGCCATCGAAAGCAAGATCAACGGGCTGTTCGACTTCGTGAAGTTCCGCCTCTTCGAGACACAGATCAACGGAGGTGAAGTGGAAACGTGCGAAGCAATGGTGAACGGCGTGCCGTTCTCCGATGCCAATACCGCAGGGCAATTCAACGCGGGTATCGACATCATCAACGCGATATGCCGTTTCGAGGGCATTTCCGCCCCGATTTTCGCCGATGGTTCGGAAAGCGTCAATACCCTGCATCCGACACAATCGCAGGTTATCCGCCTGTTCGTATCGCTCGACGACAAGCTCGTCATCAAGCACAACGGAAATCCGGCTCAACCGAAGAGCCTTTTCGACTAATAATCATTCACTTAAAATTCAACGCAATTATGAAAACCGAAGAACAGAAAAGCGCATTTATCCTCCGCGTGGAGGAGATGGTAAAAGAGATCGAAACGCTGATGCAGGAGGGGGGGGGCAATGAGAGGTCTTGCATCCTCCTCGTAAACGAGAAGCCGCAAGACAGCGACATGACGGCCCAATGTATAGCGATCATGGGAAGCGGCAAAAGGCTAATCGAAAGCATGGCCGCATTCATCGAACGGCCCAACATGGCAGAAGTCGTGTCTCTCAGTGCAAAACTCGCCGCTCTTAAAAAACTCGCAGAAAATTAACATTCAAAATCAACCTTACAATGAATCAAGCAATCGCAAAGCAGGATCGCCCCGTCGATCTGCTCAAAGCAACAATCAATGCTCCGTCAATACAGGAGCAGTTCAAGAACGCCCTCGGCGAGCACAAGGATACGTTCGTCGCATCGCTCATCGACCTCTATACGGGCGACAAATCCTTGCAGACCTGCAAGCCCTCGGCAATCATCATCGAAGCACTCCGCGCGGCAACCCTCCGCCTACCTCTGAACAAGGCCCTCGGTTTCGCCTACATCGTGGTTTACAACAACTCGGTAAAAGTAACCAACGAGCAGACCGGACGCGAGGAATGGATCAAAGTTCCGACGCCGACGTTCATCCCCGGCTACAAGGGCTATATCCAGCTCGCCATGCGAACGGGGCAGTACCGGACGATCAATGCCGATGTAGTCTATGAGGGCGAAGTCCGCAAGGTGAACAAGCTCACGGGAGAGATCGCTTTCGACGGCGAAAAGACCTCCGACAAGATCATCGGCTACTTCTGCTATTTCGAGCTGCTCAACGGCTTTTCCAAGACGCTCTATGTAACCGTCGAGGATATGGCCGCCTACGCCAAGCGGTATTCTCCCTCCGTGAAGAAAGAAACGACCGTCGCGCAGCTCATCGCCAAAGCCAACGACGGCATCATCGGCAAGAAAGTCGGATGGGAGGGCAACTTCAACGACATGGCTCTGAAAACGGTGATTCGCCGCCTGCTGTCGAAATACGGCTATCTCTCCGTCGAGATGCAGAACGCGATGGCTCACGATGTCGAGGATGAGGCCATGTCGAACCGCAACGACACGCTCGATAATGCCGCAGCGCAGACGGTCGATCTCTCGGCAACGGAATACGAGGAGGTCGATACGGAAACGGGGGAAGTCAAGGAAACCGGATCGGAGCAGGCCGCACCCGCTCCTGCACCTGAATACTGATCTGACGGCACGAGAGTATGATCTTGAAATGTTTGGGGAGTTCATCACGGGGCAACTGCTACATCCTCGAAGCGGCCGATGAAACTTTGATCGTCGAGGCGGGAATACCGATGCGCGACATCAAAAAGGGTCTCGGCTGGCAGCTCGGCAAGGTGGTAGGATGCCTCGTATCTCACCGACACGAAGATCATGCAAGGTCGTTGAACGACTTTCTCACCTGCGGCATCCGCGTACTGGCTCTCGCCGATGTATTCGACGCCGCCAATCCGAGAAATCGCGTATTCTGCAAGATAATCGAACCGATGCACGGCTACAAAGTGGGAGGCTTCAAGGTCTTCGTACTGCCGGTCGTCCACGATGTGCCGTGCGTCGGGTTCGTCATCGAGCATCAGGAGATGGGACGCCTGCTTTTCATCACCGATACGATGATGCTGGAATACCGGCTGCCGAACCTGAATCACATCATGATCGAGGCGAACTACTCCGATGCAATCTTGCAGCGCAATATCGACAGTGGGCGGATGCCTCCCGCCATGCGGGGACGGCTGCTGGGTTCGCACATGGAATTGCAGACGACGAAAGAGATTTTGCGGACGACCGACCTATCGGCGGCAAATGAGGTGATTTTACTGCATCTCTCCGACGGCAACAGCAATGCCAAAGGATTCGCCGAAGAAGTTCGGCAAATCGCCGGAAAACCGGCATATATCGCCCGTGCAGGATTGGAGGTCAATCTCGATAAAATGCCCTACTGATATGCGACCCGTGCCGAACGATATAGTTTCAACGCTGATCCGCTACCTGCCGCAGATACTCGAAAACGTGCAGATAGACAGCGGAAATACGCGGCTCATCAATGCCGTAAGACTGACAAAAAGGATTATTCCACGATTAAAGAAAATTGAGAATGAAAAAAATACCAAACCCTAACGGAAACAAATTCGTCTTGCCAAAGGGATATACTGACCTCGGATGGCAACTCGATTTTAATGCTTCCGAACTAAAAAAATGTAGGGAAGCCGGGCATATCCGGCGGAAGTTCGATAATTCCAAATACCTGTATCGGTGTAACGATGTGGTATATATCTGCGATCAATGCAAGAATGTACACCATGTCGATATGAGTGATTAAAAAATCGAATGCAATGCTGATAGTAAAGCAGGACAAGACCCGCAAGGAGGAAGAGGGACAGATATTCGTCGAACTCACGATTTACCGTGATGTCAGGAATATCGCAGACTGCAACCGCCTCGGATATTGGTGCGACAAAGCGCATCTGTCGCACTTCATCATGGAATGCGCGAAATGTTTTACGCAAGACGAATTAAAAAACATACTGAAAATGAACGGAAACAATATTTACATCGAGAAAAACAACCTGCTCGATGCCTACAAGAAAGGCAATGCCGATAACAAGAAGATGCTCGAAAATCTCTTCGGCAAGGAGATGTTCCGCCCGAAAAACATCATGGAGCGCATCAAGACCTTTGATGACGCATTCAAGGAACTCGGCGAGCACCATCCGCTCGTAAAAGAATACCACAAACGGCATCTGTTCCTCGAAGACGATTCGGATATTAGCTCCGATCTCGTAGCCTACCTCAAACTCCGCATCATTACCGCCGCTCTCAACGAGGGTTGGACACCGCAGTTCACCGAGGACGAATACCGCTACTTCCCGTGGTTTTGGCTCTACACCAAGGAGGAGATCGCCAAGATGGACAAGGAGGAGCGCAAGAAAGTTGTCCTGTTCGGCGGTTCTGCGTTTCACGGCTCGATTGCCGGTTTTGCGTATGCGTATTCGGCTTACACGCCCTCGCATACGTATGCGTCTATCGGGTCTCGCCTTTGCTTCAAATCGTCCGCGCTGGCGAAATACGCAGGTGAACAATTCGCTGAAATCTACTTTGCTTTCGTGGGGAAATAGATGATGGGAGGATGGATAAAAATATATCAAACCATTCGGGAGCATTGGATATGGAATGATCCGCGAAAATTGAAGTGGTGGATCGACCTGCTGATGCTCGCCGAATGGAGAGATAGCAAACGCCTTGTTGGATCAGACCTCGTAACCATCAAACGGGGGCAATTGATCGCATCCGTCCACTATCTCCGCGAGCGGTGGGCATACAAAGATGACAACGGGGTGCAGCGCAAGCCGTCCGAGCATACCATCCTCAAATTTCTATCTCTCCTCGAAGCAGATCAGATGATAAGCCGCGCGAAACACCCTGCCACCCGTGCAACGATGATTACGATAGTTAATTACGATGATTACCAGCAGAATAGCACAGCAGGATGCAACGAGGGCAGCAACGACCCCTGCAACGACGGGTGCAACGATCCCTGTACAGAAGATAAGAATAATAAGAATATAAAAGACAATAGAGAGGGGAAAAGTGGAAAAAGCGAAAAACGCTTTTCCCCGCCCTCTATCGAGGAGGTTGATTCTTATATCAGGGAAAAGGGGTACACGGTGGATGCCGAGCGATTCGTGAACTTCTACGAGAGCAAGGGATGGTATGTCGGCAAAAACAAGATGAAAAACTGGCGTGCGGCGGTGGCAACATGGCAAAAAGAAGACAACAAACGAAATGGGATCAATCAACAAAGATCATGTGATAAACGTCGAGGGACTGAGGCGACAGCTACTCGCCCGGAAGACTACGAGGGGAAATTTTAAGTGGTCGGTGAGCTTGAAGCAGGCAGCGGACATTCTGCTGGCAGCATATCAGGCGGAAGTCGAATACCGCCACCGCAGGTTCATCGAGGACAAGGCGACCAAAACCAACATCGAACGGCTGGCCGCATTCCTGATCCGCGACGATGCCAAGTTCGGGGTAATGCTCTGCGGCGTACCCGGCAATGGTAAAACAACTCTCCTGTATGCCTTTCAGTCGGCGGTGAATTGGCTCAACGACATAGGGCATTTCGAGGGCAAACGGGCCGGTATTCGGATCGTCGATGCAAAGGAGGTAGTTATGCTCGCAAAGGATTTCGAGGCATTCCGTAACCTACGCAATATGCCGATGATCGCCATTGAGGACATGGGGCGCGAACCGATAGAGGTTCTCGACTATGGGAACATCCTCAATCCGGTTGTCGATATGCTCGAATATCGCTACAACATGCAGCTCTTCACGTTCATCACGACCAATCTCACGAAATCGCAAATCCGCGAGAAGTACGGCAACCGCATCGCAGACCGATTCAACGAGATGCTCGAAGTCATCATTTTCAAGAATGAGACCTATCGGGACAAATGAAATTAAGGCGATTTGCCGCGAGTTTCAGGTAACGGCGATAAGATGGTCGGATAATCCGAAATAATGCGGCATATCGCAGAAAACAGAGCAAAGACACAAAATTCAACGCAATGGGGACAGAAGTAAAATTAAAACGGGAGGCAATCGAGCGACGCATCGCCGAATTGGAGGGCAAGATGCCCGACATCCAAGCCTCCAAAGAGGGAGCCGAAGCGCGGGCAACGATCCGCAGGCTGAAAGCGCGGCTCAAAACCTATCCGCAAGAGCCGAAAAAGCGGATTTACAAAGTCAAGGCCCGATTCATTTTCGACGGCGTTTTCGAGATTCGCGCCCACACTCGCAAAGAGGCCGTGCAGATGGCAAAAATCGGATGCGGGATGAACATCGGAGAAATCCACACCTGCTACGGGACTGACGTAGATTGGGAATTTGATTGCAAACCGGATAAAATCGTGAAATAACCGATACCATGACACAAGACGAATTTGACGCACTACGATTTTGCGCAGGCATGATCGCAGAATACAGAGGAAGCTGGTATAAAGTCATATCATGCAACTTTCCCGAACGCTTATTTGCCTTATGCGATGACAGCGGAATTGATGCAGACGACCCGATGTGGGTGCGTTGCGAAAATGTTTCACAAGTAAGATATAGTTAATCATGATTCACATAGGAGCTATCAGGAAAATATTTCGCGGCTGGCGCATCCTCATCTGCGCATGGGTGGACGACAATAGCCCGCTGAAATCGCAGTTTTTCATGCTCTTTCGCGGCGATAACGGGAAAGAGTACATCAGGATCGGAAAGGGGTACGACCCCAAGACAGACACCTACCCACGCATGGTCGTTACGCGCTGGTCGATCATCCGGTATGTCGGGGAACGCCATTGGGAGAAATCCTTTGTGTGGTTCGGCCTCGGTAAATTCATGGACGGCAGGGATATGTAATAATCAATAATTCAACGCAACTATGAAAGAGAATAAAATCAGTATCGAAATCACCGCTGACGGTTGGAAAACCGATGTAACGATCAACGGCAAAACCTATTCCGAACGGCATATCGGACATTATGGCAGCTCGGAGTGCGTCGAGGGGAACTTTGAAGAAGATGATGAAATCCCCGAATCAATCTACGATGCGCTCAACGACTTTTTCTGCTTCGGCTGCCAACAGGCATTGGCGCAGTTTGAAATTGAAGAGGGAATCGAGGAGGAATAGTCATGGAGATCAAACCAAAATTTCAGTTCGTCGAGGGTAGTTTCGATACCCAACGGGTAAAACTACTCTGCATACCGGATGATAATCACGGACGGGTCGATCTCTGCATCAAAGACCCCGACTGCGGATGGAATATCCCTATCGGCCAAATAAAGCTATTCAGCCGCGATTTGTACCGCGACTTCAAAGAAACACTACCCGACGCTACGAAACTCGGAGAAGAGATCGCACGTCGATGGAATGAATGCGAAACCAAAAAATAAGGCGATATGAAACTGCTATACATCGACTTATTCTGCGGAGCTGGCGGAACCTCTACCGGCGTTGAGAACGCTCGCCATGATGGACGGCAATGTGCAAAGGTCATCGGGTGCGTAAACCATGATGCAAATGCGATTGCCTCTCATGCCGCTAATCATCCCGACGCGCTGCACTTCACGGAGGATATTCGCACGCTGGAACTCTCGCCGCTGACAGCTCATATCGCCGAAATGCGGCGGCAATATCCCGATGCGTTCGTCGTCTTGTGGGCCAGTCTCGAATGTACGAATTTCAGCAAGGCCAAAGGCGGCCAGCCCCGCGATGCCGACAGCCGGACGCTGGCCGAGCATCTCTTCCGATACATCGAGGCTATCAACCCCGACTACATTCAGATCGAGAACGTCGAGGAGTTCATGTCATGGGGCGACCTCGACGAGAACGGCAAGCCGATCAGTAAAGATGCAGGACGGCTGTATCAGCAATGGGTGTCGAATGTCTGCGGCTACGGTTATCGGTTCGCGCATCGGATTCTAAACTCGGCCGATTACGGGGCATACACCACTCGTCGCCGATTCTTCGGCATCTTCGCCAAAGAGAGCCTCCCGATAGTGTTCCCCGAACCGACGCACAGCAAGGACGGCGCAACGGGATTATTCGGTCGGACGCAACGCTGGAAGCCCGTGCGCGAGGTGCTGGACTTTTCCGATGAGGGCGAAAGTATTTTCGGGCGCAAGAAACCGCTCGTCGATGCGACCCTCGAACGCATCTACGCGGGTCTCATCAAGTTTGTTGCAGGCGGCAAAGAGGCATTCTTGGTGAAATGGAACTCGATGAGTCAAACCGGGAAATACCACGCACCGAGCATCGACGAACCTTGCCCGACCGTTGCAACGCAGAATAGGCTCGGCATTGCGCAGGTTAATTTCCTTTCCAAGCATTACGGAGGCAGTCCGGAGGGCAAATGCGTTTCGGTCGAAGAGCCTGCGGGGACAATAACGACATGGGATCATCACTCGTTCATCACGGCATATTACGGGAACGGGCATAACCACTCCATCGACGCACCCGCGCCGACGCTGACCACAAGGGATAGGCTCGCGTTCGTGGATATGCAGTACGGGAACGGAGCGCCCTGCGACATCGAAAGCCCTGCACCGACGGTTACAACCAATCCGAAACTCCAGCTCGTAACCTGCCGAATGGAGCAGCAAGAAAGCACAACCACAATAACCTCTGACGACAGTCCGGCGATGGCAAAAATCAAGCGATTCATGGCGTTGTACGGCATCGTCGATATAAAGATGCGGATGCTCCGCATTCCCGAATTGAAACGGATCATGGGCTTTCCCCCCGATTACGTTCTCGTCGGGACACAGGCCGATCAAAAGAAATTCATCGGTAACGCGGTCGAGGTCAATATGGCGCGGGTTCTCTGCGAGGCCCTTTGTGCCCGATTAATTGAGGGCGATTGGCGTCCGATACAAATAGCAGCATAATACTATGGCAAAGAGAATTATAACCGCAATCCTTAATCACGACATGGACTTCCTGATTCATTTTCAGAGAAACGTGATTAAAAACTGCTCCGTAGAGGGGATTGATCCTCGTATGCTTTCGGCAATGCGGGATATTCTACACATCCTCGAAGCGGTAAAAGAAATCGGAATTTTAACAGAACTACCCAACAAAGAAAGCTAATAACCATGATTGAACCTCAAATCTTATACGGCGTTACATGCGACCGTTGCGGGGAGACCCTCATCAATAGCAATGACAATAGTGCTTGGTATGACCGCAGCACAGCGGAAGAAGAAGCATCCGAGGAGGATTGGCACTCGGTAAGCAGTCATCATTATTGCCCGAACTGCTATCGGGAAGATGACGACGGTAATCGAACTATTAAAGCACCATTTCCCTACTATGTGCAGAAAATCAACCGATTCATGAATCGTATAGCGAAATCCTACCCATGCCGCATTGTCGAGGAAGACGATCATTTCGCTCTTCATGGAAACACACAGGATGGCAAGCAGCTCGCTCCATGCGACGAAGAATGGGTACGATCCTACGCCGCCGACAAACTCCTCGGTATTCAGATGATCGACAAAGGATGCGCGAATGCCGAATATATCATCCGATTACGCAAAGAATAGAACCATGAAAATCAACAGACAAATAAACGAATGTCATTGCTACAACTGCCGAAAATACGAAGAATGCCAAACCAAAGGCGTATTCGACGATGATCCGGGCTTCGACTTCTGCGTGAACTATGAGGATGTGAGCTATCCCGATGACGATAACGATGAAAACGATTGAGCCATGAAAAGCGAAAAAGCAAAGGAATACATTACACATGCCACGTGTACGGCACAAGAGTATGCTGAAAGATTCGGAGGGCGCGAGTTGGTCGTGTCAAGATGGGATGTGTCTACCGCTATCGAACTTGCCGAGCAGGATGCCGAGATGCGAATGCGTGAGAAAGCGATTAAAGCGTATTGCAGCGAATGTGCATGCTATGAAACGGGGGCCTGCGCATTAGACCCCGACAAATGTGCGACAAAACTACTTTTTGTCCAAAACATGACCGAGGAATGAAAAGTCAGAAAGCAAAAGAATTTATAGACGGGTGCATGGCTCATCTCACAGTAGAGATGAGCGACCACGCCAAATGGCAGCTCCGGGCGGCAATGACCCATGCGGCCGAACTCGCCGAGCAAGAAATGGAGGGATTCTACACCTGCTGGATCGACCCGAAAGACTTCATGCCCGAAGCGAATAAGAATGTCCTCGTAAAATGTTCCAGCGGGGAGATTCAGACCGATTTCTATGCGCCTGAATTGGGCGGATTCTTCATCGAACACTCAACCCACGCCAAAGTCACCGGCTGGCGCGAAATGATGTAGCGATATGGGAATGCGAGGGACACGGGGAGGAACCCCGACCAAACCGAAACACACCGAGGAGAGCATCCAGCAGGCGTTGTATTGGAATCATCCAATTCTGACAAAACCCGCTTTCGAGATGGTCGGCTTCATCTTCTATGCGTGGGAATCCGATTATTTGGCAATCTCCAAAGCCGGATACGTGTACGAGTGCGAGATCAAGATCAGCCACTCGGATTTCCTGAATGAGGCAATCCATAAGCAGAATAAGATGCGCATCTTACAAGGGTTATCCGCCTCGGATGGAACAATTGACGATCGACGACCGAACTACTTTTGGTATGTCTGTCCGGAAGGGATCATCTCCGAGGCTGAATGCCCGAAGTTCGCAGGGCTGATGTATATCACCGATTCGGGCACATTCCGCTGCATCAAGTCCGCTCCATGCCTCCACAAGGCCAAGTACGACACGCAGGCCGATTTGCTCCGGCGGGATATGCGGGATAAGTTCTACTATGCAATGTGGAATTGGATTCGCCGCTATTGGCGCAACATCGGCAAGGCGAAAGATATTGCCCCGCAGACCGCTGCCGCATACGAGCGGGCATTGGATAAGCAAGTCGAAGAGGTTGCCGACCTGAAATATCGGCTTTCTTCTCTGACGCAATGGCGCGACATTCAGGCCGACCCGAAATGGGGATTTGCCACCGATGACGCCATAGATGAGATATTTCGCAATCTGCCGCGTCTTGTCAGGGACAAACGGGATGGGAGCATCGAACTCATCGACTACGATAATGCCGCCGAATGGCGCGGCGATTTAGAGCGCAAACCGAGCCTCTACCAATGGCTACCAATTAACGGAAATACACTATGAAAGACATAGAATTATTCAACGATCATTTTCAAAATTTCAAGGCATACGGCATCCCCAAAGCGCAGCTTATCATCGCCGATGTGCCGTATAACCTCGGTGCGAATGCCTATGCCAGCAATCCGGCATGGTATGTTGATGGCGACAATAAGAACGGCGAGAGCGCACTCGCAGGCAAGCAGTTTTTCGACACCGACAAGGATTTCCGGCCTGCGGAGTTCATGCACTTTTGTAGTCAAATGCTTCGTAAGGACAAGCCTATCAAAGAGGAGAAATCCGAGGGGGGGGGAAGATCGAAAGGAGGCGCGGCCTGTATGATCCTTTTCTGTCCTTTCGAGCAGATGCACTATTATATCGAACTCGGACAACGATATGGACTGAAACGCTACATCCCGCTCGTATTCCGCAAGGATTTCTCCGCGCAGGTACTCAAAGCCAACATGAAAGTCGTCGGCAACTGCGAATACGGATTGATTCTCTACCGCGACCGCCTACCGAAATTCAACAATGACGGGAGGATGATATTCAACTGCTTCGATTGGGTACGCGATACAGATACGCCGAAGATCCACCCGACGCAGAAACCCGTTCCCCTGCTGGAACGCCTGATCGAGATATTCACCGACAAAGGGGATGTAGTCATCGACCCGTGCGCAGGAAGCGGAACAACCCTGCTCGCGGCTGCCAATATGGGCCGAAAAGCATACGGATTCGAGATCAAAAAGGATTTCTGTGCCGAGGCAAGAGTAAAGGTATTACCAAGAATTTCAAAATCGCTATTCGTATGAAAAAGATTTTGGATGCTTGCTGCGGCAGTCGGATGTGCTGGTTCGACAAAGACAACCCCGATACGGTCTTCATGGACTGCCGCAGCGAGGAACATACCCTTTGCGATGGGCGCAGATTGGAGATCAGGCCCGATGTCGTCGGGGACTTCCGCAAGATGCCGTTTCCCGATAATTCGTTCTATCTCGTCCTGTTCGATCCTCCGCATCTGAATAACCTCGGCGAATCGTCATGGCTGGCGAAAAAATACGGTCGCCTCCTCCCCTCATGGGAGGATGACATCCGGCAAGGATTCGAAGAATGTATGCGTGTTCTCAAACCGAACGGAACGCTCATCTTCAAATGGAATGAGCAGCAGATACCCACCGCGCGGATCATCGAGATCATCGGACAAAAGCCCCTATTCGGGCATACGTCCGGCAAAGGCGGCAAAACGATATGGATGTGTTTCTTAAAAAACGAGAAATCGAATGAAACGCACCTATGAGATTCAGGTCTGCATCCCGTCCGGATGTCGGCTGGTTGGATGCAAGACTGACGGAGATATTGCCGTCGTAATCTTTGAAGATGTCAGCGGCCCCGAAATCCGGCAAATCGGATTCATCCGAGAGCCTACGGGAGAAATTGAAGATGAAGATAATGAATAACTCACAAAACGAATAAAACATGACGAGACCCTGCAAATGCGGCGAATGCGCCTTTTTCAAGAATGAAGATGCAAACGGCTACGGACATTGCATCATCACTCTGAATCAATACCGATGCGACGACCTCTGCAAATTCAAAGAGGATCATATGTCGGCCGTGGAAACCCTACGAGCACTACATCATTACCAAAAATGGAGGCGCGGCGGGAACGGGAGGCCGCCGCATCCCTTTGTCGTCGGTCAGACGATAGACAATGCGATCCGCGCTTTGCGCCGCATAACCAAAGACACCCCGAAATTCTAACTCAAAACATCTATCATCATGTGGTTTACAACAAAAGTTCGTTATGAAAAGACGAGAGAGAACGGTTCTCTGAAAACCATCACAGAGCCGTATTTGGTCGATGCCCTCTCATTCACGGAGGCAGAGGCCCGCATCACCAACGAGATGATGCCCTATACATCGGGAGCATTCTCGGTGTCAGCCGTCAAGCGCAGCAACATCTCGGAAATCTTTTGGGATGAAGACGGCGATCACTTCTATAAAGCCAAAATCAACCTCATCACGCTCGACGAGAATACGGGCGCAGAGCGCAAAAAAGCGATCTATATCCTCGTGCAGGCATTCGACCTGAATCAGGCCGCCAAGAACCTCGCCGAGGGCATGAAAGGCACGGTATCGGATTACGAGGTTGCCTCCATCGTCAAGACCCCGATTGTCGATGCCTATAAAATCTCCGAGAAATGAACGCGCGGCAATTCTTCGACAAAGTAGCCCTCATGCGGAAGCTGCAAAAGGAGTATTTCCGCACTCGGTCGAAAACAGCGCTCAATCAGAGCAAGGCGGTCGAGCGGGAAGTCGATGCCGAGATCGCGCGGGTGCATGACGCGCTCGGCACTCCGGCGACCAAGCAACCCGAACAACGAAATATATTCGAGGAGGACGCATCATGGTAGGGCTGGCAGAGGTATTCATGGATTTGGAGCGGGTCATAAATTCCTTGATCTCATGGGAATATCAACGCCCACGATGCGGATGGGGTTATATCGAAACCCGCCGTCCCTGCAAAGGTTATCCGAAGAGGTCGTTTTGGCAGCGAATACGCTCGAATCCGATGCGACGCAATTACCATTAAGGCCGACAGTAGATAATGTAAAATACCCGCATTTCCGCGCGAAATAGCAATAAGTTTTGAATCATGGAAACAACCTACAATAAAGACATAGCTCATTGCAGCGGCTATTGCTGCCTGTTGAGCGACCAATGCCGGAGGTATCATCTCTTCCGCGCATGGGAGCGGCGTAAATTGCCGCCCGCTCCGTTTATTATGGCATGCTTCGATATGGATACCGAAACATGCCCGAATTTCCTCCATTTGGAACAAACGACACCACGAAAAATGGAAAAGAAGAAAATCGTCATCACCTTGTCGCGGGTGTTCCCGACGACGCATAGCCGGAAAGGCCAGCCGACTGGCTTCAAGGAAAAGCTCGCATCAGGCTGTAAGTTGCATACCATCCGAGGCAATTTCGACCAATGGAACGCCATCGCGGAGAAGATGCAACGGGGCGGCTATTGCCTCTCGATCCGCCAATGGTCGGGACGTCCGTACAACTCGCCGCAGGTAGAGATTGCCAGCCTCGACCAGCCTATCGGCATTCAGCGGATAGAGCTGCATTATCATAGCGAAAACGATACGATCACGGCCCGCATCGACGGTCGAGAATGGATCGACGCGGACTGCTATGAAATCGCCAAAAACGACGGACTGAATACAACCGACTTCAAAGAGTGGTTCTTCGGCCGACACCCGAAAGGGGATAAAGTTTTTCACGGCGTCATCATCCATTTCACGGATTTTCGGTATTGATATGAGGCATCAGGAAAGCATCATCCAGCAGACCTGCGTCCGTTGGTTCCGAATGAAATACCCGCAGCTTGCCTTGCTCCTCTTCGCCGTCCCGAACGGCGGGGCACGGCTTCGATCCGAGGCGGCGATCATGAAAGCGGAGGGAACGATGAAAGGCGTCGCCGACCTCCTGCTCCTGTTCCCGGCAAAGCGGTTTCACGGCTTATGTATTGAGATGAAGACCCCGACGGGCCGACAACAGCCATCGCAAAAGGCATGGCAGGAGCGGGCGGAATGGGCCGGATACAAGTATGTCATCTGCCGCTCTTTTGACGAGTTCATGGCCGAAATCGACGCTTATTTGAAGTAAACTTTATTTTTTTGCCTTAATAGCTACCTATTAGGTACTATTTTTATACCTTTGTGGTATCTATCTTAAAAATGAACAGTTATGAGTAAAGAGAACAAGCCTCTGAAAGCCATCGACGCCGATTTCGTCTCGCTGGAATTGGATCGGTTGGAGCTGAACGAGGGTCAGCTCGACGGCCTCCCCGCGAATCCCCGCGAGATATTGGAGACGAAGCTCGACCTCCTGAAAAAGGATATTCAGGCATACCCCGAACTGATGAAATACCGTATGCTGCTGGTATATCCGCTCGACAACGGCAAGTATATCATCATCGGCGGCAATATGCGCTATCGAGCCATGCTCGACCTCGGCTACAAGGATGCCCCGTGCGTCATCATCCCGAAAGAAACATCCATCGAAAAGCTGAAAGCCTACACGATTCTCGATAACTCCGGCTTCGGTCGGTGGGAGTGGTCGATGCTGGCGAACGAATGGGACGCCGATGCTTTGGCCGCATGGGGCCTCGATCTGCCGATGAATGAAAGCGAGATCGACGCATATAGCTTTTCCGACAAGCTTGACAAGGAGGCCGAGAAAGACAAGGGCGAGAAGATCACCGTCTCGATTCCCGATGAGTATGCCGACCAAAAGGAGGAGATCAAATCCCGTATCGAGGCAACGCTCATGGGCGAGTTCGAGGGCATCAAGATCAAGTGATGAAAATCCATCTCGCAGGCAACAATCCCTATCCGGGCATAATCCTGATCCGCTTGTATGAGAGCTGGATCGGCGAGCGTCTCGGCAAATTCGGGGTGGGGGTATTTAACGACCTGTATTTCAGAGTATTTGAATAGAATACCTCTTAAAGAGATTAACAAGGATGCTATGAGGATATTTCTTGCCGGAGGAATTTCAGGCAACCTCCGCAAATTTTGGCAAAAGGTTATGAAAGGTTACTGTGCATCGCCCAACATCCGCAAAGAAGTCATCGAAGCGATGAACAGCTTTCTCGCGGGCGACAAGGACAAAATAATGCGGAAATCCATCTACGGAGCGGACTTCTTCGTCGGGGACGGGGATAGCACCCTATCAGGTATCAATGTCCTCGAAAGCTACTACTACCTGCGGAAGAACGAGGATTTCATGCCTCTCGTCAGGCATTTCGGGTCATTCCTGCTCGATAGCGGGGCTTATACGTTCATGGCCGGTTCCCACAAGGGCGGCTGTGATTGGGATGCCTATGTATCGGAGTATGCCGACTTCATCAACCGCTTCGACGTAAAACTCTTTTTCGAGTTGGATATTGACAGCGTCGTCGGGCTGGCGGAGGTCGAGCGGTTGCGGCACAAGCTCGAAAGGATGACGGGCAAGAAGCCCATCCCCGTATGGCACAAGAACCGAGGCAAGGAATATTTCGTCAAGATGTGCGAGGAATACCCCTATGTCGCCATCGGAGGCATTGTAACGAAAGAAATTCCCCGCAAAGTCTATGAGACGGCGTTTCCGTGGTTCATCAACACCGCCCACAAGCACAAGGCGAAGATTCACGGGCTGGGATATACCACCGTCGCCAACCTGCAAAAGTATCGGTTCGATTCGGTCGATAGCACCGCATGGCTCTACGGCAATCGCGGCGGCTACATCTTCAAGTTCAACCCGCGCACCGGATTGATGGAGCAGATGAGCAAAGAGGGATGCAGGCTCAAATCGAGAGAGGGCGCGGTAAACAACTTCAACGAGTGGGTCAAGTTCAGCCGATACGCCGAAAAATTCCTGTAATTCCGATTCTTACTTAAAAAGCAACAAGGATATGAAAGATTCTGTCATCATCGTATCGGGAGGCATGGATAGCATCACCCTCCTGCATGAAAAGGTCGAGGGAATCGCATTGGCCGTAACGTTCGACTATGGGAGCAACCACAATAAGCGCGAGGCCGAGTGCGCCGCGCGGCATTGCCAGCAGCTCGGCATCGAACACATCATCATCCCGCTTGCATTCATCGGTCAGTATTTCAAATCCTCGCTTTTGGAGGGCGCGGACGCCGTGCCGGAGGGACACTACGAGGCCGAAAACATGAAATCGACCGTCGTGCCGTTCCGCAATGGCATCATGCTTTCTGTGGCCTGCGGGCTTGCCGAAAGCAGAAAGTTGAGCAAGGTACTCATCGCCAATCACGGCGGCGACCATGCGATCTATCCCGATTGCCGCGCGGGATTCGTGCATTCCATGTCGGAGGCCATGCGGCACGGCACCTACATCGGGGTACAGATCGACGCGCCCTATACAGGCATCAGGAAATCCGACATCGCCCGCATCGGCAAACGGCTCGGTCTCGACTACTCCACGACCTACTCCTGCTACAAGGGCGGCGAAAAGCATTGCGGCAAGTGCGGGACATGCGTCGAGCGCAAGGAAGCCCTCCGAGACGCCGAAATCGAAGATACGACGGAGTATGAAACGGAGTAACGCCAATCTCATCACGCTGAATGTCGTATTCGTAGTATGCCTGATCGTGGCGAACGTCGTCACGAGCAAGGTTCTCGATACCGGCATCCATATCGGCGGGGTTCCGATTCTCATTCCGGGCGCGGCTCTGGCCTACGCCATGACTTTCCTATGTACGGATGTCATCGGCGAGATATGGGGCAAGAAAGAGGCAAACAAGGCCGTCATCAGGGGTTTTGCCGCCCAACTTGTCGCCCTCGTCCTGATTATCCTGACGATGTATCTCCCCGCCTATGACGAGGAAATGCAACGGGCCTACCGGATGCTGCTCGGTCAGACGCCGGTATTCGTATTCGGGTCGCTGGTCGCCTATCTATGCTCCCAAAGCTGGGATGTATGGATATTCCACAAGATACGAGATCGGTTCAGCGGCAATCCCAAACGGCGGTGGATATGGAACAACGCATCGACCCTGACCTCACAGATCATCGACACGGCGATTTACATCTCAATCGCATTCGGCATCGGTCTCGGATGGTTCATGCAGGAGGGCGGCATGATGCTCGTCCTCGGCATGGTCATCGGGCAATACCTGCTCAAAGCGGGGTTGGCTCTATGCGACACGCCGTTTTTCTACCTCTTAACTCGCAAATATCAAGAAGTATAGCGATGTATTACGTTTCAAAAAGAATGGAGATCGCGGGAAGCCATCGGCTGACCCTCTCCTACAAAAGCCAATGCCAGCAGTTACACGGCCATAATTGGGTCGTAACGGTGTTCTGCAAGGCAAAAAAACTGAATGCCGACGGAATGGTCTGCGATTTCAAGCGGATCAAGGACAAGATTCACGGCTACCTCGATCACGGTAACTTCAACAAGCTGCTGCCGTTCAATCCGACGGCCGAGAACATTGCCCGATGGATCGTCGAGCAGATTCCCGAATGCTACAAGGCGACGGTGCAGGAAAGCGAGGGCAACGTCGCAATCTATGTCTCGGACACCAGCAAAGACGAGGCGGGCGCACTATGAGAGTAAACGAAATTTTCTACTCGATTCAAGGCGAGGGCCGCTATACCGGCACTCCGGCGATCTTTATTCGCCTTGCTGGATGCAATCTCCGATGCGATTTCTGCGATACGGAGCATCAGCCCTACCAAGACCTCACCGAAGAGGAGATCATGCGGCAAATCGCCGATTTTCCGACCTCGCACGTCGTGATTACAGGAGGAGAACCGATGTTGCAGATCACGCAATCGCTGATCCATCGACTACGCAACGGAGCGGGCAAGTTCGTACAGGTGGAAACCAACGGCACGATCCCGATCAAATGCTATCTCCCCGTCGATTGGATCACCTGCTCGCCGAAATTCGACTTTTGCCCTCATGCCGAGCTGCGGCTCCAACGCATCGACGAGCTGAAAGTCGTATATCAAGGTCATGATATGACGGCATACGACGGCATCGAGGCCAAAGAGTACTACTTGCAGCCCTGCGATTTCAAGGACGAGGCACGGAACGCGGAAAACCTCGCGGCAACTATCAACTACATCAAATCACACCCGAAATGGAAGCTATCACTCCAAACGCAGAAGATATTATCGGTGCGCTGAAAACGCTCATCCGCGCCATCGGCGAAGACCCCGACCGCGAGGGCCTGATCGGTACTCCCGACCGCATTATGCGGATGTGGAAAGAGATATTCCGAGGCTACGATCCGGCGCAGAAGCCGAAGATCACCACATTCGCCAATGAGGAGGGCATGTCGGATATTGTGTTCGACTGCGGCGACTACTATTCGATGTGCGAGCATCATATCCTGCCGTTCTTCGGCCGGTATTACTTCGCCTACATTCCCAGCCCGAAAGGGCGTATCCTCGGCATCAGCAAAGTCGCCCGCGTGGTCGGCTATTGCGCCGCCCGCTTGCAGTTGCAGGAGCGGCTGGCGCGGGACATTGTGCAGATGCTTTCCGAGGCTCTGAATAACGAGGCTCTCGGCTTCGCTATCGTGATGAAAGGGCAACACCTGTGCAAGACGATGCGAGGAGTGCGGAATGACGGCAAGATGTCCGTAGCGCATTTTACGGGCGTCTTCAACTTAAACTCCGATCTACGCAAGGAATTTTACAAACTCATAGACCTGAACAGCAATGGCTAAATACAATGCGGCCAAAATCGAGGAGTGCGAGGCATGGGTAGCCGCTCACGGCCTGATCGACTACGGCGGAGCGAAGCTGAAAGAGTTTGTCCGCGAGATGGGGATCGACGAAAAGACCTACCGCCTATGGATGAAAGGCAAACCGCAGTTCAAAGAGGTCATCGAGCGGGCAAAGGAGGTTTTCAAACAGAACCTCACCCACGATCTCGCCATCTCGCTATCCAAAGCCGCCAAAGGGTATGAGCATGAGGAAACCGAGCAGGAGTTCCGCGTCGGAGCGGACGGACAGCCGACTCCGTTCAAGATGAAGAGGAAGAAAATCCATGTGCAACCGAATATCGGAGCCGCGATTTTCCTCCTGACGAATCTCGATCCCGAACACTATCAGAACAGGCAGCGCAACGATATAATGCTCAAAAAGGACGACGAAAAACCGATGACACTCGATGAAATCAATGCAGAAATCGCACGACTTGAAAAGTTTGAGGATAAGGCGGATAAATAATGAGATCATCTACAATCGAGGTACGCGAACAGTTGATGAGGTTGAAGCGCGAGAAGTTGAAACTCGAAGCTCCGACCTCCTTTTCGCGTTTCCTCGGTTATAGCAATCCGAAATATGAGTTAGAGTGGTTCCATAAGCTCATCGCGGATCATTGCCAAATGCTGTTGGAGGGCAAGATCAAGAACCTGATGGTTTTCATGCCCCCGCAGCACGGAAAATCGGAAATCATCTCCCGCAATTTCCCCGCATGGGCACTCGGACAAAACCCCGACCTGAAAATTGTCGGCTGTTCCTACTCCTCCGACCTCGCGCAACAATTTTCGCGCTCAATTCAGAGGACGATAGACAGCAAGGAGTATCAGGCAATATTTCCCGCTACCTACCTCAATGGCTCGAATACCCGTATGGATGCACGGGGCTATTTGAGAAATATTGACCTTTTCGAAATGGTCGGCCATCGTGGTTTTTACAAAGCGGTCGGCGTAGGAGGTTCTTTGACAGGTACACCCGTCGATATTGCGATCATCGACGACCCGGTAAAGGATGCAAACGAGGCAAACTCCATCACTTACCGACAGCGGGTGTGGGATTGGTACAACACCGTCCTTTCGACCCGTCTGCACAATAATTCGCGGCAGCTCTTCATCATGACGCGATGGCATGAGGACGACCTCGCCGGACGCATCCTCAAAGCCGAGCCGCAGGAGTGGACGGTACTCGCCATCCCTGCGATCTGCGAACAGGAATACGACAGCGGATTGAGCGAACGGCATATCGGCGACGCATTGTGGCCGTCGCGCCACTCCATCGAGAAGTTGCAGAAGCAGAAAGCCCGTGCCCCGCGCGAGTTCAATGCCCTGTATCAGCAGCACCCGACCATCGAGGGCGGCAATATCGTGAAAAGGGATTGGTTCCGCACGATCTCGCTGGCAGAGTTCCGGTCGCTGCGGTTCAACGAGCCGATACACTTCTACCTCGATACGGCCTATAACAAGAAGAAAAAGGGCCAAGATAACGACCCCAGCGGCGTACTGGCAGCCTGCCGTATCAGGAATTACATCTATCTGATCGACGCGCAGAAAGTGTATAAGGAGATGCCCGACCTATTGCGGTTTCTGCCTCAATACATCGCGGCGCATGACGGCAATTCCGAGAGCAAGCTCCATGTCGAGCCGAAAGCCAACGGCGAGAGCGTGGTACAGATGCTTCAAGAAATTTCGCCCCTCAATGTCAAGCGGACACCCACGCCGACCGATGACAAGGAGGTACGATTGCGGGCCGTTTCGCCGCGTGTGGAGTGCGGGCGGGTGTTCATCGTCGAGGGATCATGGAACGACGATTTTCTCGATGAAGTATGCGGATTTCCGAGTCAGCCGCACGACGAGTTCGTCGATATTCTCGGATATGCGATCAACGACCTGTATGACGAGGATGATGATATAGATTACGACATATTGAGCAAGTCGAGTTTAGGGATGTAAACCAAAAATTTAAGGATATGATGCTATTTGATTTGTTTCGCAATTATCTCAATGCTCTTGTAGGACGAAATCAGGAGTTTGAGAAGCTGTTGGCCGCCAAAGATATTTCGGCGGTCAAGGAGCGCATGGACAACCGTATGGATATGGCGATTGCCGCGCTCAAAGAGTATGAAGTAACCTCCCATGAAATCATGAAGCGGGAGGACAAGATCATTACCGACAAAAAGGGGAATTTCATCCGGCTCGAACCGGTATGGAAGCTGCCGATACCTTATCAGGTTTACATCAATGAAATCGCACTCGTATTCCTCTACGGCCGTCCGGTGAAATGGACGCAGCAATCCACAGGGACAGATCGGGCGTTCCAAAAATTTCAGGATGTTATCGAGCGCACTCACTTCAACAGCAAACTCCGCCAATGCAAACGCATCGCCGGATCGGAGACCGAAAGCGCGATGCTGTTCCGTGTTTTCCGCGATGCGAACGATGCGCCGGACGTTCAGATTCGAGTGCTTGCCAAAAGCAAGGGTGATGAGATTTACACGCGATGGGATCAGTACGAAAACCTGATCTCCATAGCTTGGGGCTACTATGTGCGGGAACAGGAAAACAGCCTCGTCTATCACTTCGACATCTATACCCCGAATATCATCTACCGATGCACGCGGAAGAGCATCGGATGGGAGGTCGTCGAGGAGGTGAATTTCATCGGCAAGATTCCGCTCATCCTCTTCCAGCAGGACAAGGAATGGAATGGCGTCGAAACGCTCATCCATCGTGAGGAGCTGATCGGCTCACGCACCGCTGATACAAACGACTATTTCGCCGATCCTATCGCCATCATGGCCGCCGACCTTATCAAGAACCTGCCGGAGAAGAAAGAGGCGGCGAAACTGCTCGTGACGAACGATTCCGAGGGCGTGGATAAGGCAGCGAAGTACCTGACATGGGATAGTGCGCCGGAAAGCAAGAAACAGGAAATCGAATGGTTGCAGAATCATATCCTTTCCAAGTCGTTCACCCCGAATATTTCGCTCGACACGCTAAAATCGTTGAGCAATCTATCGGGAAAGGCCCTGCGGACGGTGATGTTGCTTGCCGACATCAAGGCGGCCAAGCACAAGGAAACCCACGACGAGCTGTTATCCCGCACCTCTTCGCTCATCACGGCCATCATCGGCAACGTCCTCGATGTGCATCTGAAAACCGAGTGCGAGAATCTGAAAATCGGGCATGAGTTCCAAGAGCCGTTCGGGGACGACATCGCGGAAGCCCTCGAAAATATCATCAAGAGCCTCGACGGTGGCATCATGGCGACCGAAACCGGCGTAGAACTGAACCCGCTCGTCAAGGACAAGAAGCTCGAAATGGAGCGTCTGAAAGCCGAAGAGGAGGAGCGGGCGCAAAAGCAGCAACAGATATTCGGTGACATCGAGGGTGCAGGCCCGCAATCCGCATCGGACGGCGACGACCCCGACGATGATGAAAACGGAGATGAAGATGACCCGAAGAAAAAGCAGCAACAGAAGAAGTAGGTAGCAGATGGCAAAAAAAGCATATTCTCCCGACCCGAAAGCGGAAACCATCAAGCGCATTCAGCGCACAGAGGCTTACGCCGAGAAAGTGAGGCAGCTATTCGCCGCAACGGTGAATGAAATCCTCGCTCTCAATAAATCCGTGCCGACGCTGGACGAGGGGGTCATGTACTCTTTCGACGGGGATAATATGCGAATCCAAAAGAAAGTCGAGGCATTGCTCCGGCAACTGCATTCGACGACTACGACAGCTATCAAAAAGGGGATCACGCTCGAATGGGAAAAGGCCAACGACGCATGCGATAAACTCATTTCCTCATGTTTTGGGAAAGAGGTATTATCCAGTCCGGAGTTCAGCGCATGGAACAACCGCAATATGGCGGCGATGAATGCTTTCGCCAACCGAACGGAGAACGGCCTCAATCTCTCAAAACGGATATGGCAGTCGGTTCAGCAGCTCCGCGATGAAATGGAGATCGCCATGACCGTCGCCATCGGCGAGGGAGATTCGGCGCAATCCATATCCCGCAAAGTCCGGCAATACCTGAACGACCCCGACCTGATGTTCCGCCGTTTCCGCTTCAAGAAAGGCGAAGACGAGCAGGGCAAGCCTATCTACGGGCGGAAGTGGAAAAAGCGCATCAAGGACGAGAAAACGGGCAAATACCGATGGATCGACTACGACCGTAGCGACTACAAAACCGGATCGGGCGTTTACAAATCCTCGGCCAAGAATGCCATGCGCGTTGCGAGGTCAGAGACAAACATCGCCTACCGCCGCGCCGACAATGAGCGGTGGCAGCAGATGGATTTCGTCCTCGGTCAGCGCATCCAGCTATCGAAGAACCACCCCCGACCGGATATTTGCGATAAACTTCAAGGCGACTACCCAAAGGATTTCGTATTCGACGGATGGCATGCCCAATGTTTCTGCTTTGCAACGCCTATTTTGATGGACGAGGAGGAGATGGCGAAAGTTACGGCGGCATTCCTCAAAGGCGAGAAATACACCCCGCGAGGCAAGCAGATCACCGAATATCCGGCAAATTTCAAGCATTGGGTGCGAGACAATAAGGAGAATATCCTTGCATCCCGCAGTAGAGGCACGGAACCCTACTTTATTCGCAATAACTCTGCGGCGATTGATGAGATACTCAATCCGAAACCGAAAGAGCTTACAATCGCAGAAAAGGCGGCATTACGCCATGAGGCCCGAACGCCCGAACAGGAAGCGGCAATCCGTAATGCGTGGGCCGAACGGCAGAAGAAGCACCAGCAAATCAAGACGACGGCAAACAACATCGCCAAAATCGCCGGGGATTATGGCGAGGTCGATTATTCCGCCCTGCAAAAGTACATCGACGCAGGCGATCTATCGGCCATGCAGACCGAGACCAAGAAAGTCGCGCAGGCCATCCTCGCCGCCAAGAAAGCGGAGCAGGCTCTCGCCGACATTATCCCCAATGTTCACTCGTGGCATCAGCAATTCACGATGGCAGAACTGCAAGGGGTATATGATGCCGTCAAATCGAAGATCGAGGGTTGGTCGGGTCTATCCCTCGAACAGCAGGCGAAAAAGCTGCATTTCGAGGCTTATGACTTCCTCGGCGGCAATATGAAAGGTGTTCAACAGAAGTATGCGACATGGAAGGTATCGCAGGAGGCGTACATCAAAAAATTGGATGCAGTCAATTACAAGATAGCGATCAAGCAGGCAACCGAAGAACTCGACGCCGTTAAACAATGGTCGGCAGAACATCCGAAGAGCCTCAATGTTGCAAAACTCCTCTCCGATGCAGAGCAGGCAGTCAATAGCAATGCCGAATTGTCGATTATCAAGTCCAAAACCTCACTCGCCGTCGCAGAATATCAAAAACGATTGGCGGAACAGGCTCGGCGCGATGCGAAGAAAGGTGCAACGATGAAAGCCTCTACCCTGCCGAGTATCAGCAAGGAGGAAATAGATAGGCTTCTCGCCTTGTACGAATCAGAAATGGTCGATGATGCAGATAACCGGCTGCGTCAATACACGGAGCGGATTTGGGCGACGCTGACAAAGGAGGAGCGGATCATATTGACGAAATATACGCAGACTTACAGCTATCTAAATGAGCCTCTGCGCGGTATATCGTATTATGGAGCGCGTGCCCGCGAAGAGTTCGAGCACGATCTGCCGATATTGACGAGAGCGATTGAAAAATTCGCCATGCCTCAAAATACGGTCGTAAGACGAGGCGTAAGCAATTTCACGATTGATTCTCTCGGATACGACCTCGGAAACCTGAAAAAAGGCGATGTTTTTGTCGATAAAGGATTCCTATCTACCGCCGTGCATCGGCATAAAGGTTTCTCCGAATCGTACAACTTGGTTATCGTAGTCCCCAAAGGGGCCAAAGGCGTATATGCGGAGCCTTTTTCCCACTACACGGATTATCACAAATTCGATTATGACGATGGCGTGATATGGGACGGAAAATCTGTCGAAAAGATCAACTCCGAAATGGAATGGATCGGGCAACGAGGCTGTCAATTCAAAGTCCTCAAAAAACAAGGAAAGACGATCTATTTGCAGATGATCGGACAGTTGCAATGATAAAGGGAGCGTTTATTGCGCTCCCTTAACCGTAATACTGCTTATAAAATTTCTTGAACGGTTCGACGCAATCTGCCAACGAGGACATATTGCCTTGTGCATACCGATTGAAAAGGAGCGATTTCAAAGTAATCGGCACTCCATCGGCATTCTCAAAATCCGATAACCCGACCGCGACATATTCATCGAGATTTCGACTTTCAGAGACATTCGCATCGCCTCTTGCGATGACCGCCATAGTATCGTGAATCCATGCCCGCTCGTACATCCAAAGCATTGCCTTGTTTTGTTCCTTGCCCTCGTATGGGTTCTTCCGCTCGCCTTTATAATAGCGGCAATATTGCAATAAATCAGATTCTTTCATCGGTAGGTTGCATTAAATTTCCGAATGACGTTCTGCATATCTTCCGGCAAATAGCTCATCGCGGTCTGAATCATAGCAGGATCAACCACGAAATAAGCCTCGGCAAGCGATCCGACGATGGCTCCGAGCGTATCGCTGTCGCCGCCGTAGAGAATGGCCTTGCGGATTGCATCTTCGAAAGACCGGCTCTCTTTTACAATATGAAAGGCCAGCGGCACGCATCCCTGACATGTCTCGTCAAACTTGCCGCGAGGCGGGAGATGCCTTTCCCAATCCTCGCCGTAATACTGACACATCACGCTTTCGCATATCTCCATCGTATTATCCCAAAATTGATTTTTTAGATAATAGATCACAAGAGCCGTTACCATCGCTCCGATAATTCCCTCCGTATGGTCGTGCGAAATTTTCGCGGTTTCGATAGCCTGCCGAATAACATCCCGCTCCGAGCGAAAAGCCCACGCAACAGGGCTTACACGCATCGCTGCGCCATTGCCGAAGCTGTTATACGGCTGGGGGTCGGGAGAAGTAATCCAACGAGCAAAAGAACCGCCGTATGCCCCCATCGGATTAGGATATTTTCTACACCAACGCAAAATACTCGATTTGTAGTCCTCCCCTTTGAGTATCGCATCGGCTACCGCCACCGTGCAGATCGTGTCGTCGGTAAAATCGCATTGTTTGGTGAATAATGCAAAGTTTCCGCCTTTCGCATTATTGAACTCGAATCGAGAGCCTACTATGTCGCCAATTATCGCACCTATCATATCAAAAATTTTTAGAATCTATCACTTCGTCTATGTCCAGCACCCCGTCGGCATCCTCTTTCATCGAGTGTAGGTAGATATAGCCATACCGATAAAATGAAACTTTTTCCAGCTTTTCACGATACATAGCCTCCGCTTTCGCCCTATCGACAAAATACAGATGCGTAATGAGATCGTATGAATCCGCAACATAGGTCAGCCGATATACCTTGCTATCCATCGCACTCCGATTTTAATGACCGTCCTCTCGTCTTGCGCTGGATTTGCCCGATGCGGATGAGGACTTTCTTGTTCTCGTATTCGCTTCTGCCCCTCGTCGCATTCGTAAGAGACTTGTATGTGATGCCGACCGCCCCGATAGGAACGGTATCGTAGATCGCTTTCAGGGAACCGAAGTAGAAGTCGGTTTCGCCGTTGTACGGCTCCTTGAACTGCAAATGCACTATCTTCTTTGCTTCCATAATCCAATACTTGTGCAAATTTACCGCTTTTCCGGCGTTCTGCCACGCTTTCGCGCAAGAATCGACCAATCTATCGGCCCGACCGCAGATATTCGAAAATTGGCGGCATTTTCATTTTTCTTTTTTCGCGGAACTTTTTTCTTTTTCAAAGGATGAATTTACGAGGGTCTTACATGATGGGAGATCCGATGTTTTTGCAGTCGAAAAAACATCCCCTCTATCTATCTTAATATATCTATATATTCTTATCTTCTGTGCAGGGGTCGTTGCAGGGGTCGTTGCTGTACCCATTGCACCCCGTCGATATATAAGACCGATATTCAGGACAATACCCGCACCAAACATCGTTGCACCCTATTTGTGGATAAAATACTCTATCGCCGAATGCACGAGGATAAAATGCGTAGCGGTCTGCCTGCATTGATCCGCCCACGGATTGTATAGGTTCAAGGCCAACGCGCGGTACAACTCCGGAATTTCGCTTTTGACGCGCGATACCAGCATCCTATAACTGACCCTCCTTGCGCCTTTCATAAGGGCCTCCCATTTTGAAGACGGGAGACCCTCGCACGTTGCATCGAGATACATGGCTAAATTCCGAATTGCTCCGACAAGAATCCGACCATCGCCCTGTTCTGCGGCAAAAGGGCCGGAATATCCATCGTATCGGCTTTATACAATTCCGTTGCGCCGTTGTATAAATCCCATACCGTGACCTTGCCGTTCTGATAGTAGCGATACATCATATCCTCGGTAAGCCGCGAGATTTGCGACTGATTGAGCGGATAGGTGCGATTCTCCCTGATTTCTGCGATATGAGTATCGCATTTAACGCGGAGGGCGGTCAGCATCCCGATCAACGTAAACATCTGCTGCGCGTCGATAGGGATTTGCTTCATCCTCTCGATCTTCTCCCGCTCGGTAACGACGATTCGGCGGGCATCGACGATCCATGACTTCACGATGTCGAGGATTTCGGGAATCGTTACACCATTGCCCCGACCCGATCCTTTCTCCGAATAGGTCGAGATATATTGATCCGCGCAGAGCATACATTGGTTGTGGCAGATCATCACCATATTGCCGAATCCGACCTGTATTCCTTTCTGATGAAATGCGACGGCAAGATTGGTCGTATGATCTGCATCATCGAAATTCGTGATGCGAATGTTGGCGAATACCCGACGGAGGATATGCGCTTCGACGGCCCGCTCTCCGTATTGGGCCTCTACCTGCGGTAAGAGGACGACACCCGGAGTATTGCGGTCTTTATTCTGTGCTGCAAAGAGGTCGTAAACCTCGACATCATAATTCTGCGCGTTGCACATGCCGATAATCTGATTCAGCAAATCATAGTGGTAAATGCCCCGTAGCGGCTTGCCGTAGATGTCGTTCTCCTTGTGGGTTCGCGCCAGTTGATCGAGGGAGAGGGTCTGCACCTTTGCTTTCTCGAAGTCGAAAAATTTGTTGTTCAATGTCGTTTCCATAATGCGTTGAATTTTAATTTATAATCGTTCAATCGTTTTTGCCACCTCTTCGCCCCAATACCCAACGATAAGGTCATAGGCTTCTTTATCACCATCCCATGCGATCATGCACTCGTGGTTATTGTATTCGTAGAAATAAACCTCCTGCGGATCGCATTCTTTCGGGATAGCCGCCCGGCTATCATCGTAGAACTTGAAGAATGCCGCAAGTCCGTCCTTTGTACCGAAAGCTCCCGTGTCCTTATCTTGGCATATTTTATCGCCGTCTTTGATGTGTCCGAGTTCTACCAAACGCTTGTATCCCTCGGCGAACTGTTCTCGGCTAAAAGCGAAGAAAACCCCACATTTATCCGCGTCGGGATGCTCATTCTTGATCGCCTTGTAGCGGTCGATAGTTTGGGCGTTCAGCATTACAACACCCCCGTCGTAATTACCCCAATCCCGATAGTATCGGAGTTCGCCCCGCGTGGTCTTGACCGTCTTAATATCTTTCTCTTCCATATCTGTTGCGTTGATTATTATTCGTCGATTCTGTCCTCCATGAGCGTAAAGCAGGATTTCGGAGGACGCCGTTTGAATTTCTCCCATGCTTTGCGTCGCGCTTCGGCCGCCGTCTTGGCTTTGACCGTATAGGACTGCGACCACGTCATAGAAACCTCAACCTCGTAGGTCTTTATAGCCTTTTTCGTTGCCATGATCCTACTGCTTTTGAGAGAGCCATAAATCCCGCTTTGCGCGGCAGTTATCGAGGGATTCCCCGACACAGGAAAATAGTTCGCCGCTCTCCGTGCGGTAGTCGTATTGCCATCTTTTGACCGTTTTCCGGCCGATTTTGGCCGTGAAACTCGTGTAGTTCTCTCGTCCCGGCTGGCAGACGGAGCATCCGTTTACATTGATTGAATTTGCCATTGTTGCGTTGAATTTTTAAGGTTTGCGATTATTGCTCGGCCTCGAAATCATCGACGATCTCGAATGCGTCGGTTTTGAGGGCCGTATCCGGTTCCCCGTCGAACTCGTTGTTGTTCTTCGTGCAGAGCCTCATATTCTGATGCGAATAGTCCAAACTTATATCCACGACATACGTCCCTTTCTGCGTTTGGAATACCTCCCGATCCCATGAATCGAATCCTACATGCTTGATTTTGATCTTTTCCATACTTGCGATTATTTGAGATTATTTTTCAACCAAACCCTATCGACCTCCCACAAGGGCAGGCCCTTGATGATTTTCCGACGGATCACCTCTTTCATGCCAATCAAATCGGCCGCTTTGATATGGAGGGTAATGTCGCCGAATTTCTGCGCTCTTTCGAGGAGGAAGTCCGCCATTTGGGACTTCCATTCATGCAGGCTTTCCGCCTTGGCCTGTCTCGTTTTATCCATGATTATGCGTTGATTAGGTTCATTATCTGTTCGAGCTTTCTTTCGAGTGCGTATCGCTTTTCGCACTCTTCCGCATATTTCTTATAAAACTCATCGTGCTTGGACTTTTCCGCGTAATACTTATCCTGATAGGACGTTGCGAGTTCGACCTGCCGAGCATAGCTCTCTTTTTGCACTCTGATCTTTTTCTTCAATTCGGCGATTTCGATCACCATTGACCGGGAAAGATCGAGATGCCCTTTCTTGGTGGCGAATGGTTTGCAGAACTCGTCCTTGTCCTTATCCGAGGACATATACACCCCGTTCCATACCTCAAAAATTCCGTCCGATACATTCAAGCCAACTCTTTCGGTAAACTCTTCTCGTGTCATAGCCTATTATAAATTTTGGTCGTTATTTATTACTTATTAAGTATCTGTTTGATGATGCAAATATATAGCCAACTATTATAGTAAGCAACTTTTTCCGCAGAAAAAGTGCGCTCAAAATCAGTCAAAAACGTGTATTTACGGATAACTATATCATAACCACACAGATAATTTTTGTCGAAATTTTAGATACCTAATAGATATTTTTCATTACCTTTGTCCGTAACGATACGTTTTAACAATTTTTTTCGACTATGAAAAAGAAATTTCGCAAGCTCTTATCCGAAAAATGCAAGGATATGGGACTGACTGACAAGGCACTCGACGACCTCGTAGAGATCGGGGCGGAGGGTCTTGCCGACGATGCCTCGGACGAAGACATCGCCGCGAAAGTGGATTCGCTCGTGCCCTATGCAAAGGCAATGCAGGGGGAGATCACGAGGAAGACGCAACGTCCGAAACCGCAATCAAAGAAACCGCAATCCAACGACGAGGGCGAAGATGAGGGCGGAAATGAAGATGAGGCCCCCGAATGGTTCAAGCCTTTCCAAAAAAAATTGACCGATCTCGAAACCGAGAACGCCGCGCTCAAAGCGGAAAAGGCAAAGACCACGCGACAGGCCGAAATCTCGGCAAAGGCTAAAAAGCTCGGAATCCCCGACTACCTGATGAAGCGAGTCTCATTCGCAGAGGATGCAGACCTCGACAAGGAGCTGGCGGATTACAAGCAGGAGTTAGTCACCAACAACCTCATGCCCAAGGAGCAGGCGCATGAAACAGGAAGTAGCAAGGAGGCAATGGAAGCCGACGCCAAGGCTTGGGCCGAAAGTCTTCCCAACAAGTAACAGCTCCGAATCATTCACCCCTTAAATTGATTGCAACAATGGCTATTGATTTCAAGAAAACGCAGCTATCGGGCCACACGCCCGAAATTTGGCGCGGCGAGTGCAAGATTCTGCCGGGCGGCTTCAAGCCGGTGCAGAACTTCCCCGTCGGAACGGTGTTGCATCGGGGAACTCCTATCTATGTCGATTTCGAGGCGATGAGTGCCGCCGTTTGCAAGACCGCCAAGGTTCTCAAAGGAGGCACGACCACCGCGCCCCGCGTCGCCAAAGGGCATTACTTCGTCGCAGGCGACGTAGTAATGAAACTCGGAGTAACCGACAAATCCCCGATCATCAAGTCCATCGACACGGCCAATGCCGGGTACGATGTCATCACGTTCGCATCCGCCATCGCAGGGCTGGCCGAGGGCGACATCCTCGTAGAGGCAACCGAATATGCCGAAACAGGCGGCGGTTCGGGTTCCGACCCCATCCCTGCCGCGCCTCGCTATACACCCAACATGGTTGTCGGAGCGGCCAAGGAGTTCACCGGAAAGGGCCTCCCGACGATTGATGCCGCATACGAGGCGGTAGTCCTCTATCCGAGCCTGAACTTCCCTTTGCTGGAAGACTGGCTCATCAATCCCGGCAAGGTATGCCTCAAAGCAAACCCGAACATTCTGTTCATTAAACAGTAACGATCATGCCCGAAATTCTTTATAGCTCAATCTTTGGCGCATTGACGCAGCACGTACAAGCTCGCTTCGATGCCGCCTCGAAACTGCACAAGCAGCTTTTCGACAACGTAATCTTCGAGCGTTTCCTCGACTGGGACACCCCGACTATCGGCCTCGACTTCGAGGAGATCATCGGTCAGTACAACATCACTGTTGCTGCTCCGACCATCGGCGATCAGTCGAAAGAGGCTATCCTCGGTACGGAGGGGTTGGAAACCGTGAAAGAGCGCATCCTCAATCATGCCGTAACGCTGCCGATGACGATTCAGGACTATCGTAAGGTTCTGCAAATCCTCGACAGCAAGTCGCTCCCCGACAAGGCAAAGACGGAGCAGCTCATCAAACTGATGTGGGGAAGCTCGACGACGGTCGTAAGCTCCGTCCTCGCAAAGCTCGACATCCTGTTCCTGCGTCCGCTTTCCAACGAGGGCGTCGTCGAACTCGACGACAACATCAACCCCGAAGGTGGCGTGCGCGGCACGATCAACTTCAACCAGCCCTCCGAAAACATCGCGTCGTCCCGCATCGAGTGGAAAGACGCCAACATCGACACGGTGGACTGCTTCGAGGATATTCAGGGGATCATCGACGCCGCACAGGACAAAACCGTATTCGGCAAAATCCTCTGCGCTCCGTCGCGCATCTCCTACATGTGCCGCAGCAAGAAGATCAAGCAGATGATCTGGGGAACCGACAAATCTGCGAAGATCGTGCAGCTGAAAGACCTGAACGCCTATATGCAAGAAAACAGCTATCCTGTTTTCGAGCCTATCCGCCGTCAGGTTCGCATTCAGAAAGGCACGCTCCGCGTCCCCTATACGCCGTGGAACGAGAAGAACATGGTCTTCATTCCCGACGGCAAGCTCGGCATCGTCAAAAACGCATGGGCGAACAACGAGCTGAAACAGGAGGCCGGAGTAGCGTACTCCAACTACGGGCGTATCCGCGTCTCGCAATGGGGCGTGGGCGAAACGCAGGGCAGCAACGGCGTTGAGTTCACCAAGGCCGAATCACTCTCGTTGCCCGTGATTACGGAAATGAACGGCATCTACACCCTCAAAACGCAGTCGTAGCCGTGGATAACCTTACCGCAACGAGGAGTTTGTGCAATGCGATAGCAAACACATTCTATCCTGATAACGCGACCATCGAATTTGCGCTCTTCAATGAGGGCATCGACGCAAAGGCCGAGGCGACCCCGAAAGACCCTATGATCTTTCGGGTTGCCGCCCGCCTTGTCATCGGATATGTCGAAAACAGCCGCTCCGAAAACGGCGTATCGACCTCCGTAATGAGCGAAGAAGCCCTCAAACAGAGCCTTTCGATTTGGTGCGGACATTATGGCCTCGATGCGGATGAGGTTCTTTCCGACTATATGCGCGTGATCGAGGACGGCACGCATCTATGGTGATATGAGGTACAACGGCACATTACGCTACGAGATACTCACCGAGGGAGGTATCGACGAATGGGGCGAACCGATAGAGGCCCGTTCCGATTGGAGCGATCCTTTGCCCTGTTCGATCAAGACCAACAGCGATAACCGCAAAGGGCGTTACGAAGACGGCGAATTTCGGCAGGCTTCGTTTACGATCCTCGTTGAGTGCATCCCTTTCCCCTACAATCGGGTGAAACTCGAAAGGATGGGCGAAAATCTCGGAGAATACCGCGTGATGAATGCGGAACCTCTCACCACCGTAGGCAGAACTCAAATCGTAGTGTGATATGGCGAAAGTCGTTACTACTCACGGCAAATATAAGGGCGTCATCGTCAGCAAAACGGATATGCGCAAGCTGAAAGCCGGATTGCAGGCCAAGATGAAAGACATCGTCGCCCTGCTCGTGAAGCAACTCTCTTTCATCGGGGAGGAGTGCATACGAATCGCCCGCGAGAGTGGCAGCTACAACGATATTACCGGCAATTTGAGGTCATCAATAGGCTATGTGGTGCTTGTGGACGGGAAACCCGTCGTGACGGGAGCCTCGAAGCAATACAACGGCAAGAACGGGCATGGAGAAGCAGGCCCGCCCGCTGCCGAAGCGTTGCTCCAAAAACTGCAAGCAAAATTTCCGTGGGGTGTGGTGCTGATCGTCTGCGCAGGCATGAAATACGCCGCATACGTCGAAGCAGTCCACCATAAGGATGTACTCACATCAGCCGAGTTGAAAGCCGAATCCCTTGCCAAGAAACTACTCAACGATTTAATCGAATAGAGAGATGATAAAAACGGAGACGCAGATTGAGCGGGATTTCTATTCTTTCGTCAAGAATAGCGACCTCGGAAAGGCCATCAGAGGAAAGGTTTACCGACCCGAAATGCGCCCGACCGACGCCACAACGGAGGATTTGATCGTCAAGTTCCTCGCAGGACTTGATGAACAAGTACAAACGGGCGTGGTGATCTTCAACCTCTATGTCCCCGATATACCCTACACCGACGGACGAATGGTTCCGGATAGGAAACGTATCGGCGAATTGCAGGAGTTGATTCTCTCATTCGTAGAAACCGCAGGAGGTACGGAGTATTGGCTCTCGACCGATGCGACACCGACCACGATGCGCAACGAGGATATAGAGCAACACTTCATTTACGCAAGAATTAAGTTCAACCGCATAACAGAATAAAACTATGGGAAAGAAGATCATCATGTCGTGGTCGAAGTGCAAGATCGAGGTCGGTAAAACCGGCGACGACGAAGCTATGGCAGCCTCCCTGACCGACATCGGTACTATCAACGACAAATCGACGACGCTTGCCACGGAGGACGGCGAAACCCTGACCGCAACGGCGACAGGCGGAATCGTGGTCGCCGAGGAGGAGGGCGAGCCGGTCGTAACCCTGACAACCCGCGTCAAGGAGATGGGTTTCGATACGGAAAAGATGTTTACCGGAGCGGTCGTTTCGGAGGACAGCAACGAGCTGACCGTGAAAACCAACGTCGTATCGGACGATTTCTCCGTGAAGCTCACGCCCAAGAACATCGGTGCTATCGGCATCAAGGCCCGGCGCACACACGTATCGTTCCATCCGGGCAGCTCCGAGGAGGAGGGATCGTATGTCGATCTCACATTCAAGATTCTCGCCTGCTCCGATGGGGAGCTTTACAAGAAGTTCCGGGTCAAGGCCGAAGATTGGCCCGCCCCCAAACCCTAAATAGCATCGTAAGATGCTGACGAGTGGAGAGACACCCTTTGCGGTTGGCAGGAGAAACCGCAAACAGGAGGGTTGGCAGAGTGGCTGAATGCACCTCACCGCTAACGAGGCAAGCCGTAAGGCTTCGGAGGTTCGAATCCTCCACCCTCTGCAATTTTATCGGGATATGGAACAACAGAATACTATCGAAAATAGCGTCGCATCGGCGATTCTTGAAAAAAGCATCGACAACATCGACATCGAAGGGGTTACATACGAAATAGCCCCTCCATCTACTGCGACCCTGATTCTCATCTCGGAGATCGTAGCAACTCTCCCCGTTGTAAAAAAGGTTCCGGCCGAAGAGATCGTAACCTCGGTATTGCATTATGCCCGATATTATCGACCTATCGGCGATATTGCCGCCGTACTTATTCTCGGCGCGAAAAACCTCATCGAATATCGCACCATCGTACAGGAGAAACGCTATTTGTTCGGCCTGATCCGGCGTAAGACCGAGACCACAATCAAGGTCGATAAAAAGGCAGAACTCGCAAAAATCATATTGGAGAACGTCAGCCCGACTACCTTGTTTAATGTCGTAGTTCAACGACTTCAAGATATGGAGATAGGCAGTTTTTTCGCCATTACCACTTCCCTGTCAGAGGCAAATATCCTCAAACCCACCAAGGAAGTGGTAAAAGACTGAACGACAGCATTTGGGCAACCGTCCTCGGAATAGCTAAAACACTCGGAGTAACAGAAAAATACGCCTTATATGAGATCAGCTATGTAAATGCCATCATGTATAGTCGAGCAATGCCGATGCCCGGTGATATGGCCGAAAACAGCAGACCGCTTTATGATGACAGCAAGGATGCGAATAACCCTGAAAATTTCACAGATTTTACAGATGACGAAGAGGTTGTAAGGATATGAAAAATGATGACGGCGCATTGAGTTTCGGCACATCCGTAGATTTACGCGGATTGGAAACCGGCATCTCTCAAATTGAAGCGAAAATCGCTACGATGGAGGGCAAGCTCGGCGCTAAAATAGACGGTATCGGCAAAGCTGTAAGCAGATCAGGCATTACGGCAAAATCGACCCTTGAAGATGTTACCAATGCAGGCAATGTTTTGGATGGCACTTTGGGGAATGTGGCGAAAACCGCCGCAAGTATCGGCATGGCTTTTACCGCTCAATCTCTTATCCGCCAAATCATCAATATCCGAGGCGAGTTTCAACAGCTCGAAGTCGCATTCGAGACCATGCTCGGAAGCGAAGAGAAAGCCGTTCAGTTGATGGATCAACTCGTAGATACCGCAGCGAAAACCCCTTTCGACCTGCAAGGTATTGCTGATGGAGCACGACGGCTTCTCGCATACGGCGAAAATGTCGAAAATATAAATGACGACCTGATCCGCCTCGGCAACATCGCCGCAGGACTTTCCCAGCCTCTCGGCGACATCGTATATCTCTATGGAACGACCATGACGCAGGGGCGGCTCTACACGCAAGACCTCAATCAGTTTACCGGCAGAGGTATTCCCATGATTCGAGAACTCGCGCAGATTCTCGGCGTCGCAGAAAATAAGGTTCGGGAATTAGTCGAAGAGGGGAAAGTCGGATTCCCGGAGGTGCAAAAGGTCATTCAGAACCTCACGAACGAGGGCGGAATGTTCTACAACCTCATGGAGGAGCAATCCAAGACTATTACAGGGCAAATTTCAAATATCCAAGATGCCCTCTCGTCGATGTTCAATACAATTGGCAACCAATCCGAGGGCGTTATCAATGATTCGCTGGATGTAGTTTCTTCGCTCATCGAAAACTATGAGCAGGTCGGCCGCGTCCTTATGGGGCTGGTTGCAACTTATGGCGTTTACCGAACAGCTTGCATGGCTGTCGCGGCCGCACAAGGCTTGCAAGCAATGGGCGTCGGTACATTGACCGCAGCCGAAGCGATACACTACGGATGGCTCGTAGTTGTAGAGAAAGCTCAAAAGCTGCTCAACGCAACGATGCTTGCAAATCCCTATGTCCTCATCGCTACTCTGCTGGCTGGTGTTACTGCGGCGCTTCTTTCCATGAAAACCGAAACCGAACGGATGAAAGAAGCAGAAGAAGAGTATCAAGCCCAAAAGCAGAAAACCATCGAGGCAGAGGATGAACACAAGCGTAAAATCGAGGAGTTATGTTCTATCGCCTCTAATGAGGCTGTCGCTACCGACACCCGTAGGGAGGCCCTGAACAAACTCGAAATGAAATACCCCGATATTTTCGCCAAATACGACACCGAGTATGAGAAGCTGAAAAATATCAAGCAAATCAAGGAGGAGATAGCCCAGCTTGAAGCGCAGGAATCCATCACCAATCCGAAAACAGAGCTGAAAGATGTAGAGGCAAGAATAAAGGAGTTGGAGGGAAAAACGAAATGGGCGACGCAATACTACCAAGATAGCAATGGTCAGCATCGTGCTCGAAATGTCCTTAAATCCGCTCGTTCGCGCGACGAAGAAGCCGAATTACAGAATCTTTACAACAAACGCAAGGCTCTTTCGGAACAGATACGCAAAAACGACGTAAATGCCTATTTCGAGAATCTGACGGGGGTTAGCAATGAAACCATCGAAAAGCAGATCAAGCAGCGGGAAACCCTGCTTGCCCAAATGCAGTTCCAAGAGGCAAAATACGGAAAAATCACGCAGGGGAATGCCGCTTTAACGGGTTCATTCTCCCGCGATGAACTGCAATATCAGCTCAACAAGCTACGCGCAGAGCAGAACAAACGGAATCTGCCGACCGATTCGAGTGCAGAATGGGGTGCAGCGGCAAAATCGGCCTATGAAAAAGCACTGAAAGAATACAACGACTTTCTCAATGAAACGGGCAACCAGCTCACGCACGAAGAATACGAACGTAAGGCGAAAGAACTGAAAGAAGCTCTCGATGCGGCAAAAAAAGCTTATGATGCGACAAAACCCGCCTCGGACAAGGATGCTCAAAAGCAGGACAAACAGGCCGAGAAAGACGCAAAAGAAGCGGAACGGCGGGCAGATAAAGCACGGAAGCTCGGCGAAGAACTCGTTAAAATCGAGGAGGAAACCAAAGCTGCCGAAATTGAGGCGATGAAAGAGGGTTTGGCTAAAAAACTCGCTATGATCGACCTCGAATATACTACACAGAAAAATAAACTCGACAAACAGGAGACGGATTGGAAACGCGAAAATAAGGAGGCGGGAATTTCGGTCAATGAAAACGGATTGACGACCGAACAATTCGACGCATTAAATAAAGCTCGACAGCAAAATGCAGAGAATCAAAAGAAAGCGACTGCCAAAGCATTGAAAGAGGATGCCGATGCCAAAGCAGAGGCTATGAACAACTACCTCATTCAGTACGGGTCTTTCCAAGAAAAGGTACTTGCCCTGACCGAAGAATATAATCGCAAAATAACCGATGCAACCACCGAGGGAGCAAAATTGTCCCTGCGTAAAGAGCTGGAAAATGCGATTAAAGATGCGAAATTCGAGAATCTGAAAGATTCGATCAACTGGGATGGTGTTTTCGGGAATTTAGGAGAACAGTCTATTTCATCGTTGCAGTATGCACTCGACAAGGTCAAAGCCTACTTCGAGAGCAATAAAGGCTCTATGAAATTTATTGAGATAAAAGACATTCAGGAAGCTATTTCAAAAATGGAAAATGAAATCGCCTCCCGAAATCCTTTTGTCGCGCTCCATAAGTCAATCCAAGACATCGGCGACGCCAAAACGGAGTTCACTACCGCATTGCAAGAATGGCATACGGCGCAAGAAGCTCTCACAACGGCACAGCAGGAATACAATGCCGCCCTTGCCGAAGAGCAGGCCCTCCGCGGACAAATAAACAGAGGAGAGCTATCGGCCGAAAGCGAAGAATATGCGGAATCCGAAGAAAGATTATCGCTGGCAAAGAAAAATCTTGCAGACGCAACTACGCATTCAATGCAAGCCGAACAGCAGGCATTGAACGCCCGGAATAGCATCACCAACTCATACAAAAGTTTTGCGACCCAGCTCCGTAATGTCGGAGGTATCGTTTCGGATGTCGGTGGCAAAGCACAGAATCTCGCATCCGTATTCTCGGATGATGTTGCAATGGGCATCGGGAAAGCCCTCGATACTATTGACGCGGTATTGGATGCTACGGCGACCGTCATTGACGCAATCGGAGACACAGGCAAGAGTGTTTCCGAAGCTATGGCGACGACAGCCGAGGCATCGGGAGCCGCCATGCAATCGACAGCACAGGCCGCAGCAACGTCGATCTCGACCGTAGAAAAAGCATCGGTCATCCTCGCCGTCATTTCGGCGGCTTTGCAGATCGCTACGGCTATCGCCAACCTCTTCAACGACGATGATAAGAAACAAAAAGAGATCGAGAATCTACAACGCCGCATCGACCAACTGCAATGGGAACTCGACAATGCCGATGCCGTCCGGTTACAGAATAACGTCGGGGATGCCGTAAAGAAATTGAGAGACATCTATGCCGAAACGACGCAGGAGGTATTGCGCCTGCACCTCACATCGCAGCAGTACGGCAACGCAAGGACGCGGATGTTCGCCCGGATGCGCTACGACAGCGAGGTATATGAGAAATACGTCGAGAAGATCGCCGATGCGTATGCAAAGGTAGCCTACACCGCCGACAAAGCCCTCGGAGGGAAGAAATACGACGAAAGCCGGAAACAGCTCGAAAATCTTGCCGAGCAGCAGATACTCATTCAGAAACAGATCAATGAGGAGCAGAGCAAGAAAAAAACCGACCATGTCAAGATCGAGGAGTGGCAGCGACAGATTCAGGAGATCGCCGAAGAGATGGCTACCATCATCAACGAGATGCTGGAAAACATCATCGGCTACACCGCCGCCGACCTTGCCTCGGAACTCGGAGATGCTTTCTTCGAAGCGGCCAAGCAGGGAGAGGATGCGATGGAGGCATGGCGCAAAAAGGTCAATGATATTGTCGCCGATGTCCTGCAAAGGATGCTCGTACAGAAATATTTGGAAGAACGCATCGGAGGCATTTTCGACAGATACAAAAAAGAATGGTTCGGAAATGACGGCACATTCAAAGGCATCGACGCCGTGATCGGTTCGATGAATGGATTTGCCGGAGAACTCAATCAGGTCGGAGAAGAGTTTAACGCGATCTATCAAGGTCTGTCCGATAGTCTCAAAAATTATTTTACGGGAGATGCCGAGCGCGAGGGAACGAGTAAGGGTATCACATCAGAGTCGCAAGATAGTGCTTTCGAGAGAAATGCCCGCCTGACGACCATTCAGGGGCATACCTATACCCTCGTACAGGGCATGAACGATCTGAACCGCACGGGCAATGCCGTACTCGACAAACTGACCGGAATCGAGAAGAATACCTCCGAGACCAACGACAAGCTCGACAAGGTCGATAAAAGTATCAAAGATGTTAAAAACATGGTCGATGAGATCGACCGGAAAGGATTAAAACTCCGAAGCTAATGCAAGCACTTATCAAGAAAATACAGGGTGAATGGAAAGCGGCCAAAGATGCCGCGCAAGCTCAATGCACCAATAACGGGCGATATGAAATGGCGGAGAAACTCGGAGCCTGCGATATGTTCAAGGGCAATGAGACATTGGAGGAGCTGATCGGGATGATGTTCTCCCCGCGAGGGGTCGAATTTATGACAACCTACAATTTCCCCAACCTCGCCACTTTTCGTCGTTTCAAGAAATATCATCCGGAGCGTTTCGGCGTGTATATCGACTGCGGCAAAATTTCGCTTTCAGAGGCCCGAAAAATCTTTTTGATAGGAGACACCACCGCAGAACTGAAATACAGCCAAACGGCCGGAAATCGGCTATTTCTAATGTGCGGGGCGAATGCCTCCGTCATCGCATCGGGGTATGCGGTCGTCAAGGTCGAAAAAGATAAGGATTCCGAGGTGAATTACATCGTTCAGGACAACGCGAAAATCTTATGGTAGGCAAGCTGTTCATAGACGGGCTGGATGCGTTCAGCGAATACGGCATATTTGTCGAGCAGTACGGGTACAAGGCACTCGTACAGATGCCGTCATTCAAGAAATTGAGCAGCACCGAATGGCCCGAATATGACGGCGAAGAGGTCGATCTATCCGCCCCCCTCCTTGATAGCAAAACATTTTCGATTCCGTTTTGCATTACCGATATTTTGAGCGCGAGCGATTTATTCGAGGTACTTTCCGATGGATCGTATCATATCTTCGACTTCGCCGAACTCGGCAAGTCCTACAAACTGCGGCTTCTGACCAATCCCGCATTGTCCGCCAAAATCCAGCTCGGAAAAATCACGCTGAATTTCGCCGATGACTTCCCGCCCGTCTATCCGACCGACGAGACGGACATCGAGAGCCTGAACGAGTACAATACGCTGCTGAATCAGGCTCCCTATGCAACAGCACCGGCGGGCTTCAAGCAGAACGGGTACGAGATGGATGATGTCGATTTTTCCCACTTCGGGGTCTATGTCCTCGACGGCACGGATCGGAATATTCAGAAAGCCCCGAATGTCCGCGAGAATCTGAAAGTCGATGTAACCAATCGGCCCGGAGTAAGCTATGACGGAGAATCGGTTTTCTACAAGGCGAAAGACGTTGCGATAAAGCTCTTTATCTATGCCGATAACATCGCTCAATTTTGGGAACGCTGGTATGCGCTTTTCACCGCCCTGCTGAAACCCGAACTGCGCAAATTATACAACGACAACTCTTTGGAGGAGTATAATTGCTACTACAAGAGCAATGCGGTAACGCGGTTCGATATTCGCCGCAACGGGCGGGTGTGGTGCGAGTTCACCGTAACCCTGACCTTTCCCGATTCGCGGCCCGACGGTAATTACTGCGTATTGGCGACCGAGGATAAGGAGGTAGTGATAACCGAGCCGGAAGAGGGCCTCATTGTATTTAGAATTTAACTCTACAAGGATATGATAAAGAAGAAAATATCGGAACTCCCCGAATGCACCTCATTCAAAGGGCTGTGGACTATCGGTGTCGATATATTCAACAAGAGCGTCAAGGTGTCGCTCGAATATATCCAGTCGGTCGTCGAGGGGATGAAAGCGGCGACAAAAGATGCCACCGATGTCACCGATGCAGCATCGAAGAGTGCCCAATCGGCCATCAATGCCGCACAAAAAGCACAAGAAGCTACGACCGCCGCCAATACCGCAACCACGAACGCCAGCAATGCCACCGCCGCCGCGATTGAGGCGAAAGAGGATTGCGAGGAGGTGATCGCCGCCGCTGCGGAATTGGAACCGCTGAATCTTGTGCCGACTGCAATGACGGTAGAATACCCCTCGCGCCTGCTGGTCGGCAATATGGCGGAGAATTTCATCCGCGCCACACTCACTCCGGCCAGCGTCAAGCCGAATGTATTGTTCCTCGGCGACGATAAGGCCGTATCGGTAACTCCCGACGGACGCATTACGATCCTTGCCGCCGGAACCAGCATCATCCATGTCATCCCGACCTGCAACGTAGCCCTCTACAAGACGATTCAGATCAAGGTCTCGAAGCCTACGGTCAGGTTGGTAACACTCTCGTCGATCCGCCTCACGGCAAACGGTAATTTCAGGTTCAATTAAAAACAACATCAAGCTATGGCAAGACAAGGTTACATCAGCGAATTTATGAATGGCGGGCGCATCCTCTCGCATGGCAAGATCGAGAACCTCGCAGACGGTTTCAGCCTGCCGAATGACGCGCTGTTCTCGATCTACATCAGGCCCAAATACAGCAGCTCCACCGTGGACGCCGTATTGAGCGTGAAATGCTATCAGGACGACGAATTTTCCGACGCTCCGGTAGTGCTCAACGATTGGTCGCCGATGGCGATCAAGGCCATCGCACCGAATGCGGATTTTCTCAACACTCACGACCTCTATTGGGGAGCTGGGACTTACGTCGAAAAGGTATGATCGTCTCGGTTTTCATCTCCCTATCGCGGCGGCTGCGCCAATGGGCGACATCCCGTAGGCAAAAGAAAATGCGGCTGAATACCGCATCGTCGGTGATGTTCATCGCATCGAAAGGAAAAACGGTTTTCAAATTCTTAAACGACAAATAGCTATGACAGCAGAACAAGAAGCAATCCTCGAACAGATTATCGAGGCTTTTCAGAATGGCAAGCGATTGAGCGACTTGCCCGATGTATCGGGAACCAACCCGTTCAACCTCATTTGCGAGGTATTGGAGGACGGCGAGAGCAAAAAGGCCGCGCTCGCAACGCTCCTGCCTTACATGGAGGAGGAATGCAGCTACGGCATCGAGTTCGACACCGCTGTATCCTCGCCTGCCTGCACCCGTATCGGCAATCTCTCCCTGCACAAGAGCCTGCCGATCCACAACCGGATGAAAGGCTGCCTGCTCAACGACGACGGCGAGGTCGTGGAATATCTCAATCCGGCAAATTGGACGGGACAGACGCGCGACGGCTCGCGGGGTCAGGTCATGGTCGAACTTCCCATGCACTACCGCAAATTCGAGACTGACGGCACGAAGCGGCGGGTACGCATCAGCGAGTACCCTCTCCCCGGCTATCGTCTCGTCCCAGGGAATAGATACGTTTCGGCGTATCAGGCTACCATACAGCGCAGCACGACGACCCTCTGCTCGGTCGTGAATATGGATGCCGACTACCGAGGCGGCAACAACAATACGGCGTATGACGGAACCTATCGCACGTTCCTCGGACGCCCGGCGACGGGTATCTCCCGTACCAATTTCCGCAATTACGCCCGCAAACGCAAGTCCGGTTCGACGGAATGGAACTGCATGACCTACGACATCCAAAAAGAACTGTATTGGCTCTTCGCCATCGAATATGCCACGCTCAACTCGCAGGCGGCATTCAATGCGGAAAAGGACAGCAACGGTTATGCGCAGGGCGGCCTCGGAGCAGGTGTAACAAACATGTCCGATTGGGGCGGGTTCAACGGCTCTTATCCGTTCGTGCCGTGCGGCCATACCGACGAACTCGGAAACGGCACGGGCGAGGTCGCATACCCCGTCATCAATGAGGACGGATCGACCCGATGCACGGTCATGGTTCCGCGCTATCGAGGTGTCGAGAATCCTTTCGGCCATATTTGGCAATGGACGGACGGTATCAACATCCGTATCAGCCCGACCGAGGATAACAGCGGCGACGGATTAAGCAAGGTATTCGTCTGCACCGATCCGGCCAAATTTTCGGATAGCGGCTACGACGGCTACGCTCATGTAGGCAACGAGGCCCGCGCAGAGGGATATGTCAAAGAGGTGATTTTCGGCGAGGGAGGAGAGATCATGCCCTCCGTCGTAGGAGGCGGTTCTTCGACCTATTTCTGCGATTACCATTACACTAACATTCCGACGACCGAAGCATTGCGCGGTGTCCTGTTCGGCGGTACTGCGAATAACGGCTCGAATGCCGGTTTTGCGTGTGCGCATTCGAATTACGCGCCCTCGAATGCGAGGGCGAATATCGGGTCTCGCCTTTGCTTTATCCCCGCATAACGCCACAGAAAACACGCTCGGCCAATAATTAAACGCTACGACAATGGAGAATAACCACAATCCGATGGAGGATGACGGCTCGCTGGATTTCCTGAAAATCCCCGCCGATGAAACCAACAAGCATTTCAACTGCCCCGAAACGACGCAGCAGAAGTTGATAAACCTCACCTTTTGGGTCTGCGACTACATCGAGGGAGTGAAAACGAAGTTCGGAGAGAATCGGACGCTCGTCAAGATCAAGATGAATCGGGACGATCACGACCGCGATGCACGCAAGTTCTTCACCAATTCGCGGGAAATCAAATATGTCCTCGCCAAGATTCGGGAAATGGACAAATTCCCGCGACGGGTAACGATGCGGGCATCGGGAACACGGTACTATTTGGAGTAATGGATGTATAAAGGTTGGTTGCTCTTGCGGTGTCCTGTTCAGCGGTAATGCGAATAACAGCTCGAATGCCGGTTTTGCGTATGCGAATTCGAATAACACGCCCTCGAATACGAATGCGAATATCAGGTCTCGCCAATGATTTTCAGAAAGGTAAAAACATAAATTTTGAGAGCAACGACCCTGCCTCTCGGCAAAAAATATCACCTCAAAAAGGAGTTAGTAGGCGGTTTCGGGCATCCCGAACTGCCGAACGCCCCGAATATGAAAAGCAAAGCGTCGAAATGAAGCGTATAGGAAACTTATACGAAAAGATCATATCGCTGGATAACCTCCGCCTCGCCGATGAAAAGGCAAGGCGCGGGAAACTCCGCTCGTATGGCGTCTTGCTTCACGACAAAAACCGTGAAGCGAATATCCTTGCCCTGCATGAAACGCTGAAAAATCATACATTCAAGAACTCCGAATACAGCACGTTCACGATCTATGAGCCGAAAGAGAGGATCATATTTCGATTGCCGTATTACCCCGACCGCATTCTGCACCATGCAATCATGAATATCCTCGAACCGATATGGGTTTCGGTCTTCACAAAAGACACATATAGCTGCATCAAGGGCCGCGGGATTCACGGAGCGATGCGGAATGTCAAGCGGGCCATCAAAGACCGGGAAAACGCCCGATATTGCCTCAAAATCGACATCCGGAAGTTCTACCCGTCGATAGACCACGACGTATTGAAAACCATCATCCGCCGCAAAATCAAATGCAAGGATACGCTCGCCCTGCTCGATACGATCATCGACAGCACCGACGGCGTGCCTATCGGCAACTATTTGAGCCAATACTTCGCAAACCTGATGCTCGCCTACTTCGATCATTGGATCAAGGAGGAGAAGCGGGTGCGGAACTATTTCAGATATGCCGACGACATGGTATTTCTCGCCTCCACGAAAGAGGAGCTGCACATCCTGCTGGCCGACATCAAGAAGTATCTCGCGGCCTTGAAATTGACACTGAAAGGCAATGAGCAGATATTTCCGATTGCCGAGAACCGGGCGGACAAGCACGGGCGCGGCCTCGATTTCGTCGGATTCGTATTCTACCACAACCAAACGCTCATGCGCAAATCCATCAAGCAGAATTTCTGCCGCATGGCCGCGCGTCTGAATAAGAAACTCAATATCAGCGCGAGAGACTACAAACAGAAGCTATGCAGTTGGTACGGATGGGCGAAAGTCTCCAATTCAAAACATTTGTTAAAAACCATCATTAAATCGCAATTCTATGACACGTTCGTATTACGATGCAAGGCCGTCTAAATTCGAGGCCGTAGGCAACGGAAGCTACATCTACCGTTGGGATATTCAGGAAGAGGCCGCACCGCAGCAGATCATGGCAGAGGGCGAAGATCAGCCCGCCGCCGAAAGTTCGCGCACGCAGTATTCCTGCTATGAGGTAATCGTATGGGCTTCCGTATCGAGCAACAAGATCACGGAGGCCGTCATCCGTGCAATGTGGGATGCCAACTACGAGCAGAAGCTCATCAACGAGTACAACGCCGCCAATCTCGGCGTATATGGCGGCTCCAAGTCGAGCGACGAGGCAAAGGCGAAGATCGCCTCGTACAAGGACTTTCTCGCAGCGAGAGCCGCGTTGAAAGCCCAAATCGACGCAGACTGCGCCGAGCTGAACATCGAATAAAATCAGATCATGCTGACCCTGCATTTCAACAACACGACATTGGACGTACAGGAGAGCGATAGCAGCTACCGCTATCGCTCCCTCATGTCCAAGCCGCAACTCGTCCTGAAATTCTCCCTATCGGAATTTGTCGAAATTCCCGTCGGGGCATGGTGCGAGTATCAAGGCGTGAAATACAAACTCGGATCGCCGGAAAACATCAAGAAGAACGGAACCCGCAATATCGAATACACTCTTACCCTCGGAACATTGGAGGACAACATGAGCCTGTATAAGATGCGTAATCCCGTCGATAAACGCCTCAAATGGTCGATGTGCGCCAAGCCCCACGAACTCGTCGAAGCTATCGTTTGGAATCTCAACCAGCGCGACGGAGCCGGAGTTTGGAAAGTCGGCGAATGCCTCGATGCGGCGGAGCAGACGGTCGAGTTCAACCACACCTACGTCGATGCTGCATTGCAGGATGTCGCAAACAAATTCGAGACCGAGTGGGAAATCAACGACTATACGATTTCATTGCATAAAGTCGAGTATTTCAAGGATGATCCCCTGCCGCTCGCATACGGCAAGGGTAACGGCTTCGAGCCGGGTGTCGGGCGCACCACGCAGAGCGATGAATTGCCGATCAAACGGCTCTATGTTCAGGGCGGAGATCGTAATATCGACCGCTCAAAATACGGCTCAGCGGAATTGTTGTTGCCGAAGTCGCAGACGCTCGTTTATGAGGGCCGCATCTATCAATCCGACGCAGAGGGATATTCCATCGAGCGCATCGACAAAGTTTCCGATGCAGTCAAGGAGGACAGCCTCGATTGCTCCGAGATATACCCCTCGCGCGTGGGAACAGTATCGGCGGTCGAGTGCATCGACGCAGGAAAGAATTTCTACGACATCATCGACAATTCCATCCCCGCAGAGCTGAATTTCAACGATTATGTCATCGAGGGCGAGACGGCGACGATCATCTTCCAAAAGGGGATGCTCGCGGGCGACGACAAGCAGTTCGAGTTCAAATACAATCACTCGGAACGCCGCTTTGAACTCGTGCCGCAGGAAATCGACGGGGTTACGATGCCGAACGAAACATTCAGTCCCGCCGTCGGCGACACCTACGCCATTTTCGGTATCATGCTGCCGGATTCCTATATCTGTAACAATACGGATAAGACTGGGGCATCATGGGATATGTTCCGCGAAGCGGCCCGCAAACTCTATGAGAACGAAGATCAGAAATTCACCTTTACCGGCACTCTGCAAGGGCTGTGGGCGAAAAAGAATTGGCTCCGTGTCGGCGGGCGGCTGAAAGTCGGCGGATATGTTCTGTTCACCGATGAGCAGTTCGCCCCCGACGGCATTCCGATCCGCATCACGGGTATCAAGGAATTTCTCACCTCGCCGTATGCTCCCGTCCTCGAAATCTCGAACTCGGTTTCAGGCAAGAGCGTATCGTCGCAACTTCGGGAGATCGGCCAAAACGAGGTGGCGACAGATAACAGCATCCGCAACGCCGTAAGCTATACCAAGCGTCGGTTCCGCGATGTCAAGGAAACGATGGCGATGTTGGAAGATTCGATGCTCGACAACTTCACGAACTCTATCAATCCGCTGACCGTGCAGACGATGATGATGCTCGTCGGGGATGAGAGCCTGCAATTCCGGTTCGTCGCCAGCAAGACCGACCTCACAGCGGTAGGCGACGGTATCACCTACGACAACACGGCGAAGCAGTTGCATATCCCGCACGGATTCATCCAGCACATGACGCTCGGCATCGGCACGATCTCGTCCTCTCATGCCGATTCGGAGTACAAGGTTTGGGAGATGAACGAATACCTTTCGCCGTACCTCGACAACGGAGCAAAGAAATATTATCTCTATGCCAAAGTCAGCCGCACGGACACCACCGTAAAGGGCGATTTTCTCCTATCTGACAGGGCGATCAAGATGACCGATGTCGCAGGGTATTATCATCTGCTGGTCGGCATTCTGAACAGCGAATACGACGGCGAACGAAGCTATGTTTCGCTCTACGGGTTCTCGGAGATTCTGCCCGGTCGGATTACGACGGATAAGATCGTATCGTCCGACGGCAAAACATATTTCGACCTGCTGCTGGGAGAAATCGGAGGCAATATCAAATTCATCGCCTCGGATGGAAGCCTGAAAGATGTTGCCGACCTCGAACGGACAGATTTGGATTATCTCAAAGAGGCTTTCAAAGATGCAACGACCGAAATAGACGGAGGTGTTGCCCTTTCGGGATTCGTGGGAGTGAGAGACGCATTGAAAAACGTAATAGCGGCTCTTTGCGGTTATAATCCGACCTCCGAGGATGACTACCCGTTGATATTCGCAGGAGCACAGCAAGGGAATGTAGAGTATTACGGATGGACAAGCAATAGCTATACCCATATCTACACCCAAAGCGCGACGCCGAGCAATGGGGATAATTGTTTCGACAATAAAGGCTCTGTCGTAGGAACTGTAACGAATATCGTAGGGGCGCAAATTTTCGCATTATCCACAACGGGCGAAACCTATCAACGCAATACCGGAATCGACTTTACCGCGAAAACGCCCTCTGCAATAGAGGGCAACCGAGCCAAGTTCCGAGTATATAAGGACGGACGATGCGTTTCCAATTACTTTGAAACGAGCGGGTCATACAAGACGATATACGTGCCGACATATTGTCCGCCATTGGTCTTTACAACCGTTTTGGAGGTTTCGGAAAATTGCTACATGGACTTGACCTCCGGAGCGCAATTCGGTGTTTTGATGGAGACGAATGACGACTATGACGGCTATAACTGCTCGCTGTATAATTCCAGCAGATACCCTTGCACGGTGGTTAAAGGGACGAAAAGCTCCTATACGCAAGTCGGGGCATTGTCCCCCGGCGAAATGATGGATTTTGTCAATATCAAAGGAGGATGGGTATTAAAGAATTTCACCAGATATTCAACGAAAGAGTAAAATTATTTTCGCCCATATAGTACCTATTAGGTATTATTCACTACTTTTGTCATAAATCTAAACCTATTATGGAACAGAAAATCGAAAAGGGAATCGGGTGGCTCGAAAAGCTGCTCAAAATGGAGGAAAAATACGGGTTCTTCCGCTTTCTGCGAGTGCTTTTGCTTTTACTCCTCACGGGGTTTGTCATCCTTACTATCACCAATCCGCACTATGTGCTGGATAAAGTCGAATCAATCCAAGCAGAGCAACATGATGAATCGGTAGCCAAGCGCATTCAGGTAGATGCGGATATTCGTCTGATGCTGCGCAAACTCTTATATGCGCTCGATGCCGACCGTACATGGCTCATAGAGCTGCATAATGGGAGCAAAAACCTATCATCAGGATTACCGTTCCTATACGGCGATATGCGAATCGAAGAGGTCGCTGACGGCATCAATAACGTCGATGATGAATATACTGATTTTCAGCTATCGAAATACCCTTTTATCGGGAAAGTCTTTGACGACGGATTTTATTGGGGAGCTATCGAAACGATCAAGGAGATCGACGAACGAATGTATTTCAAGTTCAAGTCGAATAACGTGAACGAGGTCGCCATTCTCGCCCTATATGCAGGAGAAAAGCCGCTCGGAGCAATCGGCATATCATTTTGCGGACAAAAACAGATGGACGCCTCCGCTGTCGGCAAGGCTATTCGCAAGTGCGGTATTCAGGTAGCAACCCTATTATCCAACTAACATCACAACATCATGGAAACTATCAAAAATATTCTGACCGCCATCTTGAAATGGCTGGGGAGTATTCCATCCGACAAACTCCTGCACCTCATTGCAGGTGCGGTAATCGCAGCCTTTTTCGCCCTTGTCATTCCCTATACGGCTGAAATATGCGTCTTATTCGCCGCCATCGCAGGGGTGGCAAAAGAGGCTTTCGACCAATACCGCTACAAAGGATGGGATTGGCTTGACTTGGCCTATACAATGGCCGGAGGTTTCATCATTCAAATTTTCGCGTGGCTATGAAACTACTTTTGAAACGCATCGCATTGAAGCCGACCTATACCATCGGCTGGCTCTACATCGACGGGCAAAAGGTCTGCGACACCATCGAAGATGCCGTGCGAGACCTGAACAAAAACGGGCGGTTCGACAATGGCGAAAAGAAAGTGTATGCCGCAACCGCTATCCCCTACGGGACATACGACATCACGCTGAAAGTCCAATCCCCGAAGTATAAGGATCGGGCGCAGTACAAATTCTGCGACGGCTACCTGCCTCGGCTGCTCAATGTGCCGGAGTTCGACGGCATCCTGATCCATATCGGCAATACCGCCGAGGATAGCGCGGGGTGCATATTGGTCGGCGAAAACAAGGAGGTCGGCAAGGTGCTGAACTCGACGGCGACATTCCGACGGGTCTATGACATGCTCAAAACGGCCTCCGACCGGGGCGAACCAATCCAAATCGAAATCGTATGAGAACGCTGATTTTGTGCCTTATCATCGGTTTGCTGTCGGCCTGCTGCCCGTGCAAACATCTGACGACCTCGACCGGGACGCGGGACAGCCTGCATGTCGAGATCAGGCATCGCACAATATGGATTCCCGACACGGTACGGGTGCAACTGCCGGCCGAGCGAACCGAGCAGACCGTCCGCCAAGATTCGAGCCACCTCGAAACCTCGGCAGCGGTATCGGACGCAAGGATCAACCCCGACGGGTCGCTATCCCACTCGCTCGAAAACAAGACGGACGATCGGGAAATACCGACGCAGCGGCCGATAGAATATCGGGACAGCATCGTTTATCGGGATCGGGAGGTCGAGGTTGAAAAGATCGTCGAGGTAGAGCGCAAATTGACATGGTGGCAACAGACGCAAATACGCGGTTTTTGGGTGACAATTATCATCATTCTCGTACTGCTCCGTAAAAAGATTTTTCCCTTGATTCGGAGGTTTATTTGAGGGCGCAAAGGCGAACAATACAGCCGATTATAATAATAGCTCCAAATTTCAGAAACTTTTTGTACCTTTGAAAAAGTTTTGATATTATAGCGTTTGCTATTGTTTTTAAGGTTTAGGAAATCGCCAATTTCACAACGGACTTAAAAAACAATGGTAAATGCCTGCGTTATGCGTGGGCATTTCCTTGTTAGTCCGTAGGTGTTTGGCGATACCTCTAAACCGACAGGAACGCCCACGCTTTTCTGTGTGCATATCCGGAAACAGCAGCGAATGTTTGATTTACGGATAGCATGAGCGAAAAGAAACCAACAAGGCAGGCGGAGATCGTATTTGCCGCCATGAAAGCAATCGAGGCCAACGGCGGCGAAATGAGGATTTCGGATATATACGAAACCCTCGCATCATCGTTCCCGCTGACCGATTATGAGAAAGAGGAAACCAAGAGCGGTGTCATCCGCTGGAAAGCGTATCTCAACTTCTATTCGATAGAGGTAGGCAAGGTCGGGTATCTCGTCAAAAAGAGCGGGATTTGGCATCTGACGGAAGAGGGTGCGAAAGCTCTTGCCGCCGGAGCCGGAGAGTTCTTCGCCGATTTTCACGGCAAGTTTTCCAAGATACAGAAAGAGCACGCGGTATCGGTCATCGAGGAGAATGCGGATCAGCCCGATGATTTGGATATGTTGCAAGGTCAGGCATCGAAAGGCATTCGGGAGTATATCATCAAAAAGAACCCCTACGAGTTTCAGGATTTGGTCGCCGCCCTGTTGCGGGCAATGGGTTACTACACGCCGTTCATCGCCCCGAAAGGCAAGGATGGCGGCGTCGATATTATCGCCTACCGAGGACCGCCCCGCAGTTGAAAGTACAGGTCAAGCATTATCCGACCTCTGCAATCTCCGTCGATGTCGTCCGCAGTCTGCTGGGGGTTCTCGTGAAAGAGGGTGAGGTCGGCCTGCTGGTTACATCGGGGACATTCACCAGCGAATCCAAGAAAGAGGCCCGCAACGGGCATCGTTGCCTGCGTCTGATCGACATCGACGAGTTCATCGACCTATGGATTCGCTATTACGACCGCATGAGCGAGGAGGACAAAGCCCTGCTCCCGATTATTCCCGTTTATTTTCTGAAAGCATAAAACCATCATACTTATGAAAAAACTCTTATCTATTCTATTCCTATCCCTTTGCATCGCAGCTTGCTCCAAAGACGATACCCCAAAGCCGGAGATGAACGAAACCGTCAAACAGATTTGGCAGACTTTGAACGGCAGATATATCGGGTTCCATGAGGATAAGTTATCATCCGCCGGTTCCTATACGGAAACCATCGTCTTTCAGCCCTATTCCGAGCCGGAAGAGATCAAGCCGACGGTAATCCTTTTCCCGGATTTTACAGCATACGGAACCGCCGTCATAACCGACACCCGATTTGAAGAGATCAGCGGCTCATCGACCTGCTATTACTCAATCGACGTAAAATATGAGGGAGCAATCCCGACGATCTCATTCTTTGAATACGGAACGGACGGCGAAGTAGTAAACAGCGAAGATCAGCGCAACATCAAGGTCATCGACGCCTCCTCTTTCAAAATGTGGGATTATGGCTTGACCGAGGCCGAGAATGCGATAATCTACACCAAGCAATAGAAATCCAAATAATTCAATATCTTTGCGGTACTGATAGCCCCGTATCAGTTGCGTTGAATACCCCTCTCGACAGACCGATAGATCGGGCGTTGAGAGGGTTTTTCATTCGATTCTGTTACCCGTCTGTTACCCGGCCTCCGAAGTGGCGTTTATTGGTTACAAATAAGCCAATATATCATAGTGAGTTACAACCTATTTTAGAAAGAAGTAATAGATTTTGTATTGGAAATAAGCACTATGGCTGATATTTCGGATATGTATAAAGTTGCCGGTCTTGAAGGTCTTCTTGCTGGCGGAATCAATCCTAATTCTCTTTGGAATTTGGCGGAGCTGTACATCACAGAAGTGTTTGCCAAGTTAGATAGCTATACGTTTAGCCAAATTGTTGAGTACTATATTAAAGAGGAAAATAGGCATATTGATGGAATCATGCAGTTATGCAAAACTCTTACTATTGATTCTTTTGCTGAGAATGATAGTTTAGTTATAGATGAGGATAGAAACATGGATATGAGTAGGCGAGCATCTGACTTACTTACAAGGGGTATGAATTCGTATCAAGGTCGTGCTGCTGAATTATTAGTGCATATGTGTACGATACCGTCGCGTAGATTGGAAATTTACGAGTTCTTCACCAATTGCTGTTCGATCTTGCACGACTGTGTGAAAACTATGCCACTTTATTACCTTAATACGGAAAGCTATTTTGATGAAGAACTATATTTCCGGATGCTGAAACCTCTTCTTTCTGGTATGGGCCCCGAAGCATTATATATTCGAGCAAATGCAATACAATGGTGCTTTTACCATAAGAATGATGTAGTAAGTAATTATATCAATTGTATTGAGCATGATTTTTCAAGCCATGAATTACTCGTTCAGATATATTTTTATGGTGCGGTAGGGGGACAGAATTCAGAGGAATGTGAAGATCGACTTGAGAAAATACTTGCTGTTGATAATGAGGATATTGTAGCAAAAATCGTTGAGATTGCCATGAAGTCATATGTGTATGCTGAATACCGAGATTTAAGCATGAAGTATCTAGAACGATATGCAATGGACAATAGGGAAAAAGTTGTAAATGCGTACTTATGGTATTGTAATTCCCTCCCAATTGAGGCTTTTGACTGGTACTGCGGTATTGTCAAGACCAATATGGGTAAGAAGGATAGAGAAATATATAATCAGCTAGAATATGTAAAGAAATGTATTCCAGTTTATCCCGTCCAGTCTTATAAATTCATCTCCTCTCAGAGGTATTCTGACATAGATGGTGTAAATATGGTCGATGATGAAATAGTTGAAATTTTACTTGAGATATATAAAAAACTGAGTCAGGATGAGAATGAGGATGCTATGAATGAGATACTTGATTTATTTGATGAATACATTTATCGTGATAATAGGGTTTTGAAAAATGCGGTTTCTCTATTGTCATAACTTTTAAAAGAGGAAAAAAACATGAATAGCATAAAACAGATAGAAGTCATTTATGATAATCGTTTGGTCGGTCGTTTGGCTTTGACCAAAGAGGGATTATGTGCATTTGAGTATTCGGCTGAATGGCTCAATACAGGCTTCTCTATATCTCCATTTGAATTGCCATTACGCAGCGGGGTATTTATAGCAAAACCTCGTCCGTTTGAAGGCGAATTCGGTGTTTTTGATGATTGCTTGCCTGACGGTTGGGGGGTGTTGATTCTTGATAGATATTTGCAACAGAATGGAATAAATCCCCATACATTATCATTGCTTGACCGTCTTGCATTGGTCGGTTCGACTGGACGTGGTGCGTTGGAGTTTCGTCCTGACAAAAGTGTTGTATCAAAACAAGAGTATGCGGATTTCGAGAAGTTGGCATTGAACGCTGAACAGATTCTTGATAGTGAAGATTATACAGGTGAGGGAATCGAGGAGTTTCAATATAGAGGCGGTTCTCCCGGTGGTGCCCGTCCGAAAATATTCACTCGCTTTGAAGATAAAGAATGGATGGTTAAGTTTCGTGCGAAGAGAGATTCAAAACGTATCGGTGTTGATGAGTACAATTATTCGCTTCTTGCAAAGAAATGCGGAATTGAAATGCCAGAAACACGATTGTTTGAGGAAAAATATTTCGGAGTTGAGCGTTTTGACCGTACCCCAAGCGGCAAATTGCATGTTGTTAGTGTAGCTGGACTAATCGGGGCGGACTATCGTTTGCCAAGCATAGACTATACTCATATCTTTCAAGTATGCGCAGTTTTGACGCATAGCGTGGCGGAAATGTGGAAAGTGTATCGTCTTATGGTATTCAACTACTTGATTGATAACAAAGATGACCACGCCAAGAATTTTGCTTTCATCTATCGTGATGGCGATTGGCATTTTGCTCCGGCATTCGACCTTTTGCCAAGTGATGGCATAAATGGCTTCCGAACAACTTCAATTAATGACAAAATTGAGCCAACGAAAGAAGATATTATAGCCGTTGCGGTTAAAGCTGGCTTGAACGAGAAAAAAGCTATTGAGATTTTGAAGAGTATTGAAGTAATAATTTTGTAATAACTATTAAAAACCATAGTATATGTCTCTTGTACTAAAACCGTTTCATGAATTGCTAGAAATGCATTTCATTATACCGCCGTACCAACGTGGATATCGTTGGGAATCACGTCAAGTAGAGGAACTTCTTGATGACCTGTTGGATTTTGTAAAATCTCTGAAGACAAAAAGGAATCGTAATAATGAAGGCCATGAACCATACTATTGCCTTCAGCCCATTACAGTAGTAAGACATCCCGAAAATGCCGATACGTATTTTGTAGTCGATGGTCAGCAACGCCTTACAACGATATATATCCTCATGCATTATTTGTCGAAAAACAGTGATTATGAATATCCGGTATATACATTTTCTCTTCCCAGTAGAGATGTCCAGAATGGATATCTGGACAAACTTGAATTCATGGAGGATGATAAGAAGTTTATTGATAACATAGACAATTTCTATGTGAAAAAAGCATACTCTACAATTGTAGTGTGGTTTTCAAGAGATGGACATGATAGATATAAAGGAAAAATTCGAGATATCTTTGCAATGATGCCGGATGGGGATGAGGAACAAAACGATGTCCGAGTAATATGGTACGAAATCAACAGCAGGGAAGCACACAAGGCTTTCCGTGAACTTAACTATGGAAAGATACCGCTGACCTCGACGGAGCTTGTCAAGGCTTTGTTGCTGCAGGAAAGGAATACAAATTCATCTGGGCATTATAGCAGGGGCGCATCATATCGCAGAGCGCTTGAGTGGGACTCAATGGAACATGCATTACAGAATCCTTATTTATGGTCTATGCTCGCCGAATCGAATGACGGCACATTGTCCCACATGGAACTTGTCCTTGATTTTGTAGCAGACAGACTGAATAATGAAATGAGCAACGTAGACGGCAACAGACCCGTGGAACGCAAGGAGTCCAAAGATTTCAGAGATGACTTCAATTATCAGGTAATCAATGAATATCTTAGGAGGAATGACAATAACAGTAATACGGTAGAAGATGTATGGAAAAGGATCCAGACAATTTTCAATCTTGTATGCAACTGGTATTCCAACAGGCATTGGTATCATCTGATAGGGCTCTGCCGTATACTGCAAATCGGGAAGCAACGGAAACGCAGAGATTTTGTAGAGTATATCTATAAACTATCAGTAGATGAAAACGGTACTCCAATTGATAGACCGCAATTTACCGACAAACTGGAGAAGGAGGTGGGCAGACTTGTCAGACTGGGGAAGGATATTACTCTTGAAGGCCTCAGGTATGATGAACACAACGAAGCCATAATAAAAGTGTTGAAAGTGCTTAATGTTCAAGAAGCGATAAATGACAATGCGGAAGAAAAGCGGTTTGCGTTTCATTTATTTGAGATATTCAATGTGACATCGCTTGAACATATCCATCCGCAAAACATTACCTCTGATATCAATTACCAGGATTTCAGAATGTGGTTTGAAAGGAGAAGTGAGGATTTCAAAAAACTTGATGATGCTGAATTACGCACCTTGCTACAGAACGAGGCGACTGATGGCCAGAATTCTGACTCCATGGACCTGAATTCACGGGTAGCTGTGAAGAGAGCGGAAGTAGAGAAGGCCATTAGCGTTTTGAAGACTTTGACATCTGACAAGAAAAACTATTTTGATGATTACAACCACAACGAACTAGAGCGCAATGCCAGAATCCTAGACGGATTTTTCGGTGACCTGGCCGGGATAAACCAGAATGAGATGCATAGTATTAGAAATCTGGCCCTGGTTGACAAAGAGACAAACTCGGCCTTACAGAATTATCTATTGGACAGGAAACGCTCCATTCTTATGGACCGCCATGACAGGTGTGACATTTCTGATCCGTCTACCCCAAATGGTACTTATGCACCTCCGTCAACACGCAAGGTGTTTTGTAAAGAGTATTCCAGATGCTCTCCTGGTGATATGCGTTTATGGCGTCCGGAAGACAGGAACAACTATTTTAGAGTTATTGAAGAAGTATATAATTATTACACCTCAAAATAAACGAGAATATGCTCAACAAGAATACAGAAAAATACAATAAGTTCGCCGCCAGAAACGGTGTAGCTATTCCTATAATCCAACGTGACTACGTACAGGGAGCAGATGTAAACTTCGAAAAGCGTGACAAGTTCATCAAAAAACTGCTTGATGCCTTACTGAACCGGGAAACGTGTGAATTGCATTTCATATATGGATCAACGGATATGACAAAAACGTCTGAACCATATTTCCAACCGGTGGACGGGCAGCAGAGGCTAACTACACTTGCTCTTATAGGCTGGTTGCTGAACCAGAAGTGTGGCCTTAAATATTCCGGTTGCCTGAAGCCGCTTACATATACATCACGTCCGTCAACAGAGCAGTTCTGCAAGCTTATGCATGAATTCAAACTGCCGGAAAAGTATGTACCTTCCATATCGGATTACATAAAAAATGTTCCAGGATGGTTCTCTGAATCATGGAAGTTGGATTCTTCCATAAATTCCATGCTTGAATTTCTTGATAAGGCTGATTTTGTGCTTGGATCGGAACCGTATAAAGACCATATAGAGGATATGGCAGATACATTCTTCAATGATTCACCGTTTGAGTTTGAGAACCTTGATATGGAGAATTTAGACCTAAATGACGACTTGTATGTCAAGATGAACGCCAGAGGTAAATTGCTTACTCCATTCGAAAACTGGAAAGCGGAATTCGAAGATTTTCTGGGAATCAATTTCAAGAACGTAAAATATCAGTTCGGTGATATTCCGGGAATGCCGGATACGCCTACCTTGAAAGAATACTTTGAATATTCAATCGAACATGACTGGTGTGATATGCTCTGGCCGAAGGCGTATAGCCGCTGGCAGGCAAAAAGCGAGGAGGAAAAGAAGAAGATCTTGTATCCGTCCATTGATGAATGGTTCATGAACCTGCTTGACTATGTGTCGCAATTCCTCATGTTTGCCACTATGCCGGATGCAGAGACTGTTTATAAAAACAGTGGACTGAAAAATATGAAGGATCTTTATACATATGAAATAGACCGTTCAAGGCTTGAAGTGTATAAGGATAAGGAGAATGTGATAAAGCTGTTCAGGATTCTTGATCTGCTTGTAGGTATCTACAAGAGGTACGAGGATTTTGGTACTTTCATGTCGCGTTATTTTATTGCAACATCTTCTACTGCACGTCTGGAGAAAGAGGAGGAGAGACATAAGGTCAATCTGTTTGACTATAATATAGACCTTGTCTCAACATGTCTAGAAATGGGAACTGATATGGATATTGCATTTCAGATTATCTTGTGGAGTTTCTTTCAGTGGATGCTTTCCCATTCTGAGGAACTTTTGCCAGATTCTGACATAGTTGCTTCTACAGACTACTTGAGGGTAATGACTGGTTGGGTCAGAGGAAGAAGACAGCGTCTTACCAACGGATATTCTGTTGGAGCGAATGCCCGTTTAGCGGATTTCCATGAGGCTGACAATATTTCGCGTAAACTCTCTACTGCAACGAATATGTTTGAAACCCTACTGGGAACAACTGAAAAATCTCTTGAGGATGAGCGCGTCAAATGCAGATTATATGATAAGCCGAATTTTGATATTATCAGGGAACTGTCCACGTGTCGTCCTCTTTATTATTCATTCGGACTTTTAATGCCTTCTATAATAAGTTGTACTGATACAGAAAGCTACATAAAGAGATTCTATGGTTTCTGGGCTATGAGCGATACTGAAAGGGTCCAAAGCCTTGTAGGCTGCGGTTTCAATGGGATCAGGCCATATGTGGACTGCTGGTTTTTCGGTATGACGGGAAGATGGGATTATCTCCTCACAATAGGTAAAGATGATAGAGGTTTTGATAATGCAGTTGAAGCTTTTACGCATTTGATGAACGATGATAGCCCTATACGTTATTCTTATGACAGCATGGCCTATTATATGGTGAACTATAAAGAATTTGTAGAAGCAAATAAAGAAGGTGTGATGCGCCACTATTTCAGGCATGATGCAGATAATGAATTTACTGTATGGACCATTAAATCTCCAAAAACGAAACCATGGCAGGGATATAATACTGACCCATATGCATACACAGTGCGTAAACTATATGAAAGTGGGGGGAGTCATGAATACGAACTCAGTGATTGGAGTGACAATGCGGAACACGGTGCTTTGTACATAAGGACTGAGGGTTCGGAATCTGATGCCATGTATATGGAATGCTATCCAAAAGGTTGGGAGATTGGCATAAGGGACAAAAGACAGAAAGTTACTAGAAAGTTTGGAGATCGTTTTGAAACTATTTCAGACGCAGAAGAGCATACAGTTGGTTTTAGGGATGTTGAAAAAAAATTCAGCTTTGACGGCATTGTGCTTCTTGATCTCCCTGGCAAAGACCGTGTACAGACTGCACTTGATTTTTTAGAGGCAATATTATAGAAAATACGGGATTCAAGGTTGAAGGTGCTATAAGAAGCTATATGAAAAACTTCTGAGGTTATTTGGCAAATATAGAAAGGCGTATGACGGAGGCAATTGAAATCTATCTTTGCATACGGTGTACTTTTCAACTTGGTGATGAGATTCTAAGGCTTGCCAAAGAAGACAATTTTAGAGAAAGTTTTACAGAACTTGAGTTTAAAAACAAGGAAAATGTGGATTTAATGAAGTAGAAATAACCATGAGTGGCGGATATTTTAATCGGCATATGATTGCCTTCGGAGAGATAGCTAATTCTATCGAGCGTGATATTGCGAGAGCTTTACAACCAAAGCCGGAGAAGATACATAAAGATTATTGGACTATTTACGAGAAAGATAGCTTTGTTTCATACCATAGCTATATGGGTTTTGCCAGTTATGAAGATGCGGAATCTTTTCTTCTGACAGATAAAACTATCGTCAAGGCAGAACAAAAATATTCAGAGCAGCATTTTTTCGTAGATGGAGTAATATTCCAATCAACAACGCGATATATGTCTGGTACTTCTGACGGTGAACGAATTCCGGTATTATACTCGATTCATCATTGTTATTATGACCGCTATCCAGATGATGCTGATGTATTGGAACTGTCAGATGAAACGATAAATGTAACGAAGGAGGCATATCGGCAAATTCGTATAGCAGAGATATATGCAACTCGCGTAGATTGGATGATGAGTGGCGATGATAGCGAAGAGAATTTTCGTGAGCGTATAAAGGAAGATTTGGCAGAGTTTGAAAAGGAATATGCGTCTAAAGACTGGATTTTTTCCGATGTTGACTGAAAAATGTCAGATATTGTATGTGTAATATATCATTAAGCAAATCAAAAGTGTCATCTTTGCATATTATATGATAGATTGACTATGGTAAAGTTATCGACACGGTCGCTTTGCACCTTAAATAGATAAAGATATGACAAAGAATACAATGGGAACCAAACTGCCCCGAAAATTGGAGCAGAAAATGTCGGTTGTGGGAGAACAGATTAAATTAGCTCGTTTACGCAGAAATTTGAGTGTGGCTCAGATTGCAGAACGTGCTACTTGCTCTCCGTTGACTGTGTCCCGAATAGAGAAAGGTGCATCAACAGTAGCAATCGGAATCTACTTGCGAGTGCTGTATGCCTTGCAGCTTGACGATGATATCCTGTGGCTGGCCAAAGAAGACAAACTGGGAAAAGCTTTGCAGGATTTGAGTCTGAAGACAAGGAGGCGAGCTTCAAAAAAGGAATAGAGTGCATATTCTCCTAGTACATAAGTTGCAAATTCTTCTGTTGGAATAAAAAACATGGCTCAAAATTTTGCGTTATGCTATAAAAACATTATGTTTGTATTGCATAATAAATAAGGCGTATGAAATTCGTTGATAGAATAGATGAAGCAGCACGACTGAAAGATGCTCTTGCGAGAGAGAAATCCTCGTTAGTCGTGATGTACGGTCGCAGACGGCTGGGTAAGTCAACGCTCATTAAAAGGGTGTTGTCAGAAAATGATGTTTACTTCCTTGCTGACCGTTCTGAAGGGCAACATCAGAGAGTATTGCTTGCAAAAGTAATAGCACAAGTGTTCCCGGATTTCGACAAACTGACATATCCGGATTGGGAATCTATGTTTCGTGCGGTCAATTATCGAACAGACAAGCGTTTTACTTTATGTTTGGATGAGTTTCCGTATCTTGTAGAGCAATCTTCTGAACTGCCGTCTGTGCTACAAAAACTGGTTGATGAAAAGCAGTTGAAGTATAATCTTGTGCTTTGCGGTTCGTCACAAAATATGATGTATGGATTGTTTCTTGATTCTACTGCACCTCTCTATGGTCGTGCTGATGAGATCATGAAACTTGCACCGATACGTTTGCCATATATTCAAGAGGCTTTGAGCCTTGATGCGATGAATGCCATTGAAGAATATGCTGTTTGGGGAGGTGTGCCGCGTTATTGGGAACTAAGGGAAAACCAAAATTCACTTAATGATGCTTTGTGGCACAATATCCTTTCTGTAAATGGAACTCTTTACGAAGAACCGATAAAATTGTTTCAGGACGATGTAAAGGATATTGTTAAGACTTCGACGATAATGTCTTATATCGGTACTGGTGCAAATCGGCTTTCTGAGATTGCCGCAAGATGCAATGAGCCTGCAACCAACCTGTCGCGTCCATTGAAGAAACTTATTGATCTCGGATTTTTGGAGAAAGATGTTCCGTTTGGGATTGATGAAAAGAATGCGAAAAAGAGTCTTTACAAGATAGCCGATCCGTTTATGGCATTTTATTATCAGTTTGTCGTACCTAATCGTTCGTTCATCGAGCTTGGTCGTCGTTTGCCAATAGAACAGGCTTTGACTGCTCATTTATCGGAGTATGTGAGTATGCAATGGGAAAAATTATGTCGGGATGCCGTAACAGGAAATCTTGTCAATGGAGTGGTTTATGGCAAGGTAAAACGCTGGTGGGGTTCTGTTCTCAATGAGGACAAGAAGCCGGAACAAGTCGAGTTCGATGTTATGGCCGAATCGCTTGACAAAAAGTATCTGCTGGTTGGCGAATGCAAGTGGACAATAAGGGAGAATGGTAAACAGCTAACTGCTGCACTTCTCCGCAAAGCTAATCTGCTGCCGTTTGCCAAGAACTACACCATCGTTCCGGTGCTGTTCCTTAAGAACGCTCCGAAAGGTGATTCCGAGAATGTGGTGTTGCCGGAAGATGTTGTTGAGTTAATGAAATAAAGGAATCTCAAATTCACTATTTGACAGAGTTATTAGATGGCAAAAAAAACAATAAATAAAGAGCTTACAGGCGCACAGGACTTATATAATTTCTTGTTTGAGGCCTGTAATATAATACGCGGTCCTGTAAGCCAGGATAATTTTAAAGATTATATCACGCCTTTGCTTTATTACAAGCGGATATCTGATGTTTATGATGAAGAAACAGAAGAAGCTTTAATATCAAGTGGTGGTGATAAGGAGTATGCATCTCTGCCAGAGCAACATCGTTTTGTTATTCCTGATGGTTGTCATTGGCAAGAAGTCCGAGAACGTACAGAAAATCTTGGAGCAGCCATAGTTGGTGCTATGAGACAGATAGAGATAGCAAACCCAGATACATTGTATGGGGTGCTATCTATGTTTTCATCTCAGAAATGGACTAATAAGGCAATTCTCAATGACAGTAAGATTCGTGACCTGATAGAACATCTATCAAAACGAAAACTTGGTAATAAGGATTATCCTGCAGATTTAATGGGTGATGCCTACGAGATACTATTAAAGAAGTTTGCTGATGACAGTAAGGCCCAGGCCGGAGAGTTTTATACTCCTCGTTCTGTTGTGAGATTATTAGTGCATATTCTTGATCCGCAACCGGGGGAAACTGTATATGATCCTGCTTGTGGTAGTGGAGGAATGCTTATCGAAGCTATACGATATATGCACGATGATTCTCTTTGCTGTGGAAGTATATTCGGACAAGAGAAGAATGTTGTGAATGCGGCCATTGCTAAAATGAATCTATTCCTGCATGGTGCATCTGATTTTAATGTAATGCAAGGCGACACATTGAGAGACCCAAAAATTCTTCAAGGTGGTAATATCGCCAAATTCGATTGTGTTATAGCAAACCCTCCATTTTCTCTTGAAAATTGGGGAGCAACGGAATGGAGTTCAGATAAATATAAGCGCAATATCTATGGCACACCGAGTGATAGTTGTGGTGACTATGCGTGGATTCAGCATATGATATGTTCTATGTCCTCTGGCAAGGGGCGTATGGCTGTTGTAATGCCACAAGGCATTCTGTTTCGTGGAAATCAAGAAGCAGAAATACGGAAGCAATTAGTGGAAAGTGATTTGATAGAAGCCGTTGTTACATTAGGAGATAAATTGTTTTATGGAACTGGACTATCTCCGTGTTTCTTGATAATACGAAGGATGAAACCGGCTCATCATTCCGGACGGATTTTGATGATAGATGGTTCCAAAATTCTAACTCAAAAGAGAGCGCAGAATATTTTAGAAGAGAATGATATAGATAGGTTATATTCACTTTATCAAAATTACTCCGATGAAGAGGACTATTCTCGAATCGTTACATTGCAGGAGATAAGAGATAAAGAGTATAATCTTTCGCCCAATCGCTATGTGGTTTACCACAAGGAGGAAATTCGTCCTTATGTGGAAGTGTTGGCTGAGTTCAAACAAGCATACGAAGATGTGAAGCGATTGGAGAAAGAATTTTCATTACTCATTAACGCATAATCAATATGGCAGAAAAAGTAAAACAATATCGTCATCCGGACGACCCTATTACGCTCGATGAACTTAAAGGTTTTCTTTGGGCAGCTGCCACTCATTTGCGTGGCCAGATTGATGCGGCTGGATATAAAGAGTATATTTTCCCTTTGCTTTTTTTCAAACGCATTTCCGATGTTTATGATGAACAGTTTGAAGGTTTTGTATGTGAAGGAGGAGTTGAGTATGCAGGTATGCAAGTAGAAGATCTCCCCATCCGTATTCCTGATGGTGCGCACTGGAGAGATGTTCGTGAGGTGACGGAAAATGTTGGTAATAAATTAGTCGAAGCATTTATTGCCATTGAGCAAGCCAATCCTGCTAAGGAAATGGATGGTAGAAAAATCGGAGGATTAGAAGGTATTTTCGGACCTAAGGATGGCTGGACCAATAAGGCGAAGATGCCTGATAATATCATTACTTCGTTGATTGAGGATTTTTCTAAATATACGTTGAGCCTAAAGGCTTGTCCTGCCGATGAGATGGGGCAGGCATACGAATACCTTGTTGGAAAGTTTGCCGATGATGCCGGAAATACTGCTCAGGAGTTCTATACGAATAGAACAGTCGTTCAACTTATGGCTGAGATACTGCAGCCACAACCGAATGAAAGCATTTATGACCCAACTTGTGGTTCCGGGGGTATGTTGGTTAAATGTTTAGACTATCTTCGCAACAAAGGTGCAGAGTGGCAGAGTGTACAGGTGTTCGGACAAGAGGTGAATGGCTTGACTTCTTCTATTGCACGAATGAATCTTTATTTGAATGGAGTTGAAGATTTTTCGATTGCATGTGCAGATACGTTGGAGCATCCTGCATTCTTGGATGGCAGCCATCTTCGTAAGTTCGACATTGTTCTGGCAAATCCTCCTTATTCAATCAAAGAATGGAATCGTGAAAAATTCATGAATGATAAGTGGGGACGTAATTTCTTGGGAACGCCTCCGCAAGGAAGAGCTGATTATGCATTTTTTCAACATATTATTGCTTCGATGGATAGAAATACTGGTAGGTGTGCTATATTGTTTCCCCATGGTGTACTATTTCGTGATGAAGAATATGAGTTGCGCAAAAAATTAGTTGAAATAGATATTGTAGATTGCGTAATTGGACTTGGTCCTAATCTATTTTTTAATGCTTCTATGGAGGCTTGTATTATTATCTGCAAAAATAGAAAAGAAGATAGTCATAAAGGTAAAGTTATTTTTATTGACGCAAAAGGAGAGGTATCAAGAAAGAATGCTGAAAGTTATTTAGAAAATACTCACATCCAGAAAATTATTTCTGCTTATGAAAATTTTGAGGATATAGAATATTTTGCAAAAGTTGCTGATATATATGATATAGACAATAATAAGAGTTTGCTTAGTATACAAAGTTATGTCAAGCAAAAAGGAACAAATGAAATATACATTTTGGATGAATCACTCCCAAAATGGATTGAGGCTTCAAGATCAATGCATATCGAAGTTGCTAATCTTTTAAGTATGCTAAAATATGAGTAGGGTAAAGTTTGGAGATGTCGTTAAAGATGTGAAGATAAATATAGATCGTCTAAATAATCCGTATGAATACTATGTTGCAGGCGATCATATGGATTCGGAGGATTTAACCATACATAGGAAAGGATGTTTTACAACAGATGATGTTGGACCTGCTTTTATTCGTGTATTTAAACCAGGTCAGATTTTGTATGGTTCAAGAAGAACATATCTAAAGAAAATAGCAGTTGCTGATTTTGAAGGAGTATGTGCTAATACTACTTTTGTTTTTGAAACGAAAGATCCTCATGCATTTGAGCAACGTTTGTTGCCGTTCATTATGCTATCAAAGGATTTTACGACTTGGTCGATAGCTAAATCAAAAGGTTCTACAAATCCTTATGTGTTATTTTCTGATTTGGCTGATTTTGAGTTTGAATTACCTCCATTAGAGGAACAAAAAGTTCTTGTTGATAAATTATGGGCAGCCTATCGATTGAAGGAGGCTTATAAGAAACTACTTGTTGCCACTGATGAAATGGTGAAATCGCAATTTATCGAGATGTTTGGAACCGTTGAGAATAATACCCATAACTTTCCAATTATGACTATTGGTGAGTTTGCAAATTGTTTTGCTGGAGCAACTCCAAGCACATCTCATCCTGAATATTGGGAGAATGGAAGAATAAGATGGATGAGTTCTGGCGAGGTACACAAAGGTCATGTAGAAGATACAGATTTTCGCATTACTGAGCTTGGATATAAGAGCGCAAGTACAAGGATGGTTCCAATACATTCTATTGTAATTGCTATCGCTGGTCAAGGTAAAACTCGTGGTACTGTGGCTATTACAGAAGTTGATCTGTGTACAAATCAGTCTTTGTGTGCTATTGTACCCGACGAGCGTGTAAACTACTTATATCTTTACCATAATCTTCAGGGGAGATATCTCGAACTTAGAGGTCTGTCTGGAGATGTTAATGGTAGAGGAGGTCTTAACTTGAAGATAATCCAAAAGATTCCTGTTATACTGCCTCCAATAGAGAAGCAACAACAGTTTGCATCCATTGCCCAACAAGCCGATAAATCAAAATTTGGCGATTTCAAATCGCAATTTATCGAGATGTATTATAATACTCATAATAAGCAAACCCTTGAATCGGTTTGTCCAATCATGAGTAAGGGGATAACGCCAAAATATGTTGAATCTTCTTCTGTCTTAGTGATTAATCAAGCATGTATCCATTGGGATGGTCAACGTTTGGGGAATATAAAATACCACAACGAGGAAATCCCAGTTAGGAAGAGAATACTTGAATCAGGAGATGTTCTCTTGAATGCAACTGGAAATGGTACTCTTGGACGATGTTGTGTATTTATTTGTCCTTCAGATAATAATACCTACATAAATGACGGACATGTGATTGCCTTGTCAACAGATAGAGCAGTGATTCTTCCAGAAGTGCTTAATACGTACCTTTCTTTAAATGATACGCAAGCAGAAATATACAGGCAATATGTAACTGGTTCTACAAATCAAGTTGATATCGTATTCTCAGATATCAAGAAAATGAAAGTTCCTGTTCCTAGTATGGATGAACAAATCTTGTTTGTTGAGGTCCTCAAACAAGCCGATAAATCAAAATCTGTCATTCAAAAAGCTTTAGTATATTTGAATGACATACAAAGTGACGAATTAGGGAAAATCGCTTAATTATTAAATTGATAACAATGAAAATCATAGATATGTTTAACGAAGACAATACAGTGGAGCAAATGCTCATAGAAGCTGCAACCCAAAGTGGTTGGCAGTATGTAAAGTCACAGGATATACCTCGTAGTTCTGATTCTGTCCTTGTTGAATCATGGCTATTGGAAGCTCTTATTAGGTTGAATCCGATAACACATCAACAAGCGGAGCAAGTTATTTATAAACTCCGTGCTGCTATTACTTGTGGAGGTAATTATGATGAATTGGTGACTGCCAATGATCGTTTTCGTACATTGCTATTTAATGAAAACACAGAGCCTTTTGGAAAGGATGGTGAATATATACCTATCAGATTCTTTAGCGAAGATGCGGTCGAAGATTATTGTGTCGTAACCAATCAATGGGAATTTCCACGTAGCTCTGTTGGTGGAGGTAAACGTTTGGACTTGGTTTATCTGATAAATGGAATTCCGATTTGTGTTGGTGAAGCAAAATCTCCTGTTCGCCCTCAGATAACATGGGCTGACGGAGCCATCGATATGCTGCATTATGAAAAAAGCATTCCAGAAATGTTTGTTCCGAATATATTGACCTTTGCTACTGAAGGCAAAGAACTTCAATATGCCGGTATCTGTGCACCTGTTGACAAATGGGGGCCTTGGTTTAAAGATGAAGGTCGTCAGCATGGCACAATAGAGTCGGTTAAAAGTAATGTAATGGGGTTAGTTCAACCAAACCGACTACTTGACATATATCGTTACTATAGTGTTTTTACAGGAACATCATCAGGCAAAAAAATAAAAATAGTTTGCCGTTATCAACAATATCTAGGAGGTGAAGCTATTGTTCAGCGTGTCTTAAATACATATCGAGAGAAACAAGGTCCGAAGAAAGGTCTTATTTGGCATTTCCAAGGTTCGGGAAAATCATGGTTGATGGTATTTGCTGCCCAAAAATTACGTTTGCAGAACGAATTACATGCTCCCACAGTTGTTATCGTTGATGACCGTATTGATTTGGAAGATCAGATAACGGGCGATTTTACTCGTGCTGATATTCCTAATATAGAATCTGCAAAGACAAAAGATGAGTTAGTTGCATTTTTCAAGCAGGATCAGCGCAAGATTCTGATAACGACAATTTTCAAGTTCGGAGATGTTGATAGTGTACTGAATGAAAGAGATAATATCATTTTATTGGTAGATGAAGCACACCGAACTCAGGAAAAGGATTTAGGACAAAAAATGCGCAATGCACTACCTAATGCATTTTTCTTTGGTCTTACCGGAACGCCTATCAACAAACGAGATAAGAATACTTTTCAATCGTTTGGTGCTGATGAGGATTTAGAGAAAGGTGGATATATTTCAAAATACACTTTCCAAAATTCTGTTGAAGATGGAGCTACGCTTGAATTGAATTTCCAAACAGTGCCGGTAGAGATGCATCTTAACGAAACTCAATTACAAGAAGAATTTGATGAACTGACCGATCAAATATCCGAGGACGAAAAGAACGAATTAGTAAAACGAACTTCTGTTGAAGCATTTTTTACAGCAGAGAAGCGAATTAACGATGTCGCACGTTATATTGTAAATCACTTCAAAGAGTATGTAGAGCCCAGTGGCATGAAAGCCCAAGTTGTGGTATATAATCGAGACTGCTGTGTGAAATATAAGAAAACGATTGATGCTCTTTTGGGTACGGAAGATGCAACCACTATCGTTATGCATACGGCTGGTGATAAAGCTGATGAGTATAAGACATACCGTCGTGATAGAGAACAAGAAAGAAAACTTCTTGATCAATTCCGTGATCCATTGTCACCGATTAAAATGGTGATTGTCACTTCAAAGCTGTTAACAGGTTTTGATGCTCCGATTTTGCAATGTATGTATCTTGATAAACCAATGAAGGATCATACGTTGTTACAAGCTATTTGCCGTACGAATAGAAAGTACAATGTTGATAAGAAATGTGGTCTGATTGTAGATTTTGTTGGTGTATTTGATAATGTAGCCAAGAGCCTTGCTTTTGATGAAGAGACGGTAAAAACAGTTGTAAAAAATATTGATGAGATAAAAGTGTTGATACCTCAATTTTTGCAAGAGTGTATTGACTTTTTCCCTGGTGTAGACCGGACAATCGGTGGTTGGGAAGGTTTGCAGGCTGCTCAGCAATGTTTACTTGATGAGTCTACAAAAACGAATTTTGCAAAACATTTTTCACGATTGGCTAAAGCTTGGGAAACAGTAAGCCCGGATGCAATGCTGGCTGTTTTTCAGGCGGATTATACTTGGCTGGCTCAGGTATATCAAAGTGTACGTCCTGTTAGTACCGGAGGTTCACTCATATGGACTTTATTGGGTGCTAAAACCATTGAAATCATTCATCGTAACATTGATACAATTGATATTGGGACTCCACTTGAGGATCTTGTGGTAGATGGAGATGTAATTGATATGGTGTTGGAGCAAGCCAAAGACAATCCTAAAAAGATATTGGAAGTGGAAAAAATGCTTCGTTTGAGGTTAGGAGAGCATCATGGAGACCCTAATTACAAGGCATTTGCTGAGAAGTTGGATGAACTGCGCCGTCATATGGAGGAAAATCTTATAACTAGTATTGATTTCCTCCGAGGATTGCTCACCCTTGCTAAAGAAGTGCTTGAGGAAGAAAAAAACTCAAATCAACCTCTTGACAAGAGGGAACAAGCTAAAGCTGCTCTTACGGAGTTGTTTGAATCAATTAGAACTGAGGATACACCTATCATTGTAGAACGGGTTGTTGCTGATATTGATGAAAATGTGGTAGCTATTGTACGTAAGTTTAAAGATGCTTTTAAAAGCATTACAGCTCAGCGAGAGATAAAAAAGAAACTACGTTCTATTCTGTGGGTTAACTACCAGATTAAAGATCAAGAAGTTTTTGATAAGGCTTATCAGTATATTGAAATGTATTATTAATTGGTTGATAAAATAAATTTGTTATGGCTGTTGAATCACACGATAAGAAACTTGATGACCTTCTAAAAATGGTTGAAGAAGGTAAGGCTCAATTACCCGACTTTCAACGTAGTTGGGTTTGGGATGACACGAAGATATGTAAACTAATAGAAAGTATCACATCTGGCTTCCCAATGGGTGCAGCGATGTTTTTGGCTAATGGTGGTGAGCATATCCGTTTTAAGTATCGCACATTTGAAGGTGTGGATTCTATATCAGAAGTTACACCTGAGTGGCTTGTGCTCGATGGACAACAGCGACTCACAACTTTATATCAGGTCTTGAAAAGTAAGAAAGCAACTAATACTCGATTAGAGACCAATCGAGATACAATTATCAAACGCTATTATTATCTAGATATTCGTAAATGTCTAGACTCTACTGCGGACAGATTGGAAGCAATCATATCTGTATCAGAGAAGAAACAGCTTACAACAAATATTGGTCGTGATGTAACGCTGGACTTATCCACAAGAGAGAAAGAATTTGAGAACCTGATGTTTCCCTTGAATATTACGTTTTCTCATAATGATACGGAAGATTGGCATTATGATATGGAAGACTATTACAAAGGTGATAGAGAGTATAGAAATTTATTCCGTGATTTCTCACAGCAGATTCTTCGCCCAATTTTAGAGTATAACATACCTATAATTCAGCTTGATAAAGAAACCCCGAAAGAAGCTGTCTGCCAGATTTTTGAGAATGTAAACACTGGTGGTGTACCTCTTACGGTTTTCGAACTCGTCACAGCTACATTTGCTGCTGAAGGACATGAATTGAGAAAAGATTGGGAGACCATTCGTCATATTTTTGCTCAAAAAGTAAATGGCGAGCTATTGAAAGAAATCACTGGTGCTAATTTTTTGGCAGCAATGACTCTTTTGGTATCATATTATAAAAGAGTGGTTTCAGGTGATGATGAGCGTGTGGCTGTAACATGTAAGAAAAAAGACATTCTTAGGCTTGAATTGAAAGATTATTTGAAGTATCATGACGCTTTGATTAAAGGTTTCTGTGATGCAGCTGATTTCTTAGTACATCAGGGGATTTTCCGTTCCAGAGATCTTCCATATTCGTCACAACTTATTCCACTTGCTGCAATCTTTGCATACGACAACGAAAATAAAAAAATGTTGCATCTTGGAAGCAAACAGGAATTATTGTCTCGTTGGTATTGGTGTGGCGTAATGGGTGAACTATATGGGGGTGCCAATGAAGCTAGATTTGCAACTGATATAATGGGCGTATTCCGTTGGATGGAAGGTGGTGAAATGCCAGAGACTGTATATCGTTCCAATATACAACCAACTCGTTTATTGACCATGCAGACTAGGAATAGTGCAGCGTACAAAGGTGTTATGGCACTTATCTTACAAGATTCACCACTTGATTTTATGACAGGTCATCGTATGGATATAGCATCTTACATTGATGAAGATGCTGATATTCATCATATATTCCCTCAAACTTATTGCGAGAAAAATAACCTTCCACGTATAAAATGGAATTCAGTCATTAATAAGACTCCAATTTATGCATCTTCCAATCGTTCAATAGGAGGACATGCACCAAGTACCTATATTGGAACTATGGCAAATAAGGGATTAAAACAAGTTGAGATACAGGAAGCTATAGAGTCACATAAGGTAAGTTATGCTCATCTTGCATTAGATGATTTCAATGCTTATTTCATAGATCGAGCAAAACAATTGCTTGACAGAATAGAGCAAGCGACAGGCAAATCTGTCTCAGGAAGAGATAGCGAAGAAACAATCCGTGAATTTGGTGTTGCTTTAATATAGATAGCAATCTGTAACAAACTAGAAAAATATGATTAATAAATAGCTGAAAATAAATGAACTGGAGATTTTGGAAGAAAATATGTGCAAATAATTCGATGGAGGATGATAAACAAGTATCATTAACTCCTGCTCTGCTTAATCGTGATAGTGAAAGTGATAAGAAGCAGTATAGGAGTGTTTTGAATCTTGCACGAAAACTAGAAGAGAAAGACATCTTGAACATTGCTCTTACTGGTCCTTATGGATCCGGTAAGAGTTCCATTCTTCGCTCTTTGATGAAAGACTATCGTAAATACAAATATCTTTCAATATCTCTTGCTACACTAAAGTCACCATTAGATGATAAAAAGAATAAAATAGATATTGATACGATGAATAATCGTATTGAATACAGCATTCTTCAACAACTTATTTATAAAGAAAAACAAGAGACGCTTTATAACTCCAGATTAAAAAGGATTTATCATAAATCAACTTGGGCTCAATATGCTTTATCTTTTGCAATAATATTTTATATTGTTGCCTTAATTATTGTATTTGAACCATCATTTTTGGAGGTGGATTGGATTTGCAATCGCTTAAGTAATCCAGTATTAAATAAATGGTCTGATATTTTTGCTCTATCATATATATTTGTTGCAACAATAATATTCGTTCAAAAGACTGTCAAATCATTGAGTAATAGTAAACTGAATAAGTTAAATCTAAAGAATGGAGAGATTGAATTAAAAGAAAACAAAGAAGATACATCCGTTTTCAATAAGCACATGGATGAGATTGTCTATTTCTTTGAGGTTACTGATTATAATGTTGTGATTATAGAAGATTTAGATAGATTTGATAATACGGATATTTTTCTTAAGTTAAGAGAGGTAAATCAACTCTTGAATCAGTCAAACTCTGTGGGGCGTAAAGTTACGTTCATTTATGCGGTTAAAGATGATATGTTTTTTGATGAAGAACGTACTAAATTCTTTGATTATATCACAACTGTAATCCCAATAATCAATTCTTCAAACTCGGCAGACAAACTGAAAGAGGAACTAGAGATAAAAGGCTATTCAGATCTTAATGTCGAGGTAATAGACAGTTTGGCTTTTTTCATTGACGATATGAGATTACTGAAGAATATTGTCAATGAATATGCCCAATATAGAGAAAAACTTGATGAGAAACTTGATCAAAACAAACTTCTTGCAATGATTGTATATAAAAACTACCATCCAAAAGATTTTGCTGATCTGCATAAAGGAAAGGGTGTTTTGTATGATTGTTTGCATAAGAAAAGTGAATTATTGGTTGAGCGCAATAGACAGATTGACGAGCGTATTAATGGAATAACTAAAAAACTTCAATCTTTAGAAGCGACACATGCCATACAAGAAAAAGAATTAAGGCTGATTTATATTGAAGGGTATCGTAGAAAATTATCAAAACAAAATGAAAATAATGCCTTTTTGTTTTTTGTCGAAAACAATTTTATACCTCTTGAAGATATCGCAGAAAATGAAACGTTATTTAATTCCTTTATATCGCAATCCTCATTTCGATATCAATGTTTTAAGAGGCATCAAACTAACACATATTATGGTGTTAGATATTATTATGATACATCTGAAGATAGTTGCAATATTCAATTCAGTCAAATAGAGAAAATAGTTAATTCTACCTTTACCTACCATGAGCGATTAGAAGCCTTGCGAGAAGGGGAAAAAAGATATCGTGAACAAATCAAGATACTAGAATTATCTCGTAATAATCATTATGCTACTCCAATACAAGAACTGTTGCTGGATGTTGATATGCAGACGCATAAAATTTTTAGTGAACTCAATGTCTCTAAAATGCTTGAAGTTTTCTTGAAAGAAGGACTTATAAATGAAGATTACTTTGATTATATATCTTTCTTTTTTGGTAAGTCAATTAATAAGCACGACCATGATTTTATCCTTGAATTAAAACTTCGGCATAGTTTGCCGTATGACTATCATATAGATAAAGTAGGGCAGTGCGTAAAAAACATTCCTGATAAATGTTACAACGATGTAAGTATATTGAATATTCAGGTGGTCGATTGTATTTGTCAGCATCTTGAAGAAGCAAATAACTCAAAACTTCATTCGATAGCACAAGTTATTATGCATAATAAAAAGTGGGACTTTTTGATTGACTTCTATAAATCAGTTGAAGATTCAAGCTCGCTTTTCAACCATTTGGGCAGTATCGTTGATGGATTATGGAAGATCTTCGTGAAACAGAATTCCGATGAATTATTCGAGTCTTGGTTACGATTCCTCGAATTGAACCATTCCACCAAAGAAAGTCGTAACTGGTTGAATAAACACTTCGCATTTATATCTCATAGAGTAGATCTCATAGGTTTTGATACAATCAAACAAATAGTGTCGAATGGAAAACTGATTTTTACAGATATAGATGCAGAGTCTAGGTGTTTGCTTGAGTATGTTGTAGAAAACAAAGCATATATGTTGACACCAGAAAATGTTGTATGCGCATTTGTTCATTATCGAAATGAGAGGGTGGAAACATTGGATAATTATCCTTTAAATGTTACAATACTGAGGAGCTGTAAATCAGCTAAATCTATATCAGATTATATAGATGAATGTTTTGACAATGCACTAAATAATGTATTTATTACAGATACGGCAAAAAAAGAGAGTGTGGGAATTATTCTTGAAATTATTAATTCTGAGGATATAACAGAGGACACAAAACGCAAATACCTTTCTGGGCAACAGAATAAAGTTTCTCTTTCCGATGTTAACAATATACAGTGGGAGTTCGCTATTGAAGTTGATATAGTTATACCAGCATGGCCTGAGATATATGCATTTTATGAGAGTCAGAATAATGTAATGATTTCCAGTTTGCGAATATTCATTACCAAACATATTGATGAATTAACAGATATATCTGAATTGGATGATACTCAGAAAGAACTACTGGCACACAGTGCTTTATTGACATCAGATTTTGAAATTTTGGTATACGATAAACTTGTCAAAATCTTTGATGGAGTTACATTTAAGGATGCGGATATTAACAGTGTAGATAACGCTCATTTTAAGTCGTTACTTTGTGCTGATATGCTTCCATATAGCACATATTATACGACAACAATTAGAGACAATCATAGTGATGTACTTACTTATTATGTAGATAAGTATTTGGATGAGTGTATTATAGAAATAGAGGAGTTGCCTACAGATATGAGGCTATACAAGCATCTTATGAAAAATCCAAGAGTAATCGGTGAAAAAGCTCTAAGTGTAGTTCAACATTTTCTTCCTCATATTGTGTGGGATAACGAATTGGCAAATATTACTCTTCCTGTGTTGAAAAACAATATTGAAAAATTTGATTATGACATAGAGAAGAACATTTTGGTCGCCTCTACTAATTTGCCAGAGCGATTGTCTTTTTTGATAGACTTGGTTGAAAAGTATAGAGATGATTTTGACATTGTGACAGAATTAATAGAGTCTTTAGGCGATTCTTATCGAAGTATTACAGATAAATCAAAAAAGGCTACTATAGAAAATAATCACATGAATGAAATGCTTTTAGGGAAGCTAAAAACTATTGGATATATCTCATCATATAGAGAAGATGATGATAAACTTCGTGTAAGTCATAAACGTAATCACTAAATCAAATGCAAGAGAATAGAGGAATTTATAACTAAAGTTATGGAAAGAAAAGGGATTGTTTGATAACGAATAAAATAAAGTCTCAACCAATAGTAATCCTATCCGATTGAGACTTTTCGTTTATTTACCTCTATCCAAAAACTTCTGTACTATTAACGCTATACCAATTCCTAAAACGGCAATGAGAATACAGCAGATAACTGCTTTCCAAATCAATCCGGAATGCAAAATCGCTGCATTAGCCACTATCATGCACATGAAAAAGGAAGATAGAGCAACTACAATGATAATCAAAATGTAGAATGCCGTATTTGGGATGGGGATGGCATTGTCGGCTTTCTTTATTCTCCGCTCGGCTTCCTTACATTTGCTCTCAATCTGGTTGAGAAAATTGCATAGAAGGGTCGCACCGAATTCTACTGCTAATTTCTGCATTTCTTTAGAAATGATAGGTTTGCACTCACGTATAGAGCCGGACAGATTTTCAACTTCTGTTCTCAACTTGAACACGTTGTCATTCAGGCTGGCAAGTTCCCTTGCGTTGATATCGAGTAACCGCTTTTCTTCCTCCAGATATTCATTCTTGGGAGTGGCTTTTATGGATTCCGCTTCACTCATTTCTACGGAAAAATCGAATTTCTTTTTCAGGTTTGGCTTCATAGACTTATCGTTTTAATCCTGTTTTCGGTTTCTTTCCTAACGAACGACTGGCAGCACGAGCGCATCTGTGTGCCCATTGTAAGTCGTCTTCGTCCTTGTCTCTCCACGGAAGCTCGCTTTGCGAACCTCCGCCACCACCTCCGGTTGCAACATTCGGCGTTTCAAGCAACCCGACAAAAAAAGCTACCGCCATATCGGTAAGTTCCTGACAGTTGGAAACGAACCTGTAATCGAACTCGTCATTGAAGCAGTCAAGTACTTTTTTGGGGATATAGAATTTGTAATCTTTGCCTTCATGGCTGAGGGTATAGGAAATCATATCCTGACTATATGTGAGATATTGGGTATAGTCAATAGGATTAACCTTATGTATCGCTGCCTGTTGAACGGTTTGGGGAGTATTATTTCTAATGACGGTAGCTGGCTGATGGTGTAGTTTCTTCCATGTCGCAGGAAGTTTTGAGACCATCAGGTTTCTGCCGATTCCCAATTCTGAAGCCTTGTATTTGGTGTTTCCATTCATGAGGGCATATCCACGAAGAATACCTTTCTTGTCCTCTCTTTCATGGACGGTATAACCTTTCCGTATAAGAGCATTCTTGTACTCATCCCATGACCACGATGGCATTGCTTTCAATACATTCATGCAGTCTCGGTTCACTTGTGGAATGTTTCGATTTCTGATTTGTGCCGCAGTCGTCCAGCCTCGTTTCTTTGCCACTCGCTCTGCAGCACGTTGCGCCCGAAGATGAATGTTGTGGTCATTGTTGATATTGCCGTCTTCATCCAAACGGCAAACCGCAGTATGAAGGTGGGGAACTTCGCCTTTAGATTCCGTATGAAGCCAAACCGAGTATTTGCTACCCGCCAAATTGGTCGGACAGGAACGGACTTTTCCATCCTTGCCGGTAATCACTTGTTTGTCGAACTCCTCGGCGAATTCCTGCCAGAGCTTTTGCCAATCTTCGATGTCATAGAATTGGGTATGTTCGGGCGATGGGCTCAACTCGATTCTGATAACGGAGTTCTTTATCGGTCGATGTTGGGATAGGGTCAACTGCATGGAGTTCCATATCCCCATAGCGTCCGGTTCTGAGGGCAACAGATTGTCCAATACCCGATAAATTTTCTCCGGATGCTTCTTATGCTGTGATTCGCCGGTAATGTAACGGAGGTCGTTTATGCCGTGCGATATGGCTTTGGCTTTCGCAATCATTCTTCTTCGGATTTAGGGTTGGACGGAATTTTATTCTTCTCTTTTACTGCATTCAGGAACTGGCAGATATTTTCGGCCACATTGCCAAGTTCCTTAAGCCAGCCGACCATGAACGGAATCTGATTGAACATTACCATGCGTTGCTTTGTGGACATTCCGTGTAGGGCGGAGGTGTATTTTACGAGGTCTGACCGACAATCGTCCAGATTCTGTAACAATACCGCTTCTTCTTTCGTGAGCCTCGCTTTGGGCTTGAAGTTATACGCACGTGATAATATGTAGTCACTTACGGTCATGCCGCATTGTCCGGCCAGTGATTTTATATGCTCCTTCTGAGTAGGAGTGACTTTAGCTCCGATAAAGACACTTCTGGTTTCTTTCGAGGAGTCCGATGTATTGTTAATATCTTCTTTCATTTGAATCGTTTTATAATGGTTGAATAGGTGCGAGCTTGCGAGTACCGCATCGGCGAGGGAACTGAGCAGACGAGAGCGCCAATGTACAACCGTAACGCAGTGAGGTTATACCTTGGCATATCTCGCAACAGTTACCTGTTGATGCTTCACGACAAGCCATATCGGATGCGTATAGTGAACTGGCACTCGGATAGGAAACATAGGATGATACGAGTCTCTAAAAGAGGGGAGAATATGAATATCTCACATGATGTCTTCCTCCGACTTTGCTTTATTCTTATATATATGCCCCAACAATAAAGTAAAGTTGAACTCAATAATGGTATTCTGGATTGAATGCATAATCTTTCCCTTCTTTTATAACCATTTGTTTGTCGCTGAGCAATGTTGCGACCTTTACCGCCTTGTTATAACCGAGTTTTATACCCTGCAATCCGTAACCCTCTTTCAAGCGTTCTATATAATCATCGTAATTGCTGATGTTGCCATTGGCAAAAACGGCATCCAATGCTGGACGATGTACATTTTTTGGAATCTCCTTGTCCGGATCGAACGGTCCTTTGATTGGTCGTCCGGTCTTCTTCTCTTTGGGCAGATAGGACCCTACCGGTTCGGGCATGGCTTCCTCGTTTATGCGGAAAGCGAAAGGTTCAAACTCGCGGTCACGGATATGGACGGCTTCGACCACGCTTACAGTCTTGTCCTCTTTGTCCACTTCGACCTGCATGATGGTTTCCGCTTTGTTGTTGAGTTCCGTGCCGATGTGACCACGGGCATGTTCATCATTCTTGTTCTGATGCAAGACGGTATGGATATGGATTTGCCTGTCATCCGTCCACTGCATGAATTTGGAGATGATGTCGGTGGATTCACTGGAGGAATTGATGTCGTAAAGGAAATCACGAATGCCATCTATGATGACCAATCCCAAATCCGGTATTGTGCCAATGGCCTGTTCGACTATCGCCAGACGTAGTTTAGGGGAAAACTTGCGCAGGGCCAGCATAATCAGATTATCCGGATTCTTGTATTCCGGTAAGTCGGCCAAACGTAAGATGCGTTTCAATACCAGCTGGCAATGATACCGCCCCTGCTCTGTGTCTATGTATAGAATCTTCCGCTTATTTTCGGGAAATGTAGACCGATAATGAAGAACGCTGCTGCCACTCAATGCCGATGCGACAATGGCTGAAACGTTGAAAGTTTTCTTGCTTTTGGCTTTCCCGATGGAAGCACTGAAGTTTCCCAATGTTCCGATAACAGTATCGTCCACCATCAGAACCACCGGGGAGTGTTCGTATGTACTTGTTACGCTTATTGTAGACTCTGCCATGTAAGCGGCCAATTCTTCCGGAGAAAGAATAATAGTGTCTGTCTTTTCCATCGCTACCAGTTTTTAGGGTTCGGTTTACGGCGATGGGAGGCGAGCAAGGATTCATTCTCTTCCTCGAAACTTTGCGGAGCCGGATTCTTCCGGGAAGATTCCAGCCATCTATCCAGTTCGTCACGATAGATGTAGAGATGCTTTCCTTGTTTTATAACCGGAATATCGTCCTTCTTGACCTTGTAATAAAAGGTCGACAACGGCATTTTAAGATAGTTGCAAGCCTCCTGTACGGTCATGGGGACGTGCGTATTCTCTTTGGTTTCGTACTGCTTGGAAAGTTTCTCCGTAAGCAGGTTTTCCATACTTGCGATTCTGTCGCATAGTTCGCCTACCACAGTCGGCAGGTCGTTGAATGTCAGTTGGTCTTTTTCCATATTATGATTGTTTTAATCGTTTAACATGCTGCGAACCAACTCAATGAAACCTTGCAGAACAATACAGACCGGATTAATTATTTCGTCTGCATACTTTTTTTATTGCGAGTCATCATTATCTACATCTAAATGGAAGCGATAGTCGCCTTTATCTGGTACATCAATGGGAATCTGGCTTGAGACATTATCCCGTAAATTAAGTTTAAGATATTCAAGGGTCGCGTTTACGAGTTCGTATGGAAATGATTTCTTGATAAAAACGGCTCTTTTCGCTAAGGGCACTCCCAAGCGTTCACCGACATTCCATGCCAAATGGCGAAGCCCCGGCGACCTCAGCGGATTGTCTATATTGGAACGAATCGGTTTATATGACTCAGGTTGATCGTAAGCCATATACTCTATATTGGCAATGAGGGTGGCAATATCCTCTTTGGAGAGATAGGGGGCAGTTTTGACGGTTACATATTCCCGAATCGCATCCATGATTTCCACTTGCCTTTCAATCTCTTTCTTTTTGAGTTCCACCAATATGGAATCATATTTATTCAAATGAGAATCTTGCGGACAATCAGAGTTTACAGTATCTTGATTCGACTGTTGGGATGGAGAAGACTCTTGTTCAGGCAAATCCATCGGTTGCTTGATGGGCTGCGTTTCAGTAGCATCCATAGATTCTATGATGTTCTCTGATTTTACAATAGGGGTAGATGGCTCGCCAAAAGAGAAGTTGATAGGATTTTTTGTCAGCCATTTATAGAAAAATTTGTGCAGGAGTCCGCATAATATGATAGCTATTACCAGTCCAAGGATGACAGGAGTCGTTATGCGCATGATATTGATGTCATGGCAAAGGAAAAGATAAGTGTCTATAGCCGCATAAATGATAACGGACAGTGCGAGGATAAAACTTATCTTTTTAGTCTGAATTTGTTTTTTATTCGTCATGGTCTGCAAGTGTTTGGAATCGTTTTGCGCTAAAGATATAATCGATATTCCAGATAGTTGCAATAAAAAGAATGATAGTTACCACGTATCATGCTAAATATCACGGTCAGAGTATGATTTTAGGTGAAAAATCATACTCTGACCGCAGAAATCGAGGACAAAGCAGCTGTCAGTCTTGCCGTGTCAGGGTAATTTTCTTGCTGGCTTCACGTTTGTTGGCATCCACGACTTTGATATACCTTTGCGTGGTGGTGATACTCTTGTGCGCCATGATGCTCTGTATGGTGCGGATGTCCGTTCCGGCAGCTGCTTGTAGCGTTGCAAATGTTCTACGATACGAGTGAAATGTTATGTTCTTGGTAATTCCGGCAGAACGAATCCACTCTTTCATCGGTATTTGCGTCCAGCTACGCATAAGCCCCTTGAATACCAAACCTTTCTTTTCAGAACTATAGCCAATCAATCCCAAAGCTTCTTCACTGATGGGAATGATGTCTTCCGCCTTGTTCTTTTGCGTAATGATGTGTACGCATTTTCCTCCGGCAGAATAGTCCACGATGTCTTCCCAACATAGCGAGAGAATGTCACTGATGCGCAAGCTGGTCATACAGGAAAACAGCGATGCCGTTTTCAGAATAGGCTTCTTACAAGGTGTCTCGGCCAATTTGTACAGTTCCTCAACAGACAGGGCCTCTTTCATTACATCTTCTGTCTCTATCTTTTCCAAGAAGTCATTGACATTGGTCTTTATCATCCCATTACGGTAGAGTATTTTCAGGAAACCTCTGAAAGTAGACCAATATCCTGATGCGGAGTTCCGTGTGATACGTCCGTTACGCCTTAGCTTCTTGGCATTCAGCAGATATTCCCGAAACTTGTTACAGAGGTCGATGTCAATCTCTTCAAAGGTGCATTTGCCATGTACGAAGTTATTGAAATGCAGATAGACAAACTCCCATTTCTGGTCATGCTTACGGAGCTGCTTGCGATAATACTCCAGAAAGTCTGCCTTGAGTTTGTACTTGTCAAAGAAGTCATACCGTTCATTGACTACCGACTCGAACCTGCGGCAACGGATAGCTTCGGCTTTCTCGGTCATTACCTCGTTGAAATTCTGTTCACGTTTGTTTCTCGGATTGGCATAGATATAAATACCAAGCGATTCATGACGGATAACTTTCATTGTCTCTTTGTCTCGATATCCCGGATAATAATCCAGATAGAAAGACATCATCCTGCCTTTTAGCGGACGTGTCCTTAATGTCACAGTCTTGCATTCATGCATAATGTTATATTTTATGGTTATTATTAATTCGTCGGCGAAACTCTATAATGTAATCATGCAGATTACCTACAGCAGGGATTAATTTTTTGAATAATTTACGGATAGCCATAAATTAGACTATTTGCGGACACCCATTACCCGGTCAAACTCCACTTTCAGGAATCTGACGAATCGTCCGTTCTTCTCACGGTTGATCTGATGGAATTGCAGAATACCGTAAACCGAATCACGAGAGAGTTTGAATTTCTCCATCGCCTCCTTGACGGTGTAGTATTCCGCCTTGCTCTCCTGTTCGGAACTCTTCGAGAGGTCGAAGTGGAGCTTTGAGTAGAATATCTGCCCATGCTCTTTCTTGGAGGGAATGTTGTTCCGATACACTTGCGAACGGATGGCGACACGTGTCATACCGTACTTCTCCTGAATCTCTTCCGGTGTGTACCATTCAGTAAGGTCGGAATCTACCTCGTATTTGGCAAAGGCAGCATCGATATGTTTCTTGCTGTAATAGTTGAACTGGCGGATTCTCACTTTCGGCACTTTATGTTGCCGAGTGTAAGTCCACACCCATTTGGCGTTGACCTTATATTTTTCCGCAATCTCTTCGGCTGTGTAATACTCGGAGATGTTGAAGTCGTTTTTCGCAACCAGTCGTTCGTAAGGTTTGCTTTTGAGCATTAACTCTATGTCTGCACGCCTTACCAAAGCCATTCTTCCGCTAATTCGGGATGCTCTAAGTTTATCCTCTTTGACTAATTTATAAATGTACTGACGACTCACACCCATCAATCGGGCAGCCTGCGAAAAAGTGAAATATTCTTGTTTCTCCAAACTGGAGCGCAACTCCTGCATTTCCTGAATATGGCGCAGTTCCATTTTGCGCTCCTTGATACGATGTTTGTAACCTCGCTTCGAGCATTGAGGGCTACAATAACAGGTCGTTGTTTTCTGTGCAATGAATGGTTTTCCGCACCATTGACAAATTCTCTTTACTTCCATATTTCTATATCATTTTCTTTGTTTTTTAATTTCCCTTTTTGTCTACACATGTAAACCATTGTCAACACACGTCAACTAATGCGTCACTGTGACATTCGGGCTAACCGTGAATTTGTGTCGCGGTAGAAATATGATAGAAAAATATGGATAAAAACCGTTACTTCCAAATACGGATTGGAAAGTGTTAAAATAGAAAAGTCGCTGAAATACAGCGACTTTGTTCTGAATGGTTATAGTTGGTTATGGCAGATTCTAAGCCATCACTTGCCGATGCAAAATTTTGAGAAGATATTTCCAAGAATCTCGTCCGTGGTGATTTGACCCGTGATGGTGCCCAGATGGAAGATGACCTGGCGAATCTCCTCGCTCAGCAGGTCGGCCGTGAGCATCGCGTCGCAGCCCCGCAGCGCCTCCTCGAGCGCTCGCTCGGCCGCCGTCAGCGCCTCGTAGTGGCGGCCGTTCGAGACCACCGTGTCGCCCTGTTCGAGTGCCGCCGTGTCGACCTGCTCCCGCAGCCTGTGGCGCAGAAGGTCGATGCTCTCGCCCCGCTTGGCCGAGATGCCGATAACCCCCTCGGGCAGCGTCACCCCGGGGCGCATGTCGAGCTTGTTGACCACCGTGAGCAGCCGCTGTTCGGGCCGCAGCGTGAACTCGGGCTCGGGAAGCCGCAGCGTGGCCCCGTCTTCGTGTGCGTCACGGGCGGTGGCGGCTGTCGTTCCTTCGGGTGCGCTCTGGCTCCCCGCCGCAGGGGCATTGTGTGTGTCGGAGATGGCGGCTGTCGCGATGTTGTCCGCCGCAGCATTGACATGGGTGCCGGCGGCTGCCGTGTTGTCGCCGGCCGCGGTGGCTGAATGTGTGTGGGGAGGATTGGCCGCAGCCTCTGTCCGGGCGGAGTCGGCCGGTGCCAGTGTGGTGGCGTCGACAAGCCGCACGACGATGCGGGCGCGGGCGATGCCGGCACGGGTGCGTTCGATGCCCATCCGTTCGAGCCGGTCGTCCGTCGCGCGGATGCCCGCCGTGTCGATGAAGCGGAAGCGGACGCCGTCGATGACGGTCTGCTCCTCAATCAGGTCGCGTGTCGTTCCGGCAATCTCGGAGACCATCGCCCTGTCCTCGTTCAGCAGCCGGTTGAGCAGCGTGCTCTTGCCGACGTTCGGCGCGCCGACAATCGCCACCGGAATGCCCTCTTTCAGGGCGCTTCCCAGCGCGAAGGAGCCCCTCAGACGAAGAATCTCAGACAGAATCTCCTCCATCGTGCAGCGCAGCTTCCGCCGGTCGGCGAACTCCACATCCTCCTCCGAGAAGTCGAGCTCCAGTTCGAGCAGCGAGGCGAGGTGCAGTAGCTCCCCGCGCAGATGGTCGAGCCGCTTCGAGAAACCGCCCCGCAGCTGCCCTGCGGCGAGCGTATGGGCGGCCCTCGACGAGGAGGCAATCAGGTCGACGACCGCCTCGGCCTGCGCCAGGTCGAGCTTGCCGGCCAGGAAGGCCCGCAGCGTGAACTCCCCGGGCGTGGCCATGCGGGCCCCGGCGTCGAGCAGCAGCCGCAGAATCTCCGAGACGACGTAGGCCGAGCCGTGGCACGAAATCTCGACCGAGTCCTCGCCCGTGTAGGAGTGCGGGGCGCGGAAGAGCGAGACCAGCACGTCGTCGATGAGCCGTGCGCCGTCGCTGATGGTGCCGCGGTGGAGCGTATAGCCGGCCGCCTCGCTCAGCGGGCGGCGTCCCCGGAAGATGCGCTCCACCGTCTCGATGGCCCCGCTGCCGCTTACGCGGACGACGGCAATCGCTCCGCCGGTCGGGGTGGCCGGAGCGACAATGGTATCGTGGTCGTGAAGCATGGTGTTACCTCCCTTCGATGCGGAGCCGCTGGCCGATGCGCAGCTTGTGGGCATTTCGGATGCCGTTCCAGCGCATCAGCTGGGCCGTGGTGACGCGGTAGCGGCGGGCGATGGCCCCCAGCGTGTCGCCCCGCTTGACGACGTAGACCGTGCCGGTGCGCTGCTGGCGCTTCTTGTCGAGGTTTGCCGGATTGATGTACTCCTTCAGATAGGCCGAATCCTTGGCGAAAATCTCCTGCTCGTGGGCGATGTAGTCGGCCACGCTGCGCTGGGGCAGCGTGAGCGTGTAGCTCTTGGTCGTGGCCGGGATGATGTCGAGCTTGTACTGCGGGTTGAGCTCGCGCAGCGTCTCGAGCGGGATGTCGATGGTCGAGGCAATCTGCCCCAGGTGGAGGATGCGGTTGACGTGGAGCGTGTCGGTGGCCAGCGGCAGCGGCGTCTCGGCCGGTTCGATGCCGTGCTGGCGGTGGTAGGCGTAGCCGTAGGTCGCGCCGATGAAGGCCGGAACGTAGCCGCGCGTCTCGCGGGGCAGATAGTCGTAGATGTCCCAGAAGGTCTTGCCTCCCGAGCGGGCGATGGCCTTGTTGACATTGCCCGGGCCGCAGTTGTAGGCCGCGATGGCGAGCGTCCAGTCGTGGTAGATGTTGTAGAGGTCCTTCAGATAGCGGCAGGCGGCGCGGGTGGCCAGCAGCGGGTCGCGCCGCTCGTCGACGAGCGAGTTGACCTCCAGCCCGTAGCTCTTGCCCGTCGTGGGCATGAACTGCCACAGTCCGACGGCCCCCATGGGCGATACGGCCGTCGTCGAGAGGGCCGACTCGATAATCGGCAGCGCGCGCAGCTCGATGGGGAGCCCTTCGCGCAGCAGCTCGTCCTCGATGAGCGGAAAGTAGTAGCGCGACATGGCCAGGATGCGGCTCATCGTGCCGTACTGCGAGCTGGTATAGCGGTTGATGTAGCCCTTGACGATGGCGTTGAAGGGGAGCTCGATGGGTGAGGCCAACGCCCGCAGCCGCTCGACGTAGAGCGAGTCGCCCGGCGCCTCTTCGCCTGCCGGCACGTCGGCGACGAACTCCCGGAAGAAGCTCTCGAAGGCCTCCAGCCGCCGCTGCTCCTGCCATACGGCCGCCAGCGAGTCGATTTGCTGCGGGGTGAGGTCGCGCGATGCCGTCGTGTCGCACCACGTGCGCGGGGTGCGCTTTGCCAGGGACGAATCTTCGGGTTCGGGCTCCGCGGGGGCAGGGGCGGCCGGCCGGCTCTCCTGGGCGGGCTGCGGGGTGGTCTGCTCGGTTTTCGTGGAGCGTTTTCTGCGGGGTTTGCGGTCGAGGGTGTTTGCGGTTGCGGTCCCGGCCAGCAGGCCCAGCAGCGTCAGTGTTGCGAAGATTCTCATGGATTAGAAATTCAGGCTCAGGTTGAATCCGAAGACGGGGCGGTGGCCGCTTGCCGTCGGAACGTATGTATAGTCGACCATCGGCTCGAGGTTCATCGAGAGGTCGTCCGAAATGTCGTAGTCCTTCAGGTGGGCATCCACGTGCGCGTCGATAATCTGGAGCACGTAGAGACCCGCCGTGATGATGATGCAGAGGTCGCGGTTGCGGCGGTAGCTGTCCTTGAGGTTCTTGAGGAAGGTTGCCGAGTAGCGGCCGCCGAACTCGTCGGTCGAGCCGTTGGGGTAGGCCTCGGGGTGGTTGTCGTAGTCGGCGCGCAGGCTGTAGGCCTTCTTGAAGCGCTGGTAGCCGCGGTTGTTCCAGTCGATGCAGTAAATCAGCGTGGCGAATCCGCCCACCACGAAGGGCACCTTCCAGTAGCTCTTGTTGTAAATCTGGCCGGCGCCCGGACAGATGCAGGCCAGCGTGGTCGCCTTCTTGACGTTCGAGACCTCGTTGGTCGAGTAGTTCACCGCCGCGTCGCCGATGAAGTAGATGTAGGAGGCAATCGTGATGCCGAGGTAGAGCTGTCGGCGTGTGTTGCTTCGTATCATCTTCTGCTGCAGGGCGTTGAGCTCCGGCGTGCGGACCATGCTCACGTCGGTGATGGCGTCGAACTTGCGGCGCAGGGGCTTGTAGGTGCGGCTCTCGTTGATGTAGAGCGCCAGACCGCCGCCCACCAGTCCGTAGAGAATCGGCAGCTTCCAGTACTGTTTGTTGTAGATTTGGCCGTATCCGGGCAGCACGGTCGAGAGCCAGCAGACCTTCGAGAGCGACATCGAGTCGCTCATCAGCCAGCCGCGACGGCGTGTCGAGTCGGCGGCCAGCAGCGAGCGGCGGCCCGAGAGCGAGTCGCGCAGCAGCGAGTCGGTGCGGGCGATGTCGTCGGTGCGCAGCGCCGTGACCACGAGCGAGTCGGCCGTGAAGTCGGCGGCCAGCATCGAGTCGATTTCGCGGGCCAGAGCCGCCCGGGCGAGCGAATCGGCGCGCAGCTGCAGCGAATCGGCGCGTTGGAACATGCCGCCGCGCACGATGGTGCGGGGGCCGCGCTTGCTTCGCAGCGGCGATTGGGCCGCGGCCGTCGAGCCGAGCAGGAGTGCGAGAAGCGCCAGCAGCGCCGTTTTGAACCGAAGTGCCGCCATGGGGTCTCAGGAGCGTTTGCCGAAGCGTTCGAGGAAGTTTTCGATGTCGCGGTCGTCGGCAAAGCCGATGACGATTTTGCCGCCGCCGTTTTTCGAGCGTTTGATGCTGATGTCCTCCGTGAAGAGCTTCTCGAGCTGCTCGACCAGACGCGAGTAGCTCTCGGGATACTCCTCCTCGTCGGCCGCCGGCTCCTTGCTGCGCGAGGCCTCGTCGCAGAGCGTGCGCACGAGCTCCTCGACCTGGCGCACCGAGAGCCCCTTCTTGACGCAGCGCTTCAGCACGCGCAGCTGCTCTTCGGCCGGCGCCCCGGCGATGGCCTTGGCGTGGCCCATCGAGATGAGCCCCTCCTTGAGGGCGAGCTGCACCTCGTCGGGGAGCTTGAGCAGGCGCAGGTAGTTCGACACCGAGGAGCGCTTCTTGCCCACCTTCTCCGAGAGGGCGTCCTGCGTGAGGTGGCACTCGTCGATGAGGCGCTGCATGCCCAGCGCGATTTCAATGGCGTTGAGGTCCTGGCGCTGGATGTTCTCCACCAGGGCCATGGCGTGGAGGTTCTCGTCGTCCACCTCGCGGATGTAGGCCGGCAGGGTGGCAATGTCGGCACGCTGGGCCGCACGCCAGCGGCGCTCGCCGCTGATGAGGATGTATTTGCCTCCCTCGGCGCGCTTGACCGTCACGGGCTGGATGACGCCCAGCTGGCGAATCGAGTCGGCCAGTTCGTCGAGCGCCTCCTCGTCGAACTGCGTGCGGGGCTGCGTGGGGTTGGGAATGATGTCCGCGACGGCGATTTCGGCCATCTCGGTCATCGGTTTGAGTTTGACGTCGAGCTTTTCGGCGCCGAAGATGGCGTCCAGCCCGCGTCCTAATCCCTTCTGTGGTTTCATTATCGTCTGTTTTCTGTATTCGGTACTCCTTGCGGCGGTGCGGCGCCTCCGTACGGGCGGTGCGGCCTTATCCGGTGCGCGGCCCTCTCTTTGAGGGGAACGCTTCCCGGCTCCGACCCTCCTCTCTGCACGGGTGGGGCGCCTCCCGGCTTCAGCCTCCCTCTCTGCGCGGGTGGGACGCCTCCCGGGCCCGGCCCCGGCCGCTGCCCTCTTTTCGGCTTCCGCCGCCTCTCCTGCTCTCTCTTCCTCTGCCTCTCCTGCTCTCTGCCTCCCGGCTCCGGCCCCTTCCGGGCGGGCTATTGCTGCTGCGCGGCCTCCTCGCCGGATGGCTCCGTGGCAGCCTCCTGAGCCGGACGGTTGCGCTTGAGGAACTCGCGCGCCAGCGTCAGGTAGTTCTCCGACCCCGTGGCGCTCGCGTCGTAGAGCATGACGGGCTTGCCGTGCGAGGGGGCTTCTCCCAAACGGATATTGCGCTGGATTATTGTGTCGTAGGCCAAATCGCCGAAGTGCTGCCGCACCTCGTTCACCACCTGGTTGTTCAGCCGGTTGCGCATGTACATCGTCAGCAGGAAGCCCTCGATTTCGAGCCCGGGGTTGAGCCCGCTCTTCACCTTCTTGAGCGTGTTGAGCAGTTTGGAGAGCCCCTCGAGCGCGAGGTATTCGCACTGCACGGGGATGAGCACCGAGTCGGCGGCCGTCAGGATGTTGACCGTCGTGTAGCCCAGCGAGGGCGAGCAGTCGATGAAGATGTAGTCGAAGCGGTCGCGCACCTCGTCGACCACCCGCTTCATCACGTGGTGGGCATTCTCCATCTTCGGCAGCTCGGTGTCGGCCGCCACCAGGTCAATCGACGAGGGGAGCAGCCACAGCCGCTTGATGTCGGGGCTCTGGAGGATGACCTCCGAGGCCTTGCGCGAGCCGGTGATGCACTCGTAGATGCCTTCGAGGTCGATGTCGAAGCCCAGCCCCGAGGTGGCGTTCGCCTGTGGGTCGGCATCCAGCAGCAGGACGTTCTTGCCCAGCAGGGCCAGCGAGGCCGCGAGGTTGATGGCCGTGGTCGTCTTGCCCACGCCGCCTTTCTGATTGGCCAAAGCGATTACCTTTCCCATGTTTCCGTTCACAATTACAATCGGGCAAATTTAGTGATTTTCCGCGGAATTCCATCACCGTGCCGTAAAAATGCGTCGCACGCCGGCCCCAATACGCTGAGAATCATCCGCGAGCCCGGAACGACCCCGCTCCCGGCGGGGCGCGACGTCTTCGGCGGCTCTCCCGGAGGCGTGCCGCTGCGCCCCTGCGCCGGGGACGCTGCACCCTCTGTGTCGGGCGTGCCGCCGGGCTGCTGCCGGAGTTCCGCGCCGGACGTGCCGTTGGGGTTCCGCGCCAGGCGGCTTGTGGCGCGCCCCGACACCACCGACGGTGCGGTACGAGATGCCGCAAATTGAGAAAAGTGCTTGCTTTTGCCCGCGACTTGCATTATCTTTACCCGAAAAATTCCATACAACCATGGCAAAAACCGAGCACGGGGCTCCGGCAGGCGAGCCACAGAACCCCCGGACGACGACCCGCTCCGACGCCGCCCCGCAGACCTCCGTTCCGAATACCGACGCAGCGCAACCCGCCGCGCCGGCCCCCGCATCCGGCCGCCGGTCAACCTTCCCCACGGTGGTCGACCTGCTGGTCTTCTTCGGCATCTTCTTCATCGCCCAGGCCGTGGCGCTCGGCGTGGCGCTGCTGGCCGGTGTGCCGATGCCCGACACCTCGCTGCTCGACTCGCCCGACGAGGCGGTGCGCGTGGGCGAGCAGATTGCCGTCTCGCACTTCAACGCCCTGACCTACGGCGTGGCGATGGCCTTCACGCTGGTCGCCTTCCTCATCTACCGCGCCCGCCGGGGCGGTCCGCGCATCGTGGCGCGCTTCTCGCTGCGGGGGCTGGACCCCGTGCTGCTGCTCTGGGGCGTGCTCTTCGTCTTCGCCACCTCGCTGGTCATCGAGCCCCTGCTCGAGCTGCTGCCCGCCGTGCCCAACGTCTACGGCCGCGGCGTATGGTCGCTGCTGACGCTGGTGGTGATGGCGCCGCTCTTCGAGGAGGTGATTTTCCGCGGCGTGCTGCTCGAATCGGCCCGCGCCCGCTACGGCGTGGTGGCCGGCTGGCTCATCTCGTCGCTCATCTTCGGCGTGGTGCACATCTACCCGGCCGTCATGGTCAACGCCATCATCATGGGCCTCATCCTCGGATTCGTCTACATCCGCACCGCCTCGCTCTGGCCCGCCATCATCCTCCACGCCTTCAACAACGGTGTGGCCTACCTCATGCTGGCCATGGGGCGTGAAAACCAGATGCTCTCCGACATGATTGGCAACCGCACGGTCTATGCGCTGCTCTACACCCTGGCGCTGCTTGTCTTCCTCGTCTCGGGCTTCATGGTCTGCCGGACCCTGTCGATGCTCTCGCGCGAAGAGAAAGAGGAGCGTGCGGAGAAAAAACGGAATGCGGCGTAATAATCTGTGCGGCGCGTGCGTTAGTTACGGGTAAAAACCGTATCTTTGCCTTCTCGATGAAACGTTTGACCGTCAGAACGGCGCTTTGTGCGCTTCTTGTTGTCTTCGTCGCGGGCTGTCAGGAGACCCCCGGGGTCTTCAACCGCGATGCCGTGCTTGCCCGTGCCGGCGAGCACGAACTGCGTATGCGCGAAGCCGTTGCGAATCTTCCCCAGGGAGTTTCGGGCGACGACAGCGTGGCGTTCATGAAGCTCTTCATCGACCGCTGGGTCAAGCAGCAGCTCAAGCTGGACGAGGCCGAGGTGCTCTTCTCCGACTCGGTGGGGGGCATCGAGAAACAGGTGGAGGCCTACCGCCAGGCGCTGCTCATCCGCAAGCTCGAGCAGCACTACGTCGACCGCAACCTCGACACGGCCTTCACCCCCGAGGAGATAGCCGCCTACTACAACGCCCACAAGGGTGACTTCCGGCTCGACCGTACGCTGGTCCGCGGCCGGATTGTCCGCTTCCCGACGGGCTACCGCCAGGCGCAGAAGCTGCGCAGCCTCATGTCGTCGAGCGGTCCGGCCCAGCAGCAGGACTTCCGCGACATCTGCGCGAAGAACGAGTTCGAGGTGACCGACTTCAAGGGCGACTGGGTTGACTACCAGGAGTTCCTGAGCCATCTGCCGACGCTCCGCACGCAGAACTACGATGCGCTGCTCTCCTCGAACGGCGTGCAGGAGATGCGCGACAACCGTTCGCGCTACTACTTCCAGCTCGAGGGGGTCTGCCGTGCGGGCGAGACCTCGCCGCTGGAGCGTGTCCGCGCCACCATCCGCCGGATTCTCTTCACGCAGCGGCAGGGTGAAATCATCCGCCGCCACGAGGAGGAGCTCTACAAGCGCGCCTCGGAGGAGGGCGAACTGCACCTGCCCGAAGCGGCGGCGGACGAGTGACCCGCTCCCGGGGGGCCTGAGGAAAAGGAACACCGGTGAGGACCGAATGCCGCGGCAAAGCGTTTGAGGACGGGGCTGCGGTAGGGGCAACCCGGACGAAATGGCGGGAGGCCCGGTGCAACCCGGACGAAATGAAGAACGAAAAAATGTACATGCAACATATGGTGAAAAAGGTTTTCTTGCTGACGGTCATGCTCTTTGCCGCAGCCGGGCTCAGGGCCCAGAAACAGCAGGTCATGCTCGACAAGGTGGTGGCCGTGGTGGGCAGCTCGTCGATTCTCTATTCCGAGGTCGACGAATATGCGCGCAACATGGTCGCCCAGCGTCTGGCCGAAGGCTACACGACCGACCGCGACCCCCACAACGAGGCGCTCGAGGCGCTGCTCACCCAGAAACTGCTCTACAACCAGGCGCTCATCGACTCGGTGGACATCAGCGCCGCCGACATCCAGACGCGCGTCGAGGAGCAGCTGCAGAACATGATTGACGAGGAGGGCTCGATTCCCAAACTCGAGGCCAAGCACCACATGCCCATCTTCAACCTGCGCGAGATTCTACGCCAGCGCTACGAGGAGCAGGCCTACGCCAGCAGCATGCAGGCCGAGGTGGTCAACAAGGTGACCATCATCCCGGGCGAGGTGGAGCGCTACTACAAGCACATCGACAAGGACAGCCTTCCGCTCATCGCCGACCAGTATGTCTATGCGCAGATTACCCGCTTCCCCCGCACGATGACCGAGGCCAAGCAGCGTACGCGTGAACGGCTGCTCGACCTGCGCGAGCGCGTCATCACCGGGCAGGCCAAGTTCGAGAACCTGGCCCGCATGTATTCGCAGGACCCCGGTACGGCCATGCGCGGCGGCGAGATGGAGCCCACGCCGCTGGCCAGCCTCGACCAGGCCTTTGCCGACGCGCTGGCCGAGCTCAAGCCGGGCCAGATATCGGAGGTGGTCGAGACCCAGTACGGCTTCCACATCATCCAGTCCCTCGAGAAGCGTGGCAACATCTACCGGTTCCGCCACATCCTGCTGCGTCCGGTCTATACGACTGACGAGCTCTCCACGGAGCTCAACTTCCTCGACAGCCTGGTGACGGAGATTCGCCGCGACTCCATCACCTTCGAACAGGCCGCGCTGCGCTACTCGGACGACGCCTCGTCGAAGATGAACGGCGGTATCGTCTCGAACCACGACGTGCTGGAGCGCTTCAACGCCTTCGACGCCAAGCTCACCGTGACGAAGTTCCTCAAGGAGGACTTCGGCCGCTACAAGAGCCTCGACGACTACAACGCCCTGAGCCGCCTGCACGTGGGCGAGATTTCGGACGCCTACCTCACGGAGGACATGATGGGCAACCAGATGGCCAAGGTGGTCAAGCTGGTGCAGATTATCCCGACGCACGTCGCCTCGCTCAACGAGGACTACCTGCGGCTGGAGGAGATGGCCCTCACGGCCAAGCAGGAGAAGGCCTTCCGCGAGTGGCTGACCAAGAAAATCGACGGCATGTACGTCTACATCGACCCCGAGTTCCGCGGCGGGGCCTTCGAGAACAAACACTGGGTAAAATAGCTTCGCGACCGTGCGCACGTTTCTCTCCATAGCAGCGACGGTCGCCGTCGTGGGACTCCTCTTCGCACAGGGGGGCGCTCCGTCGCAGCCCGCCCCGCAGGGCGAGATGAAAATCATCAACCTCAAGTCCGACGTCTCGGGTCCCGTCTCGCCGGGCGACTCGGTCATCTTCCTGGTGGGCAACTTCGCCGCACAGCACAACGGCGCGGTCATCACCTGCGACAGCGCCGTGCGCTATTCGGACATGCGCATCGAGTTCTTCGGCAACGTCCTCATCAACAAGAACACGACCTACATCTACGGCGACCGCGCCCTCTACGACGGCGAGGTGAACGAGGCGCAGGTCTTTTCGGACATCATCAAGGTGGTCGACGGCGACGCGACGCTTTATACCTACAGCTTCCTCTTCAACACGCTCGACAACGTGGGCGAATTCGACGGCGGCGGCGTGCTCGTCAACCGCGAGAATCAGCTCGAGGCCGAGCGCGGCTACTACTACGCCGACACGAAGGAGCTGGTCTGCGTCGACCGGGTCGAGATGCGCAACGACGAGTACGAGCTGCGCGGCGACTCGGTGGTCTACAACATGGCCACCGACAACGCCTACTTCTTCGACCGGACCCACATCTGGAACCGCGAGGGGGACTACCTCTACGCCGACCGGGGCCGCTACGAGCAGGCCGACACGCTCTATGCCGTCACGCGCAACGGCTACATCCTCACCGAGAAGCAGGAGGTCTGGAGCGACAGCATCGACTACTACCGTCCGCATGGCCACGCCATCCTGCGGCACGACATCCAGCTCGACGATACGGAGCACAAGAACCTCGCCTTCGGCGACTACGGCGAATACTGGAAGGAGCCGGGCAACGCCTTTCTGACGCGGCGCCCCGCGCTGGTCAACTACGACCTCTCGCAGGGCGACTCGCTCTTCATGCGCAGCGACTCCATCTACCTCTTCACCCGCACCCTTTCGCAGGATGCGGCCGACGCGGCTGCCGCCGCCGAGCGGGCGCGCCTCGATTCGCTCGCCGCGCTGCAGCAGGCTGCCGCTGCGGCCGACTCGATGCGTGCGGCCCGTCAGGGTTCGGTCAAACGCCGTACGGAGGCCCCCGATTCCCTCTCGACGGCTCCCGGCCGGGGCGGCTCGCGCCGCGAGCGCGCCGCTGCACAGGTCGAGGAGCAGCTCGGCGCCCTCCGCGATTCGACCGCCGCTGCGCCGGCTGCCGAGGTGACGGCCGCTTCGGAGACTGCTCCCGATGCGTCGGCCGCCGGGAACAAAGCCCCGGCCTCCGATTCGCTCGTCGCAGCGCCGGGTGCCGACTCGCTGACTGTCGACTCGCTGGTGACCGATTCGCTGGCGGCCGATAGCGTGCAGCTTACCCCCGAACAGCTGAAGGCGCAGCGCAAGGAGGAGGCCCGCAAGGAGCGCGAGGCGCGCAAGGCGGCCGCCGACGAGGCCAAGCAGAAGATTCTGGACGAAATCGCCGCCAGGCGCAAGGCCAAGCGGGTCGAGATGGTCCGCGCCCAGGAGGAGAAGGAGCGCGAGCGGCTGCTCGCCCGCCGCGAGAAGGTCGAGAAGAAGCTGCGCGAACGTGTCGAGCGCGCCGCCCGCAAGGGACGTACGCCGCGCCTCGACTCGACGGAGCTGCTGCATCTTGACTCGCTGCTGGGCATCTTCGAGAAGAGCGTGGACTCAACGGGCGGCAGGGGGGCCGACTCGCTGCTGGTCGATTCGCTTCCGCACGGCAGGGAGGAGGGGCTGCCGGCCGATTCGCTCGCGTCGGAGGGCGCCGACTCGGTGGCCGTCGAGGTCGACAGCATGTACCGCCTGGTCAAGGCCTTCCACAACGTGAAGATTTACCGCACCGACTTCCAGTCGGTCTGCGACTCGCTTACCTCCATCAGCCGCGACTCGACCATCCACCTCTACCTCTCGCCCGTGCTCTGGAACGAGAACAACCAGGTGGTCTCCGACGTGATGGATGTCTATACGGCCAACCGGCAGCTTACGCGCGCCGAATTCATCGGCAGCCCCATGATGTCGAGCGAGCTCGACACGCTCCACTACAATCAGGTGGCGGGCAAGGAGATGACGGCCTTCTTCCGCGACAACCAGATTTACCGCAACGATGTCAACGGCAACGCCCAGACCATCTACTACATGCAGGATGGCGAGGGGGGCGAAATCACCGGCGTGATGGTGCTCGACAGCGGCAACATCTCCTTCTTCTTCGAAGAGAAGCAGGTGGTCAACATCATCTACCGCATCAACCCCGTCTGGACGCTCTACCCGCTGGACAAGGTGCCCGAGGAGCAGTCGCTCGAGCTCAAGGGCTTCAAGTGGGAGGGGGCGCGGCGGCCGACGCAGCGCGACGTCTTCGACCGGCACATCCGTCCGTCGCGGCGTGCGGCGTGCGGTGAGCTTCCGAAGCCCGACTTCCCCATCCACCGCGCCCTCGAGGAGCACAAGAGGCGCCTGATTGAGGAACGGCGGTGGATTGACCGCAACGACCACGTCGATTCGGAGACCGTCGAGTGGATGCGCACGCTGGGTTACGAGGTGGGCCAGCCCCGCGAGTCGGGCCCCCGTCTGTAGTCCGCAGCGGCAGGGCTGTCGGCACGGATGCGCGCTCCGGCGTCGTGTTCGTGCCGTTCCCGTATCCGGCGGGGTGGGGGGAGAGAAGGAGAGAAAAAGCCGTCGGGTAGAGCGTGTACCCGGGAAGGTAAAAATAACCGTCGAGCCGTTTCCGGATTCGGCGGGGGAAGCGGAAAATAGCCGTCGAACGGAGCGTGTCCCCGGCGAGGTAAAAATTGCCGTCGAGTCGTTCCCGGGGGGCCGTGAAGAGGTGCTCCACCCGGCCGAGGCGGCGCGGTGGACGGGAGCCGGGCTCGGGTGCGGCGGCTGTGCTGCAGAGGCGCTGACGTTGCAACTGACGAGAAAGCCCGGCAGGCAGCGTGGATAATACCAGTGAAAACGATGAATACAAGGATGAATACGGAACTGAACCCGGAGGCGGAGCATGCGGCCCCGGGCGTTGCTGCACAGGCGGGTGACAACGGCGATGAGCTCTTCCCCGTGGTCGATGCCTCGGGGCGCGTCATCGGCTCGGCCCGGCGGCGCGAGTGCCACGGCGGCTCGATGCTGCTCCATCCGGTGGTCCACCTCCACCTGTTCGACGCCGACGGACGGCTCTACCTCCAGAAGCGCCCCGCCTGGAAGGATATCCAGCCCGGACGGTGGGATACGGCCGTGGGCGGCCATGTGGCCTACGGCGAGACAATCGACGAGGCGCTGCGGCGCGAGGCGCGCGAGGAGCTGGGGCTCGAGTCGTTCGAGGCGGAGTTCGTGCGGAGCTACGTCTTCCGCTCGGAGCGCGAGCAGGAGCTGGTCTACGTCCACCGCTGCCGCTACGACGGTGAGGTGCGGCCGAGCCGCGAGCTCGACGGCGGCCGCTTCTGGAGCCTCGACGAACTGCGTGCGGCGATGGGGCGGGGCATCCTGACGCCCAACTTCGAGTCGGAGGTTCCGCTGCTGCTCCCCTGCCTTGCGCAGCGGTAGCCCGACACGCCCGTGGACGGGGCGCCGCACGGCCGCGGGGCCGAGAAAAACATAGCCCGGTTTTTGCCGGGCGAGGGATAAACGAACAACTATGGAACATATCATCAAACGATGGGTCGACGCGCTGCTCGTCCGACTCGGATTCGCACCCGAAGCCGGGGCCGAACAGTGGGCCGCCTTCCTGCTGATGGTGGTGCTGGCGCTGCTCTTCTACCTGGTGTGCCGGCTGCTGCTGGTGGGCGGCGTGCGCCACATCGTCTCGCGCACGCGTGTCGAGTGGGACGACGTCCTCTTCAGCGGCCACGTCATGGGGCGCCTCTGCCAGCTTGCGGCCGTCATCCTGCTCTACAGCGTCACCCCGGCGGTGCTCATCGGCCACGACGCCGAGCGCCTGACGCTGCGCGTGCTGGAGATACTCATGGTGGTGGCCTTCTTCCGGCTGGTCAATGCGCTTATCGGAGCCGCCTTCCACATTGTCTCGCACCGCCCCGCCTGGCAGAACAAACCCATCAAGGGGCTTCGGCAGACGGCTCAGGGCATCGTCGCCATCATCTGCGTGATTCTCATCGTCTCAATCCTGCTTGACAAGTCGCCCGCCTTCCTGCTCACGGGACTGGGCGCCTCGGCGGCGGTCATTATGCTGATTTTCCGCGACAGCATCCTCGGCTTCGTCTCGGGCATCCAGCTCTCGGCCAACGACATGCTGCAGGTGGGCGACTGGATTGCCATGCCCAAATACGGGGCCGACGGCCGCGTGGAGGAGGTCTCGCTCACGACGGTCAAAATCCGTAACTGGGACAACACGATTGTCACGCTGCCGCCCTACCTGCTGGTGAGCGACTCGTTCCAGAACTGGCGCGGCATGCAGCAGTCGGGGGGCCGGCGTGTGATGCGCTCGGTCAACATCGACATGACGAGCGTGCGCTTCTGCACCCCCGAGATGCTGGCCCGCTACCGCGAAATCGACCTGCTGCGCGACTACATCGACTCCACGCAGCAGCGCGTCGAGGAGTACAACGCCGCACACGACATCGCCCCCGGCTCATGGAAAATCAACGGCCTGCACCAGACCAACCTGGGGGTCTTCCGCGCCTATCTGGAGCGCTACCTGCGCGCCGAGGTCCCCGTCAACCGGGGCATGACGCTCATGGTGCGGCAGCTGCAGCCCACCGAGACGGGCCTCCCCATGCAGCTCTACTTCTTTACCGACACGGTCGAATGGGTCACCTACGAGCGGATTCAGTCCGACGTCTTCGACCATGTGCTGGCCGTTATTCCCGAATTCGGGCTGCGGGTCTTCCAGAGCCCGGCGGGCAGCGATATCGGGCGGCTCGGCGAGGAGGTCTCCCATGCTCGGGAGGAGTCTGCGGAGAACTCCTCCGCACCGGCCGGCGACGAACCGCTCGGAAGCTGACCCGGTCCCTCGTCCCGAGAGGCAGACACCATACGGCCCCGCTCCTCATGCAGGAAGCGGGGCCGTGCTGTATTCGTGTATGCCGTCCGTCAGAGGAAGAGCATCAGGATGACCTGGGCGATAATCACGCGCAGGAACATGCAGACGGGGTAGACCGTGGCGTACGATACCGAGGGGTTGTCCCCCTCGATGGTGTCGTTGGCGTAGTTGAGCGCCATGGGGTTGGCCATGCTGCCGCAGAGCAGCCCCGAGATGGAGCCGAAGTCGAGCCGCTGCACGCGCAGCGAGAAGATGGCCACCAGAACCGTCGGCACGAAGGTGATGGCGAAGCCCAGCGCCAGCCACAGCGCCCCTTCGGGACGCATGACCGTCTCGAAGAAGTGGGCCCCGGCGTCGAGCCCCAGGCAGGCCAGATACATCGAGAGCCCCAGTGCGCGGAGCATCAGGTTGGCGCTTTGCGTGGTGTAGGTAATCATGTGGAACCGCGGTCCGAAGGTGCTGACGAGGATGCCCACGATGATGGGGCCGCCGGCCAGACCCAGCTTCACGGGGATGCTGATGCCCGGGATGCTCACGGGGATGCTTCCCAGCACCAGACCGAGAATCAGTCCGATGAAGACGGCCGCCAGATTGGGCTCGTTGAGGCTCTTGACGGCGTTGCCGAGGATTTTCTCGACGTTGTGGATGGCCGCCGCCTCGCCCACGACCGTCAGACGGTCGCCCAGCTGGAGCGTCAGGTCGGGGGTGGCCAGCAGCTGCACGCCCGAGCGGTAGACGCGGCTGATGTTGATGCCGTAGTTGTTGCGCAGCCGCAGCGAGGAGAGCTTCTTGCCGTTGATTTCGGGGCGCGTGACCAGAATGCGCTGCGAGATGAGCTGGCTGTCGATGGCGTTCCAGTCGATTTTGCCCGTATTCCAGTCCTTCTGCTCCTGCTCGCCGAAAATCATCCGCAGCGCATCGACGTCGGCCGGCGAGGTGACCACCAGGATGATGTCGTTCTGCTGGAGCGTCTTGTCCGAGGTGGGAATCGAGACCTTGCCCTCGCGCCAGATGCGCGAGATGACGAAGCGGTGGTGGCTGTGGGCCGCCACCTCGTGGACGCTCTTGCCGAAGATGGCGGGGTTGGTGACGTGGTAGCTGGCGATGAAGACATCCTTCTTGTGCTGAGCGTCGGGTTTGGGCAGGTCGGAGGGGCGCACGAAGAGCTTCCGCACGAAGACAATCGCCAGAATGACCCCCACGACGCCCAGCGGATAGGTCAGTGCGCAGCTCAGCGCCGCGCCGTTGGCGTCGAGCCCCAGCTGCTGGAGGGCCTGCTGCGCGGCGCCGAGTGCCGGGGTGTTGGTCGTCGCACCGCAGAGAATGCCCGACATGTCGGGCATCGAGACTCCGAAGGCGTAGCTCATCCCCACGGCCAGTGCCGTGCCCAGCAGCGCCAGTCCGACGGCCGGCAGCAGCAGCCGCATGCCGTCGGCGCGCAGCGAGCTGAAGAAGCCGGGGCCGACCTGCAGTCCGAGGGCGTAGACGAAGAGAATCAGTCCGAAGCTCTCGGCGTAGATGAGCATCGAGGGGTCGAGCGAGAGGCCGAGGTGGCCGGCCAGAATGCCGACGAAGAAGATGAAGGCCGTGCCGAGCGAGATGCCGCCGATGCGGATTTTGCCCAGTCCGATGCCGAGGACCGAGATGAGCGAAATCACGACGACGGCCTGCAGCGCCGAGTGTTCGACGAACAGATTAGTGAGCCATTCCATGCGTTGCGAATTTGTTGTCTGCCGCAAAAGTAGGGCAAATTTTCGGGAAAGTGGCGTTTTTTGGTCCGTTTTTCTGCGGACGGAACATTGCCTGTATGCCGGATTGCGCTCTGTGTCAATGCGTTGTTCTGCGTTCGGTCCTGCACGCAAGCACCGCTTCTTTTTTAGCCGCATGCGGGGCCAATAGGCATTTTGTGGGAGTGCCGGCGCCGCAAATACCCGATTGTGGGTATTGTCCGCCCCGGACGGGCGGCCTACTTTTGCACCCGGAATGGGAGCCGTGCATCCCTCCCGCATCACCCCGGCAGCCGAATCCGGACCGGGAGGCGCGGAGGCGGGTGGAGCTCCTCGCAACGTGTGCCTCATGAAACGGAACAGACTCTTGCCGATGCTCTTTGCCCTGCTGCTTCTGGCCCTCCGCCCCGCGGCGGCCGGGGCGCAGCAGGTAGACCTCTCGGGTTGCGTCCGCTCGGCGGGCAGCGGCGAGCCCGTCGCCCAGGCGGTGGTCGAGCTGCCCGTCTGCGGGCTGTGGGCCGTGGCCGACAGCGAGGGGCGCTTCACGCTGCGGCGCGTCCCGGCGGGACTCCAGCGCTTCGCCCTCTCGTGCCTGGGCTACGTCGCCGTGCAGTACGACATCGAGGTGGGGGAGTCGACCCCCGAACTCGACCTGCGGATGGAGGAGGAGAGCCTGCGCCTCGAGAGCGTCGTGGTGACCGCCACGCAGGAGCAGGAGGCCGTCACCACCTCGCGCCGCATCGAGGGGAGCGCCATCGACCACCTCCAGATGATGAATGCCGCCGACGTGGCGGCGCTGCTGCCGGGCGGCAAGACGGTCAACCCCGACCTGACGCAGGACCTCCGCTTCTCGCTGCGCGACGGCGGCGTTTCGAGCGGCAACGCCGGCTTCGCGACGGCCGTCGAGGTCGACGGCCTCCGCCTCTCGACCAACTCGTCGTTCGACGGGATGGCGGGCGCCCCGACGCGCAACATCGCCTCGACCTCCATCGAGGCAGTCGAGGTCGTAACGGGCGTCCCGTCGGCCGAGTACGGCGACCTGGGGTCGGGTCTGGTGCGCATCACCACGCGCAAGGGGCTGACCCCCTGGATGCTGCTCCTCTCGTCCAATCCCCACACCAAGCAGATTGCCGCCTCGAAGGGCTTCGACCTCGGGGGCGAGCGGGGCGTGGTGAACGGCAGCGTCGAGTATACGCGCGCCACGAAGAACCCCGTCTCGCCCTATACGGCCTACTCGCGCACGGGCCTTTCGCTCTCCTTCCGCCGCACCTTCGCCGGGGTGCTGCGCCTCGACGCCGGAGTGACGGGCAACATCGGCGGCCTCGATACGAAGGACGACCCCGATGCCGAGATGGGCGAGTGGCAGCGGGCGCGCGAAAATGCCCTCAGGGCCACCGCCTCGCTGCGCTGGCTGCTCAACCGTCCGTGGCTGACCGACCTCGAGCTCTCGGCTTCGCTCGACTTCGAGGACCGCCTGGACCGGACGCACAGCTACGAGTCGAGCGCCACGCCGCAGCCGGCCGTCCACGCCACGCAGGAGGGGTACCACCTGGCCGTGATGCTCCCGACGAGCTACTACGCCACGCAGTGCGTCGACTCCAAGCAGCTCGACTACGCCGCCTCGCTCAAGGCGACGTGGGTCCGCCGCTGGGGACGGCTGCGGAGCCACACCAAGGCGGGCCTCGCCTGGCGGGCCGACGGCAACGTGGGGCGCGGCCTCTATTACGCCGACGAGGCGCTCTCGGCGGCCGACTACCGCCCGTGGCCCTTCTCGGAGGTCCCCTACATGCACAACCTCGCGGCCTACGTCGAGGAGCTCCTCACCCTGCGGCTGGGCGAGCGCTCCTCGCTGCAGCTCATGGCGGGGCTGCGCGCCGAGAAGACGTGGGTCCGCACCTCGCGCTACGACCGTGCGCAGAGCCTTTCGCCGCGTCTGAACCTCACCTTCCGGCTGGACGACCGCCTGACGCTGCGCGCCGGCTGGGGCACGACCGAGAAGCTCCCCTCGTTCAACATCCTCTATCCGCAGCCCCAATACCTCGACACGCGCGTCTTCAGCGCCACCACCTCCGCCGGGCAGAACATCTACCTCTACCATACGCACCCCTATGCGGTACTCTACAACGAGTCGCTCCGCTGGCAGCGCAACCGCAACATCGAGCTGGGCGTCGACCTGCGCCTGGGGGCCACGCGGCTCTCGCTGGCCGGCTACTTCAACCGGACGAAGTACCCCTACGAGCTGGTGACGGGCTACGAGCCCTTCTCCTACCGGATGAGCACCCTCCCGGCCACCGATGCCGACGGCAACCCCTACACGCTGCCCGTCCATCCGCTCTTCAAGGTCGACGAACAGACGGGCGAGCTCTTCGTCCGCGACGCCGACAACCCCGCGTCGGGGTGGGTCGCCATGCAGAGCTCCTCCGTGCGCCGCACCTTCGCCCGCACGCTCCGCCAGGAGAACCGCTCGCCGGTCGACCGTGCGGGGCTCGAACTGGTGGTCGACTTCCCGCAAATCAACCCCCTGCGCACGCAGCTGCGCCTCGACGGCGCCTACGTCCATACGCGCTACGTCGACAACCTCGAGGCGGCCTACTACCCCTCGGTCACCTCGGGCGGGGAGTTCTACCCCTACGTGGGCCTCTACGCCGGTACGGGCGGCTCGGCCGTGACGACCTGGAACGGCCGCGAGACCGACCGCCTCGACCTGAACCTGACGGCGACCACCCACATCCCCGCCATCCGGCTGGTGGTTACGCTGCGCCTCGAGGCGACGCTGATGCGCCGTTCGCAGAACCTCTCCGAGTACCTCGGCCGCGAGTACGCCTACAACGTCACCGAGGAGAAGAGCCCCACGGGTGGCTCCATCTACGACGGAGGGAGCTATACGGCCGTCCGCCCGATTTACTACCTCGACCTCGAGGGGCGGCGCCACCCCTTCACCGACGCCGAGGCCTCCGACCCCGCCTTTGCCAGCCTCATTCTCCGCTCGGCCAACACGCGGAGCTACGACGCGGACGGCTACGACCCCTACTTCTCGGCCAATCTGAGCCTCACCAAGGAGATTGGCGACCACGTCTCGGTGTCGTTCTACGCCAACAATTTCACCAACTCCCGCCGCTATGTCGCCTCGCGGGCCACAGGCGTGAAGTCCATCTTCACCCCCGAGTTCTACTACGGGCTGACGGTGCGGTTCAAATTCTGATGCCATGATACGACGCACTTCACTTCTTCTTCTGCTCTGCGGCCTGCTGCTTGCAGCCTGTACCGCCCTCGATGAGGCAAACCCCTACGAAGGGGTGCTGGGCCGGCTTACCGTGCGCCTCCGCTACCCCGGGGAGCATGCCTCCTGGTGCCGCGAGGGGGTCGAGGTGACGGCCACCGACCGGCAGTCGGGCAACCGCTACACGGCGCGGACCGATGCGCAGGGCGAGGCGAGCTTCCGCATGCCCAACGGCCTCTACGCGCTGGCGGTGAGCGACCGCGCCGACAGTCAGACGCTCTTCAACGGCGCCGTCGAGCAGCTGCGCCTGACGGCCGGCGGTGAGGCCGTCGCGGAGCTCGAGCTGCGCTGCGTGCGCCCCGGCGGCATCGTCATCCGCGAAATCTATACGGGCGGCTGCCCGGCAACCCCCGCCACGGGCTCCTACGTCTACGACAAGTATGTCATTCTGCACAACAACGACTCCGAGACCCGCTACCTCGACGGCCTCTGCCTGGGGATGGTCGACCCCTACAACTCGAAGGGCGCTTCGGGCAACTACTGGACGAGCCTCGCCCCCGACGGAGGTATCCTCTTCCGCGACTACGCCTCGGTTCCCGACGCCGTGTGGCAGTTCCCGGGCTCGGGCCGCGACTTCCCGCTTGCGCCGGGGGCCGATGCCGTGGTGGCGCTCAACGGGGCGGTCGACCACACGGCCACCTACCCCCTCTCGGTCAACCTCAACGGCGAGGGCTACTTCGTCTGCTACAACGAGACCTACTACCCCGACCCGCGCTCGCACCCCGTGCCGGGCGACCGCATCGACCCTGCGCGCCACCTCCGCCTGCTCAAGAAGACGGGGCTGGCCAAGGTCTACGTCATCTCGAACAACTCGCCGGCCGTCATCCTCTACCGCGCCCCCGAGGGGTTCGACCTCGAGGGCTACCTGGCCGACGATGGGCAGTCGCTCATCGTGCGGGGGAGCCTCTCCTATACCAGGATTCCGTGGGAGTGGCTCATCGACGGGGTCGAGGTCTTCGACGCCACGGGCACGACCAACGCCAAGCGCCTGCGCTCGGACATCGACGCCGGGGCGGTGACCTTCGTCGGCCTGCCGCTCGGGCGGACGCTTCACCGCCGACTCGACGAGCAGGCCTCCGAGGCGGCCGGCTACGCCATTTATCAGGATACGAACAACTCGTCGGACGACTTCTACGAGCGTGCGACCCAATCGCTGCGTGACGAGCCATGAGACCGCTTCCGCTGCTTCTTCTGCTGCTGCTCCTCGCGGCCCTGCCTCCAGCCCGGGCCCAGATGCGCTACGGGGATTTCGAGCGCGACAGCCCCTGGCTCACGGGGGTCAACGCCGCCGGCGTGCGGTGCGACACGGTGAGCCGCTCGGTGGCCCGACTCCGTGTCGGGCACGAGTCGGGGGCGCTGGTCGACCGCTCGGGCTCGGACAACTGCTGGCAGGCGGGCGCCGCAACGCGCTCGGTGCGCCACCTCGAGCGCATCTCCTTCTTCGGCGGCTTCGGCTACGACTACTTCGACGGGCGCAACATGTCGGGCTCGATGTTCATCCGCCCGGGCTATTATCCCGTCGACCTGGTGGAGTTCACCCCCGGGCGCAAAATCCGTGAGTGCTACGACCTGACGGGGGGCGTGGCCGTCCCCGTGGGGGAGCGGTGGGTGGTCGGCCTGCGCGCCGACTTCACGGCGGCGAACTACGCCAAGCGCAAGGACCTGCGCCACAAGAACAAGCGCCTCGACGTGGAGGTGGCGCCCGGCATCCTCTACCGTGCGGGCCGCTTCGCCGCGGGTGCGGCGCTCCGCCTGGCCAAGAACAGCGAGCGCATCGAGGCCGAGGAGGTGGGCAGCTCGGCTGCCTCCTACGAGGTCTTCCTCGACAAGGGGCTCGCCTACGGCATCCGCACGCAGTGGGAGAGCGGCGATTTGCACCTCACCGAGGAGGGCATCTCGGGCTTTCCCGTGCGGGAGATGCTGCTCGGAGGCGCCCTGCAACTCAGCTACGGCGCCCTCTTCGTCGAGGGGGAGGCGGGCCGCTCGCGCGGCGAGACGGGCGAGAAGGGGGTCCTCTGGCACACCTTCGAGGGGGAGTGGATGAAGCTCCGCGCCGTGGTGCGGTTCGACCGCGGGGCGCACCGCCACCGCGTGCGGGCCTCGTTCGGCCGGCGGCTGCAGCTGAGCCGCGAGAACATCCTCGTCCGCGAGAGCGAGGGCAACATCACCACCACCCGCCTCTACGGCTCGATGCCTCTCTATGGCCGGCGGCTGCTCGAGGCGGGGCTCGAGTACGAGCTCTTCGCCCCGCGCACCGAGCTGCGCGCGACGCTCGGCTGGGAGGAGCTCTCCGAACGCTCGACGCTCATCTATCCCGAGGTGCGCCGGGAGCGCCTCCGCCGCCTCTCCCTCTCGCTGCGCGCTCTGCGGCGCTTCGGACGCTGGGAGCTGCTGGCGGCGGCCGACGTGAGCGGGGGCGACTCCTCGGCCGGGGAGCTCCGTCTGGAGAGCGACCTCGTCTCGGGGAGCTACCCCGACCGGCAGGAGGAGCTGCGCGCCTGGGAGGTCGAGTACCGCACCGCACCGCGGCTCGGTGTCGAGGCGGGGCTCCGCTGCAACATCGGCCGCTGCTACGTCGACCTCGCGGGGCGCTACGAGCGGGGCTTCGCGCTGCGGACCATCCCGCAGCCCTACCGCCTGCGCTGCGTTTTGAGCGGGGGCGTCAACTTCTGAACTGCGCATGTTTTGACAAATACCGAATATTGATTAACTTTAAAACGAATCCACATGATGAAACGGATTTACACCTTCGCGCTGCTGGCCGCACTGATGCTGGCCGGCTGCGAGCGGGAGGAGCAGCGAAGCGACTCCCCGAAACGGATGGTCATCGACCCCACGATGGTGGGCATGCCGCTCCCGACGTCGCGCGCCACCGAGACCGACTTCGAACAGGGCGACGCCATCGGCCTCAGCGTGACCACCTCCGGCGGCGAACGCTACGCCTCCAACGCGCGCTTCCTCTTCGACGCCTCGCAGGGACGCTTCCTTTCGGCCGACGGGCTGCTCTGGTACGAGGATGTCAACGCCACGTCGACGCTCTTTGCCTGCTATCCTTACCGTGAGGGCGATGCGCTCCCCGCTTCGTTCACGGTGGCCGAGGACCAGAACGGCGGGGGATACGCCGCGTCGGACCTGATGACGGCCCTCAAGAGTGACGTGCGGCCGACCGCATCGGCCGTCGGGATGACCTTCCGCCACCGCATGGCGCGGCTTATCGTCAACGTCGACAACCGGAGCGGGTCGCCCGTTGACGGGATTGTGGTGCGCAATGCCGTGGGGCGGGGTCTGCTCGACGCTGCGGACGACACCTTCCGCGTCGACCCCGACAGAGCGGCCGTGGCGGTGAAGGCCCGCGAGCTGACGGCCGACGCGAAGTACTACGTGCTGCTGGTGCCCCAGTCGGTGCGGCTGGAGGTCGAGGTGACCACGGCCGAGGGGCCGCGCACCTATACGCTCGGCGAGGCCGAGCTGCAGGGGGGCAAGAACCATACGCTCAACGTCCGCATCCTGCCCGCCGAGATGGAGGTGGTGCTCGAGGATGAAATCACGGGCTGGGAGGATGGCGACGAGCTCTTCCCCGAAGAGAGCCTTCCCGGCGGCGACGACGGGGAGCAGGAGGGCTGGCTCGAATACGGCGGCGAGCGCTACCGCACGGCCACCCTCGCGGACGGCCGCACGTGGATGGCCGAGAACCTGCGCTACGTGCCCCAGGGGCGGAGCGTCTCGAGCGACCCGTCGGACGGCAGCGGCATCTGGTATCCGTGCGACCTGAACCGTACGGCCTCGCCCGGACTGGTGGCGCAGAACGGCCTGCTCTACAGCTATCCCGTGCTGCTGGGGCTCGATGGACCCCTCTCGGCCGAGAACTACAACCGCAGCGAGGGCGCCCGCGGCATCTGCCCTGAGGGGTGGCACATCCCGACGATGGCCGAGTGGCTGCGCCTGGCGGGTGCCGGCAGCGGACAGCTTTCGGACCCCGAATCGCCCTACTTCGACCAGTCGCAGGCCGGTGCGCCGCTCGATGCGCTCAACGCCGACGGCTTCAACCTGCAGAACTGCGGTGCCATCAACGCCGCCTCGGCCACGGCCAAGGCCGCCTACCTGGCCAGCGCCTCGGCGGCCGACCCGACGCAGTTCGGCATGGGCTACTTCGCCAGCTCGACGGGCTACAAGCTCTTTTACAACACGACCGACGACCCCTCGAGCGGGCTGAAGAACATCCAGTTCTACGCCGGCATGACGATGTGGAACAACACCTACAAGCGTCTGACGGTGGCCTACCAGGGGGGCTACGGCGCGGCGGCGGTCCGCTGCGTCAAGGACCTCTGACGGGGTGCCCGGCACACGACACACACCAACAACGATAACCGATGAAACGAAAACCCAACCTTCCCAAACTCCTGCTGCAGTGGGGCGTGCTGCTCGCCCTGGCGGGGACCATCCTCCGGGCGAAACTCTCGGGCGAAGGGGTGGATGTCGAGGCCTACTGCCCCTTCGGGGGGCTGCAGGCCTTCGGCTCCTATCTGGCCCGCGGCTCGCTGGCCTGCTCGATGTCGATGCTCCAGATTGCCATGGGGCTCGCGCTGGCCGCGGGGGTCGTGCTCCTTGCCAAGCTCTTCTGCGGCTACCTCTGCCCCGTGGGCACGGTCGTCGGATGGCTCGGAGGGTTGGGCCGGAGGCTCGGGCTGCGGCGCGAACTGCGGGCGGGGGGCGCTGCGGACCGGCTACTGCGCGGGGTGAAGTATGCGCTGCTCTTCGTGGTCTTCTACTTCACGCTCTCGTCGAGCGAGCTCTTCTGCCACAAGCTGGACCCCTACTACGCCGTCGCCACGGGCTTCGAGGGTGAAATCGTCCTCTGGATGTCGCTCGTGATGCTCGTCGTGCTGCTTGCGGGGAGCCTCTGCGTCGGGATGTTCTGGTGCCGCTATCTTTGTCCGCTGGGGGCCGCCAGCAACCTCTTCCGCCGCTGGCCGCTGCTCCTCGCGGCGGCACTTGCGGCCTGGGCGCTCGGCGCCTGGGGCGTGCCGCGGGCATGGCTCTGGGTGCTCGTCCTCCTCTGCGGCGGCGGGGCGCTGTGGGAGATGGCCTCTCAGCACGACCGCCTTGTGCCGCTGCTCCACGTGCGCCGCGACGTGGCGCGCTGCAACGGCTGCGGCCGCTGCGAACGCCACTGTCCCTGCGGCATTGCGGTCTGCGCCGAGGCGAAGGTGCGGCACATCGACTGCACGATGTGCGGCGACTGTCTGGCGGCCTGCCCCGTGGGGGCGCTGAGCGTCGGAGGGCGCCGCTCGCTCAGGTGGCTGCCGGCCCTTGCGGCCGTGGCGCTCCTGCTGGCGGGGATGTGGGTCGGCGTGCGCTTCGAGCTGCCGACCATCGACGAGCAGTGGGGCAGCGCCGCGTCGGAGGCAACTCCGCTGCAGCGCTACGAGCTCGAGGGGCTCCGGAGCATCAAGTGCTACGGCTCGTCGAAGGCCTTTGCCGCCCGCATGCAGCGTGTCGAGGGGGTCTGCGGCGTAAGGACCTTCGTGCGGCGCCACGCCGTCGAGGTGACCTACGACCCGACGCGGACCGATACGGTGAAAATCCTCGAGGCCATCTTCACCCCCGTGCGGCAGAAGTTCGCCGCGCCCGCGCCCGGGGTCGGGGAGCTGGAGTGCTACCGGCTGGGGGTCGAGGGGCTCCACGACCGGACGGACATGGCGTGGTTTGGCCTGGCGCTCCGCCGCATCGGCGGGCTCTGCGGCTTCGAGTCGGAGTTCGCCTGCCCGGTGCGGGTGACCCTCTACGCGCTGCCCGGCACGGCCCTCACGCGGGAGCAGGTGCGCGAGGCGGTCGAGGCACGGGAGCTGGTGCTGACGACCCGCGACGGGGAGCGGCACATCCCGCTCGACTATGAGCTGCGCAACTTCGAGCGTGCGGGCACGCTTCCGCGCGGCGAGTTTCTCGAACGCATGTTCGACCAGGTGTCCCGCCTTTCGGGACCCTTCAGCGTCAACAGCGAGCGCTGGGGCGACGACTGCCGCTACCCCAAGGGCATCTACGAGTTCGCCTGCCCGGGGCTCGAGAAGCTCCCCCTGAGGCAGCAGATTCCCTACTTCCGGAACTACCTCTCGTGTGCCGACGGCATCGTTGCGGTCGACTTCGCCCTGCGCGATACGCTGCCCGTCGTGCGGCTGCACTACGTGCGGGAGCTCTGGAACGACGGGCGGCTCTGGCACGAACTGCTCCAGGCCCCCGAGTGGCGCGTGCGCATGAGCGACGGCAGCGAGCAGCGGATGGCTCCGCGGCTGCGCTTCACCCGCGAGGGGCGGAGCATCGACTCCGTGCCGGCCGCCGAACGATAATTGCGGACGGGGGCGGAGGCTCCCGCCCCGGCGAATGAAAACGAAATCTACCGAATGAAACGATGGTTTATATGCGTCGGCCTGCTGCTGGGGCTCTCCGCCCCGCTCCGGGCCGACGAAGGAATGTGGATGGTCCACGCGCTGGACGGAAGGCTCGCCGCACGGCTCGACTCGGCCGGGCTGCGGCTCGACGTGGGCGAGCTCTACGACGAAGGGCGCCCGTCGCTCTCCGATGCCGTGGTCGCCTTCGACGGCGGTGTGGGGAGCGGAAGCGTCATCTCCGACCGCGGACTGGTAATCACCAACCACCACGTCGCCTACGGCGACATCTGCGCCCTCTCGACCTCGGAGCGTGACCTGCTCCGCGCGGGCTTCTGGGCCCGTACGGCCGAGGAGGAGCTTCCCGTCGAGGGGCGGAGCGTCTGGTTCCTGCGCCGTACGCTGGACGTGACGCGGCAGGCGCGGCAGCTCCGCGCGCGGATGGAGGCCGAGGGGCGCTGGGGTCCCATGTCGCTGCGCAGGCTCTATGCCGAGCTGGAGCGCCTCTACGGGGGCGACTCCACCCTGGAGGTGTGCTGCACGTCGCTCTGGGGCGGCGAGCGCTACCTGCTCCACTTCTACGAGGTCTACCGCGACGTGCGGCTGGTGGGCTGTCCGCCCGCCTCCGTCGGGGCCTTCGGCGGCGATGCCGACAACTGGAGCTGGCCGCAGCACAAGGGCGATTTCGCCCTCTACCGCGTCTATGCCGACTCGGCGGGCCGTCCGGCCGACTATTCGCCCCGCAACCGGCCGCTCAACCCCCGCCGCGTGCTGACGCTCTCGAGGCGCGGGGTGCGGGAGGGTGATTTCACCCTGGTGCTCGGTTACCCGGGCCGAACGGAGCGCTACGCCCCGTCGTATGCCGTGGCCGAGAAGCAGCAGGTGGAGAACCCCGTGGTGGTGGCCAACCGGCAGCTTCGGCGGCAGCTCCTTGCCCGGCGGATGGAGCGCAGCGGGGAGGTGCGGCGCGCCTATGCCGACGAATACTTCTCGCTGAGCAACTTCACCGACCTGGCGCGGTGGGAGAACCGCTGCCTGCAGCGCTTCGACGTGGTTGCACGCCGCGCGGAGGAGGAGCGGCGCCTTGCGGCGTGGCTCCGTGGCGACTCGGCGCGAAGGGCCGCCTGGGGTGATGTCTGCGCCGAACTGCAGCGCCTCTATGCGGCGCGGCGCACGGCGCAGCGGCAGCTGGTCAACATGCGCGAGTCGTGGTTCGGAGCCAGCCGCGCGTGGCTCGTGGCCAACCGTCTGGCGGCCCTCGCGGGGCGTCTGGAGCGGCAGGGGCGCGACTCGCTCCGTGCGGGGGATGCCGAGCTGCAGGGCCTGCACCGCATCGCCGCGCCGCTGCAGGGCGGATACGACGCCGCAACCGACCGTGCGCTGCTGAGCGCCATGACCGAACGCTTCACCGACAGCATCCCCCGCGCGCTGTGGGGCGAGGCGATGGCCGCACGCTTCGATGCGGCGGGGGGCGACGCCGCACGCATGGCGGCCGAGGCCTTCGACCGTTCGGTCTGCTCCGACGCCCGGCGCTTCGAGGCCTTCTTCGCAGGTGGACGCTCCCTTGCTGAGATTCGCCGGGATGCGCTGGTCGAACTCGTCGGCTCGGTCTCGGTTTCCCGCTTCACGGGGGCGGTACGCGAGGCCGAACGCCGCGCCGGGGGCGACCTGCACGAAGCCAGGGCGCGCTACGCGCGGGCCCTCTACGCCTTCCGCCGTGCCGAGGGGCGGCTCCAGTATCCCGATGCCAACTCGACGATGCGCCTGAGCTACGGCCGTGTCCGTTCGCTTGCCCCTTCGGACGGGGTGTCGCTCTCGTGGCGGAGCACGGCGGCGGGTCTTGTCGAGAAGTACGACCCGGGGGATGAGCGCTTCCGCCTCGATTCAACTCTGCGGCGGCTGCTCTCTGAGGGCGCGTGGGGTGCGTGGGGCGAAGAGGGGGTGCTGACGGTCAACTTCCTCACGGACAACGATATTACGGGCGGCAGCTCGGGCAGCCCGGTGCTCGACGCCCGGGGACGGCTCGTCGGTCTGGCCTTCGACGGCAACCGCGAATCGATGGCCGGAAACTTCTGGTACCATCCCGACCTGGCGCGCACGGTCTGCGTCGATATCCGCTTCGTGATGTGGACCATCGAACGCTATGCCGGCGCCGATTGGCTGCTGCGCGAACTGCGCTTCGAGTAGTGCGCCTTAAAACCGCGAGGGGGCCCTCCGACATCATCGGACGGCCCCCTCTGTTCTCTTCCGGAGTGCGTTCTGCAGGTCAGCGGCCGGTCAGCAGCCGGCTGAGCTCCCCGACGTCGGCGACGATATGACCGGCGCCTGCCGCCTCGAGCTCCTCGCGCGAGCCGTAGCCGTAGAGCACCCCAATCGATTCGATGCCCACCGAGGCGGCCCCCTCGATGTCGAAGCGGCGGTCGCCCACCATCACCGCCCGGGCGGGGTCCTGAACCCCCAGCCCCTCGACGGCCAGACGCAGCACCTCGCTCTTGGTCGTGCGCGAGCCGTCGAGCGTGCTCCCCTCGATGAGGTCGAAGTAGCGGTCGATGGCGAAGTGCTCCGCAATCTGTCGGGCGAAGGGCGAGGGCTTCGAGGTGGCCATCGCGATGCGGGCGCCCCCGTCGTGCAGCTCCTCCAGCAGTTCCGTGATGCCGGCGTAGAGCTCGTTCTCGAAGATGCCCTTCGGGGCGAAGTATTCGCGCGTGAGGGCGATGGCCTCTTCGGCCCGGGCGTCGTCCATGCCGTAGAACTCGCGGAAGGAGTCCTTGAGCGGCGGCCCGATGAAGGGGCAGAGTGTGCTCAGGTCGGTCACTTCGATGCCGAAGTGGCGCAGGGCGTACTGCACCGAGCGGGTGATGCCCAGCATGGGGTCGGTCAGCGTGCCGTCGAGGTCGAAGAAGATGTATCTCCAGTGCATGGCTCTCTTGTTTGTTCTCTGTTGTGCGGTGCAAAGATAGGAATCCGGCTCCGATTTTCGAAACCGGCTGAGTTTTTCCGGCAGACGGGCTTTCCTCCATCCCTTTTCCCAGCAGTCGGTCTTCCCTCCGTCCCTTTCCCGTCCGGCTACTTTTCTACTGCCTCTTTTTCAGCCTACGTGGTGGTCTTCCCTCCGTCCCTTTTCCGTCCGGCGGGCTTCCTCCGCAGGCCGGTCGGCGGCGCTTCCTCCGGCAACGGACCTTGCCGGAGGGGGTCGGCGGAGGGGTGTCCTCAGCGATTCAGCCTCCCCTCTCCTTCTTCTCGTGCAGCCCTCCGGAAAAAGAGTGGGGGAGCATCGGCCCGTATGGGGCGATGCTCCCTCCCTTCGTGGTTTGCGCGGGCGCGGAGCCTCCTGCCGTTCAACCCGTCCGTGCACACCGGACGCTCCGCAGTCCCGCTCAGTGCTTCAGCCGCAGGAACGAGTAGCCGTAACGCTCGGCCGCCGCCCGCTCCAGCTCCTCGCGCACCGAGGGGTGGGCGATGTCGATGAGCGCACGGGCGCGCTCGGCAAGGTTGCGGCCGCGCAGCTGCGCCACGCCGTACTCGGTGACGATGTTCTGCACCATGTGGCGCGTGGTGACCACACCGGCGCCCGGCGTGAGCAGCGCCTTGATTTTCGAGGCCCCCTTGGGGGTGGTCGACGGAATGGCGATGAAGGTCTTGCCCCCTTCGGAGAGTGCGCCGCCGTACATGAAGTCGTGCTGCCCGCCGACGCCCGAGATGATGCGCGTGCCGACCGAATCGGCGCACACCTGGCCGGTGAGGTCCACCTCGACGGCCGAGTTGATGGCCATCACCTTGGGGTTCTGACGGATGCGGAAGGGGTCGTTGGTCCAGGCCACATCCTTCATCACCAGCTCCTTGCAGTAGTCCATGTAGTCGTACAGGCGCCGCGAACCCAGCGCCAGCGATGCCACGCTGATGCCCGGCATGACGCTCTTCTGCGAGTTGTCGATGACGCCGCTCTCGATAAGCGGCAGCACGCCGTCGGTCATCGCCTCGGTGTGCAGACCGAGGTGCTTGTGCCCCTTGAGCGCCGCCAGCACGGCGTTGGGGATGCCTCCCACGCCAATCTGGAGCGTCGCTCCGTCGGGAATCATCTCGGCGATGTAGTTGCCGATGCGCCGCTCGGCATCGCTCGGCACGGCCGTCGGCACCTCGACCAGCGGGTCGTCGACCTCGACGGCGGCGGCCAGCTTCGAGATGTGAATCACGGCGTCGCCGTAGGAGAAGGGCATCGCCTTGTTGATTTGGCCGATGAGCGTGTGGGCGCACTCGGCGGCCGAGACGGCCAGGTCGGCCGAGACTCCGAACGAGCAGTAGCCCTCCTCGTTGGGCTGCGAGAGGTTGAGCAGCGCCACGTCGACCGGCAGCGTTCCGTCGCGGAACATGGCGGGAATCTCGCCCAGGAAGGCGGGGATGCTCTGTCCGTAGCCCTCGGCGAGCCAGCGGCGGATGTTGTTGGCCACGAAGAGGCTGTTGACCAGGAAGCTCTCCCGGTTCTCGGGCTTGCAGTAGGGGGCGTCGAAGGCACCCACGGCGAAGGCCGAGTAGACCTTCACGTCGGTGAGCTCCCCGGCGCGGTCGGCCATGGCGCGGACCAGCGTTTCGGGAATCGAGGTGCTCCCCTGGATGTAGACGCTGCTGTGGGATTGGATGAGGCGCACCGCCTCGGCGGCTGTCGTGTATTTCATGCGGATGGTTTTCTCTTGCTGTGTGTTATGGGAGTTGACGGCGGAGGCGGGGGCCCGGATGGACGGGGCAGCCCCGCCTCCGCGCGGTCGTTTTTATCGGTGGTCGCGCTCGAAGAGGGCCAGACGCCGGTCGAGCTCCTCGAACTGGTCGGGTCGGTTCATCTGCGAGATGCAGACACGGATGCCCGGCTGCTGGCTGCCCGTCGAGGTGAGCGAGATGGCGCAGACACCGTAGAGCAGCAGTTCGCTCAGCAGCTCGGCGCTCGACATCGAGCCGTAGCCGATGGTGTAGAAGAATCCGTCGCTCACCGGTTCGCCCAGGTCGTGGTCGTAGACGATGCGGAAGCCGTGGCGCGTGAAGGCCTCTTTGGTCAGGTGGGCGCGGCGGGCGTACTCCGAGGTCTCCTCGACGAAGTTGAGCCGGCCGTCGGCCGCCGCGCGGAACATGGCCGCCAGGGCGTGCTGCGCCGAGTGGCTCGTACCGGACGAGGCGGCGTAGAGGAACGTCAGCACGTAGGCGTCACCCAGCCGTGCGATGCCGTAGCGGCGGCGCAGCTCGGGGTATTCGCGGTGGAAGAGGCCGTCCGAGATGGCCGCGATGGCGATGCGCTGGCCGGCGTAGCTGAAGATTTTCGAAGCCGAGAGCATCAGGATGTAGTTCTTCGTATAGCGGGCCACCGTCGCCTGGAAGGGCGCCTGGAAGGGGTGTCCCAGCGGCTTGCGGAAGTCCATGCAGAGGTAGGCCAAATCCTCGATGACCACGGCGTCGTACTTCGTAGCCAGCTCTCCCACCGTGCGCAGCTCCTCCTCCGTGAGGCAAATCCACGCCGGGTTGTTGGGGTTCGAGTAGACGATGGCGGCGATGTTGCCCTCGCGCAGGAAGCTCTCGAGCTTGGGCCCCAGCTTCTCGGCACGGTAGTCGTAGATGTCGAACGAGACGCTCGGAATGCCCAGAATGCGCGTCTGACTGCGCTGCACGGGGAATCCGGGGTCGATGAAGAGAATCGTGTTCCGCTTGGGGTCGAGCTGCGAGCAGAGCTGGAAGAGGGTGAAGCTCCCCTGCATCGAACCGACGGTGGGGATGCAGCCGCGGGGGCTCACCTCGATGTCCAGGAAGGCGCGGATGAAGCGCGAAGCCTCCTCCTTGAGCGGCTCGATGCCGTACATGTTGGGATACTGCGACGCCACGCCGCGGTGCAGCGCCTCGCATTCGGCCTCGACGCCCACCTTCTCGGGCGGAAGCCCCGGTACGCCCATCTCGAGGTGGATGAACTCCGTTCCGGTGGCCTGCTCCATCAGGCGTGCGATGTCGCCCGACTGGCGGATGGTCGCCTGGGCGATGTCGGCGATGTCCATGCGCTCCAGCGCGGAGTCGAGCACGGAGTGTTCAAAGGGGATGTTCATCGCCGGGCCGTTTTGAGTGCGTGTTCGTATCCGGCGCGGAAGGCGGCGAGGTTCGTCTCGACCACCGCGTCGCCCTTGCGTGCGAAGATGTCGCGGATGCCCTGCTCGAGCTTCTCGGCCTCCAGACCGAGGAACGGTGCGGCGGCGCCCAGCAGCACGATGTTGGCCGCACGGGGCGAAGCCGCCTGGCGGGCCAGTGCGTCGACGTCGAGTGCCACGACGTGGGGCAGACGCTTCAGTTCACCCTCCAGCGCTTCGTTCTCGGGATAGTTCGGGATGTTGACGAAGGGGGTGGTGTTGGTGATGACCCAGCCGTCGGACGAGAGCCAGGGCAGGTAACGCAGCGCCTCCATCGGCTCGAGCGAGATGATGATGTCGGCCCCTCCCTGCGGAATGAGGTCCGAGGCGATGGGCTCGGAGCTGATGCGCAGATTCGACTGCACGTCGCCGCCGCGCTGGCTCATGCCGTGAACTTCGGCCTGCTTGATGCGGAGCCCTTCGTTGAGGGCCGCCTTGCCGATGATGGCGGCGATGGAGAGGATGCCCTGTCCGCCGACGCCCGAAAGTATGATGTCTTTTTTCATGGGATGCTCTTCGTTTTGTTCCGGGGAGCCGCACCGGATGGAGTTGCCGTCCGGTGCGCGCCTCTCCGGATGCGGTTTATTTCTTGGCGTTGTGACGTTTGGCCGTCTGGATGCACTCGCGGCGCGGGATGATGACCGACACGCCGGGGTAGGCAATCTCCTCGCGGATGATGCGTTTCATCTCCTCGCGGTTGCGCGGCAGGGGCACCACCACGCGGATGTGCTCGGGCTCGACGCCGATGCCGGCGCAAATCTGCTCGAGGCGTCCCGTGCCGGCCGAATCCTGACCGCCCGTCATGCCGGTGGTGAGGTTGTCGGAGATGATGATGGTGATGGGGCTCTTCTCGTTCACGGCGTCGAGCAGACCCGTCATGCCCGAGTGGGTGAAGGTCGAGTCGCCGATGACGGCGATGGAGGGGTGCTGTCCGGCGTCGGCGGCACCCTTGGCCATCGTAATCGAGGCGCCCATGTCGACGCAGGTGTCGATGGCGTGGAACGGGGCGAGCCAGCCGAGCGTGTAGCAGCCGATGTCGCTGAAGACCTTGGCATGGTCGAACTCCTCGACCACCTCCTTGAGTGCCGTGTACATGTCGCGGTGGCCGCAGCCCTGGCAGAGGGCGGGCGGACGCGGAACGACAATCTCACTGGCGGCGTGGGCCTCCAGCGGGGGCAGTCCGAGCGCCGCGCGCACGCAGTCGGGCGTCAGCTCGCCCGTGCGGGGCAGTTCGCCCGTCATGCGGCCGCGGATGGGCAGCGGTGCGGGCAGGATGCCGCGCAGCGACTCCTCGACCAGCGGCTGACCCTCCTCGATGACCAGCAGCGAGCGGCACTTCTCGGCCATGCGGCGGATTTGCTCCGCGGGCACGGGGTATTGCGAAATCTTGAGCACCGGATAGGGGCATCCGTCGGGGTAGTTCTCCATCAGGTAGTTGTAGCCGATGCCGCAGGCGATGATGCCCATCGAGGTGTCGCTCCCCTCGGTGCAGGGGTTGAAGCGGCTCTCGACGGCTTCGCGCTCACAGGCCGCATACTCCTCGAGGAGCTTCTTGTAGCGGTTGCGCGAGTTGCCCGGCATGAGCACCCACTGCCGCGTCTGGGCGGGGTAGTGCAGTTCGTTCTGGGCCTTGGGCTCCCTCACCTCGACCACGGCGCGCGAGTGGGCCATGCGGGTGGTCAGGCGCATCAGTACGGGAATGCCGTGGCGCTCCGAGAATTCGAAGGCCTCCTGCACCATCTCGTAGGCCTCCTGCTGCGACGAGGGCTCGAAGACGGGGATGAACGAGAACTTGCCGTAGAAGCGCGAGTCCTGCTCGTTCTGCGAGGAGTGCATCGAGGGGTCGTCTGCCGCCACGACCACCAGGCCGCCGTTGGCGCCCGTCATGCCGGAGTTGACGAAGGCGTCGGCCGCCACGTTCATGCCCACGTGCTTCATGCAGACCAGCGCCCGCTTGCCGGCGAACGACATGCCGAGGGCCTCCTCCATGGCGGTCTTTTCGTTGGTCGACCAGAGGCAGTGGACGCCCCGCTCCTTGGCGAGGGCGCTGCCCTGGATGTATTCGGTGATTTCGGTCGAGGGGGTACCCGGGTAGGCGTAGACGCCCGACAGACCCGCGTGGAGGGCTCCCAGCGCGAGAGCTTCGTCTCCGAGTAGTAGTTCGCGATGTGTCATAGGTTGAGTTTTTAGCCAGATGCTACAAAATTAGCAATTTTTTGCAAAACGGCAACCCGGGATGACAAATTATTAGTAATAGGGGCCGGATTGTTTAAAAGTGGCAGATGCGCCGGGCGTATTTGTTAAAGGGCGGATGGTGCAGGGACTTCGGTCGGCCGGCATTCCGGCTGTCGGGCGGAAACGTTCGGTGGAGGTTTGGGGTCGGGAAGGGCCCTCGGATGCGGAAGAGCAGGCGGCGGCAGGCTTTGAGTGACCTGCGAAAAAAAGACAAATCGGGGCAGAACGACCGAAACGGACGATGCTGCCCAAATTTGTCTCAACGGATAAAGGATGTGGTCTATTTGCTTTTCATCATGATTTCGCGCTTTTTGGCCTCGAACTCATCTTCGGAGAGTATCCCCTTGTCTCTCAATTGACCCAAATCCCTTAATTGATTCGACATGTCCGTTATCGAGGGATTTTTGCGGCACTTGAAAAAAGAGACGATTGAAATGATTAGGCCGAAGATGCTGACGAGGAAATAGTATCCCAATGACCCGTATAATGTGTCGGTCTGCGATGAGAGGCCGCTCCCTTCGTCTAACTCCAATAAAGACGCAAGGTTTGCGATTGTTTCCGCATCCTCCAGCAGGGGAACCACAAGTGTCAATGTCGTTATGCAGTCGTAAATGGCCAGTCCGAAAAGGATGATTCCAATGATAGATAAGGTTTTATTCATGTTTGTAGGTTTTTGAGCGTAACTCCGTCCGATAGCAGCTTTTGAGAATACATTTTGTACATAAAGTCTCGAAAATGGTGTAAATGCATGAGAGAATCGCCCTGTATATAACCAAACCGAGCAAGGTCAATACTCCGAAGGAGAACCACGACCCGCATTGACTCCTCTGTTCGAAAAAATACCAGAGAAGCGGCAGTGAGATTGCGCACAGAACGGGAATGACGCAGAGAAGAACGATTGTTCGACCCCGGGTTCTTGCCTTCATATAACAGGAGCGTCGCAGACCGAAGTCAGTCATTGTCGAGCGCCTTGAAGATTTGGCTTAATTCATTTGCGATTTCATCGGTATTAAAAGTTCTTGTAAAGGGGAGGAGTCCCAGCTTTTGGCCATTTACGAAGAATTCATGTCCGAAATAGGTGCCGTCCACGGTCCGTATCTCTTCTCCGATTGAAATGGTTCTGATGTCTGTCAGGGGAATGATTCCCGCCGGTTTCTTTCTGAAGAGTGTTTCATAGGCGTGGAGCGACATTTGCTGCAGCCGGTAATACAGGAACCTGTCGCTCAGGACGATTCCAAGTCCGCTGATGGGATACAGCCAGCCGGGGATTTTGTTCACGACCAGCAGTACCTTCTCGTCTGCTCTAATCGGGGCATATTTGTGTGCCTTGACGATTTCGGGCGAGAGATTGTCCCCGATGAGATAAATCGATTTGAACTTCTTTTGTCCGGAGGCGAGGTACGCGGAAATAGCCTGTTCGAGTTTTGCAGCAATTCCATCTTTTTCCATGGTTGTAAAGGATTTTTGTCCGCATCAACTCCGCTGCGGTGGGTTATCTGCAAAAAGAAAGTGTGGAGTTGTTCGTTTATCGACCGAGAGGCATTTGGCGTAGCCCGTAAGCAAATAAACAATACCCCACACCGAATAAGTATATATCGGAACGATATATGCCTATACACGGTGACGAGTGTTCGTATTGCCTATCCTTGCTTACTTAAAAATCGCCAAATTTTCTCGGTAAGGATTAGCGAAACACTTTCACTAAATTAATATGTCGCCATCCGTATGGGACAGCTTCACAAAGGTAGAAAATGTTTTTTCAATACACAACACTCAATGGGGTATTGCAGATACAAATGTCGCCAAAACAAAGTTTTCCGGCAATAGAAAAACGACTGGAATCATAATTTAGTTTTCTCAAATTTGGGAGACTGGATTCACATCTTTTCGGAGAGTTCTTTATATGTTGCCGGTTTCTCCATGCCGGTTTTTTGAGGTGAGTTCGGTCGGGTGCGACGTAGTACTGCATCATGGTGTGTTGATGGTGTAATAGCTGATGCTGGCGAAGTCGAAAAGCAGGCAGACGAGGCATTTCGATGGTGGTTTGGGGGATTCTCGGGTTTTTCGGGTTTCGTGCTGGTTTACACACTGGTTTACACACTGGTTTACACAACTGGGTAAAAATCCTCCGAAAAACCGCCCGCGACAGGGCATGAAAAAAGTTGCCACACGCGTGACAACCTCCCTAAACGCAAGAAAGAGAGTCTTTTGGACTCTCTTTCTTCAGTGACGCCGACAGGACTCAAACCTGTAACCTTCTGATCCGTAGTCAGATGCTCTATTCAATTAAGCTACGGCGCCTTTCCTTTATTGCGAGTGCAAAGATAAGGCGGATTTTTATTCTGTGCAAATATTTGGTGAAAAAATATTGAAATTTTTGAATAAACCTTTTTCCCGGGCGTTTGTCCCGGCGAGGTGCTTCCGGCGCAATGTCTTGATTTACAATATTCAGCTGCTGGTTTCCGGTTGCAGCGGGCCGGTTCCCGGTTTTTTGCCCTGCAGGCGGGTCGTTTGGCCTTTTCGCGGTTTTTTGCGTGGCCGGCCGTCTCGAAGCAGCCCCGAAACCGCCTCGAACTTGCCCCGATGCCTCTTTAGGCTCCCTTTTGCTGCGCCATATCGCCGCCTTGTGTGACCCGCCCTTCGACGACCTGGCCGCAAGGGGGCCCGCCGGCTCTGCGGAGCGGCCCGCGCTCTGTGGAGCGGCTCCGGCGCTTCGCCCGTTCCGCGAACTGCCTGTCCGGTTGCTGTCGGCGCTATAATAATAAAAGGAAGGCGGCACCCGTGTGGGGCCGCCTCCCGAAGCGATGTGCCGACGCGGGCGCTATCGGATGACCTCGGCCAGCTTCTCGGCCAGCGCCTCGCCCCGCAGGTCGCGGGCGACGATTGTCCCCTCGGGCGAGAGGAGGAAGTTGGTCGGTATCGTGCGGATGCCGTACTGCTCGGCCGCCGGGCTGCTCTTGTCACCCTCGACGGCAATCACATTGGTCCAGGGCATGTCGTGCGTCGAGACGTAGTGCTTCCAGCGTGCCTGGTCGTTGTCGAGCGAGACGCCGTAGATTTCGAATCCGCGGTCGTGGTATGCGGCGTAGGCCTCCGACAGATGGGGAATCTCCGCAATGCAGGGCGGGCACCACGTGGCCCAGAAGTCGATGAGCACCCACTTGCCCGGACCCACGAGGCTCGACAGCGAGCTCTGCTCGCCGGCCGTGTTGCGGAGCGTGAGCTCCATGTAGGGCTTGCCGATTTCGGTATTCTCGGCCGCCTCGATGCCGCGGAGCGCCTCCTGCATCATGGGGTGCGCCTGCATCGCCTCCGAGAAGCGGGCCATGCGCTCGCGCCCCTCGGCCGTCGTCAGCTTCGGCAGTTCGGCGTTGGTGAAGAGGTAGACGCCCAGCAGGTTGTCGAGGTTGGCATCGACGCTCTGGCTGACCAGCCGGTCGAGCCGCTGCTGCAGCGCGGCCGTCTGCACCGAGTCGGGCTGGGGCCCCAGGGCGAAGAACTCCTGCTGGAGGGCGGCCATCTGCTCGTTGAAGCTGTTGAAGCGGTCGTTCGAGGGGGTTCCCTCGGCGCGGTAGCCGGCCTGCGAGCGGGTGACGGTGATGTCGCCCGGCTCGACGAAGAGCATGAGCATCGGCGCGCGGAACTTGTTGGTCAGCATCGCTATGGCGGGCTCGGCCGCGCGATGGTGGATGGTGAAGCTGCTGTCCTGCTCCACGAGGGCGTAGCTCAGCTCCGTGCGGTCGCGGTCGGCCGCCACGAGGAAGAGCGAATCCCCCGGCGTGAGCTCCAGCTTGCCCGTGAGCGTGCAGGTGGAGCCTCCGCAGCTGCTCAGCAGCACGGCGGCCAGGAGTGCAAAAAGGGTCTGTTTCATTGTGATATCATTTTTGTGTTCTCGGTTCTCTACTTTACCTTGCGCTCGGGATGTTCGCGCAGAAACTGCTCCCAGCTCTCGGAGCCCCGCCGCGAGGCGGCCTTCTTGCCGCCGCCGAGCCCCTTGACCCGCTCGTCACCCATGGCTGCCAGCAGCGGGCTGGCCGAGGCGAAGTAGTGGCACAGGGCGACGGCCATGCCGTCGGTGGCGTCGAGCCGGCTGGGGATGGTGTCGAGCCGGAGCGTGCGCTGCACGATGGCCGCGACCTGCTCCTTGGTGGCCGAGCCGAGCCCCGTGATGCTCTGCTTGATGCGCGAGGGGGCATACTCGAAGACCTGCAGCCCGCGGCTCAGCGCGGCGGCCATCGCCACCCCCTGGGCCCGTCCCAGCTTGAGCATCGACTGCACGTTCTCGCCGAAGAAGGGCGACTCGAGCGCCACCTCGCGCGGGGCGTACTCGTCGGCCAGCGCCCCCACGCGCTCGAAGATGTAGCGCAGCTTGACGTAGGGGTCCTCCATCCGGTGCAGGTCGATGGCGCCCAGCACCACCGAACGCAGCTGCCGCCCCTCGACCTCGAGGATGCCGTAGCCCGTGTAGTTGGTTCCCGGGTCGATGCCCATGATGCGGTATTTCCCGACCGGCGGCATCGTCATTCGCCCTTTGCCTCGGCCGGGGCTTCGGTGGCGGCTGCTGCCGGCCCGTCGAACAGCTCGGCCAGCTTCTCGGCCAGCGCCTCGCCGCGCAGGTTGGTGGCAAGGATGGTGCCCTTCTTGTCGAGCAGGAAGTTCGAGGGGATGCCCTGCACGGCGTAGTCGCGTGCGGCGGGGTTGTCGAAGCCGTTGAGGTCGCTCACGTGTACCCAGTTCATTCCGTTGTCGCGGATGGCGTCGAGCCACTTCTGCTCGTTGTTGTCGAACGAGACGCCGTAGATTTCGAATCCGCGGTCGTGGTAGGCGGCATAGGCCTGCTTCAGATAGGGCACCTCACCCATGCAGGGACCGCACCACGAGGCCCAGAAGTCGACCAGTACGTAGCTGACCTCGGGACGCTCGAGCACCGAAGAGAGCGAGACGATTTCGCGCTCGGGGTTGCACTGGATGATGTTGATGTAGGGCTGTCCGGGGTCGGTCTTCGACTTCTTGAGCGCCTGCTCGTGCAGCTTGACGAGCATCTCGGCCTGCTGCAGCGGCTGGGGAAAGGCGGCGATTTTCTCGAGCAGCTCGGCCCCCGTCAGGTCGTACTGCATGTCGTTGAGCAGCACCGCGCCGAAGAGGTTGTCGCCGTTGGCGGCGAAGCACTCGCGGTTCAGGGCGTCGTACTCCTGCTCGATGGCTGCGCGGCGCTCGTCGGCCGTGGCGGGGTTGCGGTACTCGTCGAGCAGCGCGCGCTGGCGGCCCGTGTAGGTGGCGTAGCCGTCGTTGGCCGGGGTGCCCGTGAAGAAGGGCGCCTCGGGCGTGCCGCACAGGCGGATGTCACCCGGCTCGATGAAGAGCGGTGCGAGGAAGGTGGCCTGCGCCAGGTCGCGGTTGTCGGTCAGGTAGAGCGCCTGGGGCGTCGTGGCCTTGCCCTCGAAGCGGAAGGCCCCCTCCTTGACGGCCGTCGAGTCGATAACCGTCTCGCCGTTGCTCAGGTAGAGGTAGCCCTTGGCCCCCTCGATGTTGCCCTGGATGGTGTATTTGTCCGTGGAGCAGGCGCATGCAAGCAGTGCGGCTGCGAAGATGAGTGTTTTTTTCATGGCGTTTTTCGTGTTGTTTTTTCTTGGTTCGTGTTTGGGCGGAGCCGGGGTCAGTGCTGCCCCATGAGCTCCTCGAGCCGCCGCTCGAGCCGCTCGCCGCGCAGGTTCCTGTCGACGATTGTGCCGCTCTGCGTGTCGATGAGCAGGTTCGACGGAATGCTCCGGATGGCGTAGTCGTGCGCCGCCAAGTTGTCGAAGTGTTTCAGTTCGCTCACCTGGAGCCACCGCAGGTCATGCTGCCGGATGGCCCCGAGCCAGGCGTCGCGGTCGCGGTCGAACGAGACGGCGTAGATTTCGAGCCCCAGCGGGCGGTAGCGCTCGTAGGCCTGCTTCAGATAGGGGACCTCCTTCATGCAGGGGCCGCACCACGAGGCCCAGAACTCGACCAGCACGTAGCGGTTCGAGGGCTTTTGGACCGTTTCCCGCAAGCTGAGCGGCGTGCCGTCGGGCGCCGGCTGCACGATTTCGGTGTAGGGCTCGCCCGGCTCGCTCTTCAGCGCCTGGAGCGCCCGCTGCTTCAGCTCGGCGAGCAGCCGGTGCTGCTGCATCCGGGCGGGGAAGCGGTCGATGCAGGCGAGCACTTCGCGCGGCGAGAGCTCCTCGGCGATGTTGTAGCTCAGGAGCGTAGCTCCCAGCAGGTTGTCGCGGTTGGCCTCCATGCAGCGCCGTTCGAGGGCCCGGTAGGCCGAATCCTGCCGTTCGAAGGCGAGGTGCGAGATGAGCGTGACGCTGTCGCGCAGACGGCCGAGCGCCTCGTTGGCCGGCGTCCCCGCGGGGCGGATGCCCATCGGTTCCGAGGCCCGGCCGCTCAGCTCAATCGAGCCCGGCTCGAGGAAGAGCCGCGTGGCGAACCGTCCGTCGGCGGAGCGGAGCAGCGCCGGGGCCGCCTCGCTCAGCCGCCCCTCGAAGCGGAAGCGCCCCTTCGGGTCGACGCGGGCCGAATCGACCTCCGACGTGCAGAGGTTCGTCAGCAGAAGCACCCCTTCGGCCCCCTCCACCGAGCCGCTGAGCCGGTAGCGCTCTCCGTCGGCGCAGCCGCAGAGTGCCGCGGCCGCCAGCAGCAAGCAGAGCATGCGTTGCATGGCTACTCCTCCTTTCGGGTGAGCGCGGCGAGTTCCTTTTCGAGCGTGCGGACCCGGCTGTCGAGCTCGGGCAGACGCTTGAAGATGTTGGCCGCACGGTGGTACTGCATGCCCGGGAGGGCCGGGTAGCCGAAGCGGATTTCGTTGTCGGGCACGTTCTTGTCCAGACCGCTCTTCGAACCCACCTTGACGTTGTTGCCGATGGTGACGTGGTCGGCGATGCCCACCTGCCCGGCCAGGAAGCAGTTGCTGCCCACCTTCGAGGTGCCGGCGATGCCGGTCTGGGCCGACGATACGGTGTTCTCGCCGATTTGGACGTTGTGGCCGATTTGAATCAGGTTGTCGAGCTTCACGCCGCGGCGGATGATGGTCGAGTCGGTCTTGGCGCGGTCGATGCAGGTGTTGGCACCAATCTCGACGTTGTCCTCGATGATGACGTTGCCCAGCTGCGGAATCTTGTCGAAGCCCCCCTCGGCGTTGGGCATGAAGCCGAAGCCGTCGGCGCCGATGACGGCACCGGCGTGGAGGATGCAGTTGCGTCCCACGACGCACCCCTCGTAGATTTTGACGCCCGGGTAGAGAATCGTCCCCTCGCCGATGCGGACGCCGTCGCCCAGGTAGACCTGGGGGTAAATCTGGCAGCCGGCGCCGATTTCCACGCCGCGCTCGACGACCGTGAAGTCGCCGATGTAGCACTTCTCGCCCACGCGTGCGCTCTCGGCGATGGAGGCCAGGCGGCTGATGCCCTCCTTGCGGGGCTTGGCGGCGTTGTACATCTCGAGCAGCTTCAGCACACAGGCTCCGGCGTCGTCGACGCGGATGAGCGTGGTGGCGACGGGCTGCGAGGGGGTGAACGAGCGGTTCACCAGCACGATGCTGGCCTGGGTCGTGTAGAGGAAGGGCTCGTATTTGGGGTTGGTCAGGTAGGCGAGCGAACCGGCCTTGCCCTCCTCAATCGATGAGACGGTGTGCACGGTGGCCTGCTTGTCGCCCACGATGTCGCCTCCGAGGAAGCCGGCAATCATTTCGGCGGTAAATTCCATCATAGTCTATTTCGGTTTATTGGTTTTGCTGTTTTGTGTTTTGTGCTTTGTGCGGTTTGCGGCGCCTCCTGTGCGCCGGGTGCGCCTCCGGGGCCGGTGTTGCGGGGCGCGGCCGGTTGCCCGGGCCGCACCGCGGTGCTCAGAGGTAGTCGGCGATGTCGATTCCTTCGGGGAGGAACTCCTCGACCGAGCGGCCGAACGAGAGCACCTCGCGCACGGTCGACGAGGCGATGTCGGCCACGGGGGCCGGCGTGAAGAGCATCACGGTCGTCAGCGCGGGGTAGATGCGGTGGTTGGTCGCCTCCATCGTCCGCTCGTACTCGAAGTCGGTCGTGTTGCGGACGCCGCGGATGATGGCGCAGGCACCCACCTGCTCGGCGAATTCGCCCGTCAGTCCGGTGTAGATGCGCGCCTCGACGCGGTCGTTGCCGCGGTAGATGTCGTCGATGAGGCGCTTGCGGTTCTCGACCTTGAGCAGCCCCTGCTTGGCCGTGTTGTTCCCGATGCCGATGACGATGCGGTCGAAGAGGTTGAGGGCCGTCTCGACCAGCGCCGCATGGCCGCGGGTGAAGGGGTCGAAGGACCCCGGGAAAATCGCTGTCCGTTCCATATTCCGCAAATATACACAACAATATGGAAAGCGCAATGCCCGCCGGCCCTTTTTCCGCGAAGTTCGCGCTTCGGGAGCAAGGGGGCGGGCTGCGTGCGGGGCGGCATGGGGCTCGTGTATGGAATTGCAACCCCGGAAGGAGGCTCCCGGGTGTCGGTTCCCGGGCATGTCTCCGGGAAGGCCGGGCCAGTGTGGGGCGGCGTGCGGGGCGGGTGCCGCGTCCGGCCTCCGGCGTGGAAGAGGCGGCACGGCGGGCGACCCGGGACTTCGGCTGCCGTGGCAAGACGGCGGAGTCGGGCTTGGCTTGGGCTTGGGCTTGGGCTTGGGCTTGGGGGTTCGGACGGCAGTTCCTCAGCGCTCGATGCGGACCTGCTCGGTGTAGACAATCCGCGTGTGGGGGTTCGACGAGACAATCTCCTGCCGCAGCGCCTTCGTACCCCAGCGGATGAAGAGGAAGCGGCGGGGGATGCGGTGGACGACCTGCCGCAGCGTGTCGACGCTCTCGACGCGGCAGGCGACCGAGTCGTCGCGGAGCATCCCCTCGACCGTCACCCAGGCGTCGCGCCAGCGGAAGAGGCGCACGGTGTCGCGCACGATGAGCGTGTCGCGCAGGGCGACGCGCACCGTCTCGCGCAGCGGGGCGTGGAGCTCCAGCCGCGTTGCGGTGACGCTCTTCGAGGCGGCCTCGAGGCGGCGGATGCGGATGCCCATCTGGCGGATGCGCTCGGCATCGGCGGCGCGCAGCTCCTCGAATTCGGCGGCGCGCAGCCGCAGCACCTGGGCCGAGGCGGCCTCCTCGTCGAGCCGCGTGCGGTAGTGGCTCACCTGGCTCGCCAGGGCACTCTGATTCTGGGTCAGGCGGCGGATTTCGGCCCGCTGGCGGGGCCACAACAGGAGTACGAGCCCCGTCAGCACCAGGGCGTAGAGCAGCAGATAACGATTCATGGAGGGTTGGTTTTCCGCAAAGGTAGGGTCGCCGGCGCCGCTTCGGTTTCCACTTTTTTCAGAAAAAATGAAGGTGCCGTGCCAGGCGTACGGCGGCATGTGGCGGCCCGGGATGGGATGGTCCGGGATGGCCCGGGGACTGCGGAGAGCTTCTCCCGAACCGGGAAGATGTCCGCCCGGGGCGGCGGGTGCAGATGTGCCGGCGGGTCGCCGGACTACATGGGATAGCGGGCCTCCATCGCCTCGGCGATGCGTTCGGACAGGAGCGTCATGAAGGGCTCTCCGTCGCAGTGGGCAAGCGAGGTCACGCCGCGCCAGTCGACGTAGAAGAGCTCGTCGAACATCGGCAGCATGCGGCGCGGCAGCGGCTCCTCTACCACCTCGAAGCCCGCCCGGCGGGCGGCATCGAGTGCCGTCTGCCGCTCGACGCTCTGCGGCGCGGGTGCCGTGACGAGCGTATGGCCGCGCAGGGCGAAGAGCGGCGCATCGTCGGCCGTGAGCGCCCGGTCGGCCTCGTCGCAGCGCACGGCCACCTGCGCGCCGGCCGCCTGCGCCTGCTGTCGGGCCAGCGCCGCGGCCGCCTCGCGGGCCGAGGTGGGCCCCTCGCCGAAGGGGAGTGCATAGCGCAGCGTCACGGCGTCGGGCGTGATGCTGCGGTGGGCGTAGCCGCGGTAGAGCGAGATGCCGCGGAACGAACAGTCGACCTCGCCGCTGTCGTCCACCGCCAGACGGACGAAGAGCGAGCGGTCGCACCCCACGGGGGCGTTGCGCCGGGCCTCCTCGCGGAGCATCCGCCGGGCCTGCTCCTCGTCGAGCGGCACACTGAAGCCGAAGAGGCTCCGCGCCCAGCCGTCGAGCAGGGCCAGATGCTCCGCGAGGTTGCGGCAGAAGCCGTCGAGCAGGTGGATGGTCTGGTAGAGGTATACGTCGGTCACAGCAGGAAGATTTTGAGCAGCAGTTCGCGCAGCAGTTCGCCGTCCGGCGCGCCGCCCGTGTTGATACCCTTGCTCTTGGCGTCGTACTCGCGCAGCAGCCCCAGGATGTGGAAGACCTTGCGGTTGTCCCACGCGGCGGAGAACTGCTTGATTTCGTTCACGGCGTAGACGTTGCTCTTGCGCAGCGTCCGCATCAGCTCCGCATCCGACGGGAAGGGCTGCCCGCGGCGTCGGCTGAGCCAGCGCAGGTAGTTGACCGTGAAGTAGTCGCGGAACTGCCCGAAGAGCGCCATGACGGTCAGCAGCAGCGGGTGCTCCTTGGGGTTGCGGGCGAAGTTGTCGGCAATCATCAGCGCCCGGGCCATGTCGCGCGAGGCGACCGCCTTGCAGAGCTCGAAGTTGTTGAACTCCTTCGAGATGCCGATGTTGGCCTCGATGTCGGCGTCGGTGATGCGGCGCGTTCCCTCGGGCAGCGAGACCACCAGCTTGTGCAGCTCGTTGGCGATTTTCGTGATGTCGGTGCCCAGATGGTCGGTCAGCATCGAGAGCGCCTTGGGGTCGATGGCGAGCCCCCGTGCGGCGATGAACTGCTGGAGCCACGGCCCGATTTCGTAGTCGCGCGGGCGGACCGATTCGAGCACCGCGCCGTTGGCCGCGCAGCTCTTGTAGAGGGCCGAGCGCTTGTCGACGCTCTTCTCCTTGTGGCAGATGACCAGAACGGTCGTCGGCGAGGGCTTCTGCGTGTAGAGCGCCAGCTTGTCGAGCCCGCGGAGCTGCTGCGCCTCGCGGACGATGACCACCTCGCAGGCCCCCATCATCGGCATCTGGCGGCAGAGCGTCACCACCTGCCCCGCATCGGTGTCGCGGCCGTAGACCGTAATCTGGTTGAACGAGCGCTGGGCCTCGTCGAGAATCGTCGTTGCGAGCTGCTCGCACAGCGCGTCGATGAAGTAGCTCTCCTCGCCCATGAGCAGGTATACGGGGGCGAAGCGGCGGGCGGCCACCTGGGCCGTCAGCCGTTCGAACTCGGCGGCCGAGTCGCGGAATTTGATAGCACCCTTGGCCATGTTCAGACAATTTCCTTGGTAATGCGCAGCACGTTCTCCGTCTCGCGCGTGAGGCGGTAGCGGTCGTCGATGCGGCGCCCCACCACCCAGACGATATCGTCGCCCGAGAGCAGCACGAACTGCCGCCCCTTCTCGGCCACTGAGACCTTGGCGTCCTTCAGGAAGTCGCTCAGCTTCTTGCGGCCGGTCATGCCGAAGGGGATGAACCAGTCGCCCTCACGCCAGCGGCGCAGCGTGAGCGGGAAGCGGAGCTTGTCGACGTCAACCAGGGCAATGTGCTCCGGCACGCCGAAGTTCTCGATGGTGTCGATGTCGCAGTATTCGAAGTAGAGCACCGAATTGCCGCAGTAGCTGCGCGGCGCCCCCCGCTCGACGGTGGTCATGCAGTCGTCGCCGGCCGGGATGGGCCCCACGACGATGTTGCCGCGGTCGGTGCAGGCGACGTATTCGCGCGAGTAGAAGCGGCGCCCCGTCGTCCCGTGGTCCAGGGCGTGGCAGAGCGAGTCGATGACGTCGCCCTTGAAGCCGTAGGCCGAGCTGAGCAGCTCGTAGACCACGAAGTTGCGCGGGAAGGCCGGGTCGATGCGGTCGAGATGAATCGTGTCGAGCCCGTCGGCCGAGGTGACCGCCACGGCGCGGATGCGCTCGATGCCGTGGTTGATGAAGAGCTGCGCGTCGGTCAGACGGGCGATGTTGCTCCGCATCAGGCTCGTGAACTTGGGGTTAATCTCCCGGATGCGGGGGATGAGCCCCAGCCGGATTTTGTTGCGCAGGTATTTGGTCGAGCGGTTCGACGAATCCTCGCGGAAGGGAATGTGTTCCGCTACGGCGAACTCGAGAATCTCCTTGCGCGAGGCGAAGAGCAGCGGGCGGATGACGCGGCCGATTTGGGTCGAGATGCCCGTCAGCCCGCGCAGCCCCGTACCGCGCAGCAGGTTGATGAAGAAGGTCTCAATCGAGTCGTCGGCATGGTGCGCCACGGCGATGGCCGGATAGTTGTACTGACGGCTCAGCTCGTCGAACCAGGCGTAGCGCAGGCGGCGGGCCGCCATCTCCATCGATTCGCCCGTACGCTCCATCTCGGCGGCCGTGTCGAAGCGGCGGTTGTAGCAGGGGACGCCGTAGCGGGCGGCCTGCCGGGCTACGAGCACCTCATCCTCGTCGCTTTCGGTGCCGCGCAGCTGGAAGTTGCAGTGGGCGACCCCCACTTCGTAGCCGCTGCGGATGAAGAGCGTGAGCATGACCATCGAATCCACGCCGCCCGAGACGGTCAGCAGCACGCGTCCGCCCGGGGGAAGCAGTTCGTTTTCGGCGATGTAGCGTTGAAAGGAGTCCAGAAGATGTGCCATAGGCAAAAGGGTTCGGTTGCAGGTGCGTGGCGCGGAGCCTCGGCGCCGCGTCGGGATTCGGTAGTGGGGCGGGCCGCCGGGGCGGCCCCGCCCGGTGTCTTGCTCAGAGGATGTTCACCTCGGTGTCGATGGCCACGCCGAACTTCTCGTGGACCTTGGCCTGCACCTTGCGGGCGAAGGCGAGCACCTCGCCGCCCGTGGCGCCGCCCAGATTGACGAGCACCAGCGCCTGGCGGTCGTGCACGCCGACGCGCCCCTCGTGGTACCCCTTCAGCCCGGTGCGGTCGATGAGCCAGCCGGCCGCCAGCTTCACCTTCGTCGGGTCGGCGGCGGGGTAGAGCGGCATGTCGGGATAGCTCTCGCGCAGCCGTTCGGCCACGGGCTTCTCCACGACGGGGTTCTTGAAGAAGCTGCCGGCGTTGCCCGTCACGGCCGGGTCGGGGAGCTTCGAGCGGCGGATGGTGCAGACCGCCTCGCGGATGTGCTCGAGCGTGGGTCCGCCCAGCGCCTCGACCTCACGCTGCAGGTCGCCGTATTCGAGCCGCGGACGCGGCGTGCGGCTCAGGCGCAGCGTGATGGCCGTGATGATGACCTTGCCGCGCAGCGCATGCTTGAAGAGGCTCTCGCGGTAGCCGAAGCCGCAGTGCGCGGCATCCATCACCAGCATGTTGCCCGTCTCGACGCAGAACATCTCGACGCTCTCGAGCGCATCCTTCACCTCGCAGCCGTAGGCCCCGATGTTCTGCACCGGCGCGGCCCCCGCCTTGCCGGGAATGAGCGAGAGGTTCTCCAGGCCCCAGAGCCCCCGCTCGACGCTCCAGGCCACCAGCGCGTCCCACTCGACGCCCGCCTCGACGCGCAGCCGGACCGTGCCGCCCTGCTCGCCGAGCGTCGTGATGCCCTCGCCCACAGGGCAGAAGAGCACCCCCTCGTAGTCACGCGTGAAGAGTATGTTGTTGCCGCCGCCGAGGACGTACCACTGACGCGGCGCGCCGGCGGAGAAGAGTTCGCGCAGCTCGTCCGGCGTCTCGAATTCAACCAGACGGGCAGCCGTTTGCGCGACGTGGAAACTGTTGCGGTCGCGCAGGTCGATATGCTCAAATTCTCGAATCATGATGTGCAAAGTTAGGAATTATTTTATAACTTTGATACACGGAACCCGATGACCGGTCCCCAAACACCGAAAACGAAAACCAAAACCCATAAACCCATGTTTACCTCCGAAGACCTGCTTCAAATACAGCAACACGGACTCACGACCGAGGCCGTGGAACAGCAACTCGAAAATTTCCGCCGGGGATTCCCCTTTCTGAAGGTCGTCCGCGCCGCCTCGCCCGGGGACGGCGTGCGCGTGCTCTCCCGTGAGGAGGCTCAGGCTGCGGCCGAACGCTACGACCGCGCGGCCGAAGGCCTCGGCGTGGTGAAGTTCGTGCCGGCGTCGGGCGCCGCGACGCGCATGTTCAAGGAGCTCTTCGAGTTCATCAACGAGGACAAGCGCGGCAAGGGCATCGACACGCTGCTCGACAACATCGAGAAGTTCGCCTTCTGGCCCGAACTGAAGGCCGTGCTGCCGGCCGGCGCCGACGACAAGACCATCGTCCGCTGCATCGTCGGCGAGGGGCTCGGCTACGGCTCGAAGCCCAAGGGGCTGGTCACCTTCCACGCCTATCCCGAAGGGGCGCGCAAGGCGGCCGAAGAGCATCTGGTCGAGGGGGCCGCATACGCCTCGTCGCACGGCGTGGCGCGCATCCACTTCACCGTCTCGCCCGAACACATGGAGGAGTTCAAGTCGCTGCTTGCGGCGCGGATTCCCGCCTACGAGAAGCGTTTCGGCATCCGCTACGACATCTCCTACTCGGTCCAGAAGCCCTCGACCGACACCATCGCCGTCAACCCCGACAACACCCCCTTCCGTCAGGAGGACGGCTCGCTGCTCTTCCGTCCGGCGGGCCACGGCGCGCTGATTGAGAACCTGAACGACATCGACGCCGACCTCATCTTCATCAAGAACATCGACAACGTGACCACCGACGCCCGCCGCGGCGACACGGTCCTTTATAAGAAAGTGCTGGCCGGCCTGCTGCTCGAACTGCAGCAGGAGACCTTCGCTCACCTGCGGGCGCTCGATGCCGGCACGGCCGACCTCACCGCCGTAGCCGGCTTCATCGAGCAGCGCCTCTGCGTGAAGCTGCCCGCCGAATACGATGCGGCGCTGCTGCGTGCGGTGCTCGACCGCCCCATCCGCCTTTGCGGCATGGTCCGCAACGAGGGCGAGCCGGGCGGCGGCCCCTTCTGGGTGGGCAACCCCGACGGCACGCAGTCGCTGCAGATTGCCGAGTCGAGCCAGATTTCGCCCGACGACATGCCGCTCATGAAGCAGGCCACGCACTTCAACCCCGTGGACCTGGTCTGCGGCGTGCGCAACGTCTCGGGCGGGAAGTTCGACCTGAGGCGCTACACCGACCCCTCGACGGGCTTCATCTCGTCGAAGTCGAGCGGCGGCCGTCCGCTGCGCGCCCAGGAGCTGCCGGGCCTCTGGAACGGAGCCATGGCGCGCTGGAACACCATCTTCGTCGACGTGCCCATCACCACCTTCTCGCCCGTGAAGGTGGTCCAGGACCTGCTGCGCCCCCAGCATCAGCAGTGACGGGACGGCGTGCGGCTGCCGGAGAGGTATCCCCGTAACGCTCCGGTGCTCCTCGTCTGCACCTTGTGCGGAGCTCCGCGCGAGGCCTCCCGGAAAATACCCGGGTAATATCTCGGACCGCATGAAGTTCGGGCGGCGGAAGTTGCTTCCGCCGCCTTTTTCGTCCCCTGCAGGCCGCTCCGTCTTGCGGTTCGACAGCTTCTGTGACCGAATTTTGTCGATTTGCAGACGATATTGTTCCTTTGGAGAATAAATTGTTACATTCGGATGCGGTTTGTGGAGAAACTTTTCTACATTTGTGTGCGCAAAATGAAAATCGACGATTAAACTGTATAACAAAATGGAAAACAAACTTCAACAATTGACCCAGAAACTCTACGACGAGGGGCTGGAGAAAGGTCGCGCCGAAGCGGAACGTCTGGTCGCCGAAGCCAAGACACAGGCTGCCGCCATCGTGGAAGAGGCCCGCAATCAGGCGGCCGGCATCGTCAAACAGGCCGAGGCCAAGGCTGAGGATGTCGCCAAGAACACGCTCACTGAGATTTCGCTCGCCGGCAAGCAGGCCGTCTCGAAAATCAAGGCCGAGCTGAGCGGCGCGATTGTCGCCCGGAGCATCTCGGAAGGGGTGAAGCAGAGCGTAGCGGACCCCGCCTTCCTCAAGGAGATGCTGCTGGCCGTAGCCCGCAACTGGAACGGAGCCGACGCTGGCAAGGTGGAGCTCCGCGCCCTGCTGCCCGAGGCTCAGCGCAAGGAGTTCGATGCCGCCTTCGCCGCAAGCGTCAAGGAGCTGCTGGCCGCCGGCATCGAGGTGGGTTATTCGAAGGATGTGAAGAGCGGATTCAAGGTGGCGGCCAAGGACGGCGGCTACTACATCTCGTTCTCCGACGCGGATTTCGACGCGCTGCTGGGCGAGTACCTCCGCGACAAGGTGTCGGAACTTCTCTTTAAGGCCGAATAGTCATGTCCTCGCGGAACTATTACAGTCTGGTCGCCGGACTGCGCGAGTATGCGCTCGACGCCGACACCAAGGGCTTTGATGCGAAGGGCATCGTCGAGGAGATTCTCGACGGAGTCTGCGCGTCGGACGCCTCGGAGGTGCGTCTGCTCTACGGCTACTACGACTGCGAAAACATCCTCGCGCTGCGGGCGGGCCGCTCGGCCCACAACCCGCTGGGCAACCTCTCGCGCGAGGAGCTCGAGCAGGAGCTCAAGGCGCCGTCGCGTCTGCCGCAGGGCATCGCCCGCGTGGTGAAGGCCTACGCCGACCCCGAAGGCGAGGAGGCCGAGGAGGTCGATACGTCGCGCCGCTTCGAGACGACGCTCTTCGCCGCCTACTACGACGCCTGCCGCCGCTCGCGGAGCCGCTTCCTGCGTGCCTGGTCCGAATTCGACCGCACGCTGCGCAACGTCACGGCCGCACTGGCCGCCCGCGCCGCCTCGCGTCCGGTCGAGGAGGTGGTCGTGGGGGGAGGCGACGTGGCCGAACAGCTGCAGCGCAGCTCGGCCGCCGATTTCGGCCTGCGGGGCGAACTTCCCTTCATCGACTCGGTCATCGCGGCGATGAACGACGAGGCCAACCTCATGGAGAAGGAACGCAAAATCGACCTGGTCCGCTGGGAGGAGGCCTCCGAGCTGGCGACGTTCGACTATTTCAATATAAACGCCATACTCTCGTATCTGGTCCGCATCAACATCGTGGCCCGCTGGGCGCGGCTCGATGCGGCGCGCGGTCGCGAGATGTTCAACCGGCTGCTGGCCGAGCTGGACGGCAAGGAGTTGATAAATAAGTAAAAACAATCATACGATGAAAACTACAGGACGTGTAAACGGTATCATCTCCAATATCGTGATTGTCAAGGCCGACGGACCCGTGGGCCAGAACGAAATCTGTCACGTGTACGTCGGAGATACCAGAATGATGGCCGAGGTCATCAAGGTCGTGGGCGACAACGCCTATGTGCAGGTGTTCGACAGCACCCGCGGCCTCAAAATCGGCGACAAGGTCGAATTCGAAGGCCACATGCTCGAGGTGACGCTCGCCCCGGGCATGCTTTCGCGCAACTACGACGGTCTGCAGAACGACCTCGAGAAGATGGACGGTCTGTTCATCGCCCGCGGTTCGATTACCGACCCGGTCGACTTCGAGGCGCTGTGGGAGTTCAAGCCGCTGGCCAAGGCCGGCGACAAGGTCTCGGCCGCATCGTGGCTCGGCGAGGTGCAGGAGCAGTGGGTGGCCCACAAGATTATGGTCCCCTTCACGATGACCGAAACCTATACGGTCAAGAGCGTGGCGGCTCCCGGCAAGTACAAGGTGACCGACACGGTGGCCGTGGTGACCGATGCCGAAGGGCATGACCACGACATCACGATGGTTCAGAAGTGGCCCGTCAAGCAGGCAATCCGCTGCTATACGGAGAAGCCGCGCCCCTCGCGCGTGATGGAGACGGGCGTGCGCGCCATCGACACCTTCAACCCCATGGCCGAGGGCGGTACGGGCTTCATCCCGGGCCCGTTCGGCGCCGGCAAGACGGTGCTTCAGCACGCCATTTCGAAGCAGGCCGAGGCCGACATCATCATCATGGTGGCGTGCGGCGAGCGTGCCAACGAGGTGGTCGAGATTTTCAAGGAGTTCCCCGAGCTGGTCGACCCCCGTACGGGCCACAAGCTCATGGAGCGCACCATCATCATCTGCAATACGTCGAACATGCCCGTCGCCGCGCGTGAGGCGTCGGTCTATACGGGTATGACCATCGGCGAGTACTACCGCTCGATGGGTCTCAAGGTGCTGGTCATGGCCGACTCGACGTCGCGCTGGGCCCAGGCGCTGCGTGAGATGTCGAACCGTCTGGAGGAGCTTCCCGGTCAGGACGCCTTCCCGATGGACC